>Ga0209636_10000324_pt1 | contig 44518 bp, 42 predicted proteins | sample DeeMarSWOR152_54_FD_187464 | JGI IMG/M metagenome (GOLD analysis project Ga0209636, IMG submission 187464) | Marine sediment microbial communities from White Oak River estuary, North Carolina - WOR-1-52-54 (SPAdes) (version 2) | ecosystem: Environmental > Aquatic > Marine > Intertidal zone >...
ACCAATATGATCAGAATCTCTCTTTAAAACCTCATCAAAACATACAAGTGCTTTCTCATACTTACCAAGGCCAAATAAAGCTTTTCCCTTCCCATGCCATGCACCAATATGATCAGAATCTCTTTTCAAAACCTCACCATAATACATGGCAGCTTTCTTGTACTTTCCTGAAGTTTCCAGGACTATCCCTTTCCCCAGCCATGCCTCAGCATCATCAGGGTCTCTCTTCAAAGCTTCATCAAAGCATTTCATTGCCTCATCATATTCCTCACAACGTACCAGAGCTATTCCTTTGTTCAACCATGTTGAAGCATTCTCAGGGTTAATCTTCAACATCTCATCATAACATGAAACTGCTTCTTCATACTTTTCAAGGATCTGCAGAACTAATCCCTTGTTGTACCACGCTCCAACATAACCAGGTTTTATGTTAAGAGCTCTGTCATAACATGCTAATTCTTCATCATGTTTTTTGAGCCCCCCTAAAGCTGCACCCTTATTACACCATGCCTCAGCAGAGTGAGCATCTCTCTTTAAAACCTCATCATAATAGATAATGGCTTCTTTGTGCTTTCCAAGATTGTGCAGAACTACTCCTTTGTTGTACCACGCTTCAACAAACTCGGGATCTCTTGTTATAACCTCATCAAAACAAACAAGTGCTTCCTCATACCTTCCAAGACGTACGAGGGATACACCCCGATTAGACCATGCCAGAGCATTATCAGGCGTTAACTGAGTCACCTTATTAAATATTTTTTCAGCCATACCATAGTTCTCCTTTTTGAAGAGCAAGACTCCAATTTCACATAGACACCGTGTATCATCACTATTCACTAATGTTAAGGCTTCCTCAATTTTTCCCTTAACCATCGATTTTCTTATTCTTTTCTTTCTCTTATTGCTCTTTTTGGACATTTCATCCCTCATGCACAATTATTGTACCCTGACCTGGTTGGTTCCCGCAGTGGAATATATGTAACTGAGCACCTTGTACGATTCACAGAACTCTTGCAGTCTCTGTCTTTAATTACCTCTTCAGTGAACCTTTTCTTATACTTATGGGTTCCAAAGATGTACAGTACATCCAATCTGGTTAATTTGCATTCTCAATAGGATTAATTACACCAATTGTTGAAGAAATATTCACTCATAGAATGCTATTCTTCGCTTCTGGACCAGTGAGAGTAGGGTTTTCCACGTGGTTCTCTCATTTGTTACACGTGTAACAATGCAACCAGTGGTAAACGGTATGAAAAACTTTATATTCTAAAATGGTTAGGAAAAAGGGAACAAAAAGTACAGGTGTCTTTCATGCCATGAATGAAAGGTGATGATGTGACAGCCAATATGGGTTCAAAAGGAGTGCAGTTGCTAAAATATGGAAAAGTGCTCTACTACGGTGGAATTCTCCTAGTCTTCCTTTATACACCACTTGTTTTAATGTTCTTCACTCTTCTATTTAAAGGGAAGGACATTCCCTCTATTATTATCATTGTGGTTATTTTGTTACTTTTCGGGATTGTAATAATCATATATCAGGGTTCTGACTATGTCACCCTTTATAAAGTCGTTAAAAAACTGCCAACACAATTTGTAATAGATGATTTCGATCCAGTGCTTAAGAACGTGATCATTAAAGATGAAAGATCAAGAATGTATCTAGTAAAGCTTTTCCGAGTTCAGGAAGAATCTGAACCGCTCGATTTCATAGAATACCCTGAAATACGAGAAGCTATAAAAGATTTTGTAAAAGATATCACAGAATATTATGGAGAATGCAATTTCAAAGAAGAGCCCCAGTATTATAAGGTCTGGACTCCCTTGAGAAAATTCCCGCATTGCCCTGGAGGTGATCTGTACACTCGGTGGGATCTGCGTCGGGTTCAGTTGATTTCTGCACACTTTGATGAAAAAGTGAAAGCGTTGATTCCTCGCATTAAAGAACAGGCAAACCCTATTACATCTCTCCAGGTTATACAAGTGGCTGAGGAATGTGGAGAACCAAGGCTTCTTGCCACGTTGACCAAGAAAGCAGATAGTGCTCAAATGAGTCAAACGTTACGTCTTTTAGGGATGATTGCACATGAAATTGAACTTTGAATTGATGCAACTGACTCATATTAATGAACTTCTGATTTTTTTCCTCCTCACTGCTTTTTTATGAGTGTTTTTACATCAAAAGACTCAGAAACTATCTATCCTCATAACATATATAAGGATATAACCTTATGGTACACCACTCACCTATGAGGAGGATTACCATGGTAACAAGAAGTGAAAAGGCACCAGATTTCTGTTTACCCGATAAAGACAGTAATAATGTCTGTTTAAAGATTTCAAAGGAAAATGGATTGTTCTATACTTTTACCCTAAGGATAATACGAAAGGGTGCACGTTAGAAGCACTTGACTTTACTGAGAATTTAATGGAATTTGAAACAATGAATGCAGTGGTCATAGGTGTCAGTCCTGATTCTGTGAAGAGTCATCAAAGCTTTGCAGAAAGACACCAGTTACAGGTTATGTTGTTGAGTGATCCAGATCATACCGTGTTAGAACAGTATGGGGTATGGCAGCTCAAGAAAATGTACGGCAGAGAGTACTATGGTGTTGTGAGGTCCACCTTTCTCATAAACCCTGAAGGGGTAATCGTGCATTCATGGAGAAATGTAAAAGTAAAAAATCACGTCAACATTGTGAAAGAGAAACTCCAAGAACTCCAAAAAGAAAATTAAGTCACTAATACCTCAAATGAAAAATCTGGGGTTAATCTTGGACAGAAAGAATATGTTCCCCTGATTCGCCAATTTTCTGAGCACAAAGATTTTAATATTGTATCCCCTAAAAGGGAGAGAGTGAGACAATGAGTAATGAACCCGGTAACAATCCCTCGGAATCAAAAAGATCTCTCCTGGAGAAGAGATATAGCAGTAAAATTATTGAAGAACCAGAATTAGGGCCCTATCTGTTATATACTGGCAACAAAGATATACCATTCCTCCACATGTATAGATTTAAGGAAGCTTTCTCCTTTCCATTAGTCTGGGAACTTCTGAATAAGGTTAAAGCTGATGAAACTGATTACGTGATTGATCCCCTCTGTGGAAGTGGTACCACGTTGTTTACCTCCTTTTTAAGGGGTATCCCCTCAGTGGGAGTCGATGCACTCCCCTTGGCGTGCTTCATATCTGAAACTCTTCCAAAATTCTTATTTTTGAAAAGAGGAGAACTTGAATCGATCTGGAAAAAACTTTTACCAAAAATTGAAAAGTCAGACCCAGCTCCTACAGCTTTAGATGTGCCCATCATGAAAGTAGCTTTCCAAAAAAATATTCTTGTGAAATTGAGAAAAATGAAGGCAGCCATAGATGAACTGGAAGAATTTTATCGTGACATTTTCCTGTTTCTATTCTTTTCATTACTGGAAGAATGCAGTCAGACTGAAAAGGTGAAGAGCTACCCCCGAGTGATAAAGGGTAAAAAAGGGATAAACCCCATTGATGCAATGAAAAGGAGAATAAAGACGGTAAAAAAAGATATCACCCGGGTAAAGACATTTGATGCACGTAAAGAAAATATACCAGATGTTTTTCTGGCCAACACATTAGATTTATCTGCACTCAAAAAGAATCCTACCATATTAATTACGTCGCCTCCCTATGCTGATAGAATCGATTATACGCGGGTTTATGCTCTCGAGCTATGTTTTCATTTTGTAAAAAATGTTGAAGAATTCAAAAAGTTGAAATATAACCTCTTGAGATCATACATGCCCTCAGAACTATCTGAAGGGGAAGAACCTCCGCACCCCGTAATTAAAGAGGTGGTAACCACACTAAAAGAGAAATTAAAAAAATCAAAATTACCTGACATGCTTACTGGATACTTTCTGGATATGAAAAAGATCATAAACCAATGGTACACTATATTAGGTATTCCAGCACGAGCGGCTGTGGTTTCAGATAACCTGTGGTACGAAGGGGTAATAATCCCTGTGGATTTAATCCTGTCAGACATGGCGGAAGAGGCAGGATTCACTGTAGAGAAGGTTATTGTTGCCAACTATAGAAAGAAGAGGAAAGAAGCCCCGCTCAGAGAAAGTATTGTAATATGGAGAAAATGAAATCCTAAGAACCCCCTTAAGGCTACTACGTATTTGTCTCGCTTTTGTTACACGTGTAACAATTATTTTTTGATATTCAAAGAGATTAATTCTAATCCTTAAAATTGACAATTTTTATGCGAAAAGTTTAATAGATTAAAGGTGACACGTTACTGTCACGAAAAGGAACACCCCTGGAAATGCAAGAGGTTCCGAAGGCTGATATTTGCGATGAACTATCTCAAAAGGTGACTCTAACCCTAAGACAGTGGTGAAAAAAATGTCTCTTGATGCAGCACTGCAGAAAATTGATAGATTGTTCGTAAGATATGACAACCATTCACCAGGTTGTGCTGTGGGCATTGTAAAGGATGGAGAACTAATCTTCAAAAAAGGGTACGGAATGGCTAATCTGGAGTACACTATTCCAAATACGTCAAAAACTGTTTTTTGTATAGCATCCATGTCCAAGCAGTTCACAGGAATGTGTATTGCTCTACTAGAAGAAGAAGGTAGCCTCTCTTTGGATGATGAAATAAGAGAGTATATCCCTGAATTTCCGTACTATGGGAGTCCCATCACTATTGGCAATTTGGTTTATCACACCAGCGGAATACGTGATTACTTAGTATTGGTACACTCTGTACTGGGGATGGTGGAGTCTGATTTTCTTACAGAAGAGGAACTGCTTGATCTTTTGACACATCAGAAAGGACTCAATTGTAACCCAGGGGAAAAGTGGTCCTATTCTAATTCCAATTACTTTTTGTTATCAATAATTGTGAAAAGAATTACAGGTGAATCCCTTGGCGAGTATGCTGAAAGGGCTATTTTCAAACCATTAGGCATGAAAAACACTCATTTTTGTGAAAACCATTCAAAAATCATAAGGAATAGAGCTGTGGGGTATTCTGTATATCAGATAAGAAATTGCAGCTCAAAATTGTACAACAAAAAGGGGTCAGATGCATTTTATATTAATACATCCACATCAGAGTTGACTGGTGATGATGGAGTGTGGTCTACAGTGGAGGACCTTCTTTTGTGGGATCAGAATTTTTACAATAATCAACTGGGACAGAAAAGACAAAATTTGATTACTAGGGTTATAACTTCTGGAAAACTCAACGATGGCAGTACAACGGAGTATGGGTTTGGGTTAGGGCTCACAGAGTATAAGAACCGGAAATACATTGGGCATTACGGGTCGATTTGCGGCTATAGTGCATCTATGTATCGGTTGCAAGATGAGCAGTTTTCTCTTATTTATTTGTCAAATACGAATACTGTGGGTCCATTGTCCTATATGCATAAAATAATGGACATATTCACAGATGAAAAAACTCAATATTCACAAAGACCTGTGGTCTCTCTTCATGTACCCACGAGCGAACTTTTGAAAAAGACTGGACTGTATCAAAACCTGGAAACTGCATCAATATGGAGGGTGTACTATGACAGAAAAAAATTGATGGTGGAAGAGAATAACAGCTTGATTTTTGGGATAGTACCTGTTGGTAAGGAGACCTTTAGGGCAACGAACCCAGATCTGGACGTATTGTGCAGATTTGAATTAAAAGACGGGGAAATATCACAGGTTTATGTGAAGCGCGGTACTGATGAATTGGTATTTAGCCCATTTTTGAAAGAACCCCTCACTTCTGAGCAGTTAAAAGAGTATACTGGGGAGTACTGCTGTGATGAATTGAAAACGTCATTTGAGATTTTTACAGAAAATGAGAAATTGTGTATGCAGAACAAAAATAGGCACAGATGTGCTTTAAATTTGCTCTATGAGCCTACAATTCAAGATCATTTCATGTGTTATGACCCATCTGTAGGGTTGGTGATTATCACTTTTCTTCGCGATAATGGTAAGGTTAGAGCATTTGTATTCAGAGATTATGATGGTGACAACCGTGAAAAATTAGAATTTATCAAGAAATAGGGGATAAAGAATAAAAATCAGTGTTATTCTGAGATCACTGAAAGGAAAGTCACTTTTTCTGGTTAACTTCAAGGGTCCTCAATCGATTAATGGCAGCAGCAAGCTCCAATCCTCTGAATGCAGCATAATCTCCTACTGGCCTTGGATTGATAACATTTAAATTTTCAGTTATGTCTGCAAGAACAGCATCAACAATTTCCTTTAATGTTCTTTTCTCATCCATGTATCTGGTAGCATAGTATACGGCATCCCCTATAGCTTTGGTCTGGCTTATATCTGTTAACTGTTCTATATTTCCTAAGTCTATTCTGTGGGTACCAAACAAGATGGAGTGCAACCCTTTAGGGGAGATTTTAACACTTCTTCTCCCTTTACTGGGGTCAAAACTGCGAGAAAAAGGTATGCGTTCAGTAATTTCCCCGAAGTGTTCTCCTCCTTCTGGATTCCGTTCTGCTTTATACTTTTCTGCAATTGTACGCGCTTTCTCAGTGACATCATGTGGGGTATACTCCACCATGCAGATGACACAGTCTGCCACATCGAAGTAGTCTCCAGACCCTCCTATGACCAGAATGGTGGACACATTCACATCTTTGTACAACTGCTGCACTTTATCAATAAAAGGGGTTATGGGTTCTCTCTCCTTGGATACTAGCTCCTGCATGCGGTGGTCCCGTATCATAAAATTGGTGGCAGAGGTATCTTCATCAATTAATAACACTTCAGCACCCACTTCTAATGCTTCCATGATATTTGCAGCTTGGGAAGTGCTCCCACTGGCATCGTCTGTTGAGAACGCTTTCGTGCCCTGTTTAAAGGGTAAATTGGCAATAAAAGGGGAGATGTCCACTTTTTCGATTCTTCGACCATCTTCAGCCCGTATCTTCATGGTGTACGGATTGGTCACCACTAATTCCCTTCCATCTTTTGGAATGTGGTTGTACACGCCGAGTTCCAAAGCGTTTAACAGCGTGGACTTTCCGTGGTAGCCCCCTCCAACGATGAGAGTGACACCTTTAGGTATACCCATGCCGGTTATAGTACCCTTGTTAGGTAATTCAATTTCTACCTGTAATGGATCTGGAGATTGAAAAGGGATTACTCTCCCTGTTGTTAAAGGACGTGGATCTATCCCGCTCATTCGTGGGAGGACAGCCCCATCAGCTACAAAGGCTATTAATCCCATAGAATCCAGGCGATCTCTCAAAAAATCGGCATCTTCAGCAGTTTCTATGTGTTTATACAACTCTTTTTTGTCAAGGGTTTCAAAGTATAGAGATTGAACAATGTTGGGAAGCTCTTCAAAGAACATGGCCTCACAGTGCCTTCCCGCAATGCGCCTCCCAAAGGCGGGTAATCCCATGACGAATCGTGCTTCCACGTATTCTTTTGTGATAACCATGGAGGTGCGCTCCAACATTTCCTGTCCTGGTCTATCGATGGATATGATACCACTCTTTCCAGTTCCCCGTTTACCTCTGCAAAATCGTTTGGAAGCTTTGTAAAATTCTCTCGTTAAAAAGTCCCGCAAAGCTACCTCTCTACTTTTGTTGCAAAAGGTATCTTCAGGGAATTGAGCCCCCTTTTGAGGTATTTGTACCCGCACTCGACTGGGGGATGCAAAAGGATCACCCTGGACGTAATCTATCAAAAGAATGTCATTTGTAAAGGTATAACCACCCTGTATGTCCTTATATGCTTTGTATCCTCTTCCATCTATTCTTTGTAATATTCTCTTAAGGTCCTGTGCAGTCTGCATTCTTACCTCTCCTTTCTTTCACATTTTTAAGACTCTCTATCAGTATTATAAACCTATCTCTAACCCCTTTGACTTGTTTTAGTTGTCAATCTTTTCGTTGGGTGTCACCTTTGTTACACGTGTAACATTTCATGAACCTATTTTGCCCATTGTTCATAGAAGGATCTTGTGATTCAGATGTGTACAACGTCTATTTTATGATTCAAATGTGTACAACAGCATAAACAACTCTGCAATCCCCAACTTTCCACTGAATCTTCAATGAAAGACACCTTCACATTGGATTAGTCACTAAAATTACTGGATCACCTGAACAACACCTTTCAATCCGTCCATTTCAACTGTCTGCCCATCGTGTAACAGTGAGGTCACGTTCTCAATGCCTGCTACACAGGGTTTTCCATACTCACGAGCTACTAATGCACCGTGCTGGAGAGGTCCGCCTACCTCCAAAATGATGCCGCCTGCATTGACAAACAGGGGAGTCCATCCCGGGTCAGTGGCTCGTGCCACAAGGATGTCTCCAGGTAAGACAGGTTTTTCATCTGGCGTGTGCAGCACTTTTACTGTACCGCGCACTATTCCCGGGGATATGGGCTGTCCTGTCAACTCAGTTTCTGAAACCTCTCTTTTGGGAGGGTACAAAATCTTTCCGCGAGAATCTATAACCCGGGGAAAATCACGAATATTTTTGATCTTTTTGAGGAATGTAGTATTTTTTTCTGCCAGCAACCGTAAATCAAGTGATGGATCTTTTATTGCTTTATCTAAATCATCGATAGTGAGATCAAACACTTGTTCAATACTATCAAGACGCCCACTTTCAACCAGATCGTGAGCAGCAGATAAAACATGCTGTCTGACCATATCGACATTCATGATAAAGTAGTACTTGTGTATCTCCCTGTACGCACCAAATGCAACCAATACGTGGTAAAACCATTGAAATAACTTGGATGCGAAAAATCCCTTTTTCTGTGCCCTTCTTAGGAGTTCTTTGTACGTTTCTTCCCGTTCTTTCTTTGAGGTGTCATAAATCACCTGTGGGTCTAATGCAGCATCCGTGTTCAATGCCACAATGCGCAATTGTTCAAAGAATTTTTCAGGCTGTTCATAAGGACGGGGTGTTGCCACATCTAATTCTCTCGGACAGCGAGCTCCGTATTTGTCCATAAATGAGTCGTATGCTGACAAAAACTCTTCAGAAAAAGATTTTTTACGAATTCTTGCTGCAAATTCCTCTCCTGAAGAGCACTCCAGTACGTCTGTGTATCGAGACAATTTGTACAGAGCTAACCCCATTTCAATAGTAATATTCTCTGGGAGAGCACGTTCAAGGTATACCAGATTATCACGAACAGTGACAGGTTCATCTTTAAAAACCTGTTTCATACCATAGCGAGCAACTTCTGCTGCATACGTTACGGGTATTGAGACATGATTGAGAAACTGGACAATTCTGGTGATGGTTTTGTCAACAGTCTCCTTTAGAGGAAGTTCTTTTTCTTTTATATCCATTAAATCTGTTAAGAACTTTTCAGTCTCTTTGAAGAACCAGTTCTTATACTCTTTATAATTGATGAGGGCTTTAACTGTTTTCAATCCTGTATCCAGATTGTTCCATATAATCCTGAATACTACTCCTCGCAATTGTGGAGGAAGCTTTTCCGGTTTGTACTCTGCTTCATCTGTGTGCTCAAGGATTTCTGCTACCAAAGCATCCTGCGTCCGCCACGTACTGACTTCTCTACTCTTTCTCAGCAGTTTAGTAGTAGTGGAGAAGTTTGTATACCCACGCCCGCCAAGCGTGATAGCAATGCCTTCAACATCAAGTACAGCATCAGTGCCCATCATGTCAGTGAGAAAAACTTTTTGAAAGGCATGCATGTAGTCTAATCCCAACACTGACATAGGTTCACGGATTCCCTGTTTGGAGAGGAGTGCATCAATGTATAACCGCTTTTGCTCTCCTGGTGGTGTTATCATCTCTTGTGGTATTGGAATGTATGTGGTAATGGGACGGGCCTGTAACACGTACAGGGTTTCACCTGAGAAGGCCCATTCAATATCTATAGGTATTTTGTAGTATTCTTCAACTCTAGTGACTATATCTGTTATGCGGAGAACTTCTTCATCTGAAAGGCACACCTCTTTGGTATATCCAGGTTTTTCATAGGTTCCACCATCTGGAGAAAGCCAGACAGATACTTCCTTTTTCCCTGGATTTCGTTCCAGTATAGTACGAGACACTTTATCTACCACAAAAGTATCAGGTGACACTCTCCCAGAGACGACTGGTTCACCCAGCCCGTAATTACCTGTGATAACAGCTTCATCGTAACAGTTATTTAATGGATTTAACGAAAAGGCTACTCCCGCAGTTTCAGATGCTACCTGTTCTTGGATGATGACAGCAATTTTCGGATCATATATGTTGAATCCATGCTCTTTTTTGTATACAAAGACTCTCTGATCAAACAAGGAAGCAAATGAGCGTTTTATCGCCTCCTCCAGTGTATCTTTATAAACGCCTAACGTTGTTTCATACCCACCAGCAAAGGAGGCTCCTTCTAAATCTTCTTCAGGTGAAGACGATCGAACTGAAAAATCATTTGTTTTCAAAAGGTTCACACTCTTTTCAAGAGCATTTCTCTGTGTATCATCCAGTTGAAGACTCATGCACGCCTTTTTTAATGCATCACAATTCTCTTTCACAATTTCAGAGCTCTTTACAAAGTGATCCCACTCAGGCGTTTTTTTGACATGTTCAAGCCACGGCTCAAAAAATAAAACAGATAATACTACTCCAGGAGGAACAGGTAACCTGTACTGTGTCATTAGTATTAAAGACAATCCTTTTCCACCTACCTGTGATAATTCAGGTGATTCATCAGTATCAAAGGGATACACTGATTTTGCAGATGCTTTTTCTTGAGATACCTGATTTTCCGATTTGGTTGATTCCACTATGTTCACCTCTTTGTATTTCACTTCACGTGAATAACCCACATACTGTACCCCTCTTTTTGTTCCCAGCAATCTTTATAAGTATTTCGCGCACTATCTGGCTTCTTCTGAAAATCCTCGTTCTGATATCTTTAGGTAATTGTAAGCTCCTTTGCAGCTTTCGTATCAAAGACTGAAAATTTCACTTTTATAACCCCAAAATCTTTTTCACTTCTTCTTCAGTATAGAAAGTACCTTCTTTTATTCTTTTCCGGGCTTCTTCAATTTCTTTTATTGTTTTTTCACTCAGTTGGGGATTTTTCCCAACATTCTTAGCAATGTATAGAACTTTCCTGATTATTTCATCATAGGTCTCATTCTTATATTCTCTGAAGGTGTCCAGCTCTTTTTTTGTCTGCTCTTTTAGCTTGATCGTTGTAACCATTTCATCACCTGGGTATACTTAGGTATATGCATGTACACTATGTAATCCTTTTGATAAAACCATGACCACAGCAACAATATTGGAGAAAGGGTATGAGTCAAATGAGAACGTCAAGAAAGGCAGTAATTCTTAGAAAGGTGTCCCGTTTGATTCCATCAAGAGCATTGCTCTGTTGAACAAAACCCTCACGATTGTCTTGAGTTTTGGGACAATGAGGGGTTTTTGTCGTTTTCAGCCTTGCTCAATTCATATCTGCAATGAAAATTGCTTATAAAGGAAGATGTATAAAGTACACTGCCTTGTTGAATTCCTTTTCGGCACTTTAAGAGATCTGGTGTTATTTCTTTAAGGCTATTGTCGAAACAAACTGACTGGTTCACATCTTCCCTTTCACTCTGTACTTATAAATCCAATTGTCCGCTTCTAGGATTTTTCGGATTCATGCATAACAAGATAGATCCATGCCAGAAACATAAGTACTCATACCACCCTAAAAAGGAGTAATCTTGATGTCTATTCAATCTGAGGCAATGAGCATGTCCACAATCTCTTGAAATACATGCTGGAATGTCACAGAAGCAGCTGGCTCCACGCCTTTAGATGTATGTTTGTGGCTTGGAAATGTGGATAGCTCTTGGTGGTGAGGGGCATTATCATACCGAAATATGAATTGATTACCTATCTGGTAGTGAAATCGATATTTCACAGGTCTAACCACAGCGTGATCCTGAGACAACAATTCAAAAAAAGTCAATTCAGATCCATCAACAAATGTTATTACACCTTGAATATGTCCCATGGAAGGTGAGCCCATAACAATATGCGTAGTATAAGAAATAACGAGCGGGGACTGTTGAATAATATATTCACAAAAAGTGAAATATTCATGGATCACGACAAAATCTCCTCAAGAGCTCTCTTGCGGTTTTGCCAGTCATTATAGTATTCGTTGTAAGCATTCCATTCAAAAAAATCTTGGTCATCGCCTAACTGTCCTTTCTCAAATTTCTCGTTAAATTCTTCAGTACTCATCGTATACTTGATTTCAAACTTTTCCAGTTTTTCTTTTATATTCGAAAGAGCTACATTACAAATACTTAACTCTCTTTTTAGAGATTCAACTACTTCTCTTTTAAACTGCATGCATTTGCTTTGAGAGGGTAGGTTAATAAGGGTTTCGTTCATGTGTTCATATGTTGAACCCTCTTATTCATGCTCTGCAAGTTAATGATGGGGCATTCGAAAGAATGCAGTAAAGGTTCTTTGGTAAATTGCCGTATAATTTCCAATTCTAATTCTATAGAGGTTCTCTGCACCCATCAATTTGCGGCACTGTGATGGAAAGGGATTATCTGCGAGAGACTCATTAGCTTTAATGATTTGAAGAATGTACTGTTGTTCAATACCCCACAAATCACGTTCTGCTGACCTTTTCCATTGAATTTCATAAGAATCCATCGGTTCTCAACTTTTCTTTGAGTTCTTTAAAAGGTACAATAGGTTCATCTCGACGTTCAGCAACAATTGCTAGATCATGCAAATCCTCTAAAAGCTCTTCGTACTCCTCAATAGGAATAACTACTGCCATTTTTTGACCATTTTCATTGACAAGGTAATGGCTTTCAATCTTCATTATATCAAACTCCTTTTTTCGGTGCTTATTCTGTAAGTCTTCCATGACTTCATAAGGATTTTGCATGGATGGGATTGTCCAGTCTTTGGTGTTTCCTCTGTCATGTTACACGTGTAACAGGTAAGTTGTCATGAATTCTGGTAGTTCAATAAAAACAGACAATTGCCACTACTTTCTGTGGTCACGGTCTTTGCGGAGTTTTTGAACGGGCTTTCAAATACTATCAATAAATGCAAGAATTCATTCTGAGTACTCGAGGAGTTGAGTACTGGAGGATGCGTAAGGTTAATAAACGTCTATCAACCTAAACACATGAGGTGCAAAAATGACATCATATGACTATAAAGTCATAATCGAACCAGATGAAACTGGTGGTTACGTAATAACATGCCCGTCATTACAAGGCTGTTATAGCCAAGGAGAAACGATTGAAGAAGCTTTAGAGAATATTAAAGAAGCTATACTCTTGTGCATTGAAGATCTTGAAGCTGAAGGAGAGGAAATTCCCGACCCATCTAAATCCCTCATAGCAACAGTCATGGTGGATGTATGAGCAAACGGTTACCAATCGTTTCTGGTGAAGATGTTGTTAAAGCTCTCAGTAAAATCAGATATAAAGTGGTTCGACAAAGAAGGAGCCATCTACGGTTAAAAGATTCGACCAATCCCTCTCATAAACCAATAACAGTCCCCCTCCATAAAGAACTGAAACCGGGTTTATTAAGAAAAATCATTAAAGATGCTGATTTATCAGTTGAGGAGTTCAAAAAGCTGCTAGGAAGATAACATTGGAAGCCTTTATCAATCGAGAAAACTGAGAAATTCCTCTCGGAGAAGTTTGCAGTCTTTGATAATTTCCTTCAGCAATGAGATTACTATCATCAGATGAAAAAAGAATGTCTCAGATACTGAGAGGATGAAAAATACTTTTCCAGTGCTCTCTGAAAAGCTTTATATACCTTACACCCATGCCATGCATCATACAGGGGTGATAGCATGAAGGTAGAATTTATGACCAAGGAAAAAGACGACAACCTTATATACGTATCAGCTTCAACTGATACTATGCAGGCAGGTTTTCCTGAACTCACAGCAGATGATTGGATTCTCGTATTCTTGTTGGCAAATCAAAAATCTGAGATTCGTGGTAAACTTATGTTTGTAAAAGAACTCTTTATTGCATCAAATGAGATCGAGCAGGTATCCGAGGATCTAAAAAGAGTTTTTAAATTCTATCCAGGCCATTATGGGCCTTACAGTGATGTTTTCGAGAATTCTCTAAGAAAGCTGGAAATGTCTGGAGCTATTGTTACAAGAGAAGAAATTATTGATAATAAGACCAGAACCATTTTTGAAATCACTGATAAAGGTGTCAAACACATTGAGAATACCTATGAAAGATTGCCAGAAATTGTGAAAAGAAAGGTATCAAAGTTAAAAAGAGGTGCTGACCAATTAGGGTATATTGGCATTCTAAAGCATGTATATACTCACTATCCAGAATATGCTGTAAGATCAAGAATCTGAGGTGAAATCCATGGATGTTAAAGAAATACTGAATATGGTTGGGGGAGTCTTCCAGTGTTTTCTGCCTTTAATTTTTGGGCTCGTAACATTGATGATTTTTGGGCTCGTAACATTGATGCAAGTATCTACCAGAGAGGGTTGTCACATCTTCACAATTTATTGGAAGCTCTTTATTTATAGTGGGGTTCCTCCATATATCTTACCACTACCTGATTTTCAGACGAGCCCTGGATAAAAAGTATAACCAGTTGGAATTGAGATCCATAAAAGATTGGTAAATTATGATCAAAAATTGCGAACACTCTCAAGGCGGCTACATTATCATTAGATGAGTCCTTGCAGGTGTAACTGACACTATAGTTAGTAAAATCATCAGTAGCTGTACCGTTCCTCTTTCCAGGGGTCCCCGTGATTGTGATATCCGTAGGACTCCCAGAATCCTGGTCTATCCCTTTCTATGAACTCAACGCCTGTTACCCATTTGGCACTCTTCCAGAAGTACAGCCTCGGAACTACTAACCTCACAGGGTACCCATGCTCTGGCGTTAATGGTTCACCATCATGCTTTTCTGCAAATAAGACATCTTCTGCAAAGAAATCCTGCAATGACAAATTGGTGGTGAACCCTCTCTCTGCATGAACCATCACATACTTCGCCTCAGAAAGGATATTCACTAATTCTTTTATCACATGAGTGGACACCCCTTCCCATAAATTGTCTAATTTTGACCATCCCGTGACACAGTGAATGTCAGAAAATACTTTTACTTTAGGAAGTGCCGCAAATTCGGTAAAATCAAGGGTTCTCTCCTTTTCTACCAACCCTGTTACGGTAAATGTCCACGTGGCAACATCGATATAAGGAACTGTACCCTCATGGAGAACTGGCCACTTATCTGTAATCCTCTGACCAGGGGGGATTCTATTCTTTCTTTTAGTATCTGGGCTGATTATTTCTTTCATTATCTCACCTTCTGTTTTCCACAATTTCTTTGTCTTCAATTATATAAATATAACTAGGGTCGTTCATTCTCTGAGTGTTCTCTCTGTTGTGTTACACGTAAGACAGAGACATTCTTGAGCACCAGGAGATTTATCAACCCCTCACTAGAGGATGTGCTCATTTGCGCCCTTGTCCACCGATATTGTGTTACACGTGTAACAAACATTTTTGCACATAAGGAAGAGAAGATAAATACATGTAAACAGCGTTCTTTTTCTAGTATTTTCTCAACTTGGTATTTCTTCAACTAGTTCTGAAAGTCTTTCCTTGGTAATATCTATAAATTGGAGCGTGATCTCCTCATTGATCACCACAGCAGGGGTAATTGAGAATCCATGTCCCTTGAATTCATCCCATCCCTCTTTTTCAAGAATATCCACATGCCTAATAGAGATTATACTGCCGTACTCTTGTTGCAGTTCTTCAAGCCACATCTCCACCTCAGCGCAGTCATTACACTCTTGCATATAGAAAAAGATAATAAAAACCTTATCTGCTTTCGTGACAGTGAAATCTTTCTCTTCTTGAGCATCTGTACAGCCAGAAATTAAAAGCAGACTTATGAGAATAATGGGTTTTCAATTCATGATTTTTCTTTAATTTCTCTCTTGATATAATCTTGCTTTAGGAGTTGCCCAACGGTTGCTGTCTTGTTACACGTGTAACAAACCTGAGACAAACACTGATGGTTTGACAGTTATTGATTGGAAACTTATAAGTACTAAGAGAAAATAGATGTATGAGATACCATTTCTGCAAAAATCTTGTGAAGAATCCTCTGGAGTACTGGGTTACTGGGTGACCATTTATTAGCATTATTAATCAGCACGTGACCAATTCATGATACAATTTCTTGGAGCAGTCTCTTGATACTTGAGAGAAATTCCTCATCCACTAAGGCTGCAAGCATCATCTCATTCTTCTCCTTGACTGCAGCATAAATAGCAATAGCTAACCGTGTGGCATGCAGGTTGATTTCACACCGTTGTTCATCAAAGCTTCTCACCAATCGCAATGGACACCCACCTGCACACAAGTGTTGTGCCCAACATTTCTTGCAGCTAGTCTTGTTCTCAAAAGATGCAACAGCAGTCCATCTGTCCACCGCGCTCTTATCCAGACCATCTTCAAGAGTTCCCAGCTTCCACTCTCCCATAGCAGCAGCAGGCCCACACGGATATATCCCTCCCTCAGGAGATATTCCGAAGCGTCTCATTCCTGCAGGACAGAAGTAGGTTCTCTTCGTATGTTTCCATAACTGGAGTATTTTGTTTTCAAAGTTGTAGTAGGGAGGACGAACCCCTTTCAAAAGCAGTTCCAAGCATTCCAGTGCAATATCCCTCATATCCTCTTTGTATTGCTTTTTCTGAACATCTGTGAGCGCATATTCACTTTCATTCAGGTAACGTACATAAGAAAGTTTGATATCTTTTAGAGTAAGCTCAGAAAGGTACTCGTATGCTGTTTTCAGCCTGCCCCTGTTCGTAACAACACCGCTCACACTGATTTTGTGACATCCAGCAGTATCCATCAACGTTTGCAATCGATCCACAACAAGAGAATGCGTTCCTTCCCCTGCAGGAGTAACGCGCATACCATCATGAATTGGAGCAGGTCCATCAATGCTTACCATGACATTTACGTGGTAATCTGTTAAAAATGTAATAACATCATCGGTTAACAGTGTACCATTGGTAGTAATGTGATACTTTATTTCCGGGAGTCCTCTCTTTTCAGCCTCTTTACAAGCGTATTCAATGGTGGACTTCATTACAGGAAAATTCAACAAAGGCTCTCCACCATAAAAAGAGATACCAAAGGCTTCCAGATCTTTGACTTTCAAAAGAAAGTCCACAGCCTTTTTTGCAACCTTTTCACTCATGAAAGACGAGAGATCAGACTTTTCTACATAGCAATACTTGCAGCGCAAATTACATTCTTGAGTCAAATTGAGAGTCAGTGTATAGGTTTGAGAAAATTTCTGATAGGGAATTGAAGGATCAGCAGTGAGTACACCTTCACTTTTTAAATGGTCCAGAGGTTCAGTTATTTCATCAATGGTGTAGTTGTATACATTTCGTAGTGTGGCAATGCTTTCCTCAGTAGATTTCCCTTCTTGGAAGCAGTCCAAGAATTTTGACTCCACATCATTCACAAAGAACGCTGTGGCACCCTCTCTATCGTACACTAATTCCCTACCAAATTCATAAAAACGGTAAAACCTGCTGCAATTGTGCATGGTCTCATCAGTCTAGTATGCAGCGCAGAAAATGATGAGTGCCGCATCTTTCTTGAGCCTGGCATCGAGGTTTTTCGTAAATTCTGTGAAGACTCTCGGATCTATCTTTTTGATAAGTTCTATACTGCTCTCATTGAGGCCAAGTTCTTTGCCAACTCTTTCAGGATTACTGAAAAGCATTTTCTGAAATTTTGGATCCAGCATGGCTTTGCCCAGAGTTTGCTCTATTTTGGCGTGAGTAATCTCACCTTTCTTGCGTTCATTCATTTGGTTATCACCTCACAGCAACATCATTTGAAACTTTAAAAACTTTTCCATAGTTTGCTGACAATGCTCAACTCGTACGTAGAGCGAAATGTATAATTATATCTCGCCCATCAGCTGTAATAAAGTGCTGTGGAGTTGAAAATGGAGCACGTAACACCAAGAACAGGGTTCAACCCAAGAGATGGTCAAATAAAATGACAGGTGAGCCCCCACAGGTACACAGGCAGTATCCAAATAGGTATTTTTCAAGGCAAGAATATAAAAGAATTCGTTTTAAATTACAAATGAGACTATTATATAGCATCCCAGGCACTTCTGCCAAAAAATACTTAAACATGTAATCTCAAAGGCGTGTACTTCAAGGGAAGGTATCATCATGAAATCAATGACTGTAATCAATTTTGTACCCAGGTTACAGGGTGAGACAACAATCCCTCTTGGGCCTTTGTATATCACATCAGTTTTGGAGCACGCAAATTGTGAAGTAGATTTTCGTGATTATCAGTTAGCTTCTTATGAAAACCCTTTAAGTCAAGACAGTATACTGGATTTTCTTTCTGATTCTCAAGAAACGTTGGGGATCAGTTGCCTTTTTAATGCCCTTCCCTTTATTTTGCCTTCTCTCCAAAAGATTAAGGAAGACGTGGAAAAGACCATTATTTTGGGTGGTCCTGGTCCCAGTGCGGTAGCTGAGAAGATGATGCACCACTTCCCTTTCATAGATGTGGTGGTCAAAGGAGAAGGAGAGCACACTGTCTTGGATCTCGCAAAAGAACTGCCTTACGAAAATATAAAAGGAATTGCATACTGCTCTGATGGAAAGGTGATAAGCAATCCCCCAAGAGAACGCATTAACACGTTAGACGAATTACCCTTTCCAGCATATGACAAGGCTGATTTTTCAAAGTATGACCATGTAGGGGTAATTACTGCCAGAGGCTGCCCTTATCATTGCAGTTTTTGTGAAGTTGCTCCATTGTGGGGGCACCACACAGAGAGACGCAGTGTTTCCAGTGTCATTTCTGAGGTGAGAATGCTTCATGATCAGTATGGCGTGAAATCATTACACATCAATGATGATACATTTGTATTGGATAAGAGATGGGTTCATAATTTCTGTAATGCTATAAAAGCAGAGAACATTGATGTTACCTGGTGGTGTTTGGGGAGGATCAATTTAATGGATGAAGGTCTAATTTCCACAATGGCTGATGCAGGATGTGTGGGAATTCAGTACGGTATCGAATCTGGATCAGAGCATGTTTTGGAGCTGATAAGAAAAAGGATTACTATTCAACAGGTTAAAAAAGTCATTGAAATTTCTGTAGACCATATTGATGAGGTTGTTTCCACCTTTATGTGGGGATTCCCCTTTGAAAGTATGGATGATTTCTATGAGACCATATACTTGATGGGGGTGGTGGCAGAAATGGGTTCTTTGATTAAACTCTTATTTTTGTCGCCTGCTCCTTTATCTCCGTTGTACAGGGAATATGCTAATCAGCTCAGATTTGAAGAAAAGTTTGTATCAAATCTTTTATGGGGTATCATTGAGGAGAAAATACCACATGGGGAAAAAGAGGAGATATTCCAGATGATAACCCAAAATCCAGATGTATTTTCAAGTTTTTTTTATATTCATACGCCAGATGTAGAAAAGAAATATCGTGTTCTCAAAGAAGCAGGATTGATTCTGTGAGCTCCGGATGGTGGAATTGTTATACGTGGAATTGTTACACGTGTAACAAAAGACACCAAACAATTAGAATATCTTTTAGAAATTCTTAAGTACTAAAAAGAAAAGGAATAACTATGAGAAAAAATGTGATGGCAGTCATCGTTATAGTGGTCTTAATCACTGGATGCGCAAGACAAGGCGGTAATAGTCGCACCATGGCTATTACCACTGTAACAGAATACGGGAAGAGTTTGGACTGGTGCCACACCAATAATTTGATTGCTTTTGGAAAAATGGGGGATGATTCCTACTACGATGTGTATGTTATGAATCCTGATGGATCAAACGAGAGATGTCTCACCTGTAGTGGATGCCCTCAAAGACACAATGGAAATCCAGCATGGCACCCCTCAGGGGAGTATATCGTGTTTACTGCACAAAATGAAGATGCAGTAGGTGATGAAATTGATAGAATAGCTATACCTGGAAGAGGAGTAAACTGCAATTTATGGGTGGCAACCAATGATGGCACAACATTCTGGCAGTTAACGAACCACAAAACCAGCTTCATCAATCCCAAAGGGATTATCCACCCTCAGTTTTCGCATGATGGTAACAAGTTATTGTGGGCTGAACGATTACAGAACAAGAGGGGAACATCCTGGGGGGAATGGGCCTTAAAAGTGGCAGATTTCATCAGTGATGATGGGTGTCACCTTGACAATATTCAGGTGTACCAGCCGGGTGAGACAAGCAGTTTCTACGAAAGTCATGCCTTCTCAGAAGATGATCCAAAGATTCTGTTTTCAGGTAACCTTGTTGCAGATCAGCTTGAGAGCGGGTTAGATATTTACGAGCTAGATCTAAAAACACAGCAGTTAACCAGGTTAACAGAAACTTTTGAAGACTGGGATGAGCATGCCCACTACTCTCCTGATGGTCAAAGAATTGCGTGGATGTCCAGTACGAACCTTGAGAATTTGGGGATTACCTTTGATGATCTCCGCTATCAGACCTGGGGACTCAAATTGAAGACTGAACTGTGGGTTATGGATGCAAACGGATCGAATAAGCAGCAGTTAACCTCTTTTAATGGGCCAGAGAACCCTGAGTACTCTGGGAACGTTATCGTATCCGATAGTGCATGGAGTCCTGATGGTACCAAGATAGCTGCTACCATAGCGTACAAAAATCTTAAAAATCGGCGGGGTTACAGCTCAAGAATTGTTTTGATTGAACTTGATTTCCAAGAAATAGCATCTCAAAAGCCTCTTGGTGTTAGATTCCTTACGTTGGGTATTACAGATGAACAGACGAAGATAAGTTGGGGGTTACCAGTTGTCACTGTGCTTCTCTTTGACTTCCTGAAGTGGCAACCCTTCGGGGGATGGAACTTTTCAAACTCAATAAATTTTCTTTTTATAGAAGTTTAAGTTGGCAAATGATAGAATATATAAAATGTTACACGTGTAACATTGACCTCCAAAGACGTGACAACTTTACCTCCTGCAAACATATAAGTGGTAAGAAGAGAAAGTGTAACCATGAGAACAATGGTCATAGTAGTAATAATTGTGGCACTTGCAGTATCTGGATGTGCACGACAAGATTCGCCTCTGCAGGTCGCCCCTTTTCATGTTGGATTTATGATCGTGGATATTCCAACAGAACAGGGAACTGTTCTAACAACCGCTGTATGGTATCCTACCCAAGAGGTTCCTCGTGAATATCAGTATCAAAACCCTCACAAAACAGTAGGAATGGTAGCGTTCGAAGGGGAGCCTGACCGTGATAATGGGCCGTATCCCTTAATTTTGTATTCGCACGGGTATGGAGCTGGAGCTTTAACTGGCATATATTTAGCAGAACATTGTGCGAGCTACGGATTCGTGGTAGCTGCCCCTGATCACACAGATGAGTTTACTGTCATGCGCATTCGAGGTGGTGGTGACAGGGATATGAAAGAGTATTTCAAAAGTGCAGTAGAGTTAGGAAGGTCAGGGAAAGATTTTGATAGAGAAGCCTATTCATATCGACCTCACGATATTTCCCTGGTCATTGATGAGTTGTTATGGTTAAATAAGACGGAATCATTATTACAGGGAATCATTGATGAGGAAGCGATTGGAGGAATGGGTCATTCTCTGGGAGGGTATACCATGCTGATGGTGGGAGGAATCGATACAGAGTATCATGATCCGCGTATTACTGCGTTAGTACTCCTTTCAGCTGGTGTTTTCATGTTTGAGGATGAAGAGTACCACTCCATTACAATACCAGTCATGTTCATGTATGGTGAAAAAGAAGGTTCACAAGTGCGGGCTGATTTTGTCAATGATAAGGCTGAAGATACGGAACGAGCTTATGAGAACTGCAGCCCTCCTAAGCTTTTGCTGGTCATAAAGGGGGGTAACCACTTTTCGTTTGGGCAAACTGTATTCCAGGAAATCTGGCCAGGCATGGGTGAAAAGGAGGGACAAAAACAAGCAGATGTTATCTGCAAGTATACTCTGGCCTTCTTTGAATTGTATTTGAAGGGTAACCTGGAAGCTGCGAAAACACTTCAGAGTGATGATGAAATGCTGGTGGTTTACAGGAAGCAGTAGATGAGAGCTTTGCTTGAAATTACTTTTGAGAGTTAAGACATAGTGAGGGTGTTCTCAAGGATGATTTCTGCAATCGGAGAGAAATTTCAAATCAGTGGGCAAATTATCCTCTCTAATGAGGAAATCATATTAACCCTTTCTGTTGGAAAAGTTCAATTCACAATCAAGTTGCTATTACATGAGACACGAAGGAACCCCCAATTGGCATTAATAACCAGAAACCTCAAATATGAGAATATCCCTATCTCGGTACACAACAGTAAAACTCTCTGAAAAGAACTTATCAAGGTGCACTGGTAACCCGAATCCTTTCTGTAAATACGTTCCAAAATAACCAATTCTGTCAAGATTTTCTGAATAGAATATGTGGGTTATCTTATACTTTTCAATGATCGTTAAAGCTTCCCCCAGATTTTCTGTCGTATACAAAGTATACAAATCCTTTTGAACCTCTCCAGGTGCCTTTATATATAAATAATCAACATTCCTCAACGGAAATAATCCCCCAATTAACGCTCTACCACCACAAACTCCTGCAATCATCTGCCCCCTGTAGTAGTCTGCCACAATTAACGCATCATCATCTGAATGCTCTTTATACCAGACTGCAGCATCGTACTCTCTTTTAGACATTCCTGCATTTGTTAAATCAAACCCAATGTTGCAAACCCATAAATTTGCTGCTAAAAGCACAATTAAAACTGAAAAAATCAATTTATCTTCCTTTGACCCCTCCTTTGAACCTTTCTTACCTAAGAACCACAGAAAAACACCAGCAGCAATACTGACCGGTTGTGAAAGAAAACAGTAAAACCTGAACCCTTCTAAGGGTTTGGCCAAAGTCTCCCAGGATAAATCAACTCTTCCTACTGCATGCAAGATCGTTTCATTCTGTGTCTCCAAAAACAAAGGTAAAACCCACAAAAAGAGCAACAAAAAGTACTTGTCCTTTTTTACACCCAGGTAACCTAGGCCTAGCCCGCCTAAAACGGCAGGAACTACTCCAAACTCAAAAAAATGCTTTAGTGGTGTGTAATACCCCGAAGAGGATGTCAATCCATGAATCCACCACCAGTATAAATTTCTGGGATACCACCACCAGAAAGCAACGAGCTGGGACAACAAAAGCAGTACAACTAGTCCAACTACAGGTCTCTTAAAATTTTTTTGGAAAAATAAAGATATTAAAACCATTATCAAAGATAAAACAAGGACAAAGTAAGATAAATGAAAGAGAAATACAAATCCTAATACAATCCCTGTAAAAATCAAGGATTTGCCACCGTATTCTCCTCTTGAATACTTTAAAAAGTAAAGAATGTACAAGGGAATCAGAAATAAAGTGAGAGATTGAGGGTCAGCAATTCCAGTCCAGTAGACAAAGCTGGGTGTTGCAGCCAAGAGCACGGTGGAGTATACAGCAACTTTTTCGTGATAAAGGTATCGTGCCAGAAAGTAGATTGAAAGAGGAGTAACTCCTTCAAAAAAAGGGATCACCCTGGTGACAACTGTTGGTATATCCAAACTGGTAACCTTTGAAAGAACAGCACAAAAAGTGACAGACAAGGGAGGATACCACATGGGGACATACCCGTAGGGTATATACCTGATATCAGGTTCTGGTAGAGTCCAGTTGTCAAAGATGTACTGGGCCATGCAAATTCGGTACCAGATATCTCCCTGGAAAGCTGGAAGGTGGGAGTCCAGGTACAGCTTGGGTAGTAACCTGATGGCAACGCTAAAAACATACACAGATATAAGAAAGTAGAGTTCCCATCTCTTTAGCTTCCAGGTCATAAAGTTCCTTTACCACTGCACTAAAAAGCTTTTAGTTTGGTTGAGGTCGTTCCTGTTGGGTATTGTCTCACTTTGTTACACGTGTAACATTTTATTGTCTCTTATTAATCTTCTTCCTATTTTTTGATATTTAAAGAAATATAAGATTCTTGACACTTAGAGCTTCAACTGTCCAATTCATTGCTTCTGCACGTTTAATAAGTGCATTTGAAAAATAAAAGCTTTCAAAAACGCTAGACTTCAGCCTTAGCAATCTTTAATTTCGACATAATCGCAATACATCAAATATAAACTCCTTTAGGCGAATGATTTTTTTTCAGAACTTTTTCTATTTAAATCTCTTCAAATCTCCAAAATTTTTGGAGGAGAGCCCTAAATCCTAATGAATGCTCTCCAAACCTTTTTTCATTTTTTGCTCCTATAATTTCCTTCACTCACTGGTGTAGTGTTCTTGTTCTACATAAAGTTTGGGTTTGCTCATTTTGTGCAAACCTGAATATAATGCTCAACTAGATTTCTTTATTTAACATATCTTAATATAAGAATGGATTAAAAAGTTACAGAAATTACAACTGGATATAACGAAGTATCTAGTTCCCCCTCTCACAGGGAATGGAGCACAGTACCAAAAGACGTCAACCCAAAAAAATCTATACAAAAGGCTGCTCTTTTCTCGATTTTTCATACAATGTTCTCAAACTTCCTGTCTGAGCAAAAACGATACCAGGAGGCATCTTCCCACCTCTGCCCAAATAGTTCCACCAATCTACCACGAAGACCCCTATGGCTAGTTCTCTCAACTTCCCATTGTTTCTGTATTTTGAAAGGTTCAACTCTTTCTCTAACAGGCGCACATCTGAGACAGTCTCCCCTCCGTTGACGAAGAGGGTTTTCACGTGTTTTAACAATTCTTTTACCAGTAGGAGAGTCCCTGATTCAGTTTTGTTTTCCACCCATGAGCGCGGCTCTATACTCCCATTCTGCAAGAAGATGCGCTTGGCAGATATATTCCCCATCATGGTCATGGTATTAGGTCCCACTGAAATGAACTGTCCCTCGTTGATGTCCTTGAGGTTCACCACTTTTTCTTTGCCGTCAACGTCAATGATAACATCTATGGGGAGAATTACTTGGATAGAACCTTCTTCAATCTTTTTTGCCAGGGTTAATGCTTTCATTTTGGTTTTGTTCCACTCTTCTGCATACACTCTTTCTATTAATTCACGATTTTCTTTCCCAATAGTACTAGGTAAGGTGCGGGCTAACGTTGGCGTTTCTTTGATGAGAGCCCACAATAACAAAATGAAGATAGATCCTCCATCTAAACACACGAGGAGGTCCTGATGATTCTCCGTAACAAAGATGGCATCCAGTTTTTGTGTTCTGGCTCCCGCAATACCCCAGATCTTGAGTGTTCCTTCATCGATACCGTATAATCGGGTGACATCTTCTAGTTCTTGTACAAAGAAATCATTACAGAAACAGCCGTCAGAGAATACCCGTAACGATAAGTTGTCTCTGTGGCAGCAGGGTAATGCTCCATTGACTTTTGCTGTTCCCTTTACTATTTTCCACAATTCAGTTTGCGATGAATCCTTGGGAGGAGTCTTCTCTTCGGGAACTGCTTTTCGTACGTTGTCTAAAAAGATGAACGATGACGTGTATTTTTCATTAGCTTTTTTGAGCTCTTGGAGGGTTTCTACCATGACGATATCTGAAACTTCAGGGGAGATGGGATCAAGCTTTCGTTCTAATTCTCTTTTTAGAATGTCGAAGTTCTCTTTTAGGGTGCCGTTGGGTATTGAGGAGTGAGATGTGGATAATATGTTTGCTCGAGGATTTTGAAGTTGTCGAATCTGCATGATAGTTTTGACAGCCTGTTCTACCTTCACAGAGGGTTGAGGGGGTTCATTGATATCTGTTCTGAAAAAGACAGTTTCTAATGGTTCTATGACATCTGAGAGATCGGCAAGAATAACCTCTTCAGGGCCGTTGATGATCTTCATGATGGTATAATATATAGAGGATATAAAAGGATTTGGTTACAGGAATTGTCTTTTCGTTGGGTGTCAGGTTTGTTACACGTGTAACATCTTAATGAATTGTCTTTTTTACTTATAGATCGTTTATAATAGGACAATTTATGAGATCATGTTATTCCAGCCCCAAAGAATTTGACAATTTCATTGTAGGTTATATAGTGATGATGGCAATGCATTAGTGAAGAGAACACAGAGGACATGAAACAACAGATCGAAAAGGCATAATCATTTGGAACGATTCTGCTTTTTGCTGGTTATCTCTCCTATTTTTTTGTTATATTTGTCTTTGAGGAGGAGTTTTATATTCTTGAATTTTTTTTCAGTTTGGACCCTAGATTTGAATTCTTTTGGAAATTACCATTGCACTCACCTTTATCTTCTATTCTCAAAGAAAAATCTGCTCCTCTTCGAGCCACGCTAATACTTCCTCTCTAATTGGTACCTTCTCTTTTTTTAATGAAGTAGAGGATCGAAGCATGATCATTAATGCCCAGAAATATGTTATCATGAAAGAAATGAAAAAGAGTATAAAGAGGAGTGCGCTACTCTCTTCAATAATGAGATACCATATAACACCTATCACAGAAATTATAGGAATAATGAGTGAGTATTTTGGTAATTTTAAGCTCAAAAATACTATTACTGCAAAAAGAATGAAAATTATTAAGAAAGTTAAGCTATTTTTTTCACAAGAGGCAAACCATGCAAACCCTATCGCAAGAGTTATAAGAAAATTGGGTAAGAAGACTGGTAATCCAACACCTAGTAACCTGTTTTTATAATATTGTGGATTGATTGAAATTTCAAATTTAAAAAAGTCTGCTATTCTTAGTTTTTTATCTATCAAACGAGATGTTATATAATTTTCCCAGTAAATACCGATTTCTCCTATTTTTTTATTCATAAGATACTCTATTGCTTTTAGGAATGAACATGCTCTTCTGTTTCTGGCCTGTTCTTTCAAGAATAAAGAACCAAACCCATTAATAATTACTTGTGCAAAAATCAATGCAAAAAGGAAAAGAATCGTTTCGTCTGAACCAAGGTTATAAGCCAAATCGCAGAGATTAAGTTTCTGTGTTATTCCTTCTCTAATTAAGAAAGCGACAGTCAATCCCAGAGAAGTATAGAGTGCTATAATAGCTGCATGTTCAAGATAAATACATCTTACCACCTCCTCCCTTAAAAAATCATATTGATTCAATAGAACATCTACAGCTGCCTTATCTTTATCATCAAAACTCCTGGGGTTCATTAAAATTTCACTAAGTGAGCTCCATCTTTTGTATTTTGTTAATTTACCCGCCTTGTTCCTTATTTTTGAAATAATCTTTACAATTTCGTATCCTTCACTGAAAGTCAGAGATTCTTTCAGAAATTCATTTTTATCAAATTTATTTTTAAAAATACGATCCAATAGTTTGCCAATATCATTCCCCGAAGTAAAATTGGCTGTCTTCGAACCTTTTTCAAAAAAGATTTCTATTGTCTTGTTATCACGAAACCCCACAGCTTTACCTATCAAACTTTCAATTTTTATCCCCTCAATTTTTGCAACTATCTTTGCAAATGTTTCACCCTTTATTGGAGCAGATTCATATCTGCCAGTTTCAACTTTAATGATTTCAAAATTATCAGCATTCAATGTGAAATCGCCGTAACATGCTTTCATAATTTTTGTGAAGACTGCCAGAACATGAGGAAATATATCTAATATTAGTCCCTCATCTAATGTCTTCTTTCTCGAATCTAGAATAAGACCTGACTCTAAAATATTAATTCTTATCTTTTTTATTTCTCCATACTTTCCTTTTCTTTCTTCTAATTCTTCAATTAAGGGAAGCACTTTTGAGATGTAATGGTCTACTGCAATAATTTTCCTATTTAATTCTTCTTCTCCATACTTTTCCTCAAGTTCTTTGATATTTTCTACTGATGAATCCAAGGGTTTTTCAATGAATATTTTACCATTTTTGTTCAGCCTTCCCTTTTCCAACCAATGCTCTGCAATTTTACAATGAAATTCATGGGGAGCCACAATAAAGACAAAATCGACATCTTCTATTTTTTCATACTCCTTCTTACCTTCTTCTGATTTTCTATTCACGAAAAGTACAGGACTTTCATAATACTCAACTTTATCTTCATCCTCCCTTATATCTCTTACATCCACAGCATAAAGCTCAATTGTACCCTGTCGCGCTCTTTCTGCCAACGGTTCAATATAACTTTTCTTGGACCAATCTCCAAGACACCCCTCCAGAACCACTTTCTTCACCATCGTATCTCCTCAATCTCTACTATTTCTTTTTATCTCTTTTTAAACTTTTCGCACAAAAAAATTATCCAACAGTTCCATATTCTGTTACACGTGTAACACGTAGTCGTTTTTATCTCATTAGACAATATGAAAACAATTGACATAAGAAGTGGTGTACCAGCTCAGAACTTTCTGACCCACGGATTTATCAACCGAAAAAATCAAAGGCACACCACCCATACTCCAATTCAATTATCGTTCTCGCACCCACCAGAAAATGCCCAGAACTGCAATTCCTGCAAAAACTGCAATCCACCAGGCATTCTCCAAGTACAGAGGCATCATCTTCTTCACATAGAATTCCCTCAGTGTCTCAATAGTCAATATCTGATCTTTCAACGATGTGGAATAAGGTGTTAACTCCATGATAGACTGTCTCACCGAGGTGATCTCATTGCGAACCGCCCGGGATTCCATTCCCAGCCGTAAGAACCCGTAGAAAGCAGCTGCAATCCCGCCAAAAACCCAGGTTCTCCCTGCCCATTTTCTGAAAGTAGTTCTATCCCTGATGTAGAATGCAGAAAGAAACAAACCACCAATCATAATCAGAAACCATGACACCAACCTCAACAAATCCGGGAAAAGAAATTGAGAAATGAGCGTATCTTTGGTGGGTTCACCGTACATCTCCAGCAAAAAGATATAACTATCGTACGTGGAATACATGGACACGGCCAAAGCAATTGATCCAACTGCACACCCTCCCAGAAAGAATGCTGCTGCCCATTTCCTCGCATTCCGGCGATTCAACAAATAAATACCCAGCAGTAAAGCTCCCGCAAAAAGGTATACTTTACTTACATGAGTCATTACCCCTGGGAGATTGGTAATAACAAAGGCCCGGGCAGTAATAGTCTGATCCTTCAATACGGACACACTATCGTACAGCGAGAATAAAACAGCAGGGATCAGTAATACACCTCCAGTAACTAAAGCACTTCCCGCGTACTTCTGGAAGAATTCTTTCTCTTTTAAAAAGAAGAAACAGGCAAAAACAAGGGCAAAGAACATGAAAAGCATGCCCAGTTCCTCAAAGAGTGTCAAAAATAACCTGTAGGATATTTCCTCAATATTTTCTGTTTGTGTCTCTACCGTAATCAAAAAGTACAATGTCTGGCAAAAGATACCCAGGAGCCCTCCCAATGCTAAAAGGCTCAACCCACCTTTGGCAAACATGTTGCGGGAGGGCTTCTCTTCCACTTTCTTTCTCTTCTTCTTTTTCTTTTTCTTTGCCTTGACCATACTACAAGTGTTCAGGGTTCCTTTATTAAGCTTTCCCCATCCATCTCTCGTGGCTTCTCAATACCTAAGAGATCCAGTATGGTAGGTGCCACATCTGCCAGTGTTCCAGTACGGACCTGACATTTTTTGGTAATAATAAACGGTACTGGATTAGATGTGTGGGCAGTATAGGTCTCATCTGAGTTTAATTCTGTCATCTGTTCTGCATTCCCGTGATCTGCTGTAACCAAGATCACATTCTCAGAGGATTCAATGTTACACGCTTTAACAATTAATCCCAGACATTCATCTACTGCTTCAATTGCTTTTATACCTGCTTCAAGGACTCCAGTGTGCCCCACCATGTCTGGATTGGCAAAATTTACGATAATGACATCATATTTTTGGGATTGGATCTCTTTTATTGCCCGTTCTGTGATTTTGTATGCTGACATTTCAGGTTTCAAATCGTAGGTGGCCACGCGGGGAGAGGGAATGAGAATACGATCTTCTCCCTTGAAGCGATCTTCTTCGCCGCCATTGAAAAAGAAGGTAACATGATAGTATTTTTCTGTCTCTGCAATGCGAAGCTGTTTTAAATTGTTCTTACTTAAGACTTCGCCCAGTGTATTTCTAAGAGACAATTGAGGAAAGGCAATATCAACTGTAATATCCTCTTCGTACTCTGTCATGCACACGAAGTATACATCCAGCTTTCTTCGTTCAAAATGTTCAAAGGGTTCATCTACGAACGCCCTGGTTAACTGCCTGGCTCTATCAGGGCGGAAATTAAAAAAAATTACTGAGTCTTTTTCTTTAATAGTCTCTCCAATGATGGTGGGTTTCACAAATTCGTCAGTTTCTCCCTTTTTGTATGATGCTTCTAGGGCTGCTTCAGCAGATTCAGCTCTTAATCCATTGACACCAGTTAATGCTTCGTACGCTTTTTGCGTTCTCTCCCAGCGGTTGTCTCTGTCCATAGCGTAGTACCTGCCAGCAATAGTACCTATGCTGCCTATTCCTTTTGTTTTCATTTCCTCTTCTAATTGCTGTAAATATATACCTGCACTCTTTGGGAGAACGTCTCTCCCATCCAAAAAAGCGTGGACAACAGGGGTTACATTAGTATCTTTGGCCAGTTCAAGTAAGTTAAATAAATGATTGATGTGGCTGTGTACGCCGCCATCTGATACTAGTCCCATCAAGTGAAGTCTTGAATTGTTCTTTCTGACATTCTCTATCGCTCTTAGAAATTTTTCATTTTTGAAGAAACTTTTATCCCGGATAGCTTTGTTGATACGGGTGAAGTCCTGGTACACAATCCTTCCTGCTCCCAGGTTCATGTGGCCCACTTCCGAGTTTCCCATTTGCCCCTCTGGTAATCCCACGTCCTCTCCTGAAGCACCCAAGGTACTGTGGGGATACTGAGAAAGCAAAGCATCGTAGTTGGGAGTGCGAGCCTGTAAAATAGCATTACCCTCCACTTTATTTGAGATTCCCCAACCATCCAAAATGATGAGCACGATCATAGCCTTTTAGTTAGGGGGTACCCCCTTATAAAGGTTACATTTCTGCTTCAAACGGTTAAAATCCTTTAAAGGATGAACCATGAATGGTGTAACAAATCAATAAAGATTAAGTAACCATAGATCAAAACTCATTTACAATAACAGTATAAGTGCTTTCCCTGAAAAATGATCTATTTTTTCTGTAACCAATAAATTCAAAAACAATTAAGTATGAAACCCTTTCCTGGGGCAATCTATTAGTTCAATTCAGTTCAACTCCTCTCAGTGACCATAACCTCATTTTTCTGAAGATTCTTCCTCTTTTTTGGGTTTCTTTCCTTCCAGCAGGTTGTACCCGAAGAGCATTCTCTCCAAAGAGGAGGCCATATCTCCTGCATCACGAAATTCAGACCGTTCAAACATGTGATACTGGGAGAAGAGCTGCACTCGTATTAAAGCCATGCGTATCTTGTTCTGAATAGGTTCATCCTCCTCCTTTTCAAACAGATCAAATATAGTTTCCACGTGCTGGTAGGCATTTCTCGGTTCAGTCAGACTCTCATAGATGCGAGAGAGTAACTCTTGGGGGGCTTTTCTTTTTTTGGCCCATTCTTCTACACAAGAAACATTTTCCTCTCCACAGAAAACTTCCATAATCTGATCCACATAGATCACCAGTCTTTCTTTTCAGCATTACTTAAAAGACTTACTCCACAGCACGTGTTTTATTATTAGGGATTCTCTCACTTTTGTTACACGTGTAACAAAATCATCTTTTTTTTAACTATTCTTAGATTTTTTGATATTTAAAGAAATTTTAATGAGGCTCACTTATTTATAGGATGATACCAATCCTCTTTGATGAACAGAATTTGTTTGATTACTAGAGGAAATGCTGGGAAGAAAATCAAAGAAACTATTGAGAAATTCGGGAAAAAAAATATTCTTGGTCAAACATGGGAAATTAAAGAGGATTTACCTGTTATTCTCGAAAAAGAGGATATTTCTTTGCCAGATTTTGGTAATTGTGATCTTGTGTTGTCATATGCTTTACATCCAGATGTGAATTTGTTGATTGTGGAAACACTGAAAAATTCTGAAAAAGTTGTGTTAATGCCTTACGAGAACGCACCTTTACCCCCGGGGTATCACGTGTATGGGAGACTTTTGGTAGGGGTATTAAAACCGTGCTGTGTTGTTCCTCTGGTTAAGAATAAGATTTTGTCAGTATTCCAGGAGGAGTTTGGAACACCGTCCTTTGAAATAGAAACTGATGGTATACTAATCACTAACGTTGAAGTGGGACGGCACACCCGGTGTGGTGCAGCAGACTTTGTTGCAGAAAATCTGGTGGGAGTTCCTGTCAAAGAAGTGTACCAGAAGGCGGGGTTACTTGCTCAGTATCACTGTCAGTCTTCTAAGGGACCTTTGGGGTCTATTCACGATGCAGGAAAGGTTCATGCAGAAGCAGTAAAAAAAGCTTTAAAGAAAGGTAATAAATAAAAAATAGAGAGAAAATTAGATATTTTTCAGCCATAAATGTATCCAATAGCGGTAAGTATGATACCTACTATTATTGCACCAATAGCCTTGATTTTCTCATTTCCCGGGATGTTTATAACCTTGGTTATTGAGGGTACAAATAATGCCAAAATCCCTATAAGTATCACCAGGATTCCGATTCCAAAGAGAAGCGTGTTCATGGTATCACCTGGTGCATTCTCATTTTTGCACTTAAAAACCTTCTGGTGACTTGGTGAAGAAGTAACCTGGCTAAAAGGTATGACATGCCTCTGAATTGTCTTTGTCTGTGCAACATTAGCACTTTACTAAGGATTATGATAGCTATTCCTTTCCACAGTGAGTGAATTTAACCGGGAAGTCTTCCTCTGCCATTTCTGTTATTATTGAGAACTACTCCATTGGTAAAGGGAATATGGAAGAGAATTTTTTTCTAAAGAGTTGTGACATTTTCTGCGGGGTTAAATAGTTACCTTCCGTAGATGGGTGTGCAGAAATTTTAGATCAAAATTTTCTTGCTTTCGGAGTACTGAATGTAACCCATTTTTTTGAATTGTTACACGTGTAACAGTACCCTCCGGAAAATGATAGTAAATGATTCGCAACCTTTATATTGCTTACCTACAGCACAAATCCAATGGAAAAGGTGATCGTCATTGGCGGAGGAATCAGTGGGTTATTAACCGCTTTAGCACTCCAGAAAGAAGGGAAACAAGTGACCCTCTTTGAAAGAGGGGAGTTAGGTAATGTGGTGAGATCCTACCAGGTGGAAGGTGATTCCGGCACCTATACTGTAGATACTGGACCCCACATTTTGACCAGACTCCCTTCCGGCCCGTTAAGACAGTTAATGGATTCATATTTTGACTATACCCCTCATTTTGTTCCCCACGGTGATTATTACTTGCGAATGAATGGGAAGTACCAGAAATTTCCCTGGGCACTAAAAGAAATTGCACAATTTGATGCAGTTTCTCAAAAAGAAAGGGCTACCCTGGTAAAGTGTATTATCGAGGGCATACTCCTTCAGGATAAGACGATTACTGTTCAGAAATTTTTAAAACGATACGATTTAGATGAAAAAACGCGAAGGCTTGTGGATGCGCTGTGCTACTTTTTGGCAGGAGCTCCCATGAGTGATGTACCTGTATTACGATTCTGGGATTCGCAAGAGTACAAGGATGGCACCGCCACAAATGTTTTAGAGAAAGGGCTGAATCTACTCAAGCACGGGAGCAGACACGACCAATACTACCCTACAGGAGGGATTCAGACGCTCACCAATTGTATCCTTGAAGGGTTTACCGGCGAAATCAAGAAAGAAGAAGTAGTATACATTGATGTACTGCACAAGTATGTGTCCACACCAGAGAATGAATATCAGTACGACTTTGCGGTGTACTCCGGCATGGCAAAAGATCTCCATTGTATTACTGAACTCCCGTCAGAGTACGCGGATATGCTCTCCCAGTTAACATCAACCACTGCGTTAGCTGTCTGGGTGGGTACTCGTGAAAGGATAATCCAGAATAGGGGATCTGAAATCTGGGTGGATTGCAACCCTCCCTGCTGGATGGTTCCCACGTCTGTGTATGGCCCAGGGTTAGCCCCTGATACATGTCAACTTTTGGGGTTTGCCTTTCCTTATCAGGATGGATTAGAAAAAAGAGCGCTACAGGCGATTGAAGAGGTGTTCTCTGATTTATCCATTGACATGGTCCACTACCAGGTGCTGCAACCTGACAAAGCTGCCTGGACTACGGTACCCTTTCCTTCGGTGAAGCCGCCAATCCCCGATGTGTATCTCGTGGGGACAGATACGGTAAAGAAGAGCATGGGCATCACAAGAGCTTCTTACTCCGTGCTGGAGTTATTAACCACACTCAGAGGTGAGAAAAAACTATGACATTCGTTATTCTTGCTCCCGCTTTGGCTTGTCCTTCTTTAGCCAAGAAAGGCCTTGTGGACGTTCTCCTTGTAGCGAAAACCAAGGAAGTCCTCAACGATTTGACTAATGTAACCTATTCTCAATGGAAGCACACAAAGGAAACCCCTATAGATAAAAAAGACATAGAGATCCTTTCCTTTGTACCGGATTACCATATCTCTGAATATGTGCTCTCTGCCTATAAAAAAAGAGGATTCACATGTCTTGTGAGAGCACGCATTACCATTTCAGAAAAGAAAGGCCTTTATCAGTTGAACAATCCATTTTCTGAGGATATTCCCCACATTCATAGACTGACTCCTTCTTTGGAGAGTTCGGGTAGTGCTTATCTTCCTGAAGAACCTGTCACCCTCCACCATCCCTTTTACATCGGTGAGAAAGACTTTTTGAACATTGCTCACATATCAGACAGCCACATAGCTGCCCGCATGGAGATGCTGGAAGATCGCTGGAATACAAACTTTAAAGATGCGTGGAGCCAGTCCTCACTTACTGGTGAAAAACCAGGTGACTTCTCCAACTTCAATGACCAATTCGTCTCCACGATGAAATCCATTAATGCAGACAAGGACATTGACATGATCATTCACACAGGAGATATCACTGATTACAATCGAGGATATTACAACACCAAAGGAGAAAATGATTTTTCTGAAGACTACCACAGAAACAGGAATTGGTTACTTTTCTATCAATTGCTGTACAAAAACTATGAGAAACCATTCTTTTCAGTTCTGGGCAACCACGACTACAGGATGCACCCGTACCCGCCAAATCCCATATTAATTTCTAGAAGGATACGAGAATTATTTAACATGGCTCCCATGGTTAATTTGACCCGCAACGAAATGAATACTATCCACGAGGACCCTCATTCCCTGTATATTACGCAAAATCACTTGATGAACCGAGACTATGCTGTCCATTGGTACTCTTTGGTGGTCAATCCGTTTCTGGACTACCAGGTGTTTTACGGGGGGATGGCCTTGTTATTTTTGGACTGGAACAGAAGGGAGGATCACGAAAAGGCCACTCCCTGGGCTAGGAGGGTGCTCTCAAAAGGCCAGTGGAGCATGCTCACAAAATGGCACAAGAAAGTGATGAACTATCGAAAGAAAGAGAAGGTTGTAGCAGTGGTGGCTATGCATCCTGCAGTGTTCAACCCCTTTGCCGAGACAGGAGATGAAAAGTTACTGACGAACCCAGAAACCAATATCTTCTATGAGAGCACGTTAATAGATACGTACACGGAGAACGATCTGGTAGATGGCACGTTCAGAGAGAGGAGAAATGAATTCATCAAATTGTGTCTTGGTAACAGGAATTACGGGAAGGGGAATGACTATCGCATTCTTCCTGAAAAGGGTATTGATTTAGTTCTGACAGGACACGCTCACAGAACGGGGTTATACCAGATTGAAGGGTCCCACGTGTACGTGAGGAGACCAGATACCATTAAGAGGGCTCCTTTGTTTTGTAATGCGGTATGCTGCGGCCCTATTGGCATAAAGAACGAAAAGGGCGGTCTTGATGAGGTTCAACTAGATCTTCCTGGGTATCACGTCATCTACGTGGATGATACGCTTTCAGTGGAAGTGAGACATTCAAATCTGGTGGATATCCGTGAGGATACGAGGCGCGACTTTGGGGAAGTTGCTCGAGGGAGGACGTTTGAAGTAGCAGATGCAGTTGATGACATCCCCGGGCTCAATCCCACGTATTCATGGAGGGTAACCAATTTGAAGGAAGGGAGTACTATAACCAGGGTTACTATTGTTACAGGATTGAAAAGACCAGTAGAGGTTACAGAGACCCCTCTGGGGTGGAGGCACTTTAAGGAGTACGTGAATGGATTCACCTGTATTGTGTGCGAGGCCCATGATAGAGGGCAGGGAATCTTTTATTCAAACACAGGTGAGATCAAGATAAAAGTAGATCAATCCATAGAGAAAATAGGAAACCTCACTGTATCCTGGGATATGGAAGATGATCCATCTCTGCCTGTGCGCGTGAGAGTTCCGGGCGAATAGTTCTTGGTGAATAATATTTGGATTCGGTAATTTGTTGGAGGAAGGACTTCTAAAGACTTCTCTAGCACAACATTTATAAGTCATACTGCCTAAGTAAAGACATGACTGTGGTGAAACTTTCACGAAAGGGACAGATAACTATCAGCAAATCATTGCGAAATAAACTTGGTTTAAAGGCAGGAGATCGACTGGATGTTCGTTATGAAGATAATGCTCTTATTCTCAAAAAGATTGGAAAAAAAAGTATTGTGGATGAGGTGGCAGGAACAATAGACATAGATCCTAGAATTTTAGAAAAAAGGAAGAGGTTATCTCGGTTCGGTGATTGGCCTGAAGAAAATCACAGTTGACACAGACATCTTCATTGATATACTCACTTCAAAGAGGATTCCTGAGGGAAGAAGGCAGTCTTCAATAAAGTTTGTCAGAGAGAGGATTGAATTTGGTGACTACATAGGATATATATCCGCTTTTACATGTTTTGAGATATATAGAGGATCGAAATCTGAACGGGAAAATGCTAAAAGATTGATTTCACTCTTTCATGAGATTCCTATTGACTGCCACATTGCAGAAAAAGCTTCAGATATTTATAAAAAATATTCAATTGGTGAAGGGGATACAATAATAGCAGCTACTTCTCTTATTACGGGTCCCTCCTGTTTGATCACATGGAATACAAGGGATTACCAGCAAATAGATAATCTATCTGTGTGTACACCGCAAAAGGGATTGGAATTATTGGATTGAAGTGATTATCAATATCCAGATCAAATTCTTCATAGAGATCGAGGAGTCTTTCAATTATGCTATTGTAGCTTTCGTCCTTGGTTCCACATCTTTCCTGTCTCTAACATCCTTATCGATGGATATAGTTGTGGTGTTCATGATATCTTATAATCATGTACGATAATTACAAAGTTTTCTGTATTAGCAGAAGTTGTCTTTCAAATTATGTGAGATGGAATGATAAGAGCTTTGCTACTCATTCACTATTTTCATTGCGATGTTTCTGAAATCTGAAACCAAATATTTTTAAACCATTGTATGCTATAGTTAACTATGGTAACAACGATTCAAGTGACAGAAGAAACAAAAGATGCATTGAAAAGAATGAAACTGTTCCCCCGGGAAACCTATGAAGAAGTGATATGTAGACTTATCGAGATAAATAAAGAAGAGGAAGAATTAAGTACTGAAACTATACAGAACATTGAGAAAGCTTTAGAAGACGTGAAAAGGGGCAGGCTGTATTCTACTGAAGAGGTCAAAAAAGAGCTGGGTATTCCATGAAGTACACTGTCAGATGGACTGAGACCTCCCTTTGTCAACTGAAGAAATTAGACAAAGTAACAGCTGAGAGGATCACTGCAAAAGTCGAAGTTATGAGTGAAATGCCCTTCAGGTTTGTGAAACTATTGAAGGGCTTTGATCTGTACGTATTGAGAGTAGGGGATTATAGGATTATCATGAGCATAGAACAAGAGAAAATGGTTATATTCGTTCTTGAGGGTGAACACAGGAGATCCATTTACAGAAAGTATTAAAGAGTGAAAAAGATGAAGATATTCAACTTATGATAAATATTGATAGTAATGAAAGATCAATAAATCCCTATAATCCATTAAATTGTCATCAATTACTTAATTATCTCTTAAAATATTTTTTGCGGATTTATTGCGTTTTTATTTAGTATGATTATGATTTATCTAATTGAAAATAAAGTCTGAAATCAATAATTAAACCCGAGAGGATCAATCTATAGAAGACGTACGCTGAACCATAACCGTGGCCTCTTTGCCACTATCCCAAATTCCTCGTAAATTTACAGCCACCAGTACAGCATAGGAGCCCACTCAGCTACACCCTGGCCTTTCATATCAATAGTATTCCCATCAATTTGAGCTTCGCCTTCTGTGTCAAAGATGAAATTAGTATACTTGATGTCTGCACTGTAGTTTTGAAATTCATACTGGCGGAAATCAGTTATAGTGGCTCTCACCCCGAACGAATTTCCTCCGTTTTTTCCTTTACAGGTAATGCACTCTCCAATAACTTCGGAATACTTTTTCTTTTTTATAGCGTCTCCTAAATTTCGAGGAAAATCAGCGTTGAAACAAAAGAATTCATGGAATACTCCCTTCGCATACATCCAGCATTCATCCAGAGGGGGCATCCGTATATCCATAGATTTTGCAAAGTACAAATCAAAAACTGCCCTATTGTCTAAATGGACCATGAACCAGAACCACTCTGATGGCCACAAAACCATAACCTTGGACCACATTCTCTCATACCAGCCTCTGCTTTTGGCATCTGCTTCAACTTTTTTGCCCTGGAGGGTACCTTTTAAGGAAGCTGTAATATCTCCTGAGTGAAACCAGCTGGCAAACCGCTTGTTGAAAGGCATCCAATCGAATATTTCTCTTTCAGCCACTGATGTGTGCGGCACATTGATCTCCATGGTGATAACCAGGTCAAGATCTGGTGTTTTCACATCAATAGTATACTTCGGAAATACACCTTCAATATACCCTTTGTATGTATCTTCAGGGGTAGATCCAGCCTTATACGTGAGGGTGTATCCCTTTTGAAGTGTTCCGAATTCTGCAGTTGTCTCCAGCTCATAAAATCCATCGTGATCTACATCTTTCGTATTTCCTGCCAGAGAGTACTGCTTCCCCTCAAAGGAGATCCATCCAAAAGCACCCATCCCCGTGTAGCTTTTGGGAAAGCCCATAACAAAAGTCAGTGGGTTTCCATTTACAGAGAATGTACCTTGATAATGGAACCACTCCTTATACCCCATGAGGCTATCAAATATGCCGTCATTGTGGAGTTTTCTGTCCTCATATGCGACATTCATGATGAACGGTTACTCTGCAGATTTATAACTGTTTCTCTTCGTAAGGGTTATCAATTGCTGGGTTGTCTTTTTTGTTACACGTGTAACAAATTTTTAGAGTTCTCCTAGACGTTGATATTCAATCTATAATGGCACCCAGAAGTGGCAACCTTACTTCACATATTGCGTACCTTTTCACCTTTTTTGACGTTTTTATCTCACATGCAGTGAACCATTCCATTTGAACAGCTGTTCATCCATTCATGATCAAAAGGATTCGTGCAGTAAAACCCGTAAAAATGGAAAAGATTCCACTAGTTTTCTTTTTGATTGATAGGTAAACTTTATTAATGAAGGCGTAAAGAATGGATCATGTCTTTTGCTTTTCCAGAAAGGCTTGATATGGGACGCATAGAATCCTTGCTGAGAACCTATGAGAATCCCCCTTTCAAAGTTTTTTTAGTATCGCCACCTGTTGCACGAAAGACGCGGATCATGAAAACTCTGGAGGCAATGTCCAGGAATGTTCCAGTAACACCATTACTGTATCTGGGAGCAGTCCTTGAAAAAGCGAAAAGAAAGGTATGGATCAGTGAGGCAGACACATTTTTGGAATTAGAAGAGGAGATAAAGGAATTTTCACCCCATATGGTGGGGATAACTGCCACCACCACCCAGATGCCCCAAGCTGTCAAGACAGCAGAATTAGTGAAAAAGATCAACCCAGAGACTATTGTAGTGGGGGGAGGTCCGCACATGAGTTTCATGTATGAAGAGACATTGAATAACAGCGTGTTTGACATCATTGTTGTGGGTGCGGGCGAGAACCCTCTCCTGCAGTTGACAGAGAGAAATGCTCGATTACACGAAATCAAGGGAATTGCCTTTAGATCCAATGGGGCAGTAATGGTGAACTCGCCTGAATATTTAACCCAAGAAGAATACAATACGTTTCCAGCCCCCGCTTACCATCTTTTGAAAGATCCTGCAAGGTACAAGGAGAGCATTCTCATGATTTCCAGCAGGGGATGCCCCTTTGCCTGCCGCATGTGCGCTTCTTCTCACATCTGGGGGAAAAAATGGATGGCTCAAGACGCAGAAACAATGATAGACCATCTAAAGGAAGTTTTGAATCAATTAAAAGGAGTAAGTGATATAGTCTTCAGGTACTACGATGACATGTTCACATTGGACAAGAAAAGGATCAAAAAATTTGTTAAATTACTGAAAGAAAATAAAATTGCTATTGATTTCAAATGTGAGTCCAGAGTAGATACTTTCGATGAAGAAATAGCTTCATATCTGAAAGAGGCAGGATGCAAAGAGGTTTTCTTTGGAATAGAATCAGGAACCCAGAAATTCTTGAATTATATTGACAAACGGGTGACTCTTGATCAAGTTGAGAAAGCAGTGGCTATTGCTCACAAGCACGGGTTGAGAGTGTGCGGTTCATTCATGATAGGGTACCCTGGAGAAACAGAAGAAGAGGTTGTACAGACTATTCACTTTGCAAAAAAGTTGCAGGTAGATAGGATGCAGATGAGTGTTTTGACCCCCTTTCCAGGAACAGCATTATATAGGGAAGCTGAAAAAAAGGGGTGGCGCACCTGTAAAGACTGGGAAAAGTATGATGGGACGTACCCTGTGATGAAATTGGAGAATGGGTTAGACAAAAAGCTCTTGCACTTGCTCAAGAAAGGATACATATCCTTTTATTTGGATCCCCGGTACTGGTATAGACAGATGAGAACAGGTTATTTGGTTCGGGAGGGTTACGGCAGAACTATTCTGAAAACACTTGTTAAATATATTGCATCATAGATTTTTATTTCTCTTTCTCTTTTTGTTTTTTATTTATTTCTCCTTCTTCATTCGTCCAGTACCGTACAAAGTAACACAATAAAATGGCTACCACTTCATTCTGGAACGGGTCATAATCCCATACGTGTCTATGGGCATCTTTCTGTTCTTAACGGTGACTGATCCTGCAATCCTGGTGGCCAACTCCCAGTAGTGGGCGTCCACTAGTAACCCCATTAAGATCTTTTTGTGTTGGTACCGGTGCCTGATAGGGTGCACCTTCAGATCCACATTCGATGAGGTAACTTCACCAGTTTTCAACATATGCTGTTCATCCACTGCGAAATCCACGTTCGAGTCCAGATCAATCCATTCACCACCAGTGTACATTACTGCATATTTGTAATCATACCCCTCAGAACCCCAACGGGTAACCACAATAGAGTAATCATCGTGCAACGCTACAACCCAGTTCCAGGAAACGTTCCGGGGAAAATCGCAAAACGTGTGCTCTCTGCATCCGTGGGTATTGATATCATAAGTTCTTCCGAAAGCATCTAATGTCCCTGTTACTGTGTTCTTGGCGTACAGCTCGCACTTGAATTGGTCATCCCAGAAGGCCTCAATAATCTTCTGGGGACTCTCTGGAGAGTAAAATAAATCTGTAGAAAACTCTGGATTCTTAATCTTCAGCTCCCATCCACCTTCTTCGTATTTACCCTTTACTGAGAAATTTCCCAACTTTCCTTCCGAGTACAAATCGGTAAAATCTCCTTCTTTGGCTTCTATGCTGGAATCAAAGTCAAGTTCGATCTTTTCGTCTTTTTTGAAGTTCCATATACAGCACGTGAGGTGATCCCGGAGCTTTGATTTGACTATGCTGCAGGAAAAGACCAGATTCTCTCTCCGGGAAAAGAAGTTGAAATTCCACCATTCCTTGTACTTCATAAAGGTACCTATGTTATGATATCCTTCTTCCTTCATCTAACACCTCCCTCTCGGGAGTAGATAGCAATCTCCACATTTTTTTCTTCATCCACCAAATCCAAAAGCTCTTCCAGTGCATCACTCCCACATCTGTCGCAGAAGAAAACATCTATCGGTTTTCCCGCATCCAGTAAGACGTACCCTCTTCCCCTTGATGTTTTCACTTCCAGAGTTCCGTAGAGTTTATGCTGCTCTAAGAAGATCAAAAGCTTTCTGAAATCTGTGTACATGGTGTGCAGTCTCTGGTTGGGTCTCTCCCGTAATGTCATCACAAAGATTTGCAGTATCTCTCTGGGCAGCTCATACACATCGATTGTTCCAGGTTCAATTTTTGATCGCTCTATTGTACTGCGCCCTTTCCGGTCTTTCACTGGTAATTCGTCCCTGAATACTTCATAGCCGTCGATGATTCCTCCATCGTCAAAGAAAATAATGCCCTCGCATGCATCAAAGGTGAGCTTCAGTAAGCCGGTCAACTTTCTCCTCTTGAGTTCTTTGGTGAGAGACTCCAAATCGGTAAACCTTGTTTCAAGGTCGCTGTATATTTTTCTTTGTTTAGGCAATTCCATTTCATCATTCCTCTTTGGTGTATGTTATCTCTCACCATTATGGTATTCAGAGATAGTATCAATTGAACAACTTTCTGTGTGATAAAGCAGTTTCAGAAGAGATGTATATAAGTTTTATGGTGAGGAAAGACTGTCACGTAGACTGAATTATTCTCTCCATTTGTATAGAGGTGATTTTGCCCTTTTTTTCCTTTTAATGCAAGAAATTCGAAAAGAACCATGACTTTTCTGTACTTCGGTTTCACAATTAATAAAGGTAAACCAAGGCTGTCCAAATTGTTCACGTTCAGCACGTCAACGCGTGGACACCCCACTCTCAGTAGATGGATTGTCCAACCTTTAAGGATTGTTACACGTGTAACAATATCTAAACGGGGTTATCATTCATAATTCAATAAGAGTAGATTATTGGATGAAATCGTGAGTACGGAAATGACAGCTCTTTCAATTCTGCGACCCTGAAGAGTGGATAGGACTACGCCGCGTATGTTAAATTCCTGTTTGTGTTTCAATGTCTGCACACTCTTCACCTCCATGGGTACTCCCCTTCATGCTCTCATTTCACTAAATGTAGGGTTTGTCCTCAGATTTTTCACCATATGGATTCGAGGATGTACTCTGGGCTGGGCTGTAGGGGTTCCCACATCTTCGATGGTGATTCCTCTTGCAAGGAAAATCGTGGATAACATGACTGAATAGCTCAGAGAAGGTGCAAAAAAAAGCTTGAATGAGAAAAAGATGGATATAAAAGACATTATTATTACGTCCGCCAACATGGGAGACCTTTTTGCTCTGCACCAAACGATTAGCGAAATTTCAGAGAATACTAAAAATCTTGTTCATAAATCGCCGCAGAACCAGGATGTTCTCACCAAAATCTTACCGTTCCAGCCAGATTTTCCACAATTCACTTATAGAAAGCGAAAGCTTTAAAAGTGCAGAATCAAAAAAATCTTCAAGACGTACAGAAGGTGAGAATAGAGAGAGGAGAGAATTTGCGAGCCCTTATCATAGTAAACCCAGCCGCAGGGAAAACCTGCAAACATTGGCCTGCCATAAAGAGAGTGTTCAAAGAAGAGGAGTACGACGTTGATGTCCAGTTCACAGAAGAACGAGGCCATGCTACTGTCATAGCTGCAGAAGCCAATGGATTTGACGTCATAACATCAGTAGGAGGAGACGGTACCCTTAATGAGATTGTCAATGGTATCATGGAAAAAGATGTCGTGGTGTCGGTAATACCTACTGGTACTGGTAATGATTTTGTGAAATCAGCTGGATTATTCACGGATTGCATAACAGCAGCCCACAATGTCTTTTCTGAGAATGTTCGACACATAGATGTAGGTTCTGCCACCTATGATGGAGGAAAGCGTTACTTCATCGGGGTAGCAGGAATGGGGTTTGATGGACTGGTCTCCAAGACCACCTGCAGTGTCAATAAACCAAAGGCTGGGACTGTACCATATCTTCTGGGAGTTTTGAAACATCTGGCAGAGTACAAGAGTATGCAAGTTTCTCTCACGGTCGATGATGTAACACTTGAGCAAGAGGTCATGTTTGTGGATGTGGCCAACGGTAAGTACGTGGGCTGCGGCATGACTATAGCACCGCACGCAGAAGTGGACGATGGTCTCTTTGATGTGATTGTCATTGGCAACTTTGGAAGGATTGAATCATTAATCAGGTTGCCCACGTTGTATCGGGGTACCCATCTGAATAACTCAAGAGTAGGATTCTTTAGAGGTCAGCACGTGGAATTACACTCTGAAGAC
>Ga0209636_10000325_pt1 | contig 44508 bp, 55 predicted proteins | sample DeeMarSWOR152_54_FD_187464 | JGI IMG/M metagenome (GOLD analysis project Ga0209636, IMG submission 187464) | Marine sediment microbial communities from White Oak River estuary, North Carolina - WOR-1-52-54 (SPAdes) (version 2) | ecosystem: Environmental > Aquatic > Marine > Intertidal zone >...
TAGGGTTTAGAATACGACTTATAAAATGGGTTAGCACGTTCTCGCAGACTCGACTTAAAAAGCCTTCTCGACCTAATCAAACCTCAGCATGCGCAACCACTATCTAGAAACTCGTTCCATTGCAGAGTAAATCAAGAATTTCAAAAAATTCGAAATACTTGCTTCTCATCGCAAAGCGGGGTGTGTGCAACTATTTCTTATTCTTCTTGTATCTTGCTGGAAGTTCGATTTTGGAATTTTGGTTATACTTTCGCTTGTTCTTCATTTCTCAAATGCTCCTAAGTTCTTTAGGTCTAATTGCTTAGATTAGTTGCACTAACATCGTAGGACAACTATATAAATAGTATGTATCTACAAGCTTGAAACGCGACCCATCATAGTGCGGATGTGCGTGAATTTAAATTTCACACCTGCGCCAATTATTTAATAAGAGAAAGATGTGATATGCAATCTCTGAGTGGACAGTATGACTGGACGTACTGAGAAGTGGATTGCCAACCTAATTGCGGGCCTGGATGAGCACGTTGATGAAAAAACGCGGAGCAAAATACTAGAACGGTGCGGAAGACAGTGTCAATCACAGAGTTTCATTAAAAAGGCAAAAGGCATCTATGCAAAGTCGAAGAGTGTTGGCGAGTTCTTGGAGAAGTTTGCGAGTGTTTACAAGCATCTTCATCTGGACCAGGGCAATGTGTATATTGTTTATCCTAAGTGCTATTGTTCGCAGGTGAACAAGATTCCTCGAGGAAAGCTTTCAGGAACATACTGCAACTGTTCGGTTGGGTGGGCTAAGGCTTTGTTTGAGGGCGCTTTAGGAAGACCTGTTGAGGTTGTGATGGAAAAATCGATAATCCGCGGAGACGAACAATGCAAGTTTAGAATAATTCTTTAACACGAAGGTCCAATCTCACAAGCCCGCTTTCACAATCTTGGGGTTATTTGAATAATATTCTCTCCCTTCACCAACATTTTCTTTCAATGCTCTTCATATCTTAAACTTTTTATAACGGTTTGTTCTGGGTGTACTCAATATGACCAACAGAGTAAATAGGAAAATAGAAGAATATTACGACGATACTCAAATTCTGTACAACATTTTCTGGTCAAAAGCCCTTCATTATGGATTCTGGGAAAAAGGAACCAAAAAATTATCTGATGCTGTTGAAAATACGAACAGATTCGTTTCCAAATTGTTGAATCTGCAGAAGACAGACTATGTATTAGATGCTGGTTGCGGCGTTGGCGGTTCTTCATTTTTCATAGCCAAAAATTTTGGCGTAAAAATAAAGGGCATAACATTGTCTCCAAAACAAATTAAACAAGCAAAAAGAGACGCTGAAAAATTGCATCTTAGTAATCTAGTAAGTTTTGAAATAATGGATTTCAATAATACGAAACTCAAAGAGGAGACCTTCACGAAAATTTTTTCTATTGAAGGCGCTTGCCATGCCTATAACAAACTTGATTTTCTAAGAGAAGCATACAGGCTTCTAAAAACAGGTGGCAAGATCATTATTGTTGACGGTTTCCTAATCAAGAAAAATCTTTCTAAAAAAGAAAAAGAGATTTATAATAAGTGTTTGCTTGGTTGGAAAGTGGATAATTTATCACTAAGAAGCGATTTTTTGAGTGATTTAAGAAAAGCCGGTTTTAAGAATATAAAATTTTACGATAAAACGGATGAAGTTATGCCGTCAAGTAGAAGAATGGCTTTATACGGATATTTGTCTTTCCCAGTCACTTTTATCTTGAGTAAACTAAAGTTGATATCAAAAAACATTTACGAACATGCTGTTGCTTGCATAAATCAGAAGAAAGCATTACGGAATTTCACGATTTATGGCGTATTTTATGCAGAAAAATGATTTTTATAAAAACCCCTGACAGTCATAAGCATCTTGCCCCTTCGCTTAAGGGAAGGTTGAGATGAAGTCTCAGGGCAGGGTGAGCCTGTGTTGATTTCTCGGATGAATTTGAATGTGTTTAGAGCCTAATTGGAGCATATAATGAACGAGGTCTACGCTAAACGCACACACAAAAAAAGAAAACCTCACACCAGCAAACTATTGTTATATTTTTTGTTTTAGCTCTTTTACGTAATCCGTGAACGCAAAACCCTCTTTATTCTCAAAATCTAAATTATAATGTTGGTAAAGACGCTTGATTATAATACTCTCGATGACCTGTGCGCCAGAAGAAAGAAAAGCCCGCAAACCCTCTTCAAAAACCTCAACGTTCTCAGCTATATTCTCAGGCTGTAAATCGTAATTCATCGCCAAATGCTGATAAATAATCCTCGTCGCCGCTTCGGTGAAAATCGCCTTCAACGACTCGTCAACAATCTCGCACAGGGTTTCTTCAAAGTCGCTTCGCATTCTCTTTTTCTCGCCGCCTGCATCATCTTCAGAGTTCTCGAAAGACGTTTCTGCTAATTACTACAGAAGCACATTTATGCTTTAAGCCAAAAAAGGATTAGTAAAGTTTTATACCCCAGAAAACATCAACTCTTCTTGCGGCGGGCCTTCAGGCGGGGGGCTAGGGGTCCCCTGAGAGCCAAAAGCTCGACCATAAACCCTCTATACGATGGGTCGAAAGCGGAGGCTGAGACGCCAAAGAACACTTGGTCCACTGTCCTCTGACTGTGAATATCCGTCCTTCGGGGCTGGTGGTTGTGGAGCTGCCTTCGTAGGAAGGTTGATTTCCATGTTTACCAGGCGAACCTGGCCAGGCCCGGGAGGGAGCAACCTAAGTCTGGACGTTCAGCGCTCGAGGGGGTGCGGGTACGAGTAAAGGGAACAAATGGGCCTCGTGAAAACTGGGCGCCGAAACTCCGTGACCCGCCGCTTTCGCGTTCTGTCTTGCAAAGTGGCTACGTGGGTTCAAATCCCACACCCTTTGTCAAAGGTTGAACCTTGCTTTGTTCATATTTGGAGCCTAATAGTATCATACAGTGAACGAGGGTCTAGAAAGCCGTGCGCGCTTTTACACGTGCCTTTTTTGTCTCTTGAGGTAGGCGACGGTGAACCTTCTGTCATCTGCCGTCTGGATGTCTTGGATGCTAACGAGCTCCCATCCCTCCTTACCCAAGGCATTCAAGTCATTCTGAACATCATCTATAACTGGCTTCTTGTCGGATTGAAAAAAACCTGAATGAACCCTCGTCTTTATCGGTATCACCTTATACTCCCACTTAACCAAATCAAACACCGCCCCAAACACAAATAATATCCAAACCTGAAACTAAAACATTTACTAACAACCAATCCCACACAACCCTAAACGCACATACAATAAGCTTATATCCGTATTTTCCGTAGTGCATCTCACATCACGATAGGAGTATAAAGCAAAAAATGTCTGTCTGGCACGGCGATCTACACAAGAAAAAACCTTCAGGCGGAAGAAAACGAGCCCACCGTATGAAAAGACGCTTCGAACGCGGAGCCTTCCCAACCGAAACTCTACTCGGCGAACCAAAAAGAAAAATCATAAGAAAACGTGGCGGCAACCTCAAAATCAAGGCCATCAAAGCAAAAAACGCCTGCGTCACAGACCCCAAAACAGGAAAAACCGAAAAAGCAGAAATCATCCGCGTTGTACGTAACCCTGCAAACGTCGACTACAACCGCCGCGGAGTCATCACAAAAGGCACAATCATCGAAACAAACCTGGGCCCAGCAAAAATCACGTCGCGCCCCGGCCAACACGGATTAATAAACGCCGTGCTCCTCCAAAAAGAAAAAACAGAAAGCGACTAGCACAATCCTACTGCGTTTTCGCACGAAGGGTAGCGAGTTCTTTTGCAATTTTTCGCATTATTTGTAGCTTAGAGCCCTTCTTTTTCAGCACGACCATGCCAGTTTTCTGCCATGACGTTGCTGGGTAAGCGAGTTCTGGGATGATTTCTGGCGCGTAACCCAATTTTTGAGCCGCCTTTTGTATCTCTTCCAGCCTCGGCGAAGATGACGCAAGGTTTTTCGGGATTTTCCTTCCTTCGCTTCTTGTTTTGTTTTGGTCGAAATATATGGGCCAGATAATAAATTTGTCTTGCTTACGCATGTCGCATCTCTCTTTGTTCTAGATATATTTTTTGAAGGAGTATGTTAAAGATTATTGTTTTTAAAGAAAGACTTGCAGAGAAGAGATGCATAAGTTTCATATTTGAAGAATTAAAGTGTAGTATGGGTGAATCTCGTGGCAAGAGGGTTTTGCGCCAAGTGCGGCAGAGAAGTTGGTTCTTTCTTAAAACCTTCTGGATGGCAATGTCCACGTTGCCAGAAAGTGTTTTGCGAGGCTTGCTGTCCAAAGTTGGGGTTAATATTCAAAAAACCTGCATGCCCAGACTGCGGGATTGAACTTAAAAAATAGGAGGCTTTGAAATGCCTATTCTTGACCCCGGAGAAGAAATCCTTGCAGGAGAGCATACCAAGTTTTACAATACTCAAGGCTATCTCACGCTAACCAGCAGACGGCTGATTTTTGAGTATAAACCCCGTGGACATGGAAAAAAAACCTACACATCAATTAACATGGTTCTGGAAGGAATTGCGGACGCTTTTGTTGAGGGCGACTTACGAAAGAAGCTTGTAATCATCACCAAGCCTGGCTCGTTTGGTAAAGATGTCGTGTCGCGGTTGGAGTTTTCGGTTCGAGACCCTCATTCGTGGCAGAACCGGCTTGTGGAGATAAGAAAAAGCATTCCAGATATACAGCCGAGTACACAATCCATAGGTTGGGTTTGCCCAAAATGTGCGACTTTGAATGCTCTTGATTTGCCAAAATGTAGTCGATGCGCGTTGCCTAAACCAAGGTAGGGATAACTTGCCGAAACCAGAAGAACTTGTTGAGATGGGCAGATTTCTTGAAGCTGCGAAGCTTTACCACAAGTGGGCTTTAGAAGCCGAGTCTACGCATGAAAAAAGACGCTTCTTGAATTTTGCTGCACGTTGTTACGAGTCGGCGGGAGAATCTTCGCTTGCAGTTAAGTGTTTTTTAGAGTCCGGCGATGTGGATACCGCGTTGACTTCGGCAGTGAAGGCGAAGAATCCGAAGGTTCTTTCGAATGCTTTGATTGAGGTTGGACGCAAGGAAGAAGCTGTCAGGTTTTTGTTGAGGTGTGCGTTGCGATTTGTGGAGCAGAGAGAGTTTGGTGAAGCACGAAGTTTTTGTAAGGAGGCTTGGGAGTTTGGACGGTCGGTTCTTGCTTCTGCCTTGATTAATGTGATTGATGGTGTTATGGAAGGCAAGTCGGAGAAGGTTGCTTCAAGTGTTAAGATGACGCGGGTTTCAAGCGAGGATGTTGAGTTGGCGAGAGAGATACATTTCATTGCAAATAAGTTTCTGGCGAATATGCCAAAGGTTACGAGTAGGATTAAGGAAATTCCGGGGCGTTGCCCAGAGTGCGGTGCACCGTTTCCACTTCAGAAGAGGAGAGGTAAAATTATCGAGTGCGAGTATTGTGGTTTTGCATTGAGAGTAAATTAGTTTCTTATCGTCCAACAAAGTAGCCTAGAACAAGTCCTATGGCTAAGGGCGCGATTATTGTTAATCCTATGAATAGGAAGATTACGCTTGCTACGCTTGCGAATTGCGACGGAGAAACCCCTAATTGTTGCACCACAGCATCGCTTAACGCTACAAATTGGGGATAGTTGACCATGACACCAATGAAACCCAATATCATGAGCCCAATCAAGGCTTTGACAAGTTTTCCCAGATAGTAGCCTAGAGCGAAGCCGAAGGCGAATTCTACGGCCAAGGTGATGTACGTCGCAGTAGTGAAAAGCGAAACAACATCATACATTGCCATTTCAAAATATGAATCACTTAACATTGTTTAAGGCAGTTATGAAAACAAAATAACGATTTTGGGTCTAGTGTATTCACCAATCTCTGCCAATCAGGTTCTTGAAAAAAGCCTTTGAACTAAAGAGTAAGAACCAAAAAACTTCGTTCTCTTTGCTTAATCCATTCCTTATACGAATCCGAGAATCGCTCCCTCAAGCCGTGAGAGAACACACAAAAAGACTTAACGGAGATTCGTAAACTATAATAAGCACCAAAAATACACACTAATCGAACTCCTGTACATTCATACGAGTTCACAATAATCAAAAAATAATAAAATAACTTCTTCACTTGGAGGTGAAGCTTACGGGATCATCACAAACCGTTACAGTAAAGTATGAAATACGCGCCAAATTCGAAATCGAAGGCGTTGTAGAAAAACCAGATGTTATAGGCGCAGTTTTTGGACAAACCGAAGGACTTTTTGGACCAGAACTCGACCTAAGAGAACTACAAAAATCAGGAAGAATAGGAAGAATAGAAATCGACCTACAATCAAAACAAGACAAAACCACAGGCTCAATAACCATTCCCACAAGCCTCGACAGAGTTTCAACAGCCATAATCGCCGCAAGCCTCGAAAGCATAAACCGCGTCGGACCATGTCAAGCCAAAGTCACACTAGAAAAAATTGAGGACATCCGAGACACCAGACGAAAAATCATCATCGACAGAGCCAAACAAATCCTCCATAAATGGAACATAGAAACCTTACCAGCAGCAGAAGAAATCTTCAAAGAAGTCGCAGAAACCCTAAAACCCGCAAAACTAATCCAATACGGAGCCGAAGAACTTACCACCACGCCAGGCATAGACGAAGCAAAAGAGATAACCATCGTAGAAGGAAGGGCCGATGTCATCAATCTACTAAAATGCGGAATCACAAACGTCATCGCCCTAGAAGGCGCAAAAATCCCAAACACAATAATAAAACTATGCAAAGAAAAAGAAGCCACCGCGTTTTTGGACGGCGACAGAGGCGGAGACCTAATTCTGAAAGAACTACTACAAGTAACAGACGTTAAATTTATTGCAAGAGCACCACAAGGCAAAGAAGTAGAAGAAATAAGCTGCAGGGAAATCCTCGACGCTCTCAAACAAAAAATTCCAATAGACAAATTCAAGGCAAAAAGAGAACGTCGCAAAGTGATGCTGCCGAAAAAAGCTGTAGAAATAGCCAAAGAACTCGAAGGAACTTTAGAGGCAATCTTGCTAAACGAAAAAATGGAACAAATTGAACGACTACCAGTGAGCGAGTTAGCAGAAAAACTTCAACAAGCAAATGGGGTCGACATGGTTGTCTTCGACGGAGTCATCACCCAGAGAATGATCGACATCGCAAACGAAAAGAACGTGAAATATCTAGTTGCTGCACGAATTTCAGACGCTGCAAAACAACCCTTAAAAGTTAACCTTATGACCTTCACAGACATAGCAGCTTAATCTTAACTCTTCACACGACCAAATTCAAGGCACTCGCACTGTCTTTTCATTTCATAAAAATTAAATATTGGATAAAAGAAGTTAGAGTGAGGAAAAAAATAATGCCTTGCCGCCAAGCAAAAGGAAAGAAGAAAACAGCAAAGAAAACAACCAAAAAGAAGTAATCGCGTTTTCTTTTAATATATTGCCTCCCTCATTTTTTTATTTGTTCTGCTCTTTCAGAAAGGCCATAAGCACTATTGCTATGAGCGTTAATGCGAAAGAAACATAAAATGGAGCATATTTGTCAAAGCTTGTCCACAAAATGCCAGCGATTAATGAGGCAGGAAACGCGCATATACCCACAATCATCTGAAAAGCGCCGAGAAAGCTTGCGCGAAGTTTTTCTGGACAAAGTTCAGAAACGAACGTTCGCTGCACAGGCTCTACCGCGCCCTTGTGTAATCCATAAAGCACAAACAAGAAAATCACTCCGAGATAGGATTGGAGAAAAATAAATCCTAAGCACATGGCTCCCCAGAAAAAATAAGACAAAACCAAAACGGCTCTTCTACCAATTTTGTCCGCGAGTTTTCCAAAAGGCAACGAAGCAATAGAAGCAACCGCGGTGAAGACAAGGTACAACACTGGGATGAAAGTTGTTTCAAAACCAAAATTTTCAGCATAGATTAGTAAAAATGAGTAACTAAAAGCACCTAAAGCAAAAACCGCGCTTACGAAAAGAAAAAGTTTAAGGTCAAACGTCAAGTCTTTGAGGGAAAATCCTCGAAAGATTTTCTCTGTCTTGCGGTCTTTTATGAAAATCAAGATTAACAAACTGCCGATCAGCGATGGCGCTGCCGCTAAGAGAAAGAGGTTTTGGTAACCTAAAAAGCCAAACAATGCAATGCAGGTTATTATGCCGCAGACAGCGCCTAGGTTGTCCATAGCTCGAAGCAAGCCGAAGTTTCTTCCACGATTTTCCCGTGTCGAAAGGTCAGCAATCATAGCATCTCTTGGTGCACCGCGAATTTTTCCTGCCCGGTCTAGAATTCTGAAGGGCACTAAATGTGTCCAGAGCGAAGAAAAAGCGTAGCCGAGTCTTGATGTTGATCCGCATAAGTAGCCTGTCCATATGAAGATTTTTCGTTTTCCTATTCGATCTGAAATGTAGCCTGAGATGGCTTGAGAGATTGAAACTATTGCGTCGCCGATGCCGTCGATAAATCCGAGAATCGTCATTGCAATGTTGGTTGGAGCCAAAAGCGTCACAAAAAGTGGCCAAATTGGATAGATCATGTCTGAACCAAAATCGTTTAGGAAAGAGGCTATTGAAAATACTCTGAGGGTTTTGCGGTTTTCTTTAGCGTCTGCCACTGGTTTTTGCTCGTTCACGGCGTAACCACTTTTTACTAGCTTTTCAGTGTAGTTTTTAAGGATGTAATGCCACTAAATAAACTTCTTACATTAACGAGGAGAACATCTCAACGGATAATGGTGTTGTACGTCGCCAATACTTCGCACCGGACAGTGGGAAACACCTTGGTTTCGGCTAAAACCATAGCCCAACATAACATTTAAGAAGCTGAAAAAACTGGGGCAAAAAAATTGTCACAATTTGCGCGGGTTGCTATCGGACATGGAAAAAAGACTACACTGAGGAATATAAGGACATTTTAGGAACAGGTCACAACTTCGAAGTCCTTCACACATTGCAATTGTTGGAACGACTTCTCAAAAACAATGAATTGAAGTTTCAGAAAGAAGTGAAGATGCAGGTTACTTATCATGACCCTGCCATTTAGGCAGGCATGTAGGCGTTTATGACGCGCCTCGGAATGTGCTCAAGGCTATTCCTGGCATTGAACTTATTGAAATGCCCAGAAATAGAGAAAACGCGTGGTGTTGTGGGTCAGGAGGCGGAGTAAAGGCAGGCTATGGAGACTGGGCTGTAGAAATCGCTGGCGAACGTGTAAAAGAAGCAGACAAACTCGGAGTTCAAGCAGTAGTCTCAGCGTGTCCACTCTGTTGCAGAAACATAAGTGACGCTGTAGCAAAGATTGGCTCAAAACTAAAAGTCTACGATGTTATAGAGCTGGCGAGTCAAGCGCTCGGTTAAAAATTATATTTTTCTCTTTTTTTACATTATTGCGTTTAGGCTTTTGAGATTAAACTTTGTATTAGCGCAACCATTCCTAAGTAAAGGAAGCGCTTGTCCAGCGATACCAATCTTTTCCAGAAACATCCCGCCTATTTTTAACTCTTCGGTGCAGGCAACGCCTAAAACGCCGTCGTATCGCTTATTTTTCAGTATTTTTTCAACACAGGAGCCGCCTGGTATTATGCAAACGTCGTATCCTTTCTTTTTGGCGAGTTTGGTCGCATGATTAATGGGACAGTCAGGAGAGCAATGGGCACAAATGTAGGAGGGAACCCCCTCGTCAAAACGTGCTTTGCAACGACCGTCCATATACTTTCTTGCACAATGCGGAAGAAGTAAAACTTTTTTGTTGGTTTTTAGGAAATTTTCTCTTTGTGACAAATTTTTTACTTGTATGTCCACCATGTCTTCTAGAAGCACTAGAGCGTCGGTTATGTTGAGCCCTGTGGCTTCTTCAATTTTTAATTTTGTTGCTAATTCTCTCGCTCTCTTCCCCAATTTTTTGTGTACATCTTTTTCTCCAGCAGCCCTTGCCACTTCTTTGAAGAAAGATTTAGATACCTTTGAAAGGTCGAAATTGAATCGATAGGGCATATTTCTCATACCTTGATAAGTGACCATGCCTTTAAGTTTATCTGAACCTTTGTCTACAATGAATAAGTTTTAATAAGGATTTTGACGATTATTGAATCTCTGAAGCCTATAAAATGACACGGTGCCCCTAAAAAGTGTGTGGAAAAGATGGAGAAGGAAAAATTAACCGAACTCGAAGAAATCTGTGGAGAAGACAAAGAGGTTTACGAAGCATTAAAAGAAACAATGTACCTTGACCCACGGAAAATAAAGATGACAATAGATGAAGTGGAAAAGAAAGCGAAGGAATTTGAGAAAGAAAAAGACTTGCATAAGGCAAGAATCCATTATGACATTGCAGGCGGATTAGCGATTTACGAAGGAAACGCAACAAAAGTTAAACATTTTTTCACCAAAAGCGCCAAACTCAACCCGGATTATCCGTATCCTATCATAAATATGCCAGAGAAGGCTGTGGAAAAGGCTAAAGAATTTTATGCGAAGCACCTCAAAGAAAAACCAGCCTAAAAGATTCATAACGGTTTGAACTTGTAGGCAATTCTTTCTGCGGAAATCTGATGCGGCACCACTTGCACTTGCATACTTACCTTAAGATTTTTTGGAGTAACCTCAGTGATGTGAGCGAGCAGTTTGCTTCCGTCTTCGAGTTCTGCTATAGCAATTATGTATGGAGCGTATTTTGTCATACTTTCCGGCGGAAAAGCGACAATGGTATACGTCAAAAGTTTACCCCGCTTAGGAGCTTCATACCATTCTACTTCGCCAGAGCCACAGGTGCAATGTGCTCTTGGTGGCAAGTGTTTGGTTCCGCATTTTTTGCAGCGTGTGCCCATGAGACGATTGTTTTTTAGTTCTTCCATAAACTTCGTCTCGGTTTCTGTTTTGGGCAATAATGAAACGTAGCCAAACCGCATCTTATTTCACCTTGTGTAGATGTGAACAAAGCAGTATTGTCCAGTTTCGCCTACATTGTGACTTAACCCGACTTCGATATTCCCAACTTGTCTTGGACCCGCTTCGCCACGTAATTGCCGTGTAATTTCAACGCTCATCGAAACACCAGTAGCGCCAAGTGGATGACCCTTTGATTTTAATCCACCGTCAACATTGACCGGAATTTTCCCGCCGATGTAGGTTTGTCCTTCTTGAATAAGTTTGCCGCCTTCGCCTTTTTTGCAGAAGCTCAAGTCTTCATACGCTATAACTTCTGCGATGGAAAAACAATCGTGAACCAGCGCTACGTTAATGTTATCTGGTGTAATGCTTGCCATTTTGTAGGCTTGCTCCGCCGCAATTCTGGAAGCGGCGATGCTGATAAGATTTGGTCTTTCACTGATCATCATTTCGCCTGACGCTGCGCCTAAACCAGTTATCCAAACTGGTGTGTCGTTGAGTTTTTTGGCTTTTTCTTCGTTTGCCATTACCACTGCTGCTGCGCCGTCGCTGATTAGACAACAATCGTATAGATTAAGCGGATGACATATCGTGACCGATTTCATTGCCTCTTCCAGAGTAACTTCTCTCTGCAAATGCGCATAGGGATTCAATGCGCCATACTTGTGGTTTTTGACGGAAATCATAGACATCTGCTCGCGTGTCGTGCCATATTTATGCATGTGCGCCGTCGCCATCAAGGCATAATAACTTGGGAAAGTTACACCAAACGGGTATTCCCACCGCGTGTCTCCAGCCCTCGCCATTAATTCTTGTGCCCGCGCAGAACTTACCTGCGCCATGGTTTCTGCACCGATTACAAGCACAACTTGCGCCAAACCAGACTTGATAAGCGCCCAAGCCGCTCTCACAGCAGCGCTGCCTGTTGCGCATGCTGCTTCAACGCGAAACATAGGTTTACCAGCCATGCCAACATAATCGTTTATAACTGCACCTGAAGAGCCTTGTCCAGCAAATTCATCGCCTGCTACACCGATTACGACAGCGTCGACTTCGCTAGCACAGTTTCCCGCGTCTTCGAGTGCTGGAGTGACCGCTTCATGAGCTAGTTCGCGTATAGTTGCGTCAGTTCTTTTACCGAATTTTGCGTGCCCTATGCCAACGATTCCAATCTTGTCAGTCAAAGATAGATTCACTTTCCCTGAAACTGCGGGCTCCGCTTCTCGAATATTGCCTTCACGCCTTCGCGGATGTCTTCTGTTTTGAAGCAAACCATGCAAGCATCAACCATCATTCTGTTTCCCTCTTCAATGCCGATTTCCATGGCTTTTGCAGCGATTTTCTTTGCATGTCGCACTGCGATAGGCGCCTTTGTTGCAACAGTGCCTGCCGTCCACATAACTGTCGAGTGCAACTCGTCCGCCGATACAACCTTATTAACAAGTCCAATGTGTTCTGCCTCTTTTGCATCGATTTGTCCGCCTGTAAGAATCATTTCGGTGGCTCTGCCTCTTCCAATGGTTTTAGCCAGTCGCACGCATCCGCCCCACGCGGGGATTAGTCCCACTGCAACCTCGGGATTCCCAATCTTTACGCCTTCAGCAGCGATTCTTATGTCGCAAGCTAAGGCTAGTTCTAGCCCGCCACCGAGTGTAAAACCGTTTATAGCAGCAATTACGGGTTTGTCGAAATTCTCGATTTTGTTGAAAACTTTTTGTCCGAGTTCAATAAATTCGCGCACTTGGGGTTCGTCGAGTTTTTCTGCTTCTCGCAAGTCTGCGCCGACGCTGAAGGCTCTGCCTGCGCCTGTGATAACAACGGCTCTAACATCTTGGTCTTTTCGAATTGTCTCTAGTAAGGAGTCGAGTTCGGTTAGAAGCTCTTGGTTAATCGAATTAAGCGCATCTGGACGATTTAGGGTTATGATGCCGATGTTTTCTTTTTCTGGTGTGAGAAAACTTGCTTCCTTCCTAAATGTTAAGGTTTGATATGACATTTCTCTTATCACTCTCCTGTTTTATATTTAATATTCGTAAAATCCCTTTCTAGTTTTTATGCCCAAATGTCCTGCGTTTACTTTTTCTACTAGCAGTGGGCATGGTTTGAATTTGTCTCCGAAGGCTTCATGTAACTGTTTAAGCGTAGCCAGTGCCACATCTAATCCTACGAAATCGGCGAGCCTAAAGGGACCTGCGGGGAAGTTCATGCCTAGTGTGACTGCTTTGTCGACGTTTTCAATTGTAGTCTTCCCTTCGTAAACCAGGTATGCTGCTTCGTTGAGCATTGGTAGAACGATGCGGTTTACGACGAAGCCTGCAGTGTCTTTCACTGTAACTGTTTCTTTTTCGAGTGTTTTTAGGAAGTTTTCTGCGGTTTCTTGGGTTTCTTCTGATGTTTGTTCGCCTGTGACTATTTCGACAAGTTTCATGGTGTATGCGGGATTGAAGAAGTGTAAACCGATGACTTTTTCAGGTCTTTTGGTGGCTGAAGCCATTTCTGTTATGCTTAGTGCGGATGTGTTGGAGGCTAAGATGGCATGTTGTGGGCAAAACTGGTCTAGTTGTTTGAATACTTCTTTTTTAACGTTTATGTCTTCGAAAACTGCTTCAATGGCCAAGTCCGCATCTCTTGTGGCTTCTGCCAAGTCTGTGGTACCTTTTAGTCGATTCATTACAGCTTCGGCGTCTTTTGGATTCATCTTGCCCCGATTTACGCCTGTAACAATGTTTTCTCGGATTCTGGTCAACCCCTTTTTTAGTGATTCTTCACTCACTTCACGTACTTTGACATCGTAGCCTTTCCATGCGCAAAGATAAGCAATGCCTGAACCCATTGCACCTGCACCGATTACTGCAACTTTTTTAATTTCCAACTCTTTCATACTTCCAACATAATCGTGGTTATGAGCCTTCCAAGAGTAAACCCTTCATGAGCAGCGCCTACTAGTACGAGTTCCCAGTTTTTCAATGCGTCGCCGAATCGTTTTTTGCCCGTAAAAACTTCAGAGATTGTTTTTGAAGCGCCTTTGAAGGTTAGGTCTGGTGCGGTGTATTCGCCTTCAACAACTCTCATTTTGCCGTCTGCAACGACTAAATAGAATTGCTCAGAGTCTGTTATGAATTGGATAACTTTGCCATAGTAATGTTTTGTCCAGTTTTGCATGATTTTTGTGCCTTCGTTGCTTCGGTTTGCTCGCATTGCTATTGCTTGAAAAAACTGTCTTGCGCTCATTCTGCCTCTATTCCTTCCACCCATGCTTTTACTGCGTCTAGCACAGCGTTTTCCACGTTAACCGCGGCTATGTTACCAAACTTTTTACGGACAGCACTTAGAAAACGCTGATAAAAGTCGTGTTCCATGAGCGCGTGGACTCTGCCTTTACGGTTGTCCACAAGCGACTGAGCAACGTATTCTGTAAATTGAAAAACCTCGTGCGGAATGTCTTCTATTTTCAAATCAGGGTAGGCAAGCCATTCGCCGTCTGGCGCCTTTCGATATTTTGGTGCTGTAGACAGTTTATTTCACCCCCATTTTAAGGAGTTCTTCGCCACTTACTTTGACAAAGCCAGTCAAGAAGGGCCATTGAACAACGTACATTAAGCCTTCTGCTTCGCGCCAGCGTCCCGTGTAAATGCGTCCGCCAACCACTTGTGCGAATTGGGTTAGGATAATTTCGCAGGCTTTCTCCAGTGGCAGGTTGCAGTCTTTTGCGATTTGTGCGAGTTTTTCTCGAGTGTCGGGGCTGAGTTGGAGTGGTCTTTGTTCGCTCATTCTTTTTGTTCCTCCTTCGCGGCGGCTCTAAATATTTGTCTTCTGTATGGGTTGCCCCATCTTTCGCGGTACATTACGCCTTCTAGTGGGAATCGGCTTGGACCAAGCATTCGTTTTTCTTTAGGGATGCCTATGCAAAGAATTCCGATAGGCTCCCAAGTGCGTGGAATGCCCAATTTGTCGCATAACATTTCTTTGTGTCTTGGGTCTGAAATTGCAAGCGCCATCCACCCTGCGCCGTAACCAAGCGAATGTGCAACGAGCCACATTTGAAGCATTCCCATACCTACGACAACGGAGCCGAACAAATGTAATGTGTAAGGCAGGTGGGCGTCGTGGAAGGATTCTGAACCGCAACCGATTATGATGGTGTCAGAGTGTTTTGGGTATGCGAAGAGGCTGCCGTCGCGGATGTCTTCGAATTCTGTTGGACGTGCGTGGTCTGGAAGAAACCAGAGTCTTCCTTGAGTTAATTCGTATGGCTGGCCGCCGAAAATTTGTCGCGCCATTTCCATGCTGAGTTCGGCGATGAAGTCTTTTGTTTCTTGGTCGTCTCGGATAACTACGTACCGCCACATTTGCATGTTTTCGGGCGAGGGTGCGTAGCGGGCGGAGTCGAGGATTAGTTCGATGTGCTCGTCTGGAATGCGTTCGCCAGTGAATTCACGGATGCTACGTCGAGTTTTAATCGCGTCTAACAAGTCCATAACTTCTATTTCACCCAAACAACAAAATATGAACAACAAACACTTATAGCATTAATCCAAAATTCCAAAAACACGGCAAACAGCAGTAAGAAAAAGGTATAGCTAGCTAAACAGAATCAATCAAGCGAAAACATATATCACACTTGGTTTGATATGCATTTCAGGATGGGTAAGAGGATTCATTTGTGCGAGTTTGAAGCTGACGACCTAACTGAAGGCTTGAATAGTCTTTTTACCGTGAAGTTGAGATTCCTAGAATAAGACATGGCTCTAAACAGACGCTTGACACATTGATTAATGAAGAAGCCTTGTTACTTGCAAAGTATTTAAGAAACGAACGTGAAAAATGGTTTCCGAGATTTGTAGTCTTGTAAGAGCCGATGATATTGAAAACTAAGGATAGCCTTAAGATTGTTTCTAATTATGGAATTACAGGAAATGTTCTGCCAGATAACCAATTCTCAGTCGCTTTTCCATATTGGGACGAAACATTCCCATCATATTCTCACTTCTGCAAGAAGTATGGTATGTCACCAATGTGTCTTATCGAAAGAAAGGAACTCTATGGTAAAGATTTGTTTTTGATTGCCAATTCCAACAAACAGAATGCTGTTTCTTCAACTCTGGATAAGGAAATCGAACTGAATTCTAATTTAGCCATTAGCTTGGCTCGTTGGAATATGTCTGCGACTTTTAGAGTAACCTTCTATTTGAACGCAACGTATCATAATCTTGTTTCCATGTTAAAGGCATACATTGAAGTGGCATCTGAATTTTCACGCTACTTAGCGATTCCTAATCCCTTGCATAAACACCTCGAAGAAAAAGACTCGTTCCTTCCTAACAGTAAACTACCCATAAAATGGATTCGAAGTATCCCTGTAGAGAAAGTCACCATGAGTAATTTTGCATCTGGAGACGCAATTTTTTTTGACATGATAGGTTATTTGTCGTCTGCTCGTTCACTTCTTGATTCACTAGTTCGAGTTTTGAAAAACCGCTCCTCCATCGGGCTACCTAAAGCCGTCATAAGCAAGCACTCATTTGACAAATTGAACAAGAATCTTGAAAACTGTAAAATGCCTGACAATCTTAAGAATTTCCTGATAAGGAATGCATATTGGACTTCTGAACTTAAAAATTACAGGGACTGTTTATTGCACTATGAAATTCTATCTCGTTCATATCTTCCTTCAGTTATGGTGGTACATTCAAAAGATAGGGTCATAGCTCTGTTTGTTTGGCTACCTGACAATCCAGAGACTCGTTCGGTAAGAAGATTTAGTTTTGACAAGAACATCGACTATCTGGGTTATGCACATTCTACATATTTGAAGCTAGTCGACCTTTGCTACTATATTCTAAAAGATACGTATTCCGAAATGAGTCTTTGACCGATAGATAAGTATAGCTCGCTGTTTGTTTTTTTGTTTGTTTGTGTTTTGTTGTTTGAAGGTGTGTAGAGAGAGAGTAAGAGAGTAAAGTAGAGAGAGAAGAAGATAAAACTTTACCCTCAACCAACGAATCTGCTTGCGGCCAGTGTGCGTGCTAGGTTTCTCTCCACTTAGCCTTTAAAGCAGTGATAGCAGTGAAGACAATCGTGGTTGTACCGAGTATGAGCCAACTAATCACAGCGCTTTCCAGTGACAACCCTGACAGCCCTGAGTATCCACGGACAAGCGCAGCCACATTTGATGTAGGTATCAGATAGGATATCCAACTTAGGCTACCTAGCATTTCCGCTGGATAGTAGACAGGCGGGATAAAGACCAGTCCGATACCCAAGATGTTGGCGATATTGTTTAAGGTGTACGGACTGGACTTGTAGAGGTATGTTGATATTATGAAACCTATCGCGCTGAGTGACGACCAGCAAAGTAGCAGTGCTGGAGCTATCCAGATCAAAGCCCCAGCGTTTAGTATGCCCATACCCATTGCAACTAGAATGAAGAAGGCGATGCCTGGAAGCGAGAGAAGAAGCGGTGCTAGAGCAACCCCTATGATGTAGGAAGCGGGATGAACTGGCGTTGCTACGATCATCTCTCGTATCTTCACGTATCTGTCTTGTCCAATGTCTTGAATTGACGAGTTAACACCGATAAAACCTACGGTTGAGACCATGGCGCCGACGAGACCGTGTGACAGCATCTCTCCACCGCCAGAAACGGCGAAGAAGAAAAGCGGTATGGCACTGAGTATACCTATTACAATCAAGAGCAGCGGTTGTCTTTTCAGGTCAGGGAAGGCTTTCATCTTTCCGATAATCAAGGCGTCTCTGATGATTTTGAGATTCAATTATTCGACCCTCCAATCAGTTTTACGAAAACATCTTCAAGCGTGATAGGCGCGGCTTCTGCGTTTAGACCCATTTTCAACACCTTCTTAACGAGTTCTAGGGCTTCATCTTCGGTGTTTACATAGATTATCTGCTTGTCTCCGAACTTGACAGTTTCATAATCAGCCTTGAGAGAACCCAACTTTCCTCTAACGACCACTCGAAACCTCTCTGTTGCCATATGTTTCACTTCTTCAGGATTGCCTTCTGCCACTATGTTTCCACTGTTAATTATTGCAAGTCTGTCTGAGACCACTTCAGCTTCTTCCATGATGTGCGTTGTCAGAAGAATGGTTTTGCCGTCCTGCACCATGTCTCGTAAGGCAGACCATACGCCTCTGCGGGCCACTGCATCCAGACCGCTTGTGGGCTCGTCAAGCATTAGCACTTCTGCTTGTGAAGAGAGTGCTGAGGCGATTATTGCGCGTTTCTTCTCTCCACCTGAAAGAGAGGCGCAGACTCGGTTTCGCAGTTCGAGAAGCCCTACTGCTTCAAGTGCTCTCTTTGCCGAATCTTTTGCTTCTGCATTAAGCATTCCTCGCAGTCTGGCGAAATAGTAGGCATAGTCCCATGGAGTGTAGTTTCCGTAGGCAGCAACATCTTGGGGAACAACTGCGATGTGCTTTCGCACTTTTTCTGCTTCTTTGACAACGCTGTATCCTAGAACGTCAGCATCGCCTTTGGTTGGCATCAGTTGGGTGGAAATAATTCTCAGGAAGGTTGTCTTTCCAGCGCCATTTGGACCTAAGAGCGTGAATAATTCTCCCTGGTTGATGGAAACTCCCACGTCCTTAAGGGCTTCAACTTTGTTCCCATATGTTTTTTGCAAACTGCGAGATTTTATCGCCTCAGCTACCATGATCTGTTCTCTCCATTTCTTTGACAGAGAAGGTATAGACTGGGCAGTCCAGTTAGTCTTTCTGGGCAAAAGTGGTCAGATTGGTGGGCATTCCATAAGCGGGGTGCGTGCAAGTCATTGAGTTTAATGGCAATCATCAGTCCTCAATAGCCCCCTTTTTTTCTTGCCCTAAGAGCCTCTTTCACCCTTGGAGAAGCCCTCAGAATGCCGTAGACTCTTACGCTTTCTACGGCCTTTTGTATATGCTCAGGTGTTACGTCTTTGCCCACATTCAGCACTCCCACAACACTTATCTTCATTTTCTTTCCATGCGCGATAGTTCTCTCGAATGCTTCTTTGCTCAAACTGTAAACCCCCACCCCTGAAATTCTGGGTATGATCTCCCTGTCATGATCCCCTTCATCTGAAACTGAAGCGATCTTGTCCAGTTCTTTGCTTACAAAATCCTGGTGCGTATCAAGTGTCTTTCTTATTGCAGCCCTAATGAACTCAGCGCGACTTGGATAATATCCTGCTTCAACCAAAATGTCTATTCTGGCGATTTCTATGGGTGGAAGATTTATCGTCAATTTCTCCATATCCGGCTCGTCATACACGAAGCTCATACACCCCTTAGGATGCCTAATAACATCCCACAGGATGTTCTAAGCGCGCCTAGAATATAAACATTTCTTACACTCACACAAATACCATGGTCTCAACTATAGCTTTTACGCATTTGTCGTCATTCTGGTTGGTTGGGGGTAAAGTTTTATCCCACACACACCACTTTTTCTGGGCTTATAGAATGTTGTGGTTCTCATCTTATGATAGTTAACGCGCCCACGTATTCGACCATTTATCCGAAGGAAGCCTGGAGCAAAAAAGCGAACTGTACACGTTAAAGACCATTATAGGCACGCAAGCGCTTAAGCAGCATCACGACCCTTCTAGCATTTCTTTTCGGCATAGCCCACGCCATACATATTGTTTGTCTTGCTTGTTTAGCTTTTTCACATCGTTTCAATTTTTTTCTTGTCGTTCGTAGTAAGAAGGCAAGTGCGATATTTATGGTGTGACCTATGATTGAGCCATGGCTTGATTACTACGCATATGTTGCTTGTTAAGTCTGAATCAATATTCGAAGTTAGCAAGAGATAACTTGCATGCACCCAATTTATCGTTAGGTGTTAACAAGTGAGCATGCTAGATCATAGGGAATTTACGGTTGACCAGCGGCTTCTGTCAATAAGAAACATCTACGTTGTTAAGAACAGGTCTGGGGAACAGTTAGGTTACATTAAACAGGAATTTGTCAGTTGGGGACCTAAATTCTGGCTTGAAGACAATTCGGGCATTCGTCTAGGCGAGATTGATGGAAAGGTTCTGACCGTTCATCATGAATATGAAATCAAAGATAAGGACGGTCTAGTAAGAGCGAGAATCAAGAAAAAGATTCTGAAATTATTCGGCAGTGAGTGGTGGATGGAAGACGGCGAGGGTCGTGAAATAGCGAGGATAAAGGGTAACATCGTTCGCCACACGTATGACATTGTTGCGCCAGACAAGGCTGTAATAGCAAGGGTTCATCTGAACTGGGTAACCATCAGCGACGAATACTGCGTCGAAATAGTGCGACAAGACTTCGACCCCTTACTAATACTGGGTTACGCGGTTGCAATGGACCACGTTGAGCACTCGGGAAACAATCGAGCTTCAACAGGAATAAAAACCGCACTGAAAATCTTCGGACGATAGTGCCTCTTCAATCGCATCATTCAAAACGTATTTCATAGTTTTCGGTAGTGATGGGGTCACTTGGTTCAGAACACCGGTGGAGATATCTTCACCGTGGTGGTGGTTGGAGTGAACTTTACCTGTCCATCATATATACAGCTTTTCTATATCGCACGCGACATACTGATGACTATATTCCGTTATAACTGCTGTAGTTGTAGAATCATAGGTAGGTGATATAAATATAAATTCTCGTTTCCAGTTTAAATTGAAGTATGAACGTAGAGAAACTGAGATGTTTTATTCCAGTCGGTGGTCAGGCAAAAAGATTGAGACCTCTTACTCACGACATATCAAAGCCTTGTATTAGGTTCTTAAACAGACCGTTGATCGAATTCTCAATGGCACCACTGGCTGAGCAAGGTGTGAAGGACTTCATCTTCGGGGAGTATGGTTATACCAATTACGTGAACCTTCTCGATCAGTATGGAGAAGGGGTCGGATTCTCAGCAAAATATAAGATCGAGCCGAGGGTGCACATCAAACATCAGCCTAACTTGGACGACTTGGGAAGCGCCGATTCTTACAGGCTAAACGTGGAATATTATGATGTTCGTGATCCGGTTCTTGTTGTACAGGGAGACAACCTCTTCGACATCAATCTGGATGACTTCATTAGAAGACACGAAGAAAAGAGGGCAAAAATGACCATTGCCCTAACAAAGGTGGAAAAGGTAGAAGAATATGGCATAGCCGAATTAGATAAAGATCTAAGGATTAAGCGATTTATCGAAAAGCCTTCAGCAGGGAGAGCACCAAGCAATCTTGCCAACGCTGGAATCTACCTCCTTTCGCCAGAAGTCAGAAAGACAGTTGAAAGCGAAGACATAAAAAAGATGATAGAGGAAAGGAAGAGGCTTGATTTCGGTTTTGATTTCATTCCTTACCTAGTGGATAAAGGATTTCCGGTCTATGGATATGAATTAAAAGCATGGTATGATGTTGGGAGCCCAGAAAGGTATCTAAAAGCTATGCGTGACGTTCTCTATGGAAAACTGAACATAAGAGTCCTCGAAGAAAGAGTTCTACCGAACAGAAACATTTGGGTTCAGGGATTCAGCGAGGAGTCTGCTAAGAGACGGGAAGAGATTGTTAGAAAATATAAAGAAAATAGGTTGTCCCTAGATGGCGCTATTCTGATCGGTAGATACACCAGAATAGGCGATTATTCTAGGATTTCGGATTCAAACATCGACAATTTCTGCATCCTCGGTGAACACGCAAACGTGGAAAGGTCCGCAATTATGGACGCTGCGAAAATTGGAGATTACGCCAATGTGTCAGACAGCATTCTAGGCAGGAAGGTTGTTGTAGAATCAACCCGTGAAAACCCCACACATATTGAATCAACTTCTGTGATAGGCAACGCTGTCCACATTAGGAAGGGCTGCAAGCTCATAAGAACCAGGGTCAACTATGGTTTAACGATTCCACCAGGCATGACATACATTGAGAAGTTCCTGCAAAACTACGAAGACATCGCCAAGTTGGCATCCTAACAGAGCCTGCAGAGTTTTGACGCGGGCGAGTACTCAGAAAAAAGGTAACTGTCCTAGGTTTATTGTGATGGGGTCGCTGGGATTTGAACCAAGGTTGGGATCTAGGCCGGAGCACACAGAAAACTTGAAAAGCGCAGACCCGACGCATTGAAATTCGATTGAGACCTCTCTATGAGCTAGAAAAATGCATAAACCATATTATTGCATGCTAAAATGGCGAATATATGCATGAAAGTTTTGGTTGCTACTTACCTTTTTAATATTGGTTCGTTCTACTGAGTGTTGGCGATTGAGATTGAGTGTGCGGAAGCCTGTTTTAGTGCTGGTGAATCCCTCGTTGGATGACACTGTTGGTTGGTTGGTGGATAAAACTTTACCCCCAACCAATATCAGTGAAGTGTAGAATCTGGTGTCGCCTCAAAGTGCAAAATGAACCTAAACGTATTTGCATCGTGTTTGGATCATATAGTGAACCGGGCTATAGAGGCGTGCACGCACACTCACAGAGAAAGTTTAGCTGTATTCTCTGAACGTATGACTACACTTCGTACAACGGAAAAACTGTGTAGAAGACTCATCACTCCCCCGCGTCTGAACCTGCCACACATAAGCCAAATTATTCCCACACTTCGGACACTCAACCCTCACAGTCGGCAAAACCCGCAACTTCTGCTCCTCCCTACCAATAACAGCGATTGACTCTTTAGACGGCTGCTCAATAACCTTAGGAACACCCACAACCTTAGCATCAGCAGGCGCTTTTGAAAATTTACATTTAGGACAAGAAAGCACAACATCAACCTTCTTACCACGCTTCTTCTTAACCGGAACCAACCGCGTTCCACATTTAGGACAAAACTCCATCACAAATTCACCGCATCCGATTCCCTTCTCCATAACCTCGAGACTTTTAAATCTTTTCTTGTTACAATCAAGACTCTGAATCAGACTTTAAACTAGTTAAACTTACACGTTTACCTTAGTCAAACCCGACGCAATCAAATGCGCAACACGCAAAGGCTCAGGAACATTACTACGCGTAGAGGATTCCTTCACAATTTTCACCGCATCGTCCCTAGAAATGCCCGCAATCTGTATGAAAATCGGCTCTTCTCCCTTTCTACTCCTAACCCTAATCAACCCCTTCGTATTCTCAACGATTTTCCACCTTCTCTCACTCTCAGGCAAATGCGTCAACGCCTCCCGAATATCCTCAAAATCAGGTTTCCCACGTGTTACAGCAATAACAGGTAATTCCGTGAGATCTGAGAGTTTTTTAATATCAACGATGTTAAAGCCAGCAAAGGTTATGCCGTTCAGCATTATCACACGTATCTGAGCATAATGTGGCGAAGTCGTTATCATTTTAGCGATTTTTTCTGTCGCATCCATTCCATCAATTTCGACCTCTGTTTTCATCACGCCATCAAGCCAGTAACCCCCTCGAAAGACCACGCCAACAACGTCCGCAAAACCTTTAGTGCGCGGAACAAAAACACCATCATCTATACCTACAATCCTAATTTCTTGCTTAATTATACGAAACTTTTTAGAAGACAAAACATTTCCTTCCGAAATAGTGTTAAAGAGATAATGGAAAAACCATTATTATTAAGTTTAACGAGCCCATGTACACACTGAAGTAGGGCACAAAATGACAAAAAACAATCAACCCTTCAAACCACAGCACACAAGCCTCGAAGCCATCCTTAAAGACCATAAACTAGCAAGCCTCGGAGACGCCTACGTCAACTTCATTTATTCAGTCGCGTTATCAAAGAAAAAAGGAGAAGCAACAGGCGCCAAAGTAAACAGCAGCATTCTTTCTCAAGCATTAAAGAAAGCAGCATTAAGAGAGCTTTTGCCTCAAAGAATGGACAGGCATATGCTTGCAGACGCAGCGGAGGCGCTAATTGTTTACACATGGCTTCATGAAATTATTACAATAGAAGAAAGCATCACCATACTATCGACATCAAAAAACTTTGTAGAAGGCTTCACAACCCTTCTTCTTCTCGCAAAAGAAAGACTAAATTTATAGCCAAAAAACACTATTTCTGCCGCCATTCCTTCAGAGCTTTCTCAAACGCGTCTTGAAATTGTTTGGTCTTCTTTTGAAGTTTTTCTGCCGCGTTTTTAAGAGCAGTTTCGGGTCGACCTTTTTGAGTGCGAACATGAACCACTGGACTTGCAGTCAACGGATGGGATATATTGTAACCTGCAGTTTCGATCGCTTCATCCGCAAGCAAAACCCTTTGCAAAGCATTACAAAATGAGTGCCCTTCGCCCTCAATTTCAATTTTAAGTTCTTTTCCAGTCTTTTTCAAAACCTTGATTTTCATAGACGCCAGCTCCTAGATTTCTCCTTTACCATAGTCAGAAGCGACTTTACGCTTTTCAATTTTGCCACAGTCTGGGCAACGCATTCTCGACCTACGCCATTGCAACATGTGCCCACAATTGGAGCAGAAGGCGTAAATAACTCCGAGAATACGGTCTACGGACGTTGAAAGGTGAAAAACTCTGTTCATCTCTGAAATCACTTTCGCTCTTACTATGTCACCCGGCTTGCAGACGTCATACATTGATTCCACATAGGCAGGACTTGCGTCCGAAATGTGCAAAACTCCGGTAAAAGATCCTGTCAATTCTTTTTTCCCTATCTTCAGCATGCGTACGTTCACTGTATGACTATGCGTTTGCAACACTTGACCGATAATTATGCTTCCAGTTTTTGGCACACACGCAGCATGAATGAGAGGGTACACAGAAACCTTCTTGTTAAGCAAATCCATTAACGTACGCCCCGTGACTTTGGAATAGATTCTTCCATCCTCCACGTATGTGCCGGGTCCCGGCGAGAATTCTTCAATAACACCTAATCGGTCGCCAGGCGTAACTAATGTGCCGCTCTTTCTTTTTGATCTACTCATCTTCATCACTTTGCTATGTTTTTTCATAATGTGTTATTCGAAGTACATAATTCAGCTTCTAAATAGTTAATCTCAAATTTTAGTGTGCTCGATACTTTTCCTTCTTGCTGCTCAATAAACCTTTTGTTCGCCATCAAAAATTTTCATTTACATTTCTCTTTTTCTTATCACGTATAAATTGACATCGAATTTATGCATCTTTTTCCTGTGGAACCTGAATATGTGGGGTATGCTCATTTTGAGAGAATAAAGCGCTTTTACTTCTCCGCCATTCTTCTCGATGAGTCTTTTCAAAAAAGAAGGCACAACTGGAAAGGCATGTTTTTCAGCGGCTTTCATGCCCTTGTGAAGTGAGTAGATGTTTTTTCCTATTTGTAATGCTTTTTCTAGAAATTTTCTGTCTGCTTTTCTTTTCTGCACTCCAAAAGGGGGATTTTGAACAACTGTATCGAATTGCCCTCGTACGGAGTTGATGTCGGCGATTATCCAGCTTATTTTTTCTTTCACACCCAATTTTTCAGCGTTTTTTATTGCTTGTTTGATTGCAATTTTGTCGATGTCAATACCGATTACTTCTTTTGCTCCAAGTAAAGCCGCGCCTATCGCGAGTCTTCCTGTTCCGCAACCTAAGTCTATCACAGTCTTGTCAAGGATGTCGTTATACGTGTACGTCGCCATGTAGAGAATTTCAGCTGCAACTTCAGCGGGTATCGTATATTGTTCAAGATAAGCCTTAGGCGTGGGATGTGGCACAATTTTTGAAAGCACCATCTCTAGGTCTAGTTTCCGAACCAACCTTTTTTGCAAAAGTCTTCCCAGTCCATTTCGCCAATTACTACAAGCGTCTCGCTTATTGTTAGCATAGGTTTAGAGAATCGTGGTGAATCGTCTAAAACTGTCCTTGGGCATGTGGTGTTAATGAAAACGTCGATTGTTGGAAACTGCATTAACGTCTCTGGAGTGATTTCTTTCAAAACAAATAATATTGCGTTTTTACCTTTGTGTTCAATCTTTTCTTTAATCTCCTCCGCTTCTTGAAGACGTTGCTGTCCCGGTTTGAGCCCAATCAAGATGCCAAAGGTTTCGGCTTTTTTTGCTTCAGAGACACTGAGCATTCGCTGTTTCCTAACCTTTTGCGCTGCGCTTTCAATACTGTACGCACGTTTTTCGTACGGGTCTGCGATTACAGTAGGTTTGGAAGTTGCCAACGAAACACCTATAGCGTGAAATTTTCCGCCTCCGATAAAAAGAAACGCGTCAACCTGGTTTTCTATTACTTTTGCGTTGCTATAGTCGCATCCAATTACCTGTCCAGCATACTTCAACCTTCCAATGTCGCCAATTACTACTTTTTTACCTTCCTTCAACAACAAGTCTCTCGCGGCGTTAAATTTGTGAACGTGCTGAACCGTGGTAACAAGACCTATGCTTTTCCATGAGCTAAGCAAAGGTAATGCCTTCTTCACAGCAACTTTGATATCGAGTTTTGCCCATGCTTCAAAATAGATAACAGGCACATGAGTTTGCTCTATCAGTTTAGTGTGTCCATAATGGACTATGAGATCGGCAGAGATGCTTTGTGCATCATATATTGCCAAGTCGCATGCACCGTAACACGAGTCAGCGGAAATGAAAGCTTGAGCGCCAACATTTTCGACTATGCTAGCGATTTTTGAGGCATACGGCTTTAGTCCATCAGGAAGTTGTATTAGAACCCGTTTGGCTTTGCGCTTTTGTATTTCTTTTGCTAACCGTCTTTCTTCCAAATTGAAGGATGAGTTTCTCATTTGAAGAGCCACAACTAATGGGCGGAAAAAAGCTTAGTGGTTATTCTTGCCAGCGAGGAGCCCAGTTCCATTCAGACTTGGGCTTGTTAATCGTGCGGCCTAAATCTCGTTCGCGGGCTTCTCCGGATTGTTCGAGCAGTATCTTCCGTTCTATGCTGGCGACAAGTTGACGGGTTGCAACTACGGCGTCGTTGTTCACTGAAATACTGTCAATGCCGCATCTTACGAGAAATTCTGTAAAGTCTGGCAGGTTTGATGGACCTTCACCGCATATAGAGACTGTTACGCCATTTTCGTGCGCCACTTTGATAAGATGAGCAATAATTCGCTGTATTGCTGGGTCGCGTTCATCAAAATACCCCATTTGTCCCAATCTTTCGGAGTCACGATCAATCATGAGGATCCCTTGCGTCATGTCGTTTGAGCCTATGGAAAAGCCGTCGCACAATTTTGAAAACTCGTCAGCCACTATCGCAATTGAGGGGGTTTCAGCCATAAACCACACCTTGAAATCGCGAGAACGTTCCAAACCTTCTTCGCGCATGATTTCGAGGCATTGTTTTGCTTCCCAAACCGTTCTTATTACAGGCAGCATTATCCAGACGTTTTTTAGTCCCCATTCTTTGCGACATTTTCTTATGGCTTTGCATTCTAGTCTGAAGGCTTTTTCATACCATTGGCTGATGTAACGGCTTGCGCCTCTCCAGCCAAGCATCGGATTGGCTTCAACAATTTCGTATTGTTCGCCGCCTTTCAAGTCTCTATACTCGTTGGTTTTGAAGTCGCTGAATCTTACAACAACAGGTTTCGGTTGAATAGCACGCGCAACAGTCGCGATGCCTTCAGCCAATTTGTTGATAAACTCTTCGCCGCGTCCGGTTTCGAGCATGTAAAGCGGATGTTCGCCGATATAGCTGGCAAGAATAAATTCGATTCGCATAAGTCCAATGCCGTCAAATGGCAAATACTTGTACTCTTCAATCTTTTCTGGAACACCAAGGTTTAGGAAGATTTTTGTTGCAGTAACAGGGGCAGAAGACATAATTGTGGCGCCTTGTTGGCCAGTCGTCGTCATGGCTGGTGGGAAGGATTCTACTGCAGATGGAAGAAGACCTTCGTAAACAACACCGCTTTTTGCGTCTACAGTGTATTCTTTTCCAGTGGTCATAAGTTTAGTTGCGTTTTCTGTGCCAACAACACAGGGAATACCCAACTCTCGGCTTACAATTGCTGCGTGACAAGTAATGCCTCCCTTGTCGGTCACAATGGCGCTTGCCAGTCTCATGTAAGGCACAAAGTCAGGGTTAGTCATAGGAGTCACAAGTATGTCTCCTTTCTTGACGAGCTTCGCCGCGTCTTCGAGAGAAAACACAACCTTCGCTATACCTGTGCCTATGCTCCGTTTTCCTGCGGAAATACCTTTCGCGGCAACTTTCAATTCTGACGGCCGCGTTGTAGGTTTTAATTCTTCAGCTTTGGTTGAAATCATTGTTTTTACACTCCAAACAGTTTCTGGTCTAGATTGGACAATGAAAATATTTTCGGGGAAAGCCATGTCACGGTCAACCGCCCATTCGATATCTTGCGCTGTTCCATAATGCTGCTCAATTCGTTTGGCGAGTTCTGCAAGCTTCAAAATATCCTTATCAGTTAAACATGGTTTCTCTTGTCGTTTTGCAGGTACCTTTGCATGGGTGGTTTTGCCAGTTTTCGGATTTCTAAGGTATTCGACAGTTTTTTTAGCTATTCTTTTTTCACCAATTTTCAATGTGCTTTTGTCAACTACGTAGTGGTCTGGGGTTACAGTGCCTGAGACAACAGCCTCGCCCAGTCCCCAGTTTCCTTCAATAATAATTTGGTCTTGCTGACCAGTCACTGGATTGATTGTGAATATAACACCAGCGCTTTTTGAGTTGACCATTTTTTGGACGCCGACGCTTATAAGGACGTTTTCGTGTTTGAAACCCTTCTCTGTCCTGTAAAAGATAGCCCGCGGCGTAAAAAGGCTAGACCAGCACTTAATTGTCTTTTCTAATAATTCATTTATTCCTCGAACGTTAAGATACGTTTCTTGCTGCCCGGCAAACGAAGCGTCCGGTAAATCTTCCGCAGTTGCGCTTGAACGCACGGCAACAAATACGTTGGTGAATTTTGTCTTTTTGCCGAGTATTTTGTATGTGTTACGGATTTCTTTTTCAATTTCCACCGGCATCTTGGTCGATTCTATTAATTTGCGGATTTTCCGGGAAGCTTCTTCGTATTCTTTTGGATCATTTACATCGGTTACTGTATCAGTTATTATCTTGTAGATTTTTTTGGCAATGCCAGTTTTTTTGATGAAATGTTTGTAGGCGTAAGCCGATATTGCGAATCCGGCTGGCACAGGGATTTTTGCGTTAAGCATTTCACCTAAGTTTGCGTTTTTCCCACCCACAAGCGGTATGTCTTTCTTTCCGAGTTCTTCAAACCATAGAATAAACTGTTCGTTCCTATTTTTAGCCAATTATTATTCATCCCTCTTTAGTCGAGGATTTTTTCGGTAACGATTCTGCAGGGGATTGGAAGTTTTACGCTTCCACGTTTTAGGGCTTCCCGAGCAATTTCCAAGGCTTCTTTGTTAATTTTAATTGCCATGATTTCTTGATCTGGTTTCACCCGGGCTGCGCTTCCGATGGGCTTTCCAAAGGCACGAGACATCCCGTCTTGCAATCTGTCGGCATGGGCACCGAAAATCATTTTGTTTTCCCTAAGCACAACATGTGGATACGGGAGAACTTGAAACATGTAATTGTTTCCGAGTTTTTCCATTAAAAGCCTGTTAGTTGCTACCCGTGCAGCTTCTAGGGCATTGGTACGGATTTGCGCTGGTTTTTGGGCAATTAATACTGCCTTGTACGTGAAATTGCCATTCGGGTCGCCCATGGTGAATTTTGTGATTTTGCTCATTGGCGAGCTTTTCATATACTCACGTCGAGTGTAAGGTTGACCTTTAACTTCGCGGTAGTTCTTCGCTTTCATAGTTTTTCCCCTTCTGCATAGCCAAGAAGGTAATATTTAAAGGATTTGATATAGATGCTGCGAATTGAAAATATTGATTAGAAATCACAACGCATAGTGAATTATTCAGTGAGTGTTTTGTTTTTGAGCCAAGTTTTCGCTAGTTCGTCAAAATTTGGAAACACCTTGCGCATGATTGGGAGATACATTCGTTTTTCGTCTTCGCTAACATACTGAAACTGGTATTCTCCCATGTATGGCGAGGACTCGCCTTCGCGTGTTATGAATTCTATGTGCATGAAAGGGTCTCCACGTTTGATCGTGATTGGTTTTCTGTCGTTGCTAAGGTTTACAAGTTCCAAGGCTAAGCGTCCAATGAAGCCACTGTGCACCTTTGCAGCGTTGAGAAAGGAGAGACCCATTCTGCCGTATTTGCTTTTGGCGGTTAAATGCGCCACAAGATTGGGCGGCGTGAATACGATTTCGTAGGAGAGTAGGTTTTTGTGTTCAAGGTAATTGAGTGTGGTTTCTTCTTTTACTGTAAGGACGTAACCGTCGCCGTCGAGAAGATTGTAATCGAATGGATATATGCATTTGTATTCGTTGATTAATTCGATTAGTTTGTCTTTTCCTAGGATACACATTTACGCGTCCTTCTGTAAACATCTTTTGGCTACCTTTAATGCGTTTTTCTCCTTAAAACACCTACGCTTAAAGTTGCGAAGAGGAATGTTAACAAAAGTATTGTTAGCGCGGCTTGTAGATTATGGGTCTTCGAACGTCTTGAGCCAGTTTAACCCTATTATGGTGGCATCTGCGATGTTGACGATTCGGTCCATGTTGAAGTCTACGTGGGGGTTATAGTTTACATCTCCTTCTACGGCTTGCCAAGCTTCTCTAACCATTTCTGCATCTGTCATGTTCACTGTGCTGTCGTGGTTGCAATCACCAGGGATGTAAGGACTCATTAACGGATAATTATCCTGATTTTGAGAATCAATAATATGCGGTGTGTCTCCTATTCCATCATGAGGATTTATGTCATCGCCAGCGTAGTCGCTCCAGTAGTTGCCCTCACTGCCATTGTCCCATGTGTGGTTCTTTGTGTAAACGTCATGAGAGGTTTGAATCGTGTTGTTTATGAAGTTATTCTTGTAAACAGTACTCTTACAAGTGTCTGTGTTTTCCGCTGATACTGCCCTGATGCCAATTAAGTTGTTTATGATTGTATTTTCGGTGATGATGTTGTCGTTACTGCCGTCAGATAGATCGATGCCACCAAAGGCTCCCATATTGGCTTCTATAAAATTATGAGTTAATGTGTTCCAGTCGCTGTTGTCGTCTAGTTCGATGCCTCCGTTTTCGTTGAAGCTTACGATGTTGCCAGAAATGATGTTGTAGAGACAGCCCGCGTCTAAAACGAGGCCGTGATAACGAGTGGCGCATGTCAAAGTGTTTGTTGTTATTTTATTTTGGTGGGATGTTACAAGCTTGAGGTTGAAGCTGCAGTAAGAGGCGTTATTGTAGTAAATCATATTGTTATTAGAGTGGGTTAAAACAATCCCGAACTGTGGAATGTTGTAGGCTGTGTTGTTGCAAATTATATTATTGTACGAATAGAGCAAGGATATCCCTACATAACTATTTGACGTAGTAACATTTTCAATAAGGGAATTGTTTGTACAAACGAGCATGACACTACGCCCATTATTTACGAATGTCGCATCTTTCACTGTGATATCGGTGCAATTTATCGCCGCGACCATTCCGGCATCTGAGGGCACTGTTAAATTGTGTTGTTTTATCAACCAATATATGGGTTTACCGTTGACTGTGTTGGAGGTATCAATGTTTTGAACAAAATATACAGGGCTAGTGCCAGAGAGAAAGCCAAAATCATAGTTGTTGTTCGTGAATTCGTTTTCTCTGAAAATGCTGTTTAAAGCGTTACTAAACCAAACTGCAAAAAGACATCTAGTGACTGCGCAATTAATTATTGTCGTGTTGGATGCGTTGTTTAGCCATATCCCGCCCCAAGCATTTGAGTCTGTGGCGTTTTGCATTGCGAATCCACTCAAAGTAACGTTGTTTGACGTTATTTTGACAACGTAGCCAGCACCATTAGCATCTATTATAGTATTGCTTCTGTTTTCACCAATGAGCTCAAGTGGCTTGTCTATTGTAATCTGTTCTTTGTACGTACCATTTGCAACAAGTATAGTATCTCCAGATGTTGCATTATTTACCGCCTCTTGAATTGTTGAGAAGTTTCCAGGAACATAAATCACATTTGGGTCGAATTGAGAGACTTCGGCTTTCACAAAATCAAAGGCGTTAAAACGTAGCAAACCACCTAAAACAATAATCAGAAGCAACATTAACACAGTTTTCTGCATTCTCACTCTAATGGTCGCCTCTATTCTACTTGCAGAAAATATTGTCAAGCCATTTCTTAAACATGACTGTAAGCTAGTTCTAGACTTTTGTTAAATCTTAACTGTTTGCCTCTCTTGGAAAACCTACTGGAAGCAGGTAGATAGGTCTATGATTTAGAGGTAACTTCAAAACTTCGTAGACTGTTGCTACATTGTAACTTGTGATGGTGCAAACTCCTAAGCCAAAAGAAACTGCTTGAAGAATTAAATTTTGCGTCGCATGTCCAGCTTCGAGATGTACAAATCTTACTGCACTTTCAAACAGCGGTGTTGCCTTCAGGGCTCTTTCGTTGTCCGCAGCCAAAATTATCGTCAATGGTGCAGTTTTGATTGCCACTTTGTTTAAAGCCGTAAAAAAAGCCTCTGACAACTTCTCACGAGTATCCTTGTCACTTATTTTGTGAAGCACATGTTTTTCGGGCTTATAATGGAATAGACCCTTAGAAAAAGCCACATACACCTCTAACGGAAAAGTTCTACCCGCAGAAGGAGCACCCCTGTGAAACACTTTCTTGCCGTTAGGCATATTCTCAACATAAGTAATTCCTTGAAGCGCCCACAGAAGCCGCGAAATTGCGGGTATAGTTATTTCTTTGCTTGAAAAACTCCGCACAGTTCTTCTCTGCTTAATAGCTTCCTCAACCGTCATTTTTTCCTTAAATTCTGGCTGAGGCAATTTCAAAGTCGAGATTTTTTGCTTTCTCATCGGTAAACCCTTACAATACTCGTTAATGTAGGTTTATAAAAACAATCCAGTCTCGCAAAAAACCAATAAATCTAACGTCTGCATAGATTCTTTCAAAAAAATTGCGCTGGCGCTTCACAAATGGTTAGAATAAGACAACTAAAACGGCAAGACCTTGATTTTGTGCATGAATCTACTCAAAGAGAACAGTGGGGTCACACGAAACGAGACGTTGAAAGATGCTTTGTATACGAGCCGGATGGGTGCTTTGTCGCAGAGCATGCAAGCCAGAAAGTCGGCCATGTCTTCACAATAAACTATGGCGAATTAGGCTGGATAGGACTGTTAATTGTAAATCCAGAGCACCGCGGAAAAGGCGTAGGCACACTGCTAATGGAAAAAGCAATCCATTATCTAGGCGAGAAAGGAACAAAAACCATTGGACTGGACGCTGTGGGAAAGGCGGTTCCAGTTTATCAGCGGTTTGGCTTCAAAAAGGCATATGATTCGCTAAGGTTCAGAAAACAACAACTCGAAAAAGAAAAACAAGAAACCTTTACAACAACAAACATCCGCCCACTGAAAAAAGACGACTTAAAAACAGTAGCAGAGTTTGATTCAAAAATCTTCGGCGCAAACAGAACTCGTGTTCTGCAAGCCCTTTACAACGATTTTGAAAAGCAATGCTGGATTGCAAAACGAAACCACAAAATACTAGGCTATATCATAAACAGAAAAGATGAGAACGTATATCGTATTGGTCCGTGGGTATGTCGACCTAAACATTTGGAAACCGCAAAAGCGTTATTGGAAGTCTGCATGAACGCTGCAGAAGAAGATGCTGTTGAAATGTACGTTGGTGTGTTGGCAACAAATCTGGATGCGGTAGAGTTGGTTGAAAGTTTAGGCTTTTCACAAACTCCGAAAAGTGTCAGGATGTTTATGGGCACACCAACGCAAACAGCAGACGCTATGGGTATTTACGGAATAGCCGCACCAGAAATAGGCTAACCTCTTACTTTTCCCGCGAACGCTCAAGCAACAAACGCTCTTCAGTAAAGCCAAAATTTCCGTAAAGCCTTCGCGCCAGCTTGTTCTCCCAGCCTGTAGAAACATGCATCTCCTCAACCGCTTCAGCATCAACACGTTTAACGACGGCTTCAATAAGCCTTGAGCCGACGATTTTGCCTTGAAAATCCTCATGCACAAAGAAATCATTAATCAATCCTTGTTTTGAACATTCCCAAAGAGACGGGAAGACAACGTAATCAATGAAGCCGACGATTTTGCCATCAAATTCTGCTACAAGAATTGTGTAATTTTCTGTTTTCAAAAACTTCTGCAATACCTTTTTCGCCCATTTATCGTCTCCAACCCATGTTTCGTTTGAAAGCTTTGTTGACCGTAACACTTCAATTATGTCTTCAATGTCTCTGATTGTTGTCCGGCGAACGGTAATTTGCGTTTCTGCTTTCACTTTGTCAACTCCTAATTTTGTTTTATTTTTGAACAAGTTTTTAAAGATGAACAACTTAAGTGAGGACGAGGGAACTACGTCGTCAAAGCGTATTTATATGGATTACACTGCAGGAAAACCTGTTGACCCGCGGGTAGTAGAAGCTATGCTGCCTTACATGGAGACTATGTACGGCAACCCTTCATCCGTGCACTCATTTGGGCAAGAAGCAAAACAGGCAACAGAAGAAGCACGAACAAAGATTGCGGAATTAGTCAACGCAGAGAAAAAGAATTCAATCATCTTCACGTCGGGCGCGACAGAAAGCAACAACATGGCGATTAAAGGCTTCGCTTACCGCAACAAAGACCGTGGAACTCACATTATTACTTCAAGCATTGAGCATATGTCGGTCATGAACCCATGCAAGTATCTCTCGACAAGAGGGTTCAAGGTCAGTTTTCTGCCAGTTGACCAATACGGTTTCGTGAACCTTGAAACGTTGGAGAAAGAGTTGACGGATGAAACAATTCTCGTGTCCGTAATGTATGCAAACGGCGAGATTGGCATAATACAAGCTATCAAAGAAATTAGTAGAATAGTACACGACAAAAAAGCTGTTTTGCATGTTGACGCTACCGCCGCAGTGGGACAGATTCCAATCGACGTGAAGGCTGAAGGTATTGATTTGCTTACAATTTCTTCCAACGACATTTACGGACCAAAAGGTGTGGGCGCGCTTTACATAAAGCAAGGTGCCCGCGTAGAACCCACAATTCACGGCGGAGGACAAGAACAAGGGTTAAGGTCAGGAACAGAGAATTTGCCTGGCATAGTTGGTTTTGGAAAAGCAGCTGAGATAGCGAAAAAGGAAGTGCAAACCGAAAGCGAAAGATTGACAAGACTGCGAGACAGGTTCATTAAAGGCTTGACCGAACCTATTCCATATGCTTTTTTGAATGGGCATCCAGTTGAACGTTTGCCTAATAATGTTGCGGTACGGTATAGTTTTATTGAAGGCGAGTCAATGCTGTTAAGCTTAGACATGATGGGCGTGGCTGCGTCTTCGGGTTCTGCATGTACGGCGAAGACTTTGGAGCCTTCGCATGTGTTGAGGGCGATTGGGTTAAAGCACGAGGAGGCACACGGTTCGTTGCTGTTCACTTTGGGGAAGCAAAACACTGAAGAGGAAGTTGATTACGTAATTGGAATAATGCCCGATATAGTTAAAAGGCTGAGAGCCATGTCACCATTAACATCTAAGGAGTTGAAAGAGTAGTGTACACGGAAAAAGTGATGGAACACTTTAAAAATCCACGTAACATGGGCGAAATCCCAGACGCTGACGGAGTAGGCACGGTTGGGAATCCGGTTTGTGGAGACGTGATGGCAATTTACATTAAAGTCAAAGACAACCGCATAGCCGATATTAAATTCAAAACTTTTGGCTGCGGCGCAGCAGTGGCGACCAGCAGTATGGTAACAGAGTTAGCCAAAGGAAAAACTTTGGAACAAGCAATGAAAATCACCCGTGCTGATGTGGCGGACGAGTTAGGTGGATTGCCGCCGATTAAGATGCATTGTTCTAATCTTGCAGCAGACGGGTTGCACGCTGCAATTGAGGATTATTATAAAAAGCAAAAGGTAAAGGGGATGAAGAAATGACATCGGAATTTGTGAAGTGCGATTATTGTAAGATTGAGATTCCATCTGGTAAGTGTGAGTTAGCGGCTTATCGCACAGTGATTGATGGTAAAGAGTATGTTTTCTGTTGTGTGCAGTGTGCTAAACGATACCAGAAACAAAAAAAGAAAAAGTGACCTGATTTACCATTGATCTAGCGCCAAGAATTGTTTTTTGGGAAAAAGAGTCGCCAATAGCAGGGATATTTTGTCATTGCTGAGCTTTGTTTCCACGCTTATGCTACCTTCTGCCAAAGCTCTTTGGACATCAACTGTGCCTAAGAGAAGATTCTGTTACTTCTCCGTCTGTTCTAAAATCTGTTACTTTTCGTCTGCTAAATCGAATACCATATATTGAAGATGATGGTGTCGCAATTTCATCAAGTAGGTCATCGGTTCTTCCAATAAGAGAAGCGAGTTTCTCTCTATTAGGGATGCTCATACCACTTTTTTTCTCGAAGTCTTGTAACCAAAACAGTATGTTCTCTAATGTCTCTAATAATTCTAAGTTAAGTTGATGAAGATGAAGCAACTCGTTTATAGTATCTCTTACTTCTCTCAACGAATCTACGGACATGATTCTCACTTGTGATTTTTCAAATACTCTCTTGTTCTATCTGCCTCTTCTTGGAGAGCATCCCACATAGGCTTGTTCTTTTCTATTTCTCCCTGTATTGCTACTAATTGCTGACGAAGAGTTGATGTTTTGTTTGTTTCTTCGGCAATTTTGCTTAATTCTTTGATTATGGCTTTTAATCCCTCGAATACAACCTCAAGATTTTCAAAGACTATGGACTGAAAAGCGTAATAGGATTTCACGCTTGTTGGTTGGTCGGTTCTTATGCCTTTATCATACTCATGAAATCTCGCCTCAGCAACTGCCCTACATTCCACTACGTGACGGATTCTTTCATCTAAATATTCAATATCTCCGTTTGTTTCTTTTTCATTTGGGCTTTCCGTCATTTTTTCGAGTCTCCTCTTCGTATCCACATCTCTATTGCTTCCTCCAATGCTTCGCTTATGTTGCCCTTCTTCATTCCTTTCCTTTCAAATACTGTTTTCCTAAATTCTTGCTCAAGTTTGTCTTCCAAGACTATATTCATTTTGCCCATGCTATTTCACCATCTTATCAGCATATATCTATCTACATATAAAGCTATCGGTTTGTGTTGATAGAGAGATAACTTTAAATAGTTGTGTGGATATAGAGATATGTGGCGATAATAATGAGTAAACAATTAACAACCACAAGACAAGAACGTGGTGAAGCAATCGCAAAACTCCCAAACCAAATACAGAGAATAGACGAAAGCGTTTACATCGTCAAGTCTCAGAGTGCTCATGGCGAATATCGTGTTACGAAGGCTTATGGTGAATGGCTTTGTGAATGTCCAGACTACAAATTTAGAGGCGTAAAGTGTAAGCATATTTTTGCTGTCGAATTTTCTGAGTCATTAAGAATAGAGGTTGCTACTAACAGAGTTATTCAAGAAGTGAATGTTAAGAATTGTCGATATTGTGGTTCAAGCAACCTTAAGAAAGATGGTCTGAGAAAAAATAAGTCGGGAGCGATTCAGAAATTCTATTGCCGAGATTGTCGCCATTATTTTACTATCAACATTGGTTTTGAGAGGATGAAGCATAATCCTCAAGCGATAACAACAGCAATGCAATTGTATTTCAGTGGTGAATCATTGAGGAATACTCAGAAGTCACTTAGGCTTTTAGGAGTAGAAGTTTCTCATAAGACAGTCTATATGTGGATTAAAAAATACGTAGCGTTGATGGGTTCTTACATTGACAAGATTATTCCGAATGTGAGCGACACTTGGAGAGCAGACGAATTATGGCTAAAGGTCAAAGGCGACATGAAATATCTCTTCGCCTTGATGGATGACGAAACACGCTTTTGGATAGCTCAAGAAGTCGCAGAAACCAAACACACTCACAATGCAAGAAAACTGTTCAGGATGGCTCAGAAAGTTGCGGGAAAGAAACCTAAAACCCTGATAACTGATGGATTGCGAGTTTATCATGATGCGTTTGTGAGTGAGTGGGATTCGTTTGAAGATGGATGGTCAGAACACGACCACAAGATAACGCTAACAGGTAGCCACAACAATAACAAGATGGAACGGTTCAATGGCGAAGTCCGAGACCGAGAAAAAGTCATGAGAGGCTTAAAGAAGAAAGACACGCCAATACTCACAGGCTATCAAATCTTTCACAACTACATACGAGAACATGAAGGATTAAACGGAAAGACACCAGCAGAAGCATGCGGAATCAAAGTTGAAGGAAAAGACAAGTGGAAGACTTTAATTCAAAACGCAAGCGTTTCAAACTAGTTACACGACAAGAAAACTCTATATCGCCATTGTCTTTATTGGAATTTTGAAGTTCGTGTCAGGTTTTTTTAAGGAAACAACCATCATTTTTCTGACTTCTTCATTCATGTTGTTGAAAGTCACATTTTTTCTATCTTTAAGATTTATTAGTAGCTCATGACAGAATGACCGTGAGGCAAAAATAATCTTCTGAAAATTCAATGTTATAGGTTCTGAGGACGGTACTCTTGAGAGTTTGTTGATTATGACAAGTGCAGTTTGTCTATCTCTAAGAGTATTCGTATGAAATATATCATACAAGTTTATGCGCATGCTCAGTTCTCTCCTTTCTTATGATAACTAAAGAGGATTACTCTAATTAATCTATCTTTTTTATGAAATTCTAATAAGGATTACAGATAATCATAAATGTTTATACCCTTCAAGACAAATCGCAGTCCGACAAAAGAACCTTGCCAAAGCATACCGAGTCGATATGCAATATTCTCTCCTTCATGTATGTACAGTAAGGTATCGCCAGACATTATAATTATTTCCCCTTTATAACCCTCAATAAACATACGCACTATAGAAGGAATACCCGCTCCTCTTTCTTTAGGGTGTTTTGAAGATTTACCTTTCAAGGCGTTAATTATCGCATCTATATGGCTTGCCACTTCGTATGGCGTACCTTTGTAAGACGCTTTATATCCAATTCCTATGTCGCACATAGCGATTTCGCATGTTCTTGTTGCATTCCAATATTGTGAGAAAATCCAATAATCCTTCACTTTTGCATGTTCACGTACATTTGCTTCTAATTCACTTGTTAAATATTTTAAACTGTACAAAAAAGGATTTCTAAATTCACTAGGTACCTTAGCTATTATCCTATCCTCGTATCGAGTTAGTATATCATTTCTAATAGTGCAAGCTAATTTTGTTATGGGCAGATAATCCTTATGCACTCCGCTAAGCCTCGTAGTGCCTACGGGAAAGAAAATTGAGTCAAGATAGTTGCAAATATTGTAATCCTCTTCATAAGATTCAATGATGATATTGTTATGATTTGCATAGACTACGATTGGTAAAAACGATATGGGATATATCCACTCAACTTCAGTTAGGTCTACTGTATCTTCGCCATTTCTTATAGCTTTGTCTATTTCTCTCAGATTTTTGATTAGCTCGACAATTCTTCCTTTAGTGCTATACTGAGATTTTATTTGCATAAAATACAAATGGATAGTATTCCACTTTTAACATTTCGCAATACTATCATCCGAAGATTTTTTACAAGGACATGAATCGAGAAAAACTACAAAAAGAGCATAGAGATATTCAATTTAGCAAATGAATTCCATTCCTCAAACCAACCTAACCCAAACGCCACTAAATGCCAATATGATGGTTTTAAATATGACAACGGTCTAACGGTCAAACCGTAAGTTTGGGGTTGGCAGAACTGAAGCACTTTCCAATGCTCAAGCTTTGGTTTTTTGCCAATCCCGAACAATGAACCTCTGAGAGGGAATCGCTGAACATTCATCCGCCCTTGCTTGCTATCTTGCTCAAGGATAGCATGGGTTTCATATGGCAACTATCCCTTCTTCAGTCTAGGCTTGTTCTGGACTGGGAGTAGCTACTATGACACTGTTCAATTTCTCGGTTGCTTTGAATAATTCTTTAAGTCTTCCTTTAGGTCTTATTTCTCTCTTTTCTAAGTAGCCTTCTATCTTCATTACGTCAAGTATGGACTTTAGCATCTGTCCATAGCTAACTCTTTTTGGCAGTATTCGTGCCAATTCATTTTTTGAAAATTCTGCCATGTGAATGTCTTGTATGATTGTTCGTGCAACTATTGAAATAGGACTACTTTTTTCATTAATACTACCTAAATGTAGTGTATGTGGTCTTTTGCCTGAGATTGCCACATATAGACTACCATCTGTTTTCTTGTAGTATTCATATTTGCCAAAGTCCTTTCCTCGTCCACGAGTTTTAGAAAATTCTGTGCCGATTAAAGTGTCTGGCAAAGGTATGGTGATTACTTCATACATTGGCGAAATCTCACATGTTACGAAATTGTCTTCATCGATTGAAGTAATCGTTATCTGACTTACTTCTTTACTTGTAAACCTAATCAATCCATCCCAAACGGAGCCATCAGTCCCAATTTTGATTTCTAATGGTAAAGCCAATTTTCGAATCTTAGTGTCACTTACTTTTTGCGTCAAATCTTACACTTTCCAATGCTCAATCCTACTTTAGCATGGAGAAATATTTAAAACACTTTCGGTTGAAGCCATGTACTCCGCCATAAACCTAAGTTAGCAGACGAAAGGTAACACGGAGACTAAACAGACGGAGAAGTAACAGAATCTATTAGTATCATATAGTAGACCTCTAGAGAGGAGGCACGCGTGCACACACGGAGACACTGAAACCGTCTATGTGCACTATGCAAAAAAATACCTAGACTAGAGAAGCGTGCGCACACACAACAAACACAAAAACCCAAAACGGAAAACCTTTTCAACACCCATGCTTAAACCATAAAGAAACAAAAGGAGAAAGAAAAAGGTGCGAAAAGCAAGACGGTTATGGGGCGCCATGTGGCTCGGCATCTTTCTAATCGGCCTAGGCATACTATTCTGGCTCGACAGCCTACCAGAATACAAAGACAAAATCTTTTTCCCAGGAATCCTAGTCCTAATAGGTATACTCATGCTCATCGGCGGCATAATCCGCTGGTCCACACAAGACTAATTAACACAAAACAATAAACAACCGCAAAGAGAGATGAAGAATTGACAGAAAGCAAACCCTCACGAGAATTATCAATTGGAGAAATCGTCACCCACACATTCGGATTATACTCACAAAAATTCATTCATTATCTAATACCCTTCCTAATCGCAGGCGCTATCACAGGATTATTCACAATGGCAGTAAACTACACTATTAAAGTGCCGCCACAACCAACAAACCCTACACCAGAAGAAGCCATAGCATGGCTAACAGAAGCGCTACCTCCCATACTCGGAATGTTGTTTCTGACATTGATAATAGGCTGGATAATCGGCTACATAGTCCAAGGGATAAGCATAAAATACACCATCGACACCCTAGAAAAGAGCCAAGCAAACCTCCTAACAAGCTTCAACTTCACCATGTCAAAACTGCTATTACTCCTAGCAGTAAGCATCATCACAGGAATCCTAATAATCGTAGGTCTAATAGCATTCGTAATCCCCGGCATAATCTTATTAATAATATTCTCTCTTGTAGTCCCAACAATAATAATCGAAAACACAGGCGCGCTAGAAAGCCTTTCAAGAAGCCGCCTCCTCGTCAGCCACCGATGGCTAAAAACGTTTGTTCTACTCCTTCTGCTCTACCTGATGATTGGCATAGTAAGCGCATTAGTTGGTGTGATCAGCATACCATTCGGCGAAGCCAGCCCACTCGCCAGCAGCATCCTAACAGCCTTCATACAACCCATCCTACCAATAGGATTGACACTCTACTACTACTCAATGATTGCAAGAGCAACACCACAAGAACCCACAACAACATAAGAACAAAACAACATTCCAAGAAAAACCAAAAAACCTAAATCCAACAAAACAAACATACACCCTTGAGAAAAAATGGAATACAGAGGATTAACAGAACTCAACAAGGAAATCCCAACAAGAGGAAAATATACAAAAATCGGCTTACAAGCAATCAACGATTTCCAAAACAAAAACTTAAAAACTGCAAAAATCGACATTTTTTACACAAGCGAACAAGAACTCAAAGCATTATACAATGCATTAAAATCTTTAATCAGAAGAAGAAAAATCCCTGTAAAAGTTTCAATGCACAAAGACAAAATGACAAAAAGACGAGAAATCTACCTCACGCGAGAGATCCCGTAACTTTCAACAAGTCTTTTTTGTCCAATACCCGTTAATGTCCAAAGGTAAGGCTTCTTACCACTCTTTCGCTGAACTATGTTCTCTTCTTCTAAAAGTTTTAAATGGTAAAGTACTACAGCATACTTGAGCCCTCTTGCCTTTCCAACATCAGCAATCGTTGATGCTTGTTTCTCAATTATTTGAAGAATCTTTGTTCGTGCAACAAGCCCCAGTCGCACGTTTCTTTTACGAGTCAAATAAGCATTCGGATTATACGACTCTTTGAACATAACTGCTCATAACTCTTTTGTTATTTGTCGTAGAAAAGGTTTCACTACGCAAAGTCCATAATACTAATTTGCCGCGGCTTTTTTCCTTCAAACAAGCTATTAATCTCATTTTTAACCAACTCAAGCCTCTGCGCATAATACTGCGGCAAGCCGTACTTCTCAATAAGATGAAGCGCGGCTTCCAAATATTTTTCAATACCACCCCGATAAACAGTAAGCGACAACTCACCGCCACATTCGGAACACTTGCCTTTTAATGGTAATCTTCTAAATCGTTTATTGCAAGATTTGCACCGAAAACCTTGAGTTGAAAAAGCACGAAGATTACCTGCAATGTCCCGCATGAAATGCGTGGAAAGCACTTTACGCGCCACAACCTTCGCATCCACAGCCTCAATCTTTTCAGCCAACGCCAGCTGACTATTTAGCTTGTCAAGCATTTTGCCTAGTTTTTTATACATGCTCTCAAGATTGCCCAAATTTACATTAGAAACAGGGATTGTGCAACCAAAGCCTTGAAATTGTGCCTCAGTATTCAGTCGATGCCCTATGAGATCAATGAGTTTACTAACGGAACGAGCAGATACTTTCTCCAAAGTTTTCTCATAAAACTCTAACGGATAAACCCCAGCCACATCCACATCATGCGCTTGACGTTGAACCTCCACTGGATTCACAACAGGAACAATAAACAAAGGCGCATCCATAATGCCACCAATCTGCGCTGGCAAGTAAACCTGCGAAAAATTCAACAAGGTATCTAGCGCTAACATTAACGCGTCTTCGTCACCATCGCAATCACGTCGTTTTGCCGAATGCCAAATTGGATGCGCATAACAGACGTTAAGCGGTGTAAAGCCCACTATTCTGCCAAGAATACCGACAGACGTGTGCGGCGCTAAGCCAATGACTAGATGCCCAACCAAATCTTCCAGCCCTCTTACATTGTAGTATGGTGGGGCTTCGTAAACTTTCTCCAAAAGGTCATCCAAAAAGTTTGCCACTCGGACAAAATATTCTCCACAATTCTGAGGAACAACTACGTCTTGTATTTTAAGCTCACAAATCTGTTCACGATCAGTTAATGGTTCACCAACGCAATCGGTTGTATAGCCCATTTGCCTTAATTTTTCTAAGGAAACGTTAATTTCAGAGGGTTTAAAATGTGTTAATGGAGCGTTTGTGGCATCAAAGCGAATTGTGCCATCCTTAAAAACGGAAAGGTCATACTTTGCGCGTAGTATTCCTTTTTCCAAAATTTCTGGCGTTTTCGTCGCGTTAATCAGGCCTTTCACGGCTTTCACTCTATCCGGAGGCGAAACCTCTAATCGTTTGCACGAAGAATCAAAAAATTCCTTTAAATTCAAAGTTTGTATCCCAAAACTTCTTGTACGCATCTTACAAATTGGACACACAGTTTCTTTCTGGAAAGCCCGCCCACACATAGGACAAAAATGCTCAATCGCAGTCTCAACTTTACAAACAGGACAATAGATTCCGAAGGTCCACATATTACACACTGGACATTTACGTTTCACCACCTCAACTCGTACAACTTCTTTCTTAATTGCCTCAGTTAAATCTCGTTGAGCACCCCCTGCCAGCCCTACAGGAAAAAGAGCGTGCACTAAAGGCTTCATTTCACGTCTTTTTGCTTTCTCTGGTCGACCCATGCGTGCGCCAATACATGTTGGCGCTTTCTCACGCACCACAAACCCTGCGAGCTCTTTCAGATTGTTGAGTGTAGACATTTCATGGGAGAGTTTTATTTTTTGCTTCTGAATACCCAAACAGTTAGCAAAGATGCAGGCGTCTTCGCCCTCTATTTTTACGTGATTTTCAACAACTTTGTGGGGTATACAAATTTTTTCAAGTACTCTTTTTGTCAAATTGTCTATTTTCCCAATTATCTCATACACCATGTTATCCTTTTCCAAACATTGCGCATCCAAGACCCAACGGCGCAAAGCAGAAAGTTCTTCCACAGAAATGTTAGCCCAAAAATAGGTGAAAAAAGGATGTAACGGAATGCTCAATGTCGTTGCAAGACGTATTGCTTCATCAGCAGTAGGTTTGTTCTTAAAAGGATTAGTTATTAAACCACGCAATAGTTCTTCCGGAAGCCCAGTGGCTATTGCGACCT
>Ga0209636_10000326_pt1 | contig 44419 bp, 39 predicted proteins | sample DeeMarSWOR152_54_FD_187464 | JGI IMG/M metagenome (GOLD analysis project Ga0209636, IMG submission 187464) | Marine sediment microbial communities from White Oak River estuary, North Carolina - WOR-1-52-54 (SPAdes) (version 2) | ecosystem: Environmental > Aquatic > Marine > Intertidal zone >...
CGGTTGCATAAAGTGGGTTTTTTTTGCGGCCTTGAGCCTCCTCCTTGCGCCTTCCACTGTGAGTTTCTCTTCATAGAGGAGCCTTTTTATCTCTCCGATAGTCTCAATATCCTCGCGTTGATAGATCCTCTGCCTTGAATCCGCCCTTTTGGGCCGAAGGGTGGGGAACTCCGTCTCCCAGTAACGGAGGACATAGGGCCTTACCCCAATGATCCGGCTTACCTCACCGATCCTGAAGAAACGTTTGTTATCAGGGATTTCCATTTGTTGGCCCCTCCCTCAGTCTTCCGCCTGTGCGCCGGCGAATCTCCTCTATGATCCCCTCGTGAATCCTGTTTACCTCCTCGTCTGTCAATGTCCTTTGCCTTGATCTGTAGTCAATCCTTATGGCCAAGGCCTTTTCGTTTTTCCCAATGCCCTTGCCTTGGTAGAAATCGAAAATATTAACGGATTCTATTAGTTCTTTCCCCAGCCCCTTTACAATATCCAGAAGCGTTGCTGTCTCTATAGAGCGGTTAACGACGATAGAGATATCCCTTCTGACTGAGGGGAATTTTGCGAGGGGCTTGAATTCTCTGACCGATTTAACGAAGGGTGAAAGGGCCTCGATGTCGAGCTCCAACAAATAGGCATCCCTTTGGACTTCGTACCCCTCCATAGTGTTTCTTGAAACCTTACCAATTGACCCAATCTCAGAAGCAGAGTAAAAGATTCCCGCATATTCATCGGGGTCAAGTCCTTCTTTCGGGCCATTTCTTTTGAACTCAGATTCTTCAATTCCAAGCACTTCCAGGATATCTTCAGCTATACCTTTGATATCAAAAAAATCAACCTCCCGCGCCGCCTGATACCACTCTTGACTGGAAACCATTCCACTGATAAGTGCAGCGAGCACTTGTTTTTCCCGAGGTAATTCTCCATCCCCCTTCAGGTAAATCTTTCCCCATTCAAAGATCCGCATGTCGTTCTGTCCCCGCAACGAATTTAGGCGAGCCGTAGAGAGGAGTCCGGGAATAAGGGAGGTTCTCATCACAGATTGGTCTCGAGACAGGGGATTTCGGAGTCTTACAAAAGATCGCAAATGACTGTGTCCTTGTACTCCCAGTATTTCAGCAGATTGCGGGGAAATAAAGCTATAGGTAACAATTTCTAAAAAACCCATGCCAACCAACAAGCTCTTAATTCGATCTCTCAGGGCGAGCTCAGGTGTGTCCTCTTCAGTTGACCTGATGGCTGGAAGGGTAACCGGTATGTTATCATACCCGATGAGCCGTGCGACCTCCTCAATGAGGTCGGCCTCCCTGGTTATATCCACCCTGAATGACGGTGGCCTCACCTCCAGGTGGCTCTGATCAAGTTCCGTCACTGTCATACCAAGTGAGGAGAGGTGGTGAATTATCTCCTTTGTTCCGATATTGGTGCCTAGAACCTCGTTGGTCCTGTCCACACGCAACGTAATCTTCGGAGCAGACCATGGCCCTGGGTAACAATCTATGATCCCCTTGGCAATACTGCCTCCAGCGAGTTGCGCAATAAGCATAAGTGATCTCCGCAGTGCCCGGTCAACTCCACCGATATCAATACCCCGTTCAAAGCGATATGATGCCTCCGTGCTGAGGGAAAGCCTCTTTGAGGCCCGGCGGATCATAAGGGGATCAAAGTACGCACTTTCCACCAATACCGTAGTGGAGTCTGGGCTTATTTCCGAGTTAAGACCCCCCATTATCCCGGCTAAGGCCACTGCCCGTTCTCCGTCACATATCATCAAGGTCTGATCATCGAGTTCCCTCAGCTGTCCATCTAAGGTGGTAAAGGCCTGGCCGTTTTCTGCCCTTTTTACCACTATCTTTCGGCCTATTAACCGGTGGTAGTCAAATGCATGCAGTGGTTGCCCAAGCTCCATAAGCACGTAGTTGGTTATATCGACTACATTATTGATAGCCCTGATTCCCGACATATGCAGCCTGTACCTCACCCAAAATGGGGAAGGGCCAATTTTCACCTGATCCACGAGACCAGCTGTGTATCGAGGGCAGCCATGGGTGTCGAGTACGGTCACTGAAGCCAGGTCTTCTATAGGGGCAGCACTCTCCTCGATGTGTACCTCCGGCATTGTAGTCGTCTTATTGGTCAATGCAGCTATCTCTCGGGCGATACCCAGCACAGATGCACAGTCGATGCGGTTGGGAGTAAGGGTGACCTCGAGTACCCAGTCTTCCAGATCCATGGCTTCGGAAAGGGATTGGCCAGGAGTGAGATCGTCTGGGAGGATCATAATGCCACTATGGTCATCTGTGAGACCCATTTCATCCTCGGCTAAGAGCATTCCGTGAGATACCTCCCCCCTTATCCTGCTCTCTTTGATGGGCGTGCCATCGGGAAGTCTCGTCCCTGGCAGTGCCAGGGGCACGAGATCGCCCTTGCTGATGTTAAGGGCACCACAGACCACGGATACCTCTTGCCTTCCAGTTGCTAACTGACAGATCGACAGTCTATCGGCGCGGGGGTGGGGCTTAATATCCAAGATTCGGGATACCGTGACATCACTGAGGTTTTGACCCTTACGCTCAAGGCCTTCAACCTCAAGGCCCGCCATGGTGAGCACTTCTGCCACCTCAGCTGGTGTCTGATGAATATCTACAAATTCCTTTAGCCAATTAAGGCCAACCCTCATTTTTTAGCCTTTAGAAGATTATTGCATACCTAATGGCTTTTCAGAGAAATGAGAAATGACAAAACCCCAATGACTAAACGTCAAAGACCTAAAACTGCCGCAGGAATCTGATGTCGTTTTCAAAAAAGAGCCTGATGTCATCCACGCCAGATTTAAGCATGGCAATCCTTTCAACCCCCATACCGAAGGCAAAACCAGAAATGTCCTCCGGATCATACCCGACGATCTTGAAGACCTCTGGATCTACCATGCCAGAGCCAAGGATCTCGAGCCAGCCAGTATAAGAGCAGGTCCGACACCCCTCTCCCTTACATATGACACATTGAATATCAACCTCTGCACTGGGTTCAGTAAAAGGGAAGAAGCCCGGCCTAAACCGAAGCTTGGTATCAGGGTCGAACATCTGATGCACAAAAATAGTAAGTGTCCCCTTAAGATCGCCAAAGGAAACCCCTTTATCTACTAAGAGGCCTTCCACTTGGTGGAACATAGGGGTATGGCTGATATCTGAATCTGGGCGGTAGACCTTTCCGGGAGCCACTATGCTCACAGGGGGCAACTGTTTTTCCATTACCCTGATCTGCATTGGTGAGGTATGGGTTCTCAGGACAACGTTATCGGAGATGTAGAAAGTATCCTGCATATCCCTTGCCGGATGATCCTTTGGCATGTTGAGGGCCTCGAAGTTGTAGTAATCGAGTTCGACCTCGGGGCCCTCAACCACTGCAAATCCCAATCTCGAGAAGATGGCACATATCTGTTCGGTTGTTTGGGTAATAGGGTGCCAGTGGCCTCGTGGGGTCCGTCTACCTGGGAGGGTCACATCAAGAAATGATGCGCCCTCCTCTCTGGTGGAAAGAGAATCTAGTTTTGATTGGAATTCTCTGGATAGTTCCTCTTTTACCTGGTTGGCAAGCTTGCCTATAGGAGGTCTTTCCCCTTTCGATAATTCTGGCAACCTCTTTAACAGAAGGGTAAGGTGACCTCTTCTGCCAAGGTACCGCTTCCTCCATTCTTCAAATTGAGGGTTTTCAGTAACGGATTTGAGCTCTTCTAGGGCCCTGTTTCTTAATTCAAGGAGTTCATCCTTCAATTTAAATTCTCCCATCGGATATATCAGCTTACCATACTGGCTATCTCTGAGAAGGCCTTGGGGTCGCTGACGGCCATCTCGGCCAAGACTTTTCTGTCTAAGACTATACGTGCCTTTTTGAGCCCGCTGATCAATTTGCTATAGGTAAGGCCATTTTCTCTGGCAGCTGCATTGATCCTGACTATCCAGAGCCTCCTAAAGTCGCCCTTTCTCTTTTTCCTGTCCCTGTACGCGTATTGCCTGGACCTCATTACGGCTACAGTAGCGGTCTTCAAGAGCTTACCCCTACCGCCCCTGTACCCTTTAGCCTCCTTAAGGACCTTTTTCCTTCTCCTTCTGGATTGCGGCGCATTTGTTACTCTCGCCATAGCTTATACCTCATAGCAGTTTATGGTAATGTCAATAGTTGGTCCTCCTCCTATTCCCAAATGCTCACTACCTTTTGCCTTCAATGGACCCGCCCACGACGGAACAACTATCACCTGAGGCTAACTTATTTACGGTAAGTGAGTAAGGAGAGAAGAGCATCAATGATAGGGAAGCAACCGTGCCACCTTCTTTATATCAGTCTTGTCGATTAGAGTAGATTTTCTGAGATTTCTTTTCCTCTTAGATGACTTTTTCCCCATGATGTGGCTTGCGAAGGCCTTGCCTCTGAGCAGCTTTCCGCCACCCGTCCTCTTAAACCTCTTTAGAGCCCCCTTTCTGGTCTTTATCTTGGGCACGATGGGTTACCTCTATTTTGGCACAATGAGCATGGACATATATTTTTCTTGCAGCTTAGGGGGCACCTCTACAACCCCAATGTCTTTGATCTTCTCTATAATCTCTTGCAACAGGTTTAGCCCTACGTCAGCATGGGATATCTCCCTGCCCCTGAATATCATGGAAACCCTCACCTTGTTTCCATTTCCCAGAAATTTTCTTATATTCCTTATCTTCACCCCTACATCATGTTCTGCAGTAAGGGGCCTGAGTTTGATCTCCTTGAGGTGACTTGACCTGGATTTCCCCTTTTCTCTTTTGGCCTTCTCGTACCTCAGCTTACCGTAATCCATGATGCGGCAGACAGGAGGGTCTGCATTTGGGGCTACCTCAACCAGGTCAAGGCCGTTTTCCCTGGCTGCAAGCAGGGCCTTATCAATGGCGACGATCCCGATCTGCTTCCCGTCTGCTGAGATTAACCTGACTCTCCCGGCCCTGATTTGCTCGTTGACCCTTACGTCCAGTTTTTTGCTAATCGCTATCTCCTCTTTTCAGATTCACCCCTTATTCTATCAATTAACTCCCCTGGAGACATGGACGGAAGGTTGCGACCGTCTCTCAGCCTAACGGTTACATGACCAGTTTCCATCTCCTTGTCTCCCACGACCAGCATATAGGGGATCTTTTTCATCTGGGCCTCCCTTACCTTAAAGCTCAGTTTTTCATTCCTGAAGTCCGTCTCAACCCTGATCCCTGCCTCAAATAGGGTCTTGGATAAGTCCTCGCCGTAGGGGATGTTGCGATCGGTGATGGTGAGCACAATTGACTGAACTGGGGCAAGCCATACGGGGAAGGCACCTGCATAGTGCTCGATTAGAATGCCAAGAAAGCGCTCAATAGAACCAAGTATTACGCGGTGAATCATTGCAGGTCGATGTTTTTCGCCGTCGGCCCCTACATAGGTGAGGTCAAATCGGTCCGGAAGCGCAAAATCGCATTGTATGGTAGCGCACTGCCAGCTCCTTTCAAGGGCATCCTTAAGCATGACATCTATCTTCGGGCCATAGAATGCGCCCTCTCCCTCATTTATCTTATAGGGGAGATTATGTTCTTCGACAGACTCTGTCAATGCATGGATAGCCCTTTCCCAATCCTCGTCAGTCCCGATCGACTTTGTCGGTCTCGTGCTTATCTCTAAATCATAGTCAAAGCCGAAGATGGCCATAATATCCCTTACAAAGTCCAATATACTCTTTATCTCACCCTTCAATTGCTCGTGCGTGCACAGAATATGGGCATCGTCTTGGGTAAATTGTCGTGCCCTTATCAATCCGTGGAGCACACCAGAGCGTTCATGCCTGTGAACAGTCCCCAATTCAAAGTATCTCTTTGGTAATTCCCGGTAGCTTCTCAGCTTGGAGGAGTAAATGAGCATATGGGCCACACAGTTCATGGGTTTAATACCATAGGACTGGTCTTCTACAGAGGTAAAATACATATGCTCTCTATAGTGATCAAAGTGACCTGATTTCTTCCATAGTTCGGTTTTTAGAAGTTGAGGCCCTTGTGCCAGTTCATAGCCCCTTTTGAGATGTTCTACTATCATAAATTCTTCAAGGATATGCCGAAGCATGGCCCCATTGGGATGAAAAATAACCATGCCAGGACCAACATCATCGTGGATGGTGAAAAGATCTAGCTGTCTTCCCAGTAAGCGGTGGTCCCTTTTTTTTGCCTCCTCAAGGTTCTTCAGGTGTGCATCGAGGGATTCCTGGTCGGCAAAGGCAACCCCGTAAATCCTGCTCAACATAGCGTTGTGTTCATCTCCCTTCCAGTATGCCCCAGCCACATTGGTGAGATGAAAGGCCTTTATCTTTCCTGTCGAGGGAACGTGTGGACCCCTGCACAAATCCGTGAAGTTTCCCTGTCTGTATATGCTCACCTTTTCCTCTGAAAGGTCTTCAAGGAGCTCAACCTTGTAAGGCTCACCCTGGGCCTTAAAAAGATCGATCGCCTCTTCCCTCGGAACTTCACTTCTAATGAAGGCGAGATCTTTATCGATTATTTCAGCCATCTTTGATTCTATGTCTGGAAGATCCTTGGCCTCGAATCGCCTCTCATAGTCGAAGTCATAGTAGAAACCGTCTTTGATGGCAGGACCGATAGTGACCTTTACCCCAGGGAAGAGATCCTTCACCGCCTCGGCCATCACATGGGCAGCACTATGCCTCACTATCTGTAACCCCTCTTCGGAAGTTGTATAGACAGGCTCAATTTGGGCAGATGAGTTGATCTCCGCTGAGAGATCCTTGATCTCGCCGTTTACCTTGATTGCTGCCATCTTCTCCATGTTGTCTGTGCTCAAGGCCTTTAACGCCTCAAAGCCATTAAGGCCTTGCGCGGAGAGCTCAACAGGAGGGGACCCTTTCAGATTTAGCCTTACCGTTTTTTCCATGGTTCAATGCTCGAGGTGAAACTACCGAATGTAGGGGGAAATAGGACCTCGATACGTCATTGTGGCCATGTGTCCGTTAATAAGGGGTATAAATATCATCTTTATTCAATTCGTTGCAAGCCTTTATTTTCCTCGTGCCCGCGCCCCGTAGCTAATAGTCGGCCTCATCTGCTTTTGCATATCTGCCGATGCCTTCCTGGTAGAGATCGTTTCCCTTTGTGTCGTTAATCACTATTACAGGGAAATCCTCTACCTCTAACATCCTGATTGCCTCAGGTCCCAAATCGGCGTACGCAATGATTTCGGCCTTCTTTATCCGTTTCGCAAGGAGAGCCCCAGCCCCACCAGTGGCTCCAAAATAAACCGCCTTGAATCTCTTCATAGCTTCAATAACGCCCTGCGAGCGACTTCCTTTACCAATCATCCCTTTCAATCCAAGCTCGATCAATTTAGGGGAATAGGGGTCCATCCTGTAACTGGTGGTTGGTCCCGCAGAGCCTATAGGCTTACCGGGCTTTGCTGGTGTGGGTCCAACATAGTAAATTACCTGGCCTTTGATATCAATGGGCAGTTCTCTTCCCTCCTTGATGAGCTCAAAAAGCCTTCGGTGTGCAGCATCCCTTCCAGTTAGGAGAATTCCGTTTAACAAGACCTTATCCCCACTAGTGAGGTTCTCAGCATCTTCAGTGGACAGCGGAGTTCTCAATCTTATCTGTTTGGACATTGTACCCTGCAATCTCCCCTGTTTGCTGCGTCTAGGACGCTATATTACTGCTTCCTTGTGTCTGGCTGCATGACACTGGATATTGACTGCTACAGGCAGACTCGCAATATGGCATGGTTCAACCTCAAGAAACACAGCAAGCGAGGTGAGATTCCCACCGTATCCCATAGGCCCGATCCCCAACCTATTGATTCTCTTTAAAATTTCCTCCTCGATCTCCGCGAGTTCCGGGTCAGGATTTCGATCCCCTATGTTTCTCAAGAGTGCTTTTTTTGCCAGGATTGCGGATCTCTCAAAGGTCCCCCCAACCCCAACGCCGACAATAGTTGGGGGGCAAGGGTTTGCACCGGACTCGCTTACACATTTTACCACGAAGTCTTTAACTCCCTCAATACCTGCGGCAGGGGTGAGCATATCAACCCTGCTCATATTCTCGCTGCCCCCTCCCTTGGGCGCGAATATGATCCTGATCTTGTCTCCAGGGACGATTTGCAGGTGGAGGATAGCCGGGGTATTGTCACCTGTGTTTTCTCTCGTAAAGGGATGGCACGCCGACTTCCTTAGATAGCCCTCCCGATACCCCTGCCTTACACCGTCGTTGATTGCCTCGTTTAAGTCACCGCTTATTATGTGGACATCCTGACCAATCTCCATAAACACCACGGCAAGTCCGCAATCCTGGCATATGGGAACCTTCTCCTCTCGGGCAATCTTGGCATTCTCTATCAGTTGCTTAAGGACCTCCCGTGCCGGAGCTGAGTCCTCCCTCTCTATAGCCTCCTTAAAGGCAGAGAGAACGTCATCACCGAGATTATAGTTTGCATCAATACTGAGGTCTCTGACTACCTTGATGATCTCCGCGGTCGAAATCTCCCTAATCATTTTGCACTTTCCCAACTCTATGGGCTGGAATACGTAACTGCCACAGCCTCCTCATCTCCATTATTTGGTGTCTTCCAGCAATCCCCCAGATATTAATGAAAGGTGCCTTCTTTTCTCGCTTCTTCTTATTAGAGCCCTTTTCCTTCTTACCTGTGTTTTCCGCCATAACAGTATACCCCTGCGATTTCTGTGTGCCCCCCTCTTACGGCCTAAACGGGGATATTCCCATGTTTCTTTGCAGGCCTCGTCTCCCTCTTGGTAGCAAGCATCTCCAAGGCGTCTATAATCCGCGGCCTGGTCTCAGTAGGTGATATAACCGCATCAACGAATCCGCGTGCGGCGGCAATATATGGATTGGAGAAATGATCCCGATACTCGGTAATCTTCTGTTGCCTCTTTGACTCCTGATCGGGCGCAGCCTGTATCTCCCTTCTATGAACGATCTCTGCTGCCTGCTCAGCACCCATAACGGCGATCTCCGCAGTGGGCCAGGCAAAGACATAGTCACTGCCTAAGGGCTTGCCACACATAGCGAGAAAGGCCCCTCCGTAGTCCTTTCTGGTTATCAATGTGACCTTTGGAACAGTGGCCTCACTATAACACCATAGGAGCTTGGCCCCATGCCTTATGATACCTCCCCATTCCTGGGTACTTCCCGGCAGATAGCCGGGGACATCCACTATGGTAACGAGCGGGATATTGAAGGCATCGCAGAATCTAATGAACCTGGTTGCCTTATCCGACGCATTAATATCAAGGCAACCGGCCAGGAATTTTGGTTGATTTGCGATGATCCCTACTGTTTTTCCATTGAATCTCGCGAAACAGATAATAATGTTTTCGGCATAATGCTCATGTGGTTCAAGGATCTGACCTTTATCCACAACCGAGTGGATGACGTCTTTCATGTCATAGTAGGCCCTGGGGTTATCGGGGATGATGCTATCAAGCATCGGCTCAGTGCGATGAGGATCATCTCCTAAATCCACTACTGGAGGATCTTCCATGTTATTCGATGGAAGGTAGGTGAGCAATTCCTTGATCCTCTCTATGCATTGGGCATCGCTATCGCATGCGAAGTGGGCGACCCCGCTTTTTGAGTTGTGCACCACCGCCCCTCCCAGGTCCTCAAAGCTTATATCCTCACCAATCGTCGCCTTGATTACCGCGGGGCCGGTGATGAACATATGACTGGTTTTCTTTGTCATAAATATCCAATCGGTCATGGCGGGGGAATATACTGCGCCTCCAGCTGTGGGGCCCATAATTGCTGAGATTTGAGGAATTACCCCTGAGGCACAGGAGTTCCTGTAGAATATATCTCCATAGCCAGAGAGGGAATCCACGCCTTCCTGTATCCTGGCTCCTCCTGAATCATTGAAACCCACAATGGGTGAACCGGTCTTGAGAGCCAGATCCATGACCTTACATATCTTTTCGGCATGCATCTCTCCCAATGTGCCGGCCATGGAGGTGAAATCCTGAGAATATGCATAGACTAACCTCCCGTCTACAGTACCGTGGCCAGTAACCACGCCCTCGGCGGCGATAAATGTCTTAGGCATATCAAAGTCAGTACACCGATGTCTGACAAACATATCGAGCTCGCGAAAGCTGCTGCGATCAAAGAGGAGATCGAGCCTCTCCCTTGCAGTTAGCTTGCCCTTGTCACGCTGCTTCTGGAGCTGTTTTTCTCCCCCCATGGCGAGCTCTTTTTCTTCCCGCTCCTTAAGCCCCTTGAGCTTATCTGTAGTGGTACCCATCAATCCCTCCTTTCACTAAAGGCTAAGTCTTTATCCAAAAAATAGCAGGACACTGATTCACAAATGCTCATTGTTATCTCCTGTTTTCCTACCTCCTTCCCTGGTTAATGCCAGCAGGTTATTAAATAAGATAAGGCACCTAAGGCAAAACGCACTGCTTAGATGCCTCATTTGGGCTACACAAGACGATTCTAGAACCTACCTTCCTTCCCCAGGGCGAGAAAGTGGGACACATCAATATCCTTTGGGCAAACAAAAGAACAGGCCTTGGCCGTATGGCACCTGTAAACACCATCTTCCCTGTATAAGATATCCATCCTTTCTTTTCTTGCCATCTCCCTGGGATCCATAAGGCGAACCATGTTGGCCATTGAGGCGTTTGGACCGAGGAAGTGGTGATGGGTGCTGATGCAGGCAGTTGCACAACAAAAACAGTTAATGCACCGGGTAGCTTCAGAATAGGTCTCGAGTGTCTTCGGGGAAATCCGGTACTCATCCCCGTCTGGGTGAGGGGAGGCAGGTTTGATGAGCCAAGGTCTGACCTTATGAACCCTGTCATAGGCCTTCTCCAGGTCCACAACCAGATCCCTCAGGACTGGGGCTATAGTCAAGGGTTTTAATTTGAACGTATGGGTCTTGAATTGTCCTACCGCATCTTTTACTAGGAGTTCACAGGCGAGCAGTGGTTTGCCGTTGACGATGACCCCACAACTGCCACATTGGGCATGCTCACAGGAGGAGGACCAGGCGAGCGTTGGATCCTGCTCATCGTTGATCTTCCGCAAGACATCTACAAACCTCAGGATCGCGCTGGCCTCTACGCGGTAGGTCTGCACCCATGATAGCTTGGTATCAGGATCGTACCTATTTATATCTAAGGTGATAGTATAGGATGTGGACACCGGGGTCCTCTTCACAATGGATCAATATTCCCTTTCTATATAGTCAAACAGTTCGTAATGCTCCCCTCTGGCCTCAAAAATACTCATGTCTATAGGCCTCTTGCCAAAGGTGACCTCATTAAATTGAGGCATATAGACAACGGTGTGATAATTAAACGCATCACTCCTTTCTGGGTAATCCTCTCTGAAGTGGGCCCCTCTTGACTCCTTCCTTGCCAGTGCACCTTGGGCAATGACCATAGAAACGGTTATGAGATTGTTGAGTTCCCAGATCTGCCAGAGATCCTGATTCGCGCTCAGGGATGTTGTCCCTAGGGGTATATGTGTTGCCCTTTCCCTCAATTCTGCGAGAGCCTCGATAGCCTCCACAAGGGACTTTTCGGTCCGGAATATGCCCACCTTCTGCATCATGAGATTCCGTAACGAATCCCTGACCTGGGCATATTGCTCCTTTCCCTGGGCATTCAGGTATGTCGAGAATTGGTCGAAGACGATAGGGCGGCTACCAGGTGGTTCTTCGGGATCAGTGGCATCTTTAAGATATTCAACAACTCTCTCGCCGGTGACCCTGCCCATGGTTATCAATTCCAGAAGGGAATTTGTCCCAAGCCTGTTGAGGCCATGCAGGGATGCAGCAGCAACCTCTCCACAGGCAAAAAGCCCAGGGACAATGCCTTGGCTGTCACTTTGAACCTCCCCGAATTCATTGGTAGGTATTCCACCCATCTGGTAGTGGGCCGTAGGGGCGACAGGACAGAGATCCTTTTCCGGATCAACACCCACAAATCGCTTAAAGAAGGAACATACCTCCTGGATCTTTTTCTCGTGCACTTCTGTAGGCAGGTGCCTCAAATCCAGCCACACATGGTGGGCGTTATGATCCTCGTGAAAGAGCCCCCTGCCTTCCCTGATCTCCTGGATGATCGCCCTGGAGATGAGGTCCCTGGGGGCAAGATCCTTGGCTGTGGGCGCATAGCGCTCCATAAAGGGCTCTTCATCCTTATTCCTCAGAATAGCCCCTTCTCCCCTGAGCGCCTCGCTGGCCAGTATGCCAGGACCTACCATTCCCGTGGGGTGGAATTGAACAGCCTCGAGATCCATTACGGGCAGGCCTGCCTGAAGCGCAAGGACAAGGCCATCACCGGTGTTGCCTCGACAATTGCTACTAACCAGATACATTCTGGTGTTACCGCCCGTGGCAATAATGGTTGCCTTGGCCAGGATGGCCAGAAATTTACCCTCTGGGTACCTGAAGATAATGGCCCCAGTACACTGCCCGTCTCTGAAGAGTAGTTCTGTTGCTACACATTGACCGATAAAGTCCACCCCATATTTAAGGGATTCGGCCCAGACAGTGTCCATAATGCCCTTTCCGGTTCTGTCTGCCTCATAACAGGCCCTAAAGGCCATCCTTTCGCCGAAGTCCAACATATGGCCACCAAAGGGCCTCTTGGCAATCCTTCCCTCCTCTGTCCTGCTGAAATGCATGCCATGTCTCTCGAGCCACACCACCTCCTCCCAGCCAATATCGCAGACCTTCTTGATCACATTTTGGTCTGCAGAACAATCTGAACCCTTCCAGGTATCAAACGTGTGAAAGATTGGTCTGTCCATGGGGTCCTTTGGATCGACTGCTGCCATGCCTCCCTGGGCTGTCGTGGTATGGGATTTTTGGGGACTGAATACCTTTGTGAGGGCCATTATCCTTGTCCCCGGTCTTCGCTCGGCAATTTGTGCTGTAGCCCTCAGGCCTGCACCGCCCGCGCCGATAATCAGGACATCACACCTGAGGGTAGAATCTACGGTCAATGCTGCTCCCACTGGTACCCCCTCTATAAGGCTACAATGAGCCTGATGCCAAAGTAGGCCGATATACTCATAATTGCAATCACAAGGAAGGTTAACGACTTCAGTACGCGGCCTGGGCTTATGTAGTCGGTGATGATACTGAATATACCATAGCCCGCATGAAAGAGGAGGAGAATGATAAAGACGAGGTCCATCCCTTTTATATAGGGGTTTTGGATTCTTAGTAGAATCGTCTTGCTATCATGACCTGTTAGATAATTCATGTGCATGAATAGCATGTGGCCCAGTAGCGCGGGGATCATAAACGCACCGGTAATCCTCTGGAGCTTCCAGAGGATTGAATTACCCGTCCTCCAGATCTTAATAAAGACAAGTAAGAGGGCAATAAGGCTTATAGCAGCAGTGACGGACCAGAAGGGAGCAACTGACGGTTGGGCGCTTTCCTCTATAAAGAAGGATCCGACGAGCAGGACATACATAAGGCCTAGGGCAACCATCCAGCGTATTACTAGTTCATCTTCTCTGACATGAAACAGCTCGTAGAGGACTAACCTGCCGCCATTTAGGGAGTGAAAGATAAGGGGGATAGCGAGGGCCCATTCAAGGAAAGTAAAGACGGGGGTACGTAAGAATTTCATATCCGCGTCAAAGGTGGCAGGGGTAAATAAGAGCGATAATGTATAAATGTGGGCGAAGATATAGCCAACAAGTGTCAGCCCAGCCAACCTGTGTCCCCAGCTTATCAAAAAAGACCAACCTCTGGAGGTGGCGTAATAACAGAGAATGGGAAGTCTCCCCATGAGGGATATGAGAGAGGCTTCGAGCTTGGTTATCTTTAACGCCTTTTCCATGAAAAGCTGCCCTGTGCTGCTAGGGACGTGGTGGGGTGTCATGAATTTTAGGGAAAGATATTAATTACGGCACCTTTTATTGTCAAGCAGAAAACCTTTTGGGGAGACGGTAAGGCGTGCGCACTAGTAGTCTGGTATCTCATAGAGCTAGTCCACGGTGACTTTTATACCATGAGCGGTGAATATTAGTTGACCTTTGCTTGAATATTCAATATCTTTTTAATGGGAATCTAAAGATAAAGAGGCCTTTTTAGTTACCAGGGGCCGGAGCAGAGTTAGTTCAAGGAGAACAAATATGATAGTTGCATGTGAGCGGTGCGACACTAAATTTAGGATTGATGAGAGTCTCCTGAAGGAAACCGGCTCAAAGGTCAGATGCTCTATCTGTCAGCATAAATTTATCCTCTTCCCACCTGGAACGGGGCGACGGGTTGTGGAAGGTACTGGAGAAAGACTAGAGGAGCTAGGTGCTGCACCCTCAGATATCGATAAGACCCTTGTCGGGGAGCCACTGGAGGAGCCAGAGGCTATTGACGAAACTTTTATCCAGGAGATCGAGAAGGAGCTCGCTCAGGAGGAGGAAGTAGAACCAATCTCCTTTGAAGACTTCGCTGCATTAGACTCGGGCATTATCAAAGGGAAGGCGCATGCCGAAGAGATCGATAGGGCAATGGACAGGGCGGCAAAGGTTGAAGAAGAGGTCAGGGCCGAAGAGGGATTGGGAAGAGAGGGACGAGGAGGGGTGAGAGAGGCAGAAGAGGCATTCGAAGCGCGTCCGGTCATTAAAAAGAGGCGTCGGTCAAGATTGTGGATCACGATCTTGCTAATAATTCTTCTGCTTACTGGGACTGCATCGGCCTTGATTGTGTTCAAGCCGGGCTTCCTCCCGGTGTCTTTCCCTTTAGGGAAAAAGCCCATATCTAAAGAACAGGCCTTTGACATGGGAAGCAGAAGGCTATCGTTTAAGGACTTAGATGGTTCTTTTGTGGATTCGGAGAAGGCGGGTAAGCTCTTTATGGTTAAGGGTTTCGTAATAAACAATTACCCAGACAGAAGGAGTTTTATCCGAATCAGATCAAATATCTTGGATTCTAAGGGTACGGTAGTTAGAAGTAAGATTGCCTTTGCCGGTAACCCAATTAGCGATAAGGAAGTGCGATCTCTATCCATGGAAGACATGGATAATCGACTAAGTGATAGGTTCGGCAAAGATAAAATGAACACAAACGTCCATCCCAACGCTTCTATTCCTTTTGCGATTGTTTTTAGTGACTTACCCGAGGATATGAGCGAATTTACCGTAGAGGCAATAAGCTCTTCCCCTGCTGGAAAGTAGAGTACCCCAAGATCCTAATGCCCAAATCCAACGGATTTTCAAACACCCCAGTGCTCTCCCGCATAGGGGTTTGCATCCTCCCATAGCATTAACCAAACGCCTTACTATTCCCCTATCCTCGGGAGGAGAAGGGGGCATTCTATTTATATAGTGATTGAAGAGGATGAGGCGGAAAACTATAAGGAGGTGGGATGCTTGATCTAAAATTTGTCCGATCCAACCAGGATGTAATAGCCCGCATGCTCAGGGAGAGGGGTTACGATCTTGATCTTTCCAGATTTCGATCTCTCGATGAGAAGAGGCGCTCTATCCTGGCCAGTCTCGAAGAGCTTAGGTATCAGCGCAATAAGGTTTCTGATAATATCGCGGCCATGAAAAGGAGGGGTGAAGATGCCTCATCCATTATCTCTGAGATGAAGGCCGTCTCCAAAGAGATAAGGGCGTTGGAGGCAGAACTGCCTGCTGTAGTGGATCAGCTGAATGAGCTTTTGATGCATATCCCCAATGTCCCGCATGAATCAGTGGTGGTGGGTAAGAATGCCGATGATAATCCGGTTATCAGGAGGTGGGGTGAGATTAGGGACTTTGATTTTGCTCCTGCCTCGCACTGGGAGATCGGAGAGAAGCTCAATATCCTTGATTTTTCCCGTGCAGCCAAGATTGCCGGGAGTAGATTTTGTCTTCAGAGTGGTATAGGTGCCACCATCGAGAGGGCCCTGATAAATTTTATGCTCGACACTCATACCAAACTTCATGGGTACACTGAGGTCCTTCCTCCATTTCTCGTTAATTCAGAGAGCATGACCGGAACAGGTCAACTACCCAAATTTCGGGCGGACCTGTTCAAGGTGGATGGCTGGGATCTCTTTCTTATTCCCACGGCAGAGGTGCCGGTCACCAACATACACAGGGATGAGATCCTATCCATTGATGAACTTCCCATCAAGTATGTCTCATATACCCCGTGTTTCCGTTCAGAGGCAGGCAGCTGGGGCAAAGACACAAGGGGGCTTGTTAGGCAGCACCAGTTCAATAAGGTGGAACTGGTTAAGTTCTGCTGCCCTGAGGATTCAGACCAGGAATTGGAGTCCTTGACCGCCGATGCGGAGGAGATTTTGCAGCGTCTAGGGCTCCCCTATAGAGTAGTCTCACTATGTACAGGGGATCTCGGCTTTTCCGCTGCCAAGACCTATGACATCGAGGTTTGGCTCCCCGGGCAGCAGCTATTTAGAGAGATATCCTCTTGCAGTAACTTCACGGACTTCCAGGCCAGAAGGGCAAATATTCGATTTAGAAGGAAAAAAGGCAGGGGCACTGAACTCGTCCACACCCTTAACGGCTCAGGTCTGGCAGTTGGAAGAACGCTTGTTGCGGTCTTGGAGAATTATCAGCAACCCGACGGGAGTGTGGTCATTCCAGAGGCCCTCACACCATACATGAATGGGTTATCCGTTATTGGCAGAAAAGAGTGATAATCGATCCGCCTAAGGGGATCTGAGATGGATGGACTGGACAGGGTGTACCGAAGAATCGATGGCTTTCGGGCTGAGATTATTGAGATGCAGAGACAGCTTACCTCCCGGCCAGCCTTAGGTCCAGAGAATGGCGGCAGCGGAGAACATGAGAAGGCTGACTATGTGAGGGAACAGCTCTTGCTCCTTAAACCGGATACGCTCCATGAGATTCATGCCGCTGACGAAAGGGCTGCCAATGGTTACAGGCCCAATTTGGTGGCGGTCTGGAGGGGAGGGCAACAAGGAAAAGCCGTCTGGGTGCTGAGCCATCTTGATATTGTTCCACCGGGAGATCTTTCCTTGTGGAGCGGTGATCCATACAAGATCCGAGTGGAGGGGGATAAGATCATTGGCCGGGGTGTTGAGGATAACCAACATGGTATAGTGAGTTCCTATTTTGCCGTCAAGGGTATCGTGGATTTAGAACTGGCGTTCCCTCGACAGGTTGGCCTTGTGTTAGTCGCAGATGAAGAGACAGGGAGTAGACATGGGCTGGAACACCTCTTAAAGGAGAGGAGAGATCTCTTTCAAGAGGACGATCTGATTATTGTCCCTGATGGTGGCAACGAGGAAGGGACAATGATCGAGGTAGCGGAAAAGGCAATGCTGTGGCTGAAATTTACCATCCTCGGTGCCCAGTGCCATGCCAGTACGCCCGAAAAGGGAAAGAACAGCCTCTTTGGTGCGGCTAAGTTGATTTTGGAGCTGAAGAGCCTTAAAGACAGATTTGACCTGGGGAATCCTATCTTTAAACCGGAGGAATCAACATTTGAGCCCACCAAGATAGAGGCAAATGTCCCCAATGTGAACACCATCCCCGGAAGGGATGTCTTTTATCTCGACTGCCGGATTTTGCCGGATTATAAGGTGGATGAGATTCTCGCAGAGGTCACGGCCATGAGCCAGAGGCTGGCCAAGGAGCTTGATCTCAAGATAAAGGTGGAGGTGGTTCACAGACAGGCCGGAGCCCCACCAACGCCAGTAGATTCCCCAGTGGTTACTGCCCTTGCCAGGGCTATAAGTAAGGTAACCGGATTGACGGCAAAGGCCATGGGTATAGGAGGTGGCACAGTTGCGGCATTTTTCAGGGAGGCAGGACTTCCCGCTGCCGTCTGGTCTACTGCATCCCCAACAGCCCACCAACCAAACGAGTACTGCCTCGTTAAGGACATTATCACCGATGCCAAGATCATGGCCACCGTTTTTCTGTGCGGATAGCTATCCCATGGAATTACATATAGGCTAGCCTAGCTAATCCATACCACCTCCCATGGCCGCCTAAGGTCAATTGTCATATTTTATGCTGCTCTTCCGTTGACGCACAAGATCCCTTGTTAGCATACGCTCTCACCAGGAGGGAGTTGCCTTCGATCCAATTTTTGCGTTGACACACAAGGGACTTTATCCTATAGAACCTTCACCGATGGGGCTGATCAGTCAGGTACTGGGGGCTACCGGTTTGAGCAGATAGCCTGTAGATCAAGGTTATCAGCAATCCAGGGTTTGGAATTTGGCCATGGTAGAGATAACGTGCCCGCACTGCAACTATACAAAGCGTATTCCTCCTGAAAGCATACCTCCTGCGATAAGATGGGTACGGTGCCCAAGTTGCAGGAATAAGTTTGAATATCTGAAAAAGGGGGAAGATGGAAAAAGCAAAGAGAGACAACCGACACCATGGGAGAGACGTTTACAGGTTGGGTTGTGGGGGGGCATAAAGGGAACAATTAAGTCCGTAAACTTCTCACCTAAGGGCATGTTTTCCTCTATGACGGTCAGGGGTGGATGGAGGGAAGCCTTGGCGTTCGGATTGTTGGTAGGCTCTATCGGCACCATGGTCGCGTTCTTCTGGGAATTTATGATCGCCACCAGTGGAGTTCTCGAGCGCCTGTGGAGTCCTTCCATATCATTGGGCTCGCCTATTATGTTTCTCTCTCTTATCTTCCTTTCGCCATTACTAATGGCAGTCAATCTCTTCGTCTTAAGCTCTATCATCCATGTACTACTCCTTATGGTCAGAGGAGGCAAGAGCGGATTTGAGGCCACCTTCAGGGTCGTGGCCTATTCTCAGGCGACCAGGGTGTGGAGTGTGATACCATTTGTAGGGGGTCCAATAGGATGGGTCTGGAGGACTATTGTTCAGATTATCGGGCTCAAAGAGGCCCACGAGGTAGGTTATGCGAGGATAGTTCTTGCCCTCTTAATCCCACTGGCCCTCCTCCTGCTTATTGTAACCGCTGCGTTTTTGTTGATCCTGAGGCCCTGAGGCAATGAATCTAAACGTTCGTATTCTTGGGGCCAACCCACCGGCTCGGAAAACGAGGATAGAGTAGGAAGAAGAAACCCGATTATGGATTCTTTCCAGACCATCACCCTGATCTTGTTTCTTGTGACCATTGGTCTTGTTATCCTCCGGTGGATTGAGAGTGTGGCTGCCGCCCTGATGGGTGTAGTTGCAATGGTAGTAGCTGGAAGCATGACCGAGGTCCAGGCATTTCAATTCGTTGATTGGAATGTGATCATGATCCTCATCGGCATCTGGCTCATCGCCGGGTACTTCGGGAAGACAGGCATTCCGCAGTATGTTGCTGAGTACACCCTACGGCTTTCCAAGGGGAATATCCCCCTCTTTGTGACACTTATAGGAACACTGGCCGGCTTTCTCTCCATGTTCATCGACAATGTGGTAGTGGTACTGATGCTGGCCCCAGTCCTCTTCCATATCCGGCGGATCTACCACTTCAAGGGAACTGGCCCTCTCCTCTTCATCGGCCTTTGCGCCAATTTCATGGGGACCGCCCTTCTTTTGGGGGACCTGCCTCCGCAGATGCTTCACTCCGTCTCGGGGATCGAGTTCGGGGGTTTTATCTGGCAGTTTGGGAGACCATCTTCGTTCATTATTCTCACCATCACCTATTTAGTCGTCTGCACGTACTTCTATTTCAAGTTACGGAAATCCCCGTTGGGGGAGGCACCTATGGATAAGAAGAGCACACAAGCCATAGCTGGAGAGAAGGTGGTCTACATCAAGGACAAGCGCTTTGCCATCATCGTCTGCGCCTGCTTCATCCTCACAATTATTGCGATGTCCTTACGTCAGTACCTCGGTTACAAGCTTGGATTCATCGCCTTCGCAGGGGCACTGCTGCTGGTGCTGTTGTTCGAGATCTTCAAGAAACCGCTCGACATGAAGGTCCCGGACTTGGAAGAAATGATTACGGAACTGGACTGGAAGGCTATCGGATTCTATGTATCCCTCTTCGCCTTGGTGGGGGGGCTGGAGCACGCCGGCATTCTCAAGATCGTAGCAGTTTGGCTTACCCCCTATATCCAGAAGAGCCTTCTCCTGGGCACTACCATTCTTTATTGGGTGACGGCACCCATCGTAGCAGTGGTGGAACACGATGCCTACATCTTGACCATCCTCTATGTGATTCGGGATCTGAGCGAAACCTCGGGCATCCATCCGTGGCCGCTTTACTGGGCTCTTTTATGGGCAGGCACCCTTGCGAGCAATCTGACGATAGCAGGGGCCCCGGCCCTCTATGTCGCCCTCACCATGGGGGAGAGGGAAGACGGCACAAAGTGGTCCCTGAAGCAGTTTCTGGGATACAGCGTGCCTTTCGTGGTGGTTTCTCTGATCGTCTGTTACATCGTTATGGTTCCGATCTGGGTTCTCCCTTTTATGTAACCTGAGCCAATCATACCGCAAGCTCGCTGAAGGACCCTTCAAAGTCCTTGCACAGCCTGTTTCTAGGGACGTTGGCTGCGGGATAGGAGGACCAGAGGGCTTTATCTTTATGATCCTTTATGGTATCTGAATGCGTATGGGGATTAGCCTTTTTCCTACAGTGGGCGGATGAGGGAGTGTGTCCAGAGAGATAGACTACAAAGAGGTGTTGAATAAGGCCCAGTTGTCAGCAGTCACAGCTCCTGATGGACCGATCCTTGTCATAGCAGGAGCTGGAAGCGGAAAGACGAGGACCCTGGTCTATAGGGTTGCTTGGCTGGTGGAAAGAGGTGTGCCGCCAAAGGAGATACTTCTGCTTACCTTCACGAGAAAGGCGGCTAAAGAGATGCTGAACAGGGCAGCAAAGCTTACAAACAGGAGCTGCAGACAGGTCTCTGGTGGTACATTCCATTCCCTTGCCCAGCATGTTCTAAGGGAAGAGGCAAGAAGGATTGGCTTCAGTCCATCATTCACCATCATGGATAGATCGGACATGGAGGAGGCGGCTCATGCCCTTATTGCGGAGGTAGACGGAGAGAAGAGACCTATGAGGTCTCCCAAAAGCTCCACCATCTCAACGATTTTCAGCAAGGCGGCGAACATGGAGAGGCCTGTGGACGAGATTATGGAGATGGAGTATCCTCAATTTTTGCCCATTCTTGTGCAGATGGAGCGCCTGCTCCAAATTTACAAGGAATACAAGAGAGAGAACAACCTCATGGATTATGACGATCTTCTCCTTTTCCTGAGGCTGCTCTTGAAAGAAAATGAGGACATTAGGCTGACCTTGGCCAACCGATACAAATACATCATGGTTGATGAATATCAGGATACCAATACCATCCAGGCAGATATCGTCCGCTATCTCGGCTCTTCGCATAGGAATATTATGGTTGTGGGAGATGATTCTCAATCAATATACTCTTTTCGGGGGGCCAATTTCAGGAACATGTTTGAATTTCCAGTTCATTTCCCAGAGGCAAGGATCATAAAACTGGAGGAAAACTATAGATCCACCCAGCCCATACTTACGATGACCAATGCGCTTATGGATCAGGCGAGCCAGAAGTATACCAAATGCCTCTTTACACGGAGAACTGGTAATGAACTGCCTCTGGCTATCGATGCTGGAACCGAACGTGATCAGGCGGTCTATATATGCAGGACTATAGAAACTCTCTTGGATGAGGGATGGCCACTGAAGGATATAGCGGTTCTGTTTAGGGCTGCCTATCATTCATTTGAATTAGAACTTGAACTCGCTCGTCGCGCCATCCCCTATGCCAAGTATGGGGGGTTCAAGTTTATGGAGTCTGCGCATATCAAGGACCTTTTGGCTCATCTGAGGGTCATCATCAATAAGGAGGATGTGCTGAGCTGGGGGCGGCTGTTACGGTTAATAAAGAATATTGGGCCAGGGAAGAGTCAGGCAATAATAGATTGGATGAAAAAAGAGGATGTAGTACCAGCCAAGGTAGATGAATGGCCAGAGAGCAGTAAGGAAAAAGAAGGGCTAGAGAAATTGGCGATACTCATGAGAGCCCTTTCTCAACGAAATGTAAGGCCTGAGAAGGCGGTAGGGCTTGCAGCAGAATATTACAGGCCCTTCTTAGGGGAGAAATTTGATGATTTTCCACGAAGGCAATTGGAGTTAGAGCAGTTGATTTCAATGGCATGTAGATATAGAAGCCTCAGGGCATTTTTGGACGACCTTTCCCTTGAACCTCCGGCAAGCCCGGTAGATGTGAGACCTCTCGATAGAGAAGATTATTTAACCCTCTCCACTGTACATTCGGCCAAAGGCCTCGAATGGGGAGTTATCTTTATAATCTGGCTGGTCGATGGGCGTTTTCCACCTGAGAGGTCCTTTTTAAACATGGAGAGCCTTGAGGAAGAACTGAGGCTTCTCTATGTTGCAGCCACTCGAGCTAAGGATAAGCTGATCATGGTTTATCCAGGGCAGGGAATAGTGTGCAACCCCGAAGGATGGGCCGGTGATTACCGGAGAGGTCTTTCATCATTTATCAGGGCCCTGCCTCAAGATGTTATTGAACACCGCTCATTCGTGTCGTCCTCTGTCTCTCCCGAGGATGCGATTTTGGGATTGAGGCCCTTTAGTGAGTCCATGGGTTCATCTGGCACTGACTCGCCAGGGTTGAAACCAGGCGACAGGGTCAATCATCCAGCCTTTGGTTTAGGGGTAGTATTCAGATTTCTGGGGGAGGACAAGGTGGAGGTAATCTTTAGGGAAAGGGGCACCAAGTTACTGCACCTTGGTTACACGATTTTAGAGAAGATCTAACCCTGTAGAATGGACATCCCGGATTTACATCCCTGGAATGTGACATATGAAGAGGCAGTCAGGATCCAGAGGTGTCTGAGAGATAAGGTTCTCCTAAGGAAAATAGATAAGGAAATCAAATACATTGCTGGGTTAGATGTCTCCTATGCAAAAGGTGCTACCACAGTATGGGCAGGGGTCGTTGTCCTTGGTTTTCCCTCATTAGTTAAGAGAGAGGAGAAATGGTCACAGAAGAAGGTTTCCTTTCCCTATATCCCTGGTCTTTTAAGCTTCAGAGAGATTCCCGCCCTCATTGATGCACTGAGGAAGGTAGAGCTGGAGCCGGATTTGATCTTCTGTGACGGGCAGGGTATTGCGCACCCGAGAGGCCTTGGTCTTGCCTCCCATCTAGGGGTCCTGTTACATAAGCCTACCATTGGCTGCGCAAAATCACCTCTTATAGGTGAATTTAGGCCAGTGGGAGAAAAAAGGGGCGACTATGTCTACCTCAGACACCACAATAGGGTTATCGGAGCGGTCGTGAGAACCAGATCAGGGGTCAAGCCTATCTTCATTTCTCCAGGATATGGGGTCGAGCTGGAAGATTGTATAAGATTCGTCCTTGAGGCATGTTCAACCTATAGAGTCCCTGAGCCCACCAGACAGGCCCACCTCCTTGTAAATTCAGTGAGATTCACAGAGATGAATAGATCAGGTCAGCGCTCTGGTCCAATATGACGTTCTTATCTGGTTTTATAGCCATAGTCGGCCCGCCTAACGTTGGCAAATCTACCCTCTTAAATACGTTCCTTGGGCAAAAGATAGCCATCACATCACCGAAGCCACAGACTACCAGGAATAGAATCATGGGCGTTTATAATGGAGATGACTGTCAGATGGTGTTCATAGACACACCCGGCATCCACCCAACGAGATCCTTGCTGCATAAAAGCATGGTGGGATCGGCTAAGGCCTCTTTAGGTGAAGTCGATATCGTACTCCTCGTAGTCGGATTAGAGGAAGCTGTTCATAGTGATGATTTGAAGATTATTCTGCGAGCCTTGAGAAGGGCAGGTAAGCCTGCCATCCTTGCCATAAACAAGATAGACCTGATCAAGAAAGAAAGGCTCCTTCCCCTCATTGACTCATATAGCAAGCTTCATTGCTTTGAATCCATTATACCTATATCCGCCCTTTACGGCGATGGGCTTGAGACCTTACGAGCCGAGTTGAAGAAGAGACTCCCTCCAGGTCCCCGGTTTTTTCCTCCTGAGATGCGCACCGATAAGTCCGAGGAATTCCTAATCGCCGAGCTCATAAGGGAGAAGATATACCATGAGACGAGGGAAGAGCTGCCGTATTGTTCAGCTGTGGTGGTTGAATGGTTAGAAGAAGACACGCAGAGAAATCTCCTCACCATCATGGCTGTCATATATGTGGAAAAGGCATCGCAAAAGGGGATGATCATCGGAAAAAATGGGAGCATGATTAAAAGAATAGGAAGGGAGGCGAGGATTGAAATCGAGAGGATATTTTCGCTTAAGGTCTACCTGGAGCTCTTCGTCAAGGTACAGAAGAAGTGGAGTAGTGATACGCGTTCGTTAAGAAGGCTTGGATACTGAACAAAAAAGCCAGCCGCTTGCAAGCGGCTGGCTTTTGTTAGGAGAAAAGAGTTAGTTTCTAGTCAGTTCATTAGCAAGGTGCTTGCCAAGTTTTTAAATCTGCTTGTGATACACGCTAAGCAGTTGAAATAACTTTTCTATTTTTTTACCCGTCTTCGATACCTCCATCTACCCCCTTGATGGCTGTCACAATGTTGTAACACTATTTCACCTATAATAAGCGCCATGCCCCTTAATATATTGACATTACATGTAAAAAGTCTGTTACAATTTTTACCGTTTATCCGAGCATTCCGTACTTTTTCATCTTGTAGTGCATCATACGGCGGCTGATGCCAAGCATTTTAGCTGCCTTGGACTGCACATTGTTGGCGCTTGCCAGGGCCCTTAAAATGAGTTTCTCCTCAAGCTGTTCCAGGCCAGCAGCCAAAGGCAAGTTCAGGGGAACAGCTCTATCCAGGTCTATTTTCTCCTCCTTCTTTTCTACCAAATGATCTGGTAGATCTCCTACGGTTATGCTTTCATCTGAGCTCATCACCAGGGCGCTTTCTATGGCATTCTCAAGCTCCCTGATATTCCCTGGCCAGCCGTAGCCGTACAGCACCTTCCAGACCTCGGGAGATAGCTCTATTTTTCCCTCTCTGGATGGCCGGTATTTTTCAATAAAGTGACCGACTAAAAGGGGAATATCTTCAATCCTCTCCTTTAGCGGTGGCACCTCTATCTGAACCACATTGAGGCGATAGAAAAGGTCCTCTCGGAATCTCCCCTGGTCAACATCTTCCTTTAGGTTGCGGTTGGAGGCCGCCAGGATCCTGACGTCCACTTTGATGGTCTTAGTCCCTCCCACCCTCTCAAATTCCATCTCCTGCAATACCCTCAGAAGCTTTACCTGTAGCGAAGGTGGCATCTCGCCCACCTCATCCAGGAATAAGGTTCCATCATCAGCCATTTCAAATCGTCCCTTTTTCATGGCGACAGCCCCGGTAAAGGCGCCTTTCTCATGGCCGAAGAGTTCACTTTCTAACAGGGTTTCAGTCAATGCACCGCAGTTTATGGAAATGAACGGCCTGTTTGTCCGCGGGCTGTTGTAGTGAATGGCCTTTGCGATAAGTTCCTTACCGGTACCGGATGGGCCTGTAATCATCACAGAGGCCCTGGATTGAGCGACCTTTCCTATCATATCGTAGATCTTGAGCATGGGCTTGGTCTTACCAATGATATTTCCATATTTATAGCGATCTGAAAGGGCCTCATGGAGGAGCCTATTCTCCTTTTTGAGCCTGTAAAGTTCGAGGGCCTTCTTGACGGTGAGCTTTAACTCCTCATTCCTGAAGGGCTTGGTGATGTAATCATAGGCCCTCTTTTTCATGGCCTCCACCGCCATCTCTATTGTCCCGTAGGCAGTCATTACGATGACCGGGAGTTCGGGGTCCCTTTTCTTTGCCTCCTCCAAAAGCTCCATCCCGTTCATCCCGGGCATCTTCACATCGGTAATAACGAGATCTAGATCAGTTTCCCTAATGAAACGGAGGGCATTGAGGGCACTGTCTTCCGTGATTATCTCATACCCCTCGGAACCCAGTAAGGCCTCAAGGATAACCAGATAGTTCTTTTCGTCGTCCACGATCAGGATGGTTTCCATAGGGAGGACCCTATAATTTATTGTCTTCGCGGCAATTCTACAAATACCCTGGTGCCCACTTCCTCCTCACTCTCTATCCATATGGCCCCTTTGTGTCCCTCTATGATCTTTTTCACAATGGACAGCCCGAGACCGCTTCCCTTCTCCTTTGTGGTAAAGAAGGGATTAAAGATCTTCTTTCTATTTTCCTCGCTGATCCCCATTCCTGTATCCTGGATCTCTACCTGGTAATTTTCCTCCTGCTCTTCAACCCTAACATTGATACTACCACCGTCCTTCATTGACTGGATTGCATTTATGAAGATATTTAAGAATGCCCTGTAAAGGAGCTCTGAATCAGCCCTAACAGTAAATGATCTCCCATCGAGATTCCCATTATTTATTACAATCCTCCTCTTCTCCACTTCGGGCCGCAGGAAAGAGAGGTTTCTCGCGATAATTTCCTCAAGGTGGCAATCTTGGAGATTTGGTACCTGGGGCCTGGCAAAGTCGAGAAAGTCGGTTACAATACTGTTGAGGCGGCCTGACTCCTCAATAATGACATTAGACAGTTTTCTCTGGGTGCGATCGTGTGCTGATTTCCCCGCTAAGAGCTCTGCCGTACTCCTGATTATGCCCAAGGGGTTCTTTATCTCATGGGATACACCGGCAACCATTTCACCAAGTACAGCTAGACGTTCCGCCTGATTGAGCTGATCTTCTAACAGCTTCTGCTCCTGTGCCCTCTTTCTGAGGGTATCTTCAGCCTTTCTTACTACCTGAAGGAGAGCTAGGAATATGAGGAACATGATCGCGAGAGACACTCCAAAGATAAGGTACCGGAATTTTACTATTGATTCGTATTCTTTTGTGAGATCCTGGGTTAATTCGAATACACCTAGTATCCCTATATACGAAAAAGGTGGTTCTGCCTTAAAAGGTATAAATGTCCGTAGCTTCTTTTCCTTTACGAAATCCATGAGCCAGGTTCCGAAAATTGCAGGCTCACGGGAAGTTAGGCGTGAGCTATGTTTTCCCTCAAGGGCAAGCCTGTATCCCATTCCCGCCATACCAGTTAATCCGATCAGATCCCGATCAGTACTATACGCAATTTGCCCCTTATCGATGTCATATATGTTGACCTTTTCTATATTAAAGGAGTGGACAGTGGTGCTGACTATTGTATCCATCAGATCCGATTGCTCCTTTTCTCTTAGGCTAATTGCCCCGTATTTTCGAAGGACAGGAAGAAGAAAGTAGTGAAATACCTGATGATTCAGGTTCTTTGCTATGAGGAGGGCATCATTTTCATGTGTATTCATCAGGACCTTTGTCGCCCGATTGGAAATAATTGTTGACAGGATGAAGGTCGAGATAATGAGGATCACGAAGCTTGTATAGGCGAAAAACCTGACCAGTCTGAACCGTTCAGCCCTTGGTTGCATATCTTTTGAATTATGTTTCATACTACCCAGATACTCTTTTGGGCAAACGCTATAACCACAACAGGCGCTACATCTTTACCCCTTCCAGATAATGGCTTATTGCCTTGTCGTATCGCCAGGTGTGGTTAAAGACTTTCTTGGCCAGTTCAAATCGTGTCTTTAAGGCCGTCTCCCCTGATTCGGTGATTTCCCTTAGTACCTTGGGGTAATCTGATGGATCAACGACAACGGTGACATGCTCAAAGTTCTTGGCCGCCGATCTCAGCATAGCAGGACCACCAATATCGATATTCTCCACGGCCTCTTCCAGGGTGCATCCCTCCTTTCCAATTGCTTGTTCAAATTGGTACAGATTGACGACTACCAGATCTATATGCTTTATCCCTTGGAGCCTCATCATTTCAATATCCTGTTGGTTATCTCTCCTTGCCAACAATCCGCCGTGTACCTTTGGATGGAGTGTCTTAACCCTCCCATCCATCATCTCAGGGAAGCCAGTATACTCGGATATATCCAAAACCCTTATTCCTCCATCCCTTATTGTCCTCGCTGTACCCCCGGTTGAGAGGACTTCTATGCCTAAGCTCTCCAAAGATCTCGCAAACTCAACGATACCACTCTTGTCCGTGACGCTTATAAGGGCCGTGGATATCTTACTCATTTTACACCCTCCAATTGCTAATAGCCAAAGGTCTTTTAATTTTAAACCCCTCAGGCGGTTCACATAGTAAAGAACGTAAAAGGAGCAGCTTATTTTGTCAAGCTAATTAAGGCCTTGCATCTGATGAAGAGCAGTGGCATGGTAGTCGATAAGAGGGTGGGCAAAAGATGGTGGGGGACCTCGTGACAAGGGCATATCTGGTCAGACATGGACAGACGGAGTGGAACAAGAGCCTCACATTCAGGGGGAGGATAGACATTCCTTTGAATGAGAGGGGACACAGGGAAGCAGAGGCCATAGCTGAGGCACTCAAAGACAAGAGCATCGGTGCAATCTATACAAGTCCACTCAGGCGTTCTACTGACACCGCTCGGCCCGCTGCAAGGTTCTTTAACCTTGAAATTGTACCCGTTCAGGGATTCATCGATATAAGCTATGGTGACTGGGAGGGTTTAACATTTAATGAGGTAAGGGAAAGATACAAGGATCAATACACAAAATGGGAGAAAAGGCCGGATTTGGTAAGGTTCCCTAAAGGGGAGACGCTTGATGAGGCAAGGATACGATCTCTTTGTGCCATGAGGGTAATTGTAGGAGAAAATCCCGGCAAATCAATCCTCATCATTTCTCACAGGGTTATAAACAAGGTCCTCTTATGCGCGATCTTGGGCCTCAGTAACTCCCACTTCTGGGAGATCAGACAGGATACGGGGTGCGTTAATTTGATTGAATACTACCATGAGGGGTTTGTCCTATCAATGATGAATGACATCTGCCATTTGAGGGGAATAGCGGATGAGACAGTCCAACCCGATTTTTAGTCGCTCGATTTCGATGGATACTACGGAGGGGCTCAATCGTGGCTTTGTTTTCTCCATAGAACTCGATGGCCTCTTTTTCACCATCTCGCGTTTAATGCAGAATCATTTGGCCTTTTTCTGAACAGGCGAAAATGGTTCGTATTCCCCTCCGCCAATACATGCCCTTGGGCTCTAACGGCCGATCTACTCGGGTCCTCTAATATTTAGCATTGATGATTCCTGGCTTGATTGTCTTTCATGGTGGCCGTTAGCTGGTTTAGAAAACAGAGGGGCCAAGGCCCACGGCTGTGGGGCCTAAGCTTGACAGATCACGAATTTTAAATTATATTAATAAGTTGAGAATTAGCACCGAGACAAGATGTGGGTAGAGTGGTAAAGTTAACAAACACACTCAAGAGTCTTAACGGGGGAGGAGATGGCTACTGATCATAGTGTGAGAATTCCCATCTTTATCAAGCTCGCCACTTTATCCATTCTACTCATCTTTCTAGTTATCTCTACCATCAGTTTTTCAATCCTGAACAAGCAAAGGAAACAATTCGTCAGCCAATTAATAAATTTGGGAGAGAGCATGATCCGCATCGCCGCCAACAATGCTCCTGATAAACTTTTGGGGGAAGAAGGACTAGCGTTATTTCAATTGGTCAACGATATTGCCGAAAATGACCAGGTGGTATACGCACTTATTACCGATGAAAATAACATCATGAAGGCTCATAGCAAAATTGAGGAGGTTAACAAGGTCTACTCACCACCAAGGAATATTACCTTTCTTAAAGAGGCCAATGATGTGAGAGTGAGCTCCTTTATTCACAGGGGAGAGGAGATCCTCCTCTTTGAGAGGCCTCTTATGTATCGAAAATTAAAGGTTGGAGATGTCCACTTGGCCATATCGCAAAAGAACATCCTGCGAAATATTCGTGATGCGAAAATCTCTATTTTGGTGCTCACAGCAATAACTATTACCCTGGGCCTCTTGTTAAGTCTCGGACTCAGTAGGTATTTTTCAAGTCCTATCATGAGGCTTCTGGAGAGCACCAAGGCCTTAGGGATGGGTAATTTTGATCATCGGGTAAGTATTAGACGAAATGATGAACTTGGAGATCTTGGTTCGGCCTTTAACAAGATGGCCGAGGATCTGGCGCTCAAGGAAAAGATCAAGGACTCCTTCGGGCGGTATGTAACACCTGAGATAGTTGATATGATACTGGCAAATCCTGATAACGAATGGATGAAAGGATCGGAGGTGGAGGCCACAGTTCTGTTCGTTGATATAAGGGGCTTTACAACCCTATCGGAGGATAAAGAGCCTGAGATCATCGTTGAACTGCTGAATGATTACTTTCCTAGGGTAACTGATATAGTTGTCAAACATGGTGGTCACATAAACAAGTTTGTGGGAGATGCAGCCATGGCAGTCTTTGGGACACCGGTGCCCAACCCTCAACATGCAGAGGCCGCTGTGAGGGCTGCCTTGGATATACAAAAAGAAATTGCTCGACTTGATCCAGAAAAGAAACTGGAGGATGTGGGAATTCAAGTGGGCATAGGGATAAACTCCGGTGCGATGATCGCGGGGAATCTTGGTTCACGGAGGAGGATGGAGTATACGGTTATAGGAGATAACGTCAATGTGGCCTCGAGGCTTACTTCCCGTGCAAAAGCAGGGGAGACCTTGATCAGCAGGCAGACTTATGAGTTAATTGAGGATAAAGATAGCCTGAGAATAGAGAAAAGGAGGATGATGCCTCTCAAGGGGAGAAAAATGAAGATAGCTGTCTTTAATGTATTGGGTTTAGAAGAGGATCAAAATGGGGACGGCATGCAAGAGGCGGTACAGAAATAAATCGGGAGCAATCCTTTGGATACTGTTTGGATTAGGGTTTCTGTTTCAATCATCCTGTGCCACTCTGGGTGTTGCCCTAAGGGCAAGTGAACCAGCGGTTTCTGAAGAAAAGTCTGCAAAACCCATCATATTTCAGTCAGAGGAGTATATTCTCTATCTCTTGCAGGGCGGTGAAACGCCTGTCTCGCTGGCAGCAAGGTTTTTAGGGGATCCAAAGAGATCATGGGTGATCGAGGAAGCCAATGAGGGGACCCCGTTTGAAAGGCCTCAGATAATCGTAATTCCCCTGAAAGAGGAAAACAGAGGCGGTCTAACACCAGGTGGCTACCAGGTAGTGCCCATTCTTTGCTACTATGGGTTTGCTGAACATTGTAAATCTCCTCTATGTATCCCGGCCGGTGTTTTTGAGTTGCAGATGAGATATTTGAAAGATAACGGTTACCGGGTGATCAGTTTGGGTGAGCTTCTTGATTTTTTGCAGTATCGCCATGCCCTCCCCAGAAGATCAGTCGTGATTACCATGGATGGTGGTTACGGGTCAGCATATGATATCGCCTACCCAATCCTCGAAAGATACGGTTTTACGGCAACTCTGTTCGTACATACTGCTTTTGTGGGGACTTCAAAAAGCGCAATAACCTGGGATCAGCTCAGAGAGATGAAGGCAGATGGCTTCGACGTGGGATCGCTGACTCTATCTTATTGCGACCTTACAAAGAGGAGGGCAGGGGAGGATGATCAGGCCTATATGGCAAGGATTAAAAGGCAACTTCTTGTTTCTAAGCAGATAATTGATAGAAACCTGGAGCAGGATACCATTTACCTGGCATTCCCCTATGGCAGTTATGATCAGAGGGTGCTAAATATTTGTGATCAGGTGGGCTATAGGATCGGGTTATCCGTGGAGCCGGGGGGCAACCCGTTTTTTGCCGATCCACTTGCCTTAAAAAGGAATCAGATATTGAAAAGGGATCTGGAGTCCTTCATCACCAAGGTAAAAACCTTTTACGAGTTCTCGCTCCAGTAGAGAGATGATAAAGAGAAGCGAGCTTTCAATTCTGATCTACATCATTCTCGTAGCATCGATTGTGGGCTGTGCGCCTCTCGCAAGAAGAATCTCAGACGAAAGAGTTGCGAAGGCGTATCTCCAGAGGGGCCGGGAGCATGAGCATGAGGGAGATCTGGTTGAAGCCCTAAGGCAATATAAGCTTGCTATGACTGTTGCCGTCGATTGCCGTAACCGGGTTGACACAAAGTTACGCAGTTTGGCCCAGAAACATTATAAGGCGGGACTGAAGTTCCACAATGACGGAAAATATGCCCTTGCCCATCAGCAATTCTTAATTGCTCTGAGGCTCTGGCCCGATTATCCGGAAGCGGTAGAGAGGCTTACTTCCAGAAAAAGAATCAAGATCAAAAGCTACATCGTACACACCATTGAGCAAGGGGAAAATCTTTCCCAATTGGCCGAGACGTATTATGGAGATTCCGGTAAGTTTCACATTATAGCGAAATGCAATAATCTGACGGATGCCGCTCGGGTCCATGCGGGTCAGGAGATCAAGGTGCCTGAGATTGAAGGTATGGAATTTTTAGTCGGCAAGGGGACCCTCAAGACAGAGGCACGGGAGACTGTTGACTCAGAGTCGCAGGGCAGGGAAGGGCATGCGTTGAAGGAACAGGAGCATGAAGAAACACTTGAAGCTGAACATAAGGAAGAGGAGAAACAATCTGCAGACCAAGTCGCCATTTATCGCGAAAACGGTGTTGATCTATTTAGAAAAGGCGAATACCAAGAAGCTATTGTTGAACTTGACAAGGTTCTAAGTGTCTACCCCGAGGATAGCATGGCTCTCGAATACTCTTTTCAGTCCTATTTTCAGGAGGGTGTTGCCCTTTTTGAAAAGAAGGATTACCTTGCAGCCAAAGATCGATTTGAGTCATGCCTTCTCTATAAGAGCGATTGCGATAAGTGCCATATGTACATAGAAAGGAGTGAGAATTTATATAATGAAATACACTACCAGAAAGGGGTCGAGTACTTCGCTAGGGAGCAATTGGTTGAGGCGATTGAGGAATGGGAGTTGGTAAGGGTTATCGACGCCAATTATAAAGAAGTTGATCATTTGATCAATAAGGCCAAGAAAATCATAAAGAAGGTAGAAGAATTAAAGAAGAGTCAACAGGAACGGGAATAGAAATATTTCGGTTCTCACGCCACATGCGAGATTTCAAGCGCACGAGAACGAAGGAAATAGAAGGAAGGCCAGGAAGAAAATGGAAAGGGATACCCTCTCAAAGATCAGCTCGGGTCGTACTCCACGCATTTAATCTCCACTGACTCACTACTCAAGCCTTCAACGATCAGCAGCCAGCATTCAGCCACTTCCAGTCACATCTTCAAGCTGTCAGCCTATTGCTGGCCCCTAACGTTTATTGAAAGACTATCCTCCCGTCTTCTGCAGCGACGCTCACAGTGTCTCCATCTACTATCTCACCAGCCAATATCTTCAATGCCAACGGGTCTTCAATGTGATGCTGAATAACCCTTTTTAAGGGCCTTGCACCATAGACGGGATCAAATCCGATATCAGCCAAGAATTGCCTTGTCCCGTCTGTCAGATTAAGGCTTATCTTACGGTCATGAAGCCTTCTGGCTAGGTGCGCTATTTGTATATCGACGATCCGTTTTATCTCCTCCTTACCGAGGGAGTTAAAGATTATAACCTCGTCGATTCGGTTCAAGAACTCTGGCCTAAAGGTCGCCTGGAGCATCTCCATGACACCGGCGGTCATTGTTTCCCTATCCTTACCGGCAAATTCCTTTATTATCTGGCTTCCAATGTTGGATGTCATAATAAGGACTGTGTTCTTGAAATCAACGGTCCTTCCCTTACCATCAGTCATCCTGCCATCATCGAGGATCTGAAGGAGGATATTAAAGACATCAGGGTGAGCCTTCTCAATCTCGTCAAAGAGAATCACCGAGTAGGGATGCGTCCTTACCGACTCGGTGAGATGTCCCCCCTCCTCATAGCCCACATAGCCTGGTGGAGCCCCTATCATTCTCGCAACCGAGTGTTTCTCCATGTACTCGGACATGTCTAATCTGATCATGTATTGCTCATCATCAAATAGGAACTCGGCCAGCGCCTTTGCAAGCTCGGTCTTGCCAACACCAGTGGGACCAAGGAATATAAACGATCCTATAGGTCTGTTTGGATCCTGAAGACCAGAGCGCGCCCTCCGCACGGCATTTGCTACCGCAATGACGGCATCTTTCTGTCCCACTACCCTTTTTTCGATCCTCTCTTCCATTTTGAGCAGTTTCTCCTTTTGGCCCTCCATCATCCTCTCTACTGGAATACCGGTCCATTTGGATACTACCTCGGCGATGTCGTCGCTATCTACCTCTTCCTTGAGCATCTTTCTGTGAGATTGAAGCTCCGTCAGCTCGCTGTTTTTCTGTGATAGGCCTTTTTCCAGCTGTAAAATAGTGCTGTATCTTAGTTCTGCCGCCTTTGCGAGATCTCCCTGTCTCTCCGCAAGCTGCGCCTCTGACTTCGCGGAATCTATCTTTTCCTTTATCTGCCTGATCTGGGCAATAATATCCTTCTCCTTTTGCCAGTGGCTTGTCATCTCACCAGCCTGCTCTTTGAGGGCCTTCAGTTCCTCGTCTATCTTCTTCAACCGTTGCTTCGAGGCACTATCCGACTCCTTCTTGAGTGCCTCTCTCTCTATCTCTAGCTGGGTTATCTTTCGTTTCAGGTCATCTATCTCAGATGGCATGCTGTCTATCTCTATCCTGAGCCTACTAGTTGCCTCATCGACGAGGTCTATTGCCTTATCAGGGAGAAAACGATCAGTGATATACCTGTTTGAGAGCACAGCGGCAGAGACGAGGGCAGAGTCCTTAATCCTGACACCGTGGTGGACCTCGTATTTCTCCTTAAGGCCCCGTAGAATGGAGATGGTGTCCTCTACACTGGGTTCCGCTACTACAATTGGCTGAAAGCGTCGCTCCAGTGCGGCATCTTTTTCTATGTGTTTCCTGTATTCCTTGATTGTTGTGGCCCCTACACACCTAAGTTCACCGCGGGCAAGGGCGGGTTTTAGCATATTAGATGCGTCCACTGCCCCCTCTGCTGCCCCAGCGCCCACGAGGGTATGGAGCTCATCAATGAAGAGAATTATGGAACCTTCTGCCTCTGTTACTTCCTTGATGAATGCCTTCAGTCTATCCTCAAACTCGCCCCGATATTTTGCCCCTGCGATCAATGCGCCCATATCGAGGGCCACTACCCTTTTTTCTTTCAACGTTTCAGGGACATCTCCATGAACGATTCTCTGTGCAAGGCCTTCTGCAATGGCTGTTTTGCCGACTCCCGGCTCGCCTATTAAAACCGGGTTGTTCTTGGTTCTCCGGGAAAGGACCTGAATCACCCTTCTGATTTCATCATCCCTACCTACTACCGGATCAAGCTTATCATTTGCAGCCATTTCGGTAAGGTCGCGGCTAAAGCGTTCTATGGCCTGGTATTTATCCTCTGGGTTTGCATCGGTCACCCTCTGACCCCCTCTTATATCGATAAGGGCCTTCAGTACAGTATCCCTGCTCAGTCCGTGTGATGTGAGAATCTGGGCCGCACTTCCTTCCCTGTCCTCCAGGATTGCCAGGAGCATGTGTTCTACGCTCACGTATTCATCCTTCATCTTGGCAGCCTCTTTTAAGGACTGATCAAGTGCTCCCTTAAGTCTAGGGGATATATAGGCACCTCCATATCCGGCTCCGCTGACTTTGGCTAGTTGATCTAAGGCTTCGCTCAAGTCATGAAGTATGGCATCCTCTTTAACACCAATCTTGCCGAGTAGAGGTGAAATTATACCCCCTCTCTGTTCTAAAAGTGCGTAGAGCAGATGCTCAGGTTCAATCTGTTGATGGCCCTTTTGTGAGGCTATCTCTTGGGAGTTTTGGATAACCTCCTGGGCCTTAAGCGTAAATTTATCAAAGCGCATAATTGTCGTTCCTCCTTAAGTAGTATTTTTGTAACAGCTCTTTTTTGGCGGGTCCAGTTACCTCAAACACGTGAACTGTCTATATATTTGCCTTAAAAGTTAAGAATCGGTTAGGTGATTGTCAATGATACTGCTTAGGGGAATTTAGGTCATTACCAGGATGGGAGGAAAGAAGCTCCCTCCATGCTGCTTGCACTCTACTAACTGCTGCGTAAGGGCACAGCTTTTGCGCTTGGCTATGAGTCTTGGAAGCTAACGTAGGACCGCGCTCGCATGATTTCGGCCCAACCCACGCTGAAGCATTCCCTGGTTCCGGCGTTCCCGTTTCTTATAGGTGAGGTACTCTTGCTTGCTCATTTCGAACAGTTGCTGTCGATGTCGATCAGTTAAATCGTACCGTCGGCTAATACGCCTCTCAAATCGCTCTTCCTCGGGGATTGCAATGCTATCCATGTACGCCTGTATTGCGCAATAGGAGTGAACCGCATTGCGTTCTATCGCCCCCTAGTGCCACGGGTATAGACGGGATTCCCTTGGCTATCCCTATTGACGATGCTGAAGCCGCACTTTCCTCGGCCAAGCGTTGCGAAGCAGCCTTTCATGGCCATGCGTGCCAATAAGCCATAACGGTGAGCATAGCTGAAAGGAATAAGCGTCCTGCCTTCGCTCAGGGATACCGCTTCGAGTTCTATGAGGCGATATTGCACCATGTGGCCGGAACACAGAGGACGCCTTGTATGTCATCAAAGGGATGTTCTATGATACCGTAAACATCGCCGGGCAGGGAATTATTCCCCTCGAACGGCTCGATATAGATGGGGATGCAGAGGTGGCTTTTCAGCAATTTTGCTTCGATCTCTTGGCACTTTACGAGGAGGTTTGTACTGTCAGTATACGACACTCCAGGGCTCTGCATAGGCGTACACCAAAGGGCGCCCATCGTGGCTATAGTAAATACTATTGTAACCTCTATCCTAGGGTGGGCCATTGAATTTGTAAAACCTCACGGGCTGAGGGGGTGGCGGGGAGTGATGTGAGAAAAGGGGGCTGATTATGGGTTCAGGTGGCTGCCTGGTTAACCAGACGGATCTATATTCTATTACAGGTTAAACTCCTCGACTGAGTCCATTGCGTCGGATAGGTCCCTTAAGATATAATCTGCCCCTGTTCCTAACAATGACTCATAACTATAGGGTCCTGTTGAAACGACAATCGAGGTTGCCCCGAGCGGTTTTGAGCACTGCACGTCCTTGGGCGTGTCACCTATGACAATACAATCACTGTAGTTGACATGGATGTTTCTGCTTGTTCTTAATTTTTCAACAGCTATGGGAAGGAGGCTATTTCTGTCTTCGCTATCGTCGCCAAATGCCCCAACTGGGAAATACCTGTTTAGGTTGAATGCACTGAGCTTTATTCGGGCACCCCGCTCAATATTCCCTGTCAAGAGTCCAAGCCAATAACCATCCGCTGTCTTGAGGGCACCCAGGAGTTCAAGCACACCCGGCATTATATGCCTCCTTGTATTGTCTATCTCTATTTCCAGGTTCTTCAAATACTGCGATAGAATGGAATCCACGATCCCGTCGCTAGAAGGTAATCCATGAATACCAAGGCCCTCCCTTATGATCTGTATGTCAGTCTTACCCGCCATTGTTATGCCAGCAAAGGCATCCCTGATAGAGAACATCTGATAAAAAGCCTTGCTCATAGACCTCCTCCCCGCTCCACCGGGGTCAATGAGGGTGCCATCTATGTCAAACAATACGAATCTATTCACCATTGCATCTAAGACTTCTATCTCTCATTAATCTTAGTCCTCAAAACCCCAGAACATTTGAAGGTTACCACCCTTCGTTCACCCAGCATCAGCTCTTCCCCCGTTTGGGGGTTCCTCCCCCTGCGTTTCCTTTTGTCCCTTACACAGAATTTCCCAAATCCGCTGATTAAGATATCCTCACCATTTTCCAAACTCTTTTTGATCACTTCCAAAAGATACTCAACCAACTCAGCTGATTTGTTTTTGGGGAGGTCAGTGTGGTTGTAAATAGAATCGACCAGATCTGCTTTGGTAAGGTTCATGACTCGGTCTCCTTTTTGGGAAGATTAACGGTCTTAGGGCGCCCATCCTGAGCAAGCAAAAATACTGCAAAACAGATGACTTTGTCAACAACTTCAAGATTGCTGCTATCCTTCTAGGCGTATCGGCCGGGAAGAACGCCAATTCCCTGGAGTCGGCATTCAGGCACCAGGTCGAGGGTTTCGCCTTGGGCTTATGGTGTCCGCATATCCGGACCAGCAGGCAGTTCCTTCCGCTCTAGGGTCTTTATCCCTGGCATTGATGTTCCAATAATTCCCTGTTTATCTCCGTAGATCCCAGCAGTGTGAGCGATTACCCCTTTTACGCAGTACTTCAGGGTACAGTAATACTGGTGCCAGCGATATTGAAGAGAAAGCGGTCCCCCAACTCCGCAGCCATCATGGCTGCTGCTCTCAATCCAGTGCAGTGAGACACGCCCACTCTCTTGACATCCAGGTCTTTCAGGGCAGCAATGGTTTTCTTGATTCTCTCTTCAGAGGCATGTATCAGGTGGCAGCCGCCGACGACCGTGTGTACTTCCTTCACTCCAGTCAGGTTCTGGGCATGGTATAGGGTGTTGATGATACATCGGTGAGCGCAGCCCAGAATAACTGCGAGGCCCTCATTGGTCTTGACGATGAGTGCTCGGTCATCTGGGAAGTTGTCCAGCTGATACTCGTCGCCCACCTTGACCAGTAGATAGTCTTCTCCCACCTTCTCAAAATCAGTGACAATTGGAACCTCGCCAGTGGTCATTACGTTTTCAGCTAATCTAACTGGCTCCTGGGTCAGGGTAAATCGAGCCCCCAAGCTCTCGAGCTCAGCTCGAGTGTAGGGGATGCCGACGTACCTATGCTTTTTCCCCTGCACCGCCCTGTATTTCTTCGCCCAAAGGTCGGGAGCAGCGATTACGTCAATCTCTTTACCTATTTTGCCGAGTACCTGGCGGAGACCTCCAGTGTGGTCAACATGGGAATGCGAGATGACAATCTTATCAGTGGTGGTAATATCGATGCCAAGGACGTGAGCGTTGTGGATGATGCCGTGGCCCTCCCCGGTGTCCATGAGGACCGTCATACCGTTTGTTTCGACCAGGGCGCTAAATCCCCATTCCGCGATAGTACGAGGTACTCCAGCGGTGTTTTCGGCTAGGGTTGTAATGCGGCACTGCATGGTCCCTCCTTTCTCCGTTCTGGACCCGAGGAAGTATAGAGGACAGAGGCTTGTGTGTCAAACAAGAAGCCCTCTGGCTGAGGCTACCCCTTTTGTCTTGCCCTGCCGGTATTTCTCATGCTCGACTCGTTTCAAAGATCCGCCGAACTTCTTGAATAGTCTCGGCCTCATGCGCGGATTTGTCCCTTCGGAATTGCTTCACCCTGGCAAACCTCAGTGCCAGTCCGGCAGGATAGTGGGGGCTCTGTTGAAGGTCACCGAAGGCGACCTCCACCACTAACTCGGGTTTCACATAGACGGTCCACTGATCACGGCTGATCTCCAGCTCCAGCAGTCTCCTGGTCTGCCAGTGGAGCATCTCATCGGTCAAACCCTTGAAGGTCTTGCCCAACATGACGAATCCGCCCCCCTCGGGATCTCTGGCTCCCAGGTGAAGATTGCTCAAGTATCCTCGCCTCCTGCCATGTCCCCACTCGGCCGCCAGGATCACCAGGTCCAGGCTCTTGGCGGGCTTAATCTTCAGCCAGTTGAAGCCACGTTGTCCAGCTACATAGGGGGAGTGGAGTGCTTTGGCCATCACTCCTTCATGCCCTGCCTCCAGACTGCTCAGGAGGAAATCCCTGGCCTTCTTGGCATCCGCCGTAATGATCCGGGGTACCATGTGTTCTGAGGGTATGTTCCGGGCGAGTCGCTCGATCCGCTCCTGGTATGGCAGCTCGAAGAGGGGTTCGCCGTCGAGCAACAGGAGGTCGAAGAAATACGGTGTGAGGGGAATCTGCTTTTGGAGCTTGGCTACGTCTTTTACCCTACCGAAGCGCCGCATAGTCGTTTGGAAGGGCTGGGGCTTGCCATCGCCTCGGAGCGCGATAATCTCTCCCTCGAATATGGCCTCCTCCACCCTGAAGTTCCTGGTCAAATGCACGATTTCTGGCACACTCTCCGTTACCTGGTTTAAATGACGGGTGAAGATCTGCACGTCATCGCCTTGTTTGTGGATTTGCACACGAGCCCCATCGATCTTGTACTCCCAGCCTGCTTCCCCCAGGCGCGCCATGGCTTCTTCCGCTCCCTCGGCCGGGCTGGCCAGCATGGGGGAGATAGGATGAAAGAGCGTAGGACCGAAACGGGCAAGACCAGATGGGCCTTCCTGCAGGGCCACCTGGGCCACTTCTCCGATATCCCCTAAGAACATGAGGGCCTGCCTGAGGCGCTGGTGGGAGAGGGAAGAGGCCTGGGCCACGGCCTCCAGCACCAGACCCTCGGTAGCACCCTGCCTGAGCTCGCCCATGATCAACCGGATCAGGAATGCCCTCTCGCGCTGGTTGCAGCGGCAAAGCAGTTCGCGCAGGGTCTGCACTTTTCTCTCTGTAGAACCGGGCCCTGACTCCCTGGCGATGGCTTCGAAAAACCTATCCACGTCTATAAGGTGCAGTGGGGGTGGAGATGGAGAGAGGTCCTGCAGGGCCCCCCGTAGGATCTTCGAGGCTACCCCGATGCGCCCCTGGCGGATCTGCCCGGAGAGGTAGTGGGCGGCGAGGGCGATCTCCTGCCCCCTTGCCTGCAGCAACATCCCGGCAATCAGGGATACCTTCTGCTTTTTCCTGCTCGTCGCGCTGATCTGCTCAGAGATCTCCACCAGTGCATCAAGCCGCATGTGCTCAGAGGCCACTATTTTTCCTTTTTCAAAATCTGTGTCGAATAATGGCGCCTTTGTCAGCTGATTGTGCAAGACGGGAGTAGAGTGCCAGGTAACCCTTCCTGAACTTAGGCTCAGGCCTTTGCCACCCGGCGAGACGGCCCTTGATTTCTTCCTCTGAGAGGTGTAGATGGAGGCTTCGGTTTGGGATGTCAATGGTGATCAGGTCACCGTCCTGAACCACGGCGATGGGCCCGCCCTCGGCCGCCTCGGGTGAGACATGCCCGACGAAACAGCCATTATTGGTTCCAGAAAAACGTCCGTCCGTTACGAGTGCTGTACCGAGGGCCAGACCTCTGCCATAGAGGAGCTTCATGGGCTTTGCCATTTCGCGCATACCGGGGCCGCCCTTTGGCCCCTCGTAGCGGATGACGATTACTTCGCCCTCACGCACCTGACCATCCAGTATGGACTGATCGGCCTCCTCCTCGCTGTCAAAGCAACGTGCTTGGCCGGTGAACTCATGCATCTCTGGCGCAATAGCAGCTGGCTTCGTAACCGCCGTATCCGGGGCCAGATTTCCGCGCAGAACTGCTAGACCCCCCTCCATGGCCCACGGATTCGCCATGGTCTTGATGATAGAGGGATCCTTGACCTCAGCATGGGCAACGTTCTCGCCAATAGTCTTGCCAGTGACCGTGAGGGCGTCATCATGCAGGAGGGGCAAGACCTCTTTCATGACAGCGGGCACGCCACCTGCATGGTGGAAGTCCGGGACGTTTGGGGCTGCTGCAGGGTTCATCTTGGCAATATACGGGGTGGTTCGGCTCAGTTCATCAAACAGATCCATAGTGATCTCACAGTTCGCCTCGTAAGCGATGGCCGGGAGGTGCAGGGCCGTGTTGGTGGAGCCACCGATGGCCATGACCACGCGGATGGCATTCTCAATTGCGTTTCTGTTGATGATCTGGAGCGCCGTGATCCCCTCTTCCACCAATTTGACGATGTGGTGGCCGGACTCCTGTGCTGTGCGCAAGCGGGCGGCATTGGAAGCCGGAATGGTCGCACTACCCGGCAGACACATGCCGATGGCCTCTGCAACGCAACACATGGTGTTGGCCGTGCCCAGGAAGGAGCAGGAGCCACATCCTGGGGCCACGCAGTCTTCCAGCTTGGCGTAGGTAGCCTCGTCGATCTTGCCAGCCTTCAACATGCCGAGGGCCTCGAAGAGCGAGGTCACATCCGATGCGCGGCCGTCAAACTCGCACCCACCAAGCATGGGTCCCCCAACGACGATGATTGCGGGCACATCCAGGCGGGCCGCAGCCATAAGCATTCCGGGGACAATCTTGTCGCAGGATCCGAGGAGTACAACCCCGTCCAGCCGATGGGCCTGGACCATCATCTCCACGTCGTTGGCTATCAACTCGCGCGTGGGAAGGATGCAGTGCATCCCGTCATGTCCATTGGCAATGCCATCACAGGCAGCGATGACACCGAATTCAACAGGGGTTCCACCCGCCTGATGGATACCCTGCTTGACGTGTTCAGAGACCTCTCTCAGGTTAACGTGGCCAGGGACCACCTGATTCCATGAGTTCGCAACTCCGATCAATGGGCGGTCCAGATCATAGTCGCTGTAACCCATGGACTTGTAGAGCGCACGAATCTTAGACCACTCGGGCCGGCTTAAAATCTCCTTGCTTCGCCAGTGCATGACAATTCCTCCCCGTTCGATATCGAATGCGGAGCAGGCGTGTACGTGGCAACGTATCTCACATATCCCACAGCCACGGCAGGGTTCAGGGTCAACGACTGCATAGTAATTTGCCTTGGCAACTGAGTGTTCAATGGGAAACTGGCTTATGGCCTTCAGAATCTGACAGCAGCACCCGCAGCAATTGCGGACATAAAAGATTCCCCTATGCTCCTCTTGTTTTCGGCGTTTTCCCCACTTAGGGAAAATTACTACTGTAGTCCACGAAAAAAAGCCACCAGTTTTTTGAGGGGCTCCTCGTCGACAAGGGCATCCAATGGATCAGCGAGCTCGGTAGGGCAAATGGTTTAAGGGCTCATCTTTTGGATTGAAATATGAGAGGCGAGTAACTAGGATGAGGGCCGATAACAAATGGGAAGGTTATTATCATGCCAGAGTTACGACAGAATCCTATTACCAAAGACTGGGTAATAATAGCTCCAGAGCGCAGTAAGCGGCCTGATCAATTTACGCACCACAAGGCCCAGGAAGAAGTAGGGAAACGGCAAGAAAGGGCTGCATGCCCGTTCTGTCCAGGAAGGGAACATATGTGCGGGGAAGCCCTTTTGACATACTATCAAGAGGAGACCGTCGGGGTTGGCGCGGAATCCAAGTGGTCTCTTAGGGTGGTGCCCAACAAGTTCCCTGCCTTGGTGGAGGGCGAGGAAACATCGAGGATCAGGGAAGGTACTGGAGATTTTTTCATAAAGATGAAGGGGGTGGGTTTCCATGAGGTGGTAATCGAGCATCAAGAACATTTCCAGACCATTGCCACAATGCCGCTTGAAGCTGTTGAGCGCGTGATCTCCTCATATATTGAGCGGTACCAAGTGCTCGTAAAGAGACCTGCTGTAGAGTTAATAACCATATTTAGAAACAATGGTCCACGAGCTGGTACCTCAATAAGACATCCCCATTCCCAGATAATCGCCAGCCCAATCGTTCCAATGAATATCAGACATATTATAGAAGAGGCGGTGAGATACTTCGACACTATGGGCACGTGTATATACTGCACTATGATAGAGCAAGAGCAGGTATTCAAAGAAAGGGTAATATCGGAAACCGAGCATTTTATTGTTATTGCTCCATTTTTCTCACGGAGCCCCTTTGAGACCTGGATTCTCCCGAAAAGACACAGGGCATCATTTGCAGAAATCCCTCCTCTCGAGAAGAAAGACCTCGCCGCGGTATTAATTGACATTCTACTGAGATTGTATCAAGGGCTTGGTGATCCGGACTACAATTACATGGTCCACTCAGCGCCATACCAGGAGGACCCGGCTGACTATTACCATTGGCATGTCCAAATACTTCCAAAGCTCTCTGAGGTAGCTGGATTTGAACTGGGCTCCGGCATATATCTTAACAGCACGAGGCCTGAAGAGAATGCAAGATACCTGAGGGAGACAACGATACATGCCTCATAATAGCTGACGAAGCACGATCCCCTGTAGTTCCTTATTTGACGTAGCATTCCCCGATGATGCCTTTGGCCCTCTCACGCAATTCCAGCGCAAAACCGTCGCGGTTCTGCAACCCATCTTCGACGGCTGACAGTACGTCGTAGTAGAGGTTCCAGCCGACCAATTCCCTTTCGTAGTGCTGCTTGAGCATGCTGTCCTCCCCACGGACAAACTCCAGGGCATTGGCGATACGTCTCGCGCCTATTCTGATGAATTCAACCCCTTGCTCCTCCTGCCCAGCAGCAAAGAACGATTCCGCCTTAAGGCCGAAGCGGAGATATACAACAGTCGTTGGAATCGTGGATATAAAACACCCTGTGAATGGATCGATGGTATCCTTGAGCTTTGCCACATCGTCGGTGAGCACCTTGGCATACCCTGAGAAGTACAGTATGCGGACATAGTCGCCCACGAGTTTGGCTAGGGAGGCTGACTCGATTGCCTCTTGAGCACATGATTTCTGGTCGTGGCGCATAATGAGGCCGTCCTTGTGGACATACCCGAGTTTTGTGCCTGAATTGGGTAACACGGAGAGGATATAGGCTTGGTCCTCC
>Ga0209636_10000327_pt1 | contig 44353 bp, 38 predicted proteins | sample DeeMarSWOR152_54_FD_187464 | JGI IMG/M metagenome (GOLD analysis project Ga0209636, IMG submission 187464) | Marine sediment microbial communities from White Oak River estuary, North Carolina - WOR-1-52-54 (SPAdes) (version 2) | ecosystem: Environmental > Aquatic > Marine > Intertidal zone >...
GACCGATTCAGGCTTGAAGACTATTGCCTTGCCAATCCGAATGCACTTAGATCTTCTGGTGGAGGGACAACAACTTCGCACGCGTACAGAAACTATCAATGTACACTGTTTGGACAAAGGAGGAGTGTTAGTTACTTCTTTTGATGACAAACGACGATTACAAGTTCATACTGATACTCTGCACTTTACAATTAACCTGATGAAAGGAGCTCATATTGATCGCCTCAATAATAAGATAACTCGACGAGAGCATCTGCGGTCACATTGCCGTGAGAGTATTGGCCCCCCATTTTGGCCATCGGAACAAATGCGGGCTCAATTCAATTATGAAATTGACTACGAAAAAAATGGAACCACTAATATCCGGACGTGGATGGAAAGCCAACGATATCCCGGCGTAACGTTTACAAAAACATACAAAATATTTGGGAGTTCAGATATTCTTCGCATTGATTACCAGTTCGAAAACAAACATCCCACCAATACGTATGATTTCCGATTACAGGTATCAAGTTTACCTGGAGTTTGGGATCATTTACACATACTCCCTTTGAAGAATGGACTTCTCCGAGCAGAATTTATTGAAGATGAGTTTTTTGCGAGTCCTCGAGAAGTGCCCAAGAAGCGTGAAGAGTGGGCTGAAACTTGGTATTGTGCGGAACGTCCGCATAAGGGTGAGATTACAGCAGTTCTCTGTCACCCAGCAATTTTCCATGAAGCACGAGGTGTCACGCTAATTGATTTTCTATTAAAGCCCCCGCCGCTTCCCCCTAATACACATGTAGATCTACCACCCTTTTACTTAGTGAGTGGGGTAGGTACCTGGCAACATGTACGTCAGTTATGGTATCAATTCTACTCTCCTCATCCTGAAGCAAAAATGCCAGAGTTTCCAGTATTCGATTACTTAGATGTTCGATTAATAGATCACCCCCCGCTCTATGATGCACTACCTAAGATTATAGTTCCATTACAGGTGCAACATCTTGTGCATCGACCACTTCAAGGTAGACTAAGGTTATCAACATCCAAAGGTTGGAAAGTCACTCCACGAACAAAGAAGTTCAAAGACTTGACACGTGATAGCCCCCTTACGTTTCCCATCGAACTGTCTTCAACCTCTACGAAATTCGTTGAACCTGGAATCTTATCGATTCAAGTGAAGGTTGAAACACCTCTCACGGACTATCATTTCAGTCTGCCAATTATTCTACATCGAAAACCTGGTAGCGTCTCCATTTCAACAATTCAGGAACAGGACCACAAAATTACCATCATTGATAATGGAGCCTACCAACTCAAAGTTGCTCCCGATTTTGCCGGGAGTGTGATAGCCTTAATCAACAAGATAACAGGTACGAACTATCTAAAATCGAGCTTTCCAAAGGCAGGACCCATGGCATGGTTTAACCCCTGGTATGGCGGAATCCGGTTTGAACCTTTTTCACCAAAACAGCCTGGATGGTTCCCCACAAAGTTGGACCAAGAACCTTGGTCACTTGAAACAATCCAACGTCGTGAATGGGAAGGAGTTAGCATTAGTTCTACACCAGATAAGCAAGCCCCGAAACTGCGTGGTTACCAATTAGAATTGCAAGTGTTGACTCAGCCTTTCAGCAATATCTTTGCGCTAATAGGGCGTGTCACTAATCTCACAAAAGCACTACGCATTATTCGTCATCGAATCAAAGTCGCGCTACCCCCAGAGGGATCTCCAACCGGGCTACGGACAGTCATTCCTCGAGCAACAATGACTTACCACCGCCGTCAAGGAGAGTCTCATGCTTGGCCCACAACAACACAGTACTATTTTGGCGTGGAACATATGAAAGATGATGCTACGCTGCTCTTCATTAAAAAACAGGGTCCGATGGGTGAGCTCTACGAGGGGATTCTTGGTCAAGACGTAATCCAAATTCTTAATGAAGATTATCTCCGAGTCTCCCCGGACAGTGCAAGTGAACAAACGAGTTTCCTAGTTATTTCTAAAGAGCCTTGGGAACAGGCAAAAGACTATGCAATTCTCTCAGAGCTTACATTGTAGATAACAATTGAAACCATACGAGGAGAATCCCTAGCCTTCATCCTGAGAATAGAAGGTGTACCACCGTTCAATGGAAAATTTGAGCCGGGGATCCGCCTTCAAGTCATACGGTGGCGTGGGCGAAGAATCAACCGTCTGTAAAACCTTTTCAAGGGAAATCTCTTCACTTAGTTGAGCCTTAATCCAAGTTTCAAGCTTTTTGAAGTATGCCAGTTGAATTTGGATTTCTTCTTTCCCACATAAAGGTCCATGACCTGGGACAATGATTTCTACAGGCATTTTCAGGATTTCTTCAAATGCACGCATCCATTCCAGGGGATTATTCGTTTGATCACCAGCATAGGGATACTGTTGACAAAATACCAAGTCTCCGGCGAAGAGAACACGTTCCGTGTTCAGATACACGGTTGAGTGCCCAGCAGTATGACCACCCGTATGCTGAATGTGAACTTCGTTTTCCTTCCCAAGGGTCATGGAATCTTCAAACGTCTGAGTTGGCGTAATGATACGCAGATCTTTTAGTTGCTCTGCAAAGGCTGGGTCGTTCTGAACGTAATATTCCTTTAATTCTTGGATCCCTTCCGGTGACCACCGATTATTGAGCAATTCAGGATATATCGCCGCCATCACGGACGAAGCGATCAAAGAACAATCTTGAAAAACCTGAGTTCCGAAAACATGATCGGAGTGATAATGGGTCAGTATGACATCCGTGATGGGTTCACCAACTTCTTTGTGAATAAGCTTACGAAATTTTTTAGCAAGTGGAGGAGTCATTCCTGTGTCAATTACAATAACGCTTTTGGGTAGTTTGATACAGCCTACATTGCCATAAGTTGAGGCGTCAACTATCGCCCAAGTGGTTTCGCTAACTTGTTCGAGTTTCAATTTAGCTAACTCCATTCTTCAATAGATTCTGACAATTGACAAACCATATATGATATGTGCATATAGGTTTTCATAATCTAGTATTTGGGAAAGATGTTAAGAAGCATTGGTGTTCAATACTTGATGAATATTTGATAAGGAGATGTCGGAAGTGTCCAGGGTAGAAAAGAAACGCCAGCCGTTCAAACTTCAAATAATGGACTTACTTATAGAGATAGGGCTCTCATCTGGTATCGCTGATGAAGTCGCCATTGAAGTTGTGAAAAACTCTGAAGAAGATACACCCATTGAAACAATTCGAATTATGATTCTCAAAAGCCTTCGAAAATATGACGCGAAAGCTGCACAAAAACTCGCGCTGCGGTTTCAGTACATTGAGAAGCAATTAGAAGATGTTCGACGAAAAGCAGAACGAGGCGACGAAATCTACGATGAACAAGCAGTCGTCGAATTGTTGAACGCTGATGAAATAACTGCGGCTGAACTCTTCTTTATGGAAGGACGTGCTGGACGAAGCTGGCAACGAAAAACAGACCATCGCGATGCTGGGTCCACTGAGTTAAGTCGCGAGGAATACTATGAAGATTAAGGAAATACCTTCGAATGGAGAGCTATTTCCCACCATTGCTTTACCTGACGCGGACATCCCCACACCAAAGCTTCGACTCTTCATCACCATTATTGTCACAGTTACAATTTCTACACTCATTTTCATAGATCAAATTCTTGGATTATGGACCGGCGGTTTCTATTGGATTTTGTTTGTTCTAGGCATTCTATTGAGTTGCCTGATTATCGGACTCTTACTTGTAATAAATGAAAAACGCCGGAAAGGAGCTGAAGAAACGTGGTTAGAAAAATTTGGGAACGAGATTGGATGGCCCGTCACGATTCTATCCTTTACTATATAGTTTCTGTTTCCACAAAGCCGCCCCTTCCTCCTTGGGTCAATTTTAGGGGCATGCTGGCTCGTTTTCTTGTGGCACCATAGGAAAAAACAAAAAGAAGCGCTAATGGCTAATTCTTAACCTCAACCTGCTTTGGTAAGCTTGGTGATTATTTCGAAAAGTGCACTAGCACGAACTGGTTTAACTTGGAACATATCTGCCCCAGCTTCAAGAGCCGCTTCACGAACAGTCTCATCGGCACTAATGAAAACAATCTTACTTTTTCTGCTAATCTCGTGGATCATTTTCGTCGCGCTTATACCATCCATGCGTGGCATACGGTGGTCCATAATGATGATATCAGGTTTTGGATTCAGCTGAAGAAAAGTTTGAACTGCTTCATCTCCATCGAAAGCACATCCGATGACCTTATGTCCTCTTAATTCGAAGAGAGCCTTGTAAACTCCATGAAGGTTCTCCTCATCATCAACTATGAAGATCGATGCCACGGATTGCACTGTCCATCTCACTTTGACTTCATTTGAGGATATACGTGGGAGTCAGCCGCTGGTAACTGTCTCCTCCGCACCCAATGCAACACATTTTGCTTCACACTGCAGTATTTAGAGTCTTCTGTTCAGTTAGCTGAACATGTCTTCCCATTGCGAAAGTCTTTCAGGAATCCTGAATCCACTTGAAAACCAAATGTGGACCGAAAGCTTGGGGATTTTACTGGGTTTCTTTAATTGTATCCATGTCTTCATATTGAAGAGGGATTGCATCAAAAGTAGTTTTGCAGTGGGTGCTACAGAAGAAGTATCGTTTCCCTTTGAAGTCACTAAACAAGTCCGTTGTTGTTTTCACCTTCATTTTACAAATGGGATCAATAGCTAGTGTAGGTTTCTCTGTTGGTTCTTGTTTGGCAATAGAAGTTGTTTGAGTGCCTTTAATTGGTTTGAAGCGTCCGAGAAGCAGTGCATTAGTCACTACGCTAACACTTGATAAGGCCATAGCAAGTGCAGCCCATTCAGGTCGGAGCATAATGTAAGGGTAAACTAAACCTGCTGCAACGGGAAGGAGAATGATGTTATAGATTAATGCCCAGAAAAAGCCTTGGCGAATTTTTGAGAGAGTTTTTCGTCCGAGTTGAATGGCTGTGACAACATCAAGGAGATTGTCCCGAACGAGTACAATATCACCTGCTTCGACTGAAACATCAGTTCCTGACCCCAAGGCTATACCGACGTCGGCTTGGGCAAGGGCAGGAGCGTCATTAATTCCATCGCCAGTCATCGCTACTTTATGATTCTGTGATTGAAGGCGCTGAATTTCTCTCGCCTTTTCATCGGGTAAAACTTCAGCGATAACTTCATTGATTCCTGCTTGGTGTGCAATAGCCTGGGCAGTCCGCTCCTTGTCGCCGGTGAGCATTACCACATCAATGCCCATCTTCTGGAGGTGTTCAACAGCCTCTGCTGAATTGGGCTTGAGAGTATCAGCAATAGCAACCAAAGCTAAAGGCGTATGATCTTTGGCAACAAAGATGGTTGTCTTGCCTTGTTGTTGAAGGAGCGCCACATGCGGTTCTAATTCACTGACATCAACATTGCTTTCAGCCATGAAGGCATCATTGCCAACTTCAATTACAGATCCTGCTACTTTGCCTCTTACCCCCCTTCCTGTAATGGAGTTAAAATCATCAGGATCAGGTACTCGAACTTCTCTTTCTTCAGCATATTCTACAATTGCATGTGCAAGTGGATGTTCACTCCACTTCTCAACACTGGCAATAAGAGAGATTACTTCCTGTTCATCTGAGTTTCCAGTGATAATGATATCGGTGACTGTGGGTTTTCCAATGGTAAGTGTTCCAGTCTTGTCAAAGACGATTTTATCGACTTGCGGAATGATCTCTAATCCTTCTCCCGTTTTTACGAGAACACCCAGTTGAGCACCCCGACCGATACCTACCATTAGTGCTGCAGGTGTAGCCAAGCCAAGGGCACAAGGACAAGCAGCAACAAGAACAGCGATAGAAAAGCTGAGGGCTGAAACCCAATTGAATTCAGGATAATTAGGAGTGAACGCGATGAGTACAAACCATATGCTAAACACGACGAGTGATAGTATGAGAATGAAAGGGACAAAGCGCTCAGCAATTGCATCAGCCCTCCGCTGAATGGGAGGTTTATGGGTTTGTGCTTCTTCAACCATTTGAATAATCTGCGCAAGGACTGTATCCCGTCCAACTTTCATCGCTTCAATTGTGAGAACGCCGGTTTGGTTCAGCGTACCACTAACAACGGAATCGTCAATTTTTTTGCTTACAGGCAGAGATTCCCCGGTAATCATTGCTTCATTAACAGAAGATTGCCCATCTATGACGAGACCGTCAACCGGAATTTGAGCACCCGGTCGCACCAGGAGATGGTCACCGACTTCAACATCGTCAGTCGGAATCGTCACCTCCTGACCATCGCGGAGCACAACAGCCGTAGGGGGCTGAAGGTCCATCAGCGCTCGAATCGCTTGGGACGTACGACCTTTAGCCATTGCCTCAAGTGTACGCCCAAGGAGGATGAATGTCATCAACATCGCTGCAGATTCGAAGAACACCATCGACACTGAAAGGAGGAAAGTAGCCGCGACTGAATAGAAGTACGCTACACTCGTTCCAATCATGATGAGTGTGTCCATGTTCGTCTTTCCATGTCGCGCTGCATTGAGAGACGATTTGTAAAACGGATACCCTCCATAGAACTGGACGGGAGTCGTTAAGAGGAAGAGTACAAACGCAGGAGTAATTCCTAACGGAAGGTATGGCAATATCAGATGCGGGAGAAAGGAAATAATCACAATGGGAATCGTAAAAATGAGAGTGAAAGCGAACCGTTGGGAATAAAACCGAATTTCTCGTTCACGGGTCATTGCTTCGCGATCAATATCCGTGGTCATCTCAGCTACGATATCGAAGCCAATAGCATTCAGCGCTGTCCGTACGGTCTTGGTTGCAACTAGTTCCTCATCATATTCGATGACCAAGCGACCGGACATGGTAAATTCAGCGACAGAGAGAATTCCCGCGATATCTTCCAGGGCTTCTTTGATATAGGACCACTCATCAGTTCGTGGAGTAGGGGATAGGGTAACAGTCATTGTGGCACGTTGAGGTTGATAACCCGTCGAAGCAACCGCATCTTCGAGTTCCTCCCGTGAAATCTGATCTGGATCGAAATCCACCTTAGCCTTTTCTTCCAAAAGATTCACTGAAACCTTTGCCACACCTTGTTGTTGAAGCAAAGCTTTCTCAATTGTAGTCACGCATGCAGCACAATGCATGCCTTCTATTCGCATGGATAGTCGTTGGGTTTTTTGACCTGCATCACGGGTTTCATTCATCCAAAAGCACCTCAAGCTACTCTCTTTCTGCGACCTTGAGTTGCCGTTTATAGGCTCTTGCACAATGATGGCAGCAAAAGGCCATTTGTTTACCATTGATTTCCTCGATATGAGCACCTTCGTAGACTTTGCAGCCGCAACTGGCACAGACTTGCAAATTTGTTTCAAAAGCCGCAGCTGTAATAGAAGCAAATCTTGAGAAGAGTAATTCAGCTCCTTTTCGACCCTTCTCAGTGAAACTAACCACTCTCCTTGGTCGTTTTCCAGTTGGATTACTCTCCGATGTAACAAAACCATGTTCTTCTAAGTACTCAAGAAATGGGTATAATGTACCTGCACTTAGAGAACGGCCAGTTCGATTTCGGTATTTCGCCATAATTCCATAGCCATGAGAAGGAGATTCGTATAGGAGCAGTAATATGTAAACCTTAGCAAAATCATCAAATGGTACGCCCAAAGAGGTTTTTTTTGATATCGCCCCACTTTTCCTTACTTCCTTAATCTCATCAAATGGTTCAGTAGTTTCATCAGATTCAATTTGATGAGGAAGGGCTTTGGCAATTAGCTCTGATTCAATATTCAGTATATTTTCTCTTGAAATCATCTGAAGGTACTGGATTGACTTTGGAAGTTTCAAGTCACTTAAATCGATTTTCCAAAGAATTCGATCTCTTAATTTTGTACCTTCTTTGAAAGTCTGAAGAAGTATCCAATGTCTACCATCTGTAATAATCCCGTACTTCACTCCCTCACTAGAACAATATCTAGCAAGTTTTTTTAATTGTTCAAGCTTTGTAATATCAATTCCTAGCTTTTTGACTTCAACGATTAATTCCGGTTTACCATCAATAGTCAATGTGATATCTGGAATACCTTCGGGAGTAAGATAACCATGTTGAACTTCAGAAGGATCTAATGTTTTCCAACCTAAGTGGGTTAGGAGTGGTATTATAATTTGGGATTTTACGGCTTCTTCGCTATCCTCATAGTACTGTATATTTGCCTGAATGGTCTCCCAAAATTTAATTAGTTCTGAAGTGATTTTTGTAATTTTTCTTACTTCCTGGTTTGGATACAAAATTATATGCTAATGATTGAATTGACAGCAATTCTTATAAACATAACATATTGGATATATCTTGATGGATAGTAACATCAACGAGCCATATAACCTTTTATGAATTATTAAAAAAAATGGAGATGAGCTTTATGGCGATTGATCCCATTTGTAAAATGACGGTAAATGAAAAGACCGCTAAATGGACTTCCAAGTACAAAGGTAAGACTTACTACTTCTGTGCCCCAGGCTGTAAAGCAGAATTTGACAAGAATCCTGAAAAATATGTGTCCAAGTAGGCTTGGAATCTTAGGACAACATTTCAGTGCCTAGGTTTCTTCTAGAGGCAGGACGATTCGGAAGGCGGCGCCTTTCTTTGGTGATGATTCGAGAAGCTCGATTGACCCGCCATATGCTTCAAGGACACGCTTACTGAGATTCAGTCCCAGGCCACTTTCAGTTGTTGCAGCGCCTCGTTCGAAAAGTTTGGGCAAGAGTTTCTTAGGAATACCAGGACCGTTATCAACAACATCAATTTTCACATGATTATGGTCTCGTGTGATAGAAATGTTCACAACGGGTTTGGTTCCTGCATGTTGGGCAGCGTTACGGAAGAGATTGTCGAACACCATCGGCAGAAGCCTTCCTCCAGTTACGCGTAATCTTCTGATTTTCAGCGGAGCTTTCACTTTAATCTTGAGTTGCTTGTGGGCGGTACTTGCTTGATCTGCGACGCGTTCAATGAGGGCAACGATTTCTTTTTCTGCTTCTTTTTCGGGTCGACCAAAGACGTCTAGGAGTCGTGTCATTCGTTCAGCTGATGCCCTTGTTGCCGTGAGAAACTCGTAGAGTTCTGAATCTTCAGGTGTTACCATTTGAGCAATTTCTGTGGTACTGAAGATCACTTGGAGGTCGTTGCCGAGGTCGTGCCGTAGAAGTGAAGCATAGAGTTCAAGGTCACGGTTAGTGTTTTTGAGCTCCATTTCGGCGAGTTTGCGGTCGTGGATGTCACGAACTAATGTGAAGAGAGCGATGACTTGTCCGTCTCGCCTTATTGGGGTGCTGCTGACTTCACCCCATTTTCGAGATCCATCCTTGGCGATAAAGGCGTATTCAGCTGGAGGAACAGGTTTTCCTTCTAAAAGGCGTTTAGAGCTTTCAAGGACTTGTGGTAGGCTTTCAGGTTCCATAAGGTTTAGTTCAGGAAAGAATTTGCCCTTAAGCTCGCCTGGATGATAGCCGAGGTGTTTTTCGACGGAGGGTGACACATCAACGATACTAAGACTTGAGTCAATATAGAGAATGACATCACTTAATTTTTCGAAGAATAGGCGATAACGTTCTTCGCTTGCGGCGAGGGCCTCTAGGGCATTTTTTCGATCGGTGATGTCTTCGATTGTTCCCTCATAGTAGATGACGTTCCCTCTAGAATTTCGAATTGAACGACTATTCAGAAGGACCCAAATAATTCGTCCGTCAAGTCGGCGAAATTGGGTTTCAAATCCACGGATTACTCCTTCTTGGATAACCCCTCGCGTGAATTCACTTCGAGCATTTGGATCAACATAGAATGTAGAGGAGTTCTTGGTTCGCAAGGAATCTTTGTCGGGGTATCCGAGCATATTAACGAGCGAGGGATTGACATCAAGGATGGATCCATCAGGTGTCGTTCGGTATAATCCGACGGGAACACTTTCAAAGAGGCTTCGGTATTCAGCTTCAGCTTCTTTCACTTTAGTGATATCAGTTATGGTCGCCATAAGATGGCTCGGGGTTCCTGTTTCATCGGTGATTAATGTGGCCGTGATGTGAACGTCAATGAGGCGTCCGTCTGACTGGTATCTGGAGTATTCACCACTATAATGACCTTTCTCGATAATCTCCTCGAAAATTTTAGGACCTATGTCTTCATAACCAATAAGATCTAGGGCATTTCCTCCAAGCAGTTCCCCTTCCTCTTTATCCCCAATGATGTCTACAAATGCGTCATTCGAATAGGTGATTTTCCCTTTAAGATCTGTAATCACAATACCACTCGGCGAACTCGCCATAGCCTTTTCATGGAGTAGGCGTGCGGTTTCAGCTTTTTTACGTTCAGTTGTGTCCCTCACAATAGCAAGAAAAGCCTTCTTTCCGCGATATTCTATCAGACGTGCGCTAATTTCAACGGATATCTGTTCTCCCTTTTTATGTTTGATTTGAGTTTCAAAAAGGATCGACCCTTTTTCTTGGACTTCTCGAACATGTTCAGGTATTAACGGAAAAGCATCAGCACCACCAAAATCATAGGGCTTCATCTGAAGTAGTTCATCATAGTTGTAGCCTGTGAGTTCACACGCACCTCGATTCACATCAATGAACCGTCCCTCAGAATCAATGAAGAAGAAGGCATCACTGGCATTATTGAAAATTGTTCGAAACTTTTCTTCGCTCTCACGTAAAGCATTCTCGACACGATTCGGTTTTGTACTACCGATCGTAGTGATTTTTCCCTTTTGTGAACGGGTCTTCGACTTTTTCGGTGCCATCATCATTCCCCTTTTGTGGGGTAGCTTTACGGAGGGGTGCCTGAATTCCCCAACCTCTTCTCAAATTTGGTATCTAGTTAGTGGTAATAAGTGTCTTTCGTTCAATCTTTTAGAAAACTCTAAGAATTGCGAAAAGAAATGCTAGGCAAATGATGGACCAGATGTGGGTTTTTCTAATCTATGATGGCTTTTAGGTGGAATTTGTGTTGACCGAGTTTGCCTCCGAAGTTCGCAGCGGTAACACGAACCAGATCGGACACTTGGACAGCCGCATGAAGCGCTGCACGCATTCCATCTTGAACGGCGTTCTTGCTAAGACCGTTGAGTACAATTTCGAGAACGCTGTTGACATTTGGAGGAACCAGAGAATCAGGAACTTGCTCACGCAGGGTCGGGCAAAGGCGAACGTTTGTCGAGGCTTTCAGGAAATCGTATTTCGATCCTACTTGACTCCCACTGCGACAGATACCCCCTGGAAACGGTGCTACGCAGCCATCGACAGCTTGAATGGCTTCAACCGCAGCCTCTGTAGCTTTTAGTGTACCTTTTCGTGTTTTACCCATCAGGATTAGATTTCCACCACCCACACCTTTCCTAATTCCGAATTTTTCTTCGATGAGAAATTCACCTTCAATGACTGGAATCCGCCACAAGAGCAGTTTGTCACCTACCCGTTTTCGATCTTCGTATCCATCTCCGAAATAACGCAGTTGATCACCCACATCCACCCATTCTTCGGCATCATCCAATGCATTGAATACGGCAGACGTTGGACAGGTGAGAATACATTGTCCGGTTCGCTTACGCAGCTGCTTCGCTAAATCTTTGGATTTCAAAGCAGCAAAGAGCAACGTGATGCCGGGACGCTTATCGGGTGTTTCGGTTTTGGGTATGATTTGGTCAATACCCGCTTCAACTTTACATTCAATCACAGAGGTTGCGAATCCTGCCGCGGATTGAGCACAGATTTGAGCCCATTTTGCCGTATCGGCAGTCATCAAAATTCGTGCAACCTGCATATCAAAGGCTTCAGCGAAGGTATCTTCGATTTCTACTCCATTCAATTCCATTGTTAGTACACCAGACCAGAGTCGTAATGAAAATAATCATAAATAAGGTTACCATACAACCTAAAGTTCTTTAGGCTAGTTCAACGAATTGCGAATACCCTAACCAATTACCCAGAAGTGGAGTTACCAAAAATGGCAACCTCAAAAGTTGTGCTTCGACCCACCATTGATCCGAGCGAACAAGTTCCCCTAAATCTTGGAAATGTTACACCAGATACCTTCGCAGGGAAGTCATTGGAAAAAATCAACAAAATCAAGATTTGGCACGGAAATCGACGTCTCACCCTTAGCAAAGTCTTTGAAGTTACTGGAAAAACTGTCAAAGCCCCTGAAAAGACGGTAATAGAGGTTCAAGGGGACATTCCATATTGTCGTCATTTGGGGGAGGATATGACAGCAGGGAAGATTCTCGTAAAGGGAGACGTTGGTATGCACTTAGGCGTCCGCATGAAGGGAGGAACCATCGAAGTGAAAGGAAACGCAGATCATTGGCTGGGTGCGGAGATGTCTGGAGGAGCTATCCGTGTTGGAGGGAACGTTGGTGATAAAGCCGCGTCGGCCTATCTTGGAAGTAAATATGGTATGAATGGGGGAAGCTTGCACATTAAGGGCAATGCAGGACAAGAACTTGGAATGGGTATGCGTCGTGGTGTAATTGTCGTGGATGGTGACACTGAATCTTTTACTGGCACGCAAATGCTTGCAGGTACGATTATTGTTAGAGGACAACTGGGTGACCGGGCAGGTGCAGCGATGCGCTACAAAGGCACGATTATCGCCCTTGGTAAAGCAGAATCCCTAATGCCAACGCATTTGTTCAATGGTGAATATTCAGAAATGCTCGTCCTTCGGTTGTTAATGGATGCAATTGAAGCAGAAATTCCTGGCGTAACCTTTTCTGAAAAAGAACGAATCGGCCCCTATCTTAGATATACAGGCGACTTTGGCTCCGGGGGTCGTGGTGAATTGCTGTTATTCAAACCAAAGAATACACACATTCTCGAGGCAAGAAATAATGGCGATTAAGACGAAACCCAGTGTCAATAAACTGGCAATGAACCTGGTCAATCGACTAATCAAAGATAGTGATGTTCTTCGAGTTAAGGTTCACAAAACCAAAGGAAAAACGACCATTATTGACTGCGGAATTGATGTTCCTGGCAGTCTTGAAGCAGGACGATTAGTCTCCGGAATCTGCATGGGTGGATTAGGAACTGTTACAATAGAAACAACAACTGTAAATGACAAAACCTTTCCCGCCACTCGGGTAGCAACTGACACTCCGCCACTAGCCTGTATCGGTTCCCAAGCAGCTGGGTGGGATATTAAGGTCGAAGGATTCTTTGCCTTGGGATCAGGACCAGCTCGCGCCCGATCTCGAGTGGAGAGCAAACTTTTCGATAAACTCAACTATAAAGACAATCACAAAGAAGCGGTTCTTGTATTAGAGACACGAACCATCCCTAATCCGGCTGTGTGTGAATACGTGGCAGAAAAGTGCCAAATCGATGAAAAAGACCTGTACCTTCTCGTGGCGCCTACAGCCTGTATTGTTGGCTCTGTACAAATTGCGGCACGGATTGTAGAAACTGGAATTCACAAACTCAAAATTCTTGGCTACGATATCCAAAAGATACTCAGTGGAATTGGATTATGCCCTATTGTCCCAGTTGCCCGAAAAGATATGCGAGCCATGGGTATCACCAATGATGCCATTCTGATGATGGGTGAAACTTTCCTTTCCATCCAATCAACTGAAGACGATGGACTAGCAGACCTGATCAAACAAGTGCCATCGTCAACTTCTTCGGATTATGGGAAACCCTTCCGCCAAATCTTCAAAGACGCTGAAGGAGACTTTTACAAAATCGATAAGATGCTGTTTGCGCCAGCGCACATTGCCGTTAATGACTTACGAACAGGGCTATTCCATTCCGCGGGTCAACTTGATCCTAAACTTTTCTTCGAGGCATTAGAATCAACCCTTGGCTAGATTAGGATTTTTGGCAAAAGCCTAAAATCTGTAAAAGCCTCTTTAGAGGAACAAGAAAATCGAGGAGGCTTTTTCTTGAAGAAAGGAATCGCTCCAAGTGAAGTAGCCAAACTCTTTTACAAATACCTTCAACAGAAAAATTACGAAAAATGGCTGTTAACATTCCGAAAATATCATCAAGATCAAGCGGAACGCTATGGTTCTTCTCCAGACTTGTATTGGCGTGCGGGGCAGAAAATGCAGGAAAAATACGGGTATGTCTACAAACATGTGCCTGAAAAGGACACACAATTAGATGAGTCTCGGTGGAAGTTCTTTTTTCAGCGCTATAGGTCCGATGGGAAAAAGAGTGGAAGTCCTGCACCCATCACGATTATACGCGATGAAGAGTTAGATGGCGAATGGCGTGTTGATGTAGCGACAGTATGAATTACTGAGCTCCTTAGATGGAGAGTGGACAATGACGTGGGATGTAATTACGTTCGGGCTCGTACTCGCGGGGTTCATTGTTCTCGTGGCTTGGTTCAGTGAGCTATTAACCAGAATCACACGGATTCCCAACATTGTCTTTTACCTTCTATTCTCATTACTGCTCGCACCCTTTATTTTTCTCTTTGGAGCTGGCCTTATTGATCAACAAATTCTGGAACTGATTATTGGTCTGTGTATAGCCATTGTTGTGTTTGAAGGGGGATATAGTTTCAATAGGTGTATATCAACAATTGAATCCCATCTGCCTGGACATCGACGGAGAGACTGTAAACCGCTTCCTTTCCGCCATCTACTTCGACGTATCCTTCGATTATCTGTTATTGCAGGGATAATAACCGCTATAGTCATGACGTTCATCTTCATATTCATCGCTGGATTTCCACCAATTCTTGCAGCACTTGCTGGAGCCCTTTGTGCAATCACCGGTCCAACAGTGATCAATCCGATTCTCCGTGAACTTAATATCAAAGAAGATATCGCAGAAACACTTCAGGGCGAAGGCGAATTAAATGACCCAATATTTGGAATCGTAGCTGCTGCAATCTTTACTGCCTTCACTATTGAAGCAATCGTAGGAACAACTCATTTAGTTTTAATTATAGTCTTATCCGCAGTCGATTTAGTTATCGGCATCCTTGTTGGCTTAGCCATTGGTGGAATTGGAATCTTTTTGGGAAAATATATTCGACCTTGGGCAACAATACGTTATGGTCACCGATTCAATCAAACTGTTGTAGTGACATTAGATATGCTTGGTCTGCTTTGTGCAGCCCTTATTGCCTATGGTTTGGGAAAAATATTCGGAATTGAAGCAGCTATTACAGCTACGTTAATTGCAGGAGTATTACTAGGTCAACGTCACCGCTTTGAAAGACATATACACAATCATAGGACAAAAGAAGAGCTAGAAGAATTGGAGGAACTAATTGAGGCAGAAATTCATACCTTTCAGTTACCTTTGACTCACATCGCTGTAGCTACAATTTTCATAGTGTCAATCTCGTTTACATTGCCGTTTCTTGTAACTGTTGCCTCACAAATAAATTCAGTGCTTCTAGCACTTACCGTTGTCTGTCTTCTGATATTCGTTGTTCGACCAATCGCGATTTTTGTAGCGACAATGAGATCGCCCTTATCTTTTCGTGAAAAGCTATTTTTGAGCTTTCTTGCCCCACGGGGTGTTATTATATCAGCATTGGCTTTGTTTTTTGCTTTTGATATCACACTTCATCCGTTAGGTTCCACGAATCTTGCAGCAACGCTTCTATGGTTTATCCTAGTCATTGTTTTTGTGACAGTTCTCGTTCAAGGAAGCTTAGCATCCTGGATGGCTAGGAAAACTGGCGTAATCGCATCCGAACCCGAAGAAGATTCAGAATTACTTTAGTTGTTAGAAAGTCCAATATCGTTGAATCGAGGAAATTTAAACAAGAACGTGACTTTATGAGTCAACCAACAGAAAGGGATACATATGGCACTTGAGTTTGCTCTGCTCATTGTGATCTTTGCAGCAATAGTTGTAAGTGCTACTTTTTTCTCACACATATTTTCTGAACTCACACGACTTCCACGCCTAATTTTCTATATCATCGTTGGACTGAGTCTTGGACCACTTGTCTTGAATTTACTAAACCCTGAAATTCTCACAATCAACGAAGGTCAGTTCCTTGAGGCTGTTATTGCCGTTGCGGTTGCAGTGATAGTTTTTGAGGGCGGTTACAGTTTCAACCGCTGCCTCCCACACGAGCAAGCGTGCTCTCCTATAGAATTTCGACAGCTTATCGGGAATGTCCTCCGACTATCACTCATCGGTGGATTGATCACAGCGACGCTTATGACCCTCGTCTTCTTGTTCGTCGCCGCCATTATTCCACCCTTAGCACTGTTGATGGGCGTGTTGACTATGATTACCGGACCAACCGTAATCAATCCCGTTGTTCGCCGATTAGGAATTAAAGAAGATGTCGCGTTCACCTTGGAAGGAGAAGGACTAATTAATGATGCAATAGGTGTGATTCTAGCCTCCGCCATTTTTACTGCTATACAGGCTTCTTTGTCAGGCGTTCCCATTGCCTTGCCTGTAATAGTCACAGTTAACCTCTTGATTGGAGTTTTAGCAGGTTTAGCAGTAGGTAGTATTGGAGTATTCATCTCACAATGGATTGGTCCCCGATTTAATGCCCGCTACAAAGACCAAATTGACACGCACAGCATTACCCACCTCTCTCGGATTGGCATGCTAATCGTAGCATTCGCTGCCTTTGCACTCGCTGAAACCTTTGCTCATCACGCTGGAATCGTTGCAGCATTGATTGCAGGTATTATGTTGGGAAATCGAGACAAATTTGGCATCGGACCCGAAATCGACTGGGAGGACTACGAATCCTATGATATGAAGCGACATATCGAAGAAGGCGTACATACTTTTCAATCAGACCTAGTTCAGCTAGCTATCGCTGCCGTTTTCCTCCTCCTCACCTCATTCATCACTTGGGATCTCCTCTATGTGACGCTTTTCACGCCTTTCTTTCTGGCAGGTTTGGTTGCAGTGGGATTACTCATCATTGTCATTCGCCCCTTAGCGGTGATGGTGTCCACCCATAGGACGGGATTTACACTTCGCGAACGCATCTTCATGAGCTTCTTTGGTCCCCGAGGAATCGTTATCGCAGCCACAGGGGTCTTCTTCTCCATTACGCTATCACTGAACTATGCCTTTGTGTACCCCCAGCTCACCGGTTACATCTTTCTCATCGTCCTACTGACAGTGATCATTCAGGCTGGATTAGCTCCCTTTTTGGCAAAAACCTGTGATGTCTGCACAGTTGAATACGGCGAACCGTCAGCTGCTGAAAAAGAGGCTAATTTAAATGAAGCTAGAGAGGGAAGCTAACCAAAAAAAGCTACTTCACTTATCATAACCCCTCTCTCGCTTTATAGAGACCGGTTTCCAAATAACTAATGGCGGTGCGGATGTGAGGCAACTTAAGAGCAGAGGCTCATCAAAACGGGTCAAGCTCGTGAAGAAAGTCCGCAAAGTCGCACCCTATCTAGCCCCTGTGGTGGATGGCGTAGAAGCCGCCCAGGATCTAGATGTAACCATGCAGACCCTGTCACCTGATTCCAGTCAGACCCGCTGTCTTGTCTGCAAGGGTGGCAAGATGCTCTGTGGGAAGTCTTCCTGTCCTCTCCTGCACCGACTTTATTCTTTTTTGAAAATTAAGCCCCTCCTTAATAAAACAGATTTAGAGGGATCATCACCGCCAGGGGTCTTCGTTGGACGTTTTGGATACCCCAAAGTCTACGCTGGCCCCTTGGTCCCACCCATCATTGGGGATACTTCCATTTATGATTCCCCTGAAGACTGGATGTACCTTGAGCTTAACCAAATTCTGGAGTATCGATACTCCCTAGTTCGTGGTATGCACAGAGTCACTGTCACTGAACCGGAACAGTCTGGTCGGATAATTGATGACACGCGAGATATGACACTCGCATCGGGTCCGGTGGAAACCGAAGTAATGTTCAAGAAGCGTCCTCGACGCCCATTACGCCTTGAATCAGAGGTTCAACCAATGGGACCGTCTGCAATGCTTGAGAAATTTGTACTGGGAACGATGAAAGGCCATAGACGTCTTGAACGGGCGTACGAAGATCGTGACTTGAAAGCAGCTCCAGCAATTATTGACCTCTATGACAATGATGTGAACCTCACAAAAATCACCCGGGCCTTCAGTATGGGAAGTTTTGGTATTGGTCCCAACAGGCGTATGGTTCCCACACGATGGAGCATCACAGCTGTGGACAGCACCGTTGGCCGCCATTTCCGTTCAAAAGTCAAAGAGCACCCGCTTATCAATGAACATCGTGTCTACGAACATAATTTTCTTGGTGACCACTTTAAAATCCTCATGAGCCCCGAAGCTTGGAGCTACGAACTCTGTGAAGCCTGGTTTCCAGGTACGTCTTGGAATCCCTCTGGACACCATGTTGGCATATGCAGTGATTGGGAACCCTACAAGGGTCGTACCACCTATGCCTCCATAGGTGGCTGTTACTATGCTGTCCGTGCAATGGCGACTGAACATCTCGCCAAGGAACGTCGACAGGCATCCGTTGTTGTCCTCCGAGAATCTCGACCCTCCCACCTGATGCCCTTAGGTGTATGGAAGTGTCGAGAAATTGTCCGAGAGGCATTACAACAACCATACTTACACTTTGATACTCGAGAGCAAGCCATTCATTATATGATGTCCGATTTTAAGATTGATTTGAAATCGTGGATTGAGGGAGGAAGCTTGTTGGCACGTCAGCTATATCAGCGACGGCTAACTGATTTTATATCTAAATCCAAAAACTGAGTTAGGATGTTGAACTATGGAAGCACCTTCCCACTTGGGAAGTCAGAGGACCTAAGCTTGTTTAGAATAAATTCTCAGCATTGTTAGAAGAAGATGTTCATACAGGCAATACCGCGTGCCACGGGATTGCTGAGCGGATGAGGGAGATTTTCGATGACATGAATGGTTAGGTCATGTACGAAAAATCGTCCTTTTTTCGTTACTTCTTCTCCATCAATATAACCAGCAAGTTTGAGGAGGTTTGCCACTACTTTAAGGCGTCGAGGGAGGGTTTTAAGAAAAGATTTTTTGAGTTTTAGATCATAGAGACGATGTGCAAACTCACGCCACGCATTGAAGATATCACTAAATTCGATTCTATAGCCATAGGTTTGATTTTCATTCAAGCATAATATGTATTCATCAAGAAAAGGGTTTACAACTTGGACATTCTCTATCTTACTGAAAGCAGAGGGGCCAAAACCGAAATATTCAGCAGGATGTTCACCCGGAGCTTTTTGTGCGAGTTCTGGCGTGGAAAACACCCACACATTTTCTCGTTCATACCCCATACCTGTTAAGATTTCAGCGGCGGTTTCAATCATTTCAAAGCAGTCATGAGAACTGACACCGGGCTTGGCACGTGCACCAGGCGCATTAGTAAATGGATAAGTTGTTATTTGGTCTAGACCGAGATCAGCTAACCGTGTAATGTCAAATAAAAAATCCCCACGGTGTTGCTTTGGCAATCCCACCATGAGATCCGCGTTGACAGCTATCCCAAGATCGTGAGCATTTCTAATGATATCTCGAATCATCGGCACATCTGTTCTGTCACGTAGAACATTCTCAAGAACTTTCTTGGTTAAGGATTCAACGCCCATACTTATTCGCGTCACATCCAATCGATGGAGTGCCTTGAGATATTTTTCTGTAAAATAGGGGGGCTTACCTTCCAGTGTAATATCTTCGAGTTGTACATATTCTTTTAATTTCTGTAATATTTGACCAATCTCTTCTCCACTAAGAAGATTCGGGGTACCTCCTCCAAAATATACCCATTCTATATCCCCTTCTAATTCTCTGAGGTCGATTTCACGGAATAAAGCTTTCAAGTACTCATCCTTTAGACCTGGTTCAAATAATACACGGTGAAAAGGACAAAAGGCGCAAAGGCGTTCACAAAAGGGAACGTGCACATAAAGCCCCACATGAAATGTAATTACATCCTTCCAATCAATGACACAATATTCATAGTTGAGTTTTGAAAAACTCGATGCAACCATTCTTTTAGCAATTTTGGGAATCACCGTAGTATACACACCTTTCCAAGCATAAACCCAAGAATGTGGGATACATTCTGAGAAACTAACCGCTTAAAGAATAATTAGGAAAGTAAACGTTACCCGCCAGGGCCGCCATGCCATGGAACATCTTTCCAAGTAAGGTCCCAGAGGTCTTCTTCGGTCAGAGTTTCCTTCTCAATCACAAGCTCGTATAGACGTGTCAGAAGAAGATGATGGCGTTTCTCATCGTCTAGAATGTATTCGAGAACCTGTTTTGAACCAGGATCATCGGTTTTCGGGATCAGTTCTGAATAGGTCTTAATGGCTTTAGCTTCCATTTCGATGTGTTCTTGAATATCCCTACCGAGTTCATCACGCTTCTTTTCTTCAATAAAAGGCGTTTTCGACTCGAGACGAGCTACGAGTGCGTTAAGCAGGAGAGCATGTTTATTTGAGTCAATAGCAACGGCCTGAATCAAATATTTGACCAGCTGATTTTCGGTATCCTCGACACTTTTTTTGACCATACGTACAATCCTTTCTTCCAGGGCAATTTGTTCCTTATAGAATGCCTTGAGTTGATCCTTATCCATAGGCAGGTCACCGTCACCTCCTTCTGACGTGATGCCTTTTCTGTGTTGCCGTTTTTTCAAGTTCCTGGATTCTCAGTTATCCGAGGGGGTTAAGAGGTTTTTTTACCCAAGTTAATGAGTATAGCGTGAGGAACCTTGCCCACAAATCTTCAAATCACCGAGGTTATGGCAAAAAGCATTCTCAATCTAAGCCGAATTAGCGGCGTAACATATGCCATCAACCCCTATGTAGGTTGTCAGCATGCCTGCGTCTATTGCTATGGTAGATTTATGACCCGCTATACTGGTCATCAGGGTGAAGATTGGGGAAGCTTTGTTGATGTAAAAACGAATGCCCCCCGTGTTCTCCAACAACAACTAAGGCGTCGAAAAAAGACCTCAAAAGACCCAGTCTTATTCTCTAGCGTAACTGATGCGTATCAACCCCTCGAACGCCGGTATGAACTGACACGAAACTGTATCGAATTGCTGACTAGGCACGAGTTCCCCATTACAATTCTCACAAAATCAGATTTAGTCTTACGCGATGCAGATCTCTTGGGAAAATCAACTAAAAATGAAGTAGGGATGACAATAATATCCCTGAACGAAAAGGTGCGTCGCGTCTTTGAAGCGGGGGCGCCCCCCAGTAATCGTCGTCTAAAGGCATTAGCTGAACTGAATTCACAAGGACTTTGCACCTACGCCTTTGTAGGTCCGATAATACCGCTTTTGAGTACTCCAGATCTCGAAGACTTGATTCGCCAACTTGGAGATTGTGGAGTGGCTTACGTGCTCTTTGACCGTCTGAACGTAAAATATGGGAATCGTCCAATAATTAAGAAGGCACTCGAGAATCAGTTTCCGAGTCAAGCAAAAGCAATTCTTGAAGCACTTCGACCGGGTAGCCCATATTATGAAAATGTCCGAACAAAAATTATAGACCTTTCAGTGCAGTATGGCGTGGAGGCAGATATCATTTTTTAAAAGTGTCTACTCTTCAGTGGGTTGTGTAACTCCAGGAGCCCACCATAACCAAGTCTTTCGCTTGATGCTAAGTTTCCCATGAATTTTACCTTCCAGGCGGAGTTGGTTCAGTAAACGACTGGGAGAGTCTGGACAGCCGATTTCGTGAAACAGTTTTGTAACCTCATAAGTCGTCATTGGTCGATTGGCGTCGCTGAGGATCATCTCAACAGCCAACTCGGATTGCGATTCCTTGCGTTTCGGCTTGGCTGAAGGCTCTTGGGTCACAATTACTTTCTCCAGATAGTGTTTTTGACAGTAAAAAGAAGGAGGTTCGGGGACATAAAAATCCCCGTCTTGCGATTATTAATTACACATAGAAACTTAGATTGTCTTAAGGTCGCCTTCCAGCATATCACGCGTATCTTTGTCTTCGACTTCTGCAGTAGCCTTTTTTGCGAGGTCAAGGTGTTTGGCTTTGTTCTTTTCATCACCAGCAACCGCATAACCACGAGCGATAGCTTCGTAGGCGTAGGCAAGATCCCAGCCTTTGATGCCTTCTTTTTTACAAATATCTAGGTAGGTTTTTCCGTAGTAGACGGCACGGTGACCGTCACCAATGATAGCATAGACGCGGGAGAGTTGCCAGTCACCACGTCCGAGATTAATTGGGCTCGCATCCCAGTTGTTCTCAACTCGAACACCCCAGTGATAACGTGAAGCGTGAGAAAGGTTGACCATTGTATCGTCTTCTTCTTTGGTCCGTTTTTCCTTGTCTAAATAAGTCCAGGTAGCGTTGAAAAGGTCGACCGCCTGTTTTCTATGCCATTTTTCTAATGTGAGTTTCTCTTCTTTGGGCATATGAACCACCCCTTGTGACAGTCAATCTTTTAGGCGAACTTAAAAATGAATGGGTCTTTCCACTGGGTTTCAACTAAAAAAAGCCCAAAAGATCTGCACGGTTCTAACGTCGTCTCCTGCCATTATTTGCGAATATTCCAATGGAAATTAAGGTTTCTCCATTTAGACGAAGCACTTATTCTTGACTAGTAAGAGAATAACACAGAAAACACAACTCTACCTGAAATATTCAATTGGAGACATCAAAGAGAGTTCCATCAACTGGCGAAATTGGAGAAAGCGAAAACAATGATTAAAGCAATCTTCATTGTCCTAAACGGAGCCTATGCCTTTTCACGCCAGTATACAGAACAAATCGACCCCCACATGCTATCAGGCTTACTCACAGCATTCCGAGTATCGTCTAAGGAATTCGCCACTGGCGATTTCCGCCAAGCCAAATTCGAAGGTTCCGAAGTGCTCGTTGATGGATTGACTGAACGACCAAATGACTTTGTGGCCATCTTCGCCACCCCCGATGAGCGAGCAACAGATCTTACGAATCTCATGGCACTCATTAAAACCACTTTTATTGAGCTCTATGGCGAACGCCTTCATACTTGGAATTCCTTAGATGGCCCATTCTCGGATTTTGAACCCCAGATAGATCAGATAATCGCAGGATGCATTTGGTGCGATACGGAAAAACTGATGGCCCCTCCGAAGGTGACCTTCACAGCAGACTTGATCCCTGCAAAAGAAACCGTGTTCCGTGGCAATACTGTCAATGTCAAATACTACATTCATAATAGTAGCAGCCACCCAATCAAATTAACAGCAATCGTCAATGCCATTCCCCACCTCTTTGACCTTGATGGTTTAACTCGTACCGTAATTATTCGAGATACTGCGTTCCTCCGTAACTGGGAATTAAAACCCGAAGAAGAATACGACCTCATCCTCCCTATCAAAGCCCGCCGAATCGGACACACAAGTATCGCACCGATTCTCTTTGTTATACAAAACGGGCAGGTGTTTACCATTCTTGGTGAAAGCCATGAGATGGATATCATCTAATGTGTGAACCTTGAACGACACCCACCTTTTAGGCTTGAATCGCATAATGAAACAGCATGCTCCAACCCTTACTTCAGTTGATAGCTACGTTCTTGTTAATTGGAGTGGGTGGAGTGTTCTTGTTGCTCCTGATTCGAATTCGCTATCCGTTATGTGGAATGCTAATCGGAGTTTTTAACCCCTATGTGTGGGTGGGGGCGTGGGTACTAAAATGGTTACTCAGGCAAATTGGACGTTAATTCCGCTTTTGATCGACTAGTAGTCCTTAATGAGCTCAATCATGTGGACCGAACAAGAAATACATGGATCGTATGCCCGAATAAGCGGTTCGATTTTTGCTAGGGCATTTAAACTTTCAGGGCGTGGTTTCAACAGGTCAGGGAGGAGTTCTTGAGCCTTGGCTTGGACGGCGTGCTCAATGGTGCGGACGTTTTGGCCTGTGGCAATCACGCAGTTGACTTTGGTGATGATGCCATCTTCGTTGGTCCAGTAGTTGTGGAAGAGGGTGCCACGGGGGGCTTCGACGACGCCGACGCCTTCGCCCGCGCGGGGTTCGACGGGGATGCGGTGGTTGTCTTCTTGGAGGCTGGAGTCTTCGATGAGGGTGATGGCTTGTTCGACCGTACTTAGTAGTTCTATGGATCTGGCAAGGTTATAGGCTATAGGATCATGGATTGGTCGCGTACCGAAGAATTCGAAGAGTTCGTCTGCAAAGCCTTGGGCTTCTTCGCTGGCTATTTTCCTTGCGACATTTAGTCTTGCTAGGGGTCCAACGCGGTAATTGCCCTTTTCAGGACCCTGTTCTTTGATGAAAGGGTATTTGACAGTGGTGTAGGGCATGGCATTCTCTGCGATGTATTGTGCGTAGTCGGCTGGTTTGAAGTCATGTAATGTTTTACCTGTTGGAGTGATGAATCGTAGAGTGCCTTCATAGATGTCGTGGACATCTTTGTTATGTAAGGCCAAGTAATGGGTGGGATCGCTTAGATAGTAGCCAACCCTACCAATATCTTTCTGTTTGGCAAGTTTGAAATAGAGTTTGGCAATAGCTCGAGCTGTGGTAAGAGCCTTAGGTGCCTGTTTGGCAAGTTTTGTACGCTCTTCTTCTAGAAGAGGACCTGCCATGCCTCCAGGGACGGCTGTACATGGATGTATCATCCGTCCACCGACAGCTTTGATAATGTTTTGTCCAAACATGCGAAGTTCAATGCCTTTCTTGGCTAAGGTAGGATCCTTGGCTGCGACGGCAAGAACGTTTGGAGTTTCAGGTGTGAGAAAATCGGGAAGTGCAAGATAAACTTGGCTAAGAGTGTGACTATGAATGAATTCACCAAAGTTTTCAAGATGACGCAGCTTCACCGCTTGTTCTGGTGGAGTGACACCCCATGCAGCTTCAACTGCTTTAACCGATCCAAGATGATGGGCGACTGAACAGATACCACAGATGCGTTCCGAAAGTTGTGGAGCTTCCTCTGCGGGGATGCCTTCCATGAATCGCTCGAATAGGCGTGGAGATTCAATGATGTGGAAGTGACATTTATTGAGTTTTCCTCCTGTCACGTCCAGACTAATTTTGGCATGACCTTCAAGGCGAGTCATGGGTTCAAATTCGATATGTTTTGGATTGCTCATTTCTTTTTCAATCCCTTTCGTAAGTTATCAAGTTTAGAGGAGGCGTAGGTGTAACGGGCAAAGGTTCCAGCTAGTCGAGATAATTTGAAATTAGTTATTTCGTCTTTTTCCATGGCTGCTAAGGCATCGAGCATGACAATGCCTTGATCCCAGACTGTTTCAGAGGGACCTCGGCAGCCAGTGCAGGGCATTAGGCGTCGAGTACATTCAGCACCGCAACCGGCACGTGTGGCAGGACCCATACAGAGAAACCCTTGTGAAAGGAGGCAAATACCTTGCTCAGGAATTTCATGTATGCGACGGAGTTGTTTGGGAGGTTCGGTTAATCGTTCGAGAGGGCATTCATCGCAGATGCTCTTGGATGAGAGTTTCGGTGTCTCTCCTGCTAGAAGTGTTGTAATAATTTGGGCTATTTCGTCAGGGTGGGGCGGACAGCCTGGTATAATGAAATCGACTTTGACTACGTCACTGAGTCGGAGGTTTTCGGGGAGGATTTGTGGTACGTGTTCTGAGGGCACTTGTTTTTGAGCCATTAAGAGGGTTTTGTGGTAGACATATTCTACACCTTCTTGAGCATCGAAGGTGTTGGCGAGTCCGTTCACTCCGCCATGGGCTGAGCAGGCGCCAAAGGCGATCACGAATTTCGCCTGTTTGCGCATGGCTTTTGCCATTTCCTTATCATGGTTGGTGCGAATACTACCTTCAATAAGTGCAACGTCGATATTAGGGGGGATTGGATTCTTTGCATCGACGATGGGATAAGAGTAAACCAGCTCGACGTCTTTGAGGAGATTGAGGAGTTCTACACCAGTGTCGAGGAGAGCGATGTGGCAACCACTACACCCCGCCATGCCCATGGTTGCAATTCGAACAGTCATTCAGACTTCACCCCGGTTTTGACTCGCTTTAGTGGATTAGGTCCTAATTTCAAAATCTGATCATAAAACGATGATGCAGTTTCCACCCATTTGCTGGCCATACCAGCACTCATTAATTCAAAGACTAGTCGTCCACCGAGACCGATGGCTTCGAGTTCTTTGGCTAGTTTCTGCATTCGCTTTTCAGCATAGATATTACCGCTCACAAAGTGACATTGGTCTTTAAGGCAACCGGTAATCATGACTCCATCTGCTCCTTCTTTGAAGGCACGGAGAACATGAAGGGGGTCAACGCGGCCAGAACAAGGCACCCGGATAATTTCTACATTGATAGGGTAAGACATTTTGCTTGTACCAGCAAGATCTGCTGCTCCGTAAGAGCAATAATGACAGCAAAAACTGACTATCCGTGGTTTAAAGGTCAGCAGCGATTTAGCAAGTGCTTTTGCAGGTTTCGTTTTGGGTTTTGATTTGACCTTACTCATTTTTTGGATGCCCCCACATTGGCGAGCAAACCTTCAATCTGATAGAAAATCTGTTTGTCACGATAGTGCCGTAATTGAATAGCTTCTGCAGGGCATTCGACAACACAGATGCCACAACCCTTGCAGGCGACTTCGATGACTTTAGCTACGCCCCCTTCCATGTAGATGGCGCTATACGGACATACAGCGTAGCAGTTGGCGCAGCCAATACATAGTGATTCATCGACAATAGATTTCGCAAGATCAACTTCGACTTCTCCTTTACTCATAGGGATTGCGGCATGGGAAGCTGCTGCGGCACCCATAAAGGAAGCTTCCGCAATATCTCGAGGACTACTACAGGCACCAGCAAGATAGATTCCATCAGTTGTTGTGTCAACAGGAGCAAGTTTCAGATGATATTCTCGGAAGAACCCATCTAAATCAACTTCTAAGTTTAGGGTGCGAGCTAATTCCTTCGCGCCCTTTGCAGGAATCATTGCAGCGGATAAAACTAGCAAATCTACTGGGAAACTTTCTTTCGTTCCATTATGGTGGTCGACTGTTAATTTTAGACTCTTTCCGCTATCTTCTTCAACTTCAGCGATGTCAGCACGATAGAATTTCACACCTAATCGTTGAGCGTCGAGATAGTAGCGTTCATACTCTTTGCCTTGTAATCGGATGTCCTTATAGAAAATCGTAACCTCCGTTTCAGGCCAATGTTCTTTGATATAGACAGCATGTTTCATAGCAACTTGACAGCAGACACGGGAGCAGTGGGAGTAGTAATTCGGGTCCCGACTCCCTACACACTGAATCATCCCGACCCGTTTCGGAAGTTTCCTATCTGAGATGCGCAATAGTTGACCATCTGTTGGGCTCATTGGATCTAGAATCCGAGCAAGCATAAGTTGCGTAATTACATTCGGATACTCGCCATATCCGTACAAACCTTCCGGTTTAAAGACATCAAAGCCCGTTGCAACAATTACAGTGCCAACAGTGATGTCGGCTTCTTTGAATTTTTCATCAAGATTAATCGCGTTGACAGGACAGGCGTGTTCACATTTGCCACATTTCGTACATGAATCAAAATCGATAACTGGTGCACGTGGAACAGCTTGGGGAAAAGGGTAATAGACGGCCTTACGATTTGCTAGGCCGAAATCATGTTCGTTTGGCACTTCAACTGGACACACTTCCATGCATTTACCACATAGTGTACAGGTTTCGATATCGACCCCCCGAGGCTGGCTATGGAGCCGAGCTTGGAAGTTACCAATATAGCCACTGAATTGTTTTACTTCCGTTTGCGTATACACATGAATTTTAGGATCATTAAGAATAACCCGTTTTGACAAACATTTGCGAGCCATTTCACCGTGGCGTGGGGGCACACAAACGCCACAAGTATCAGTCATAAAAACAAAGCCTAATTGAGCAGATTTCCCACCAAGCGCAGGGCTCCGTTCTACAAGGTGAACTTCATATCCATTATCCGCTAGAAGTGTTGTAGCTGCAATCCCCGCAATCCCTGCCCCAATAACCATACATACCGGAGGCACCTTTTGAGTCGTAGCGCCAATCGACTCAAGCCGTGCGGCACGATACACTCCTGCACGAACAAGATCTTTCGCTTTTTCAGTCGCTTCAGCATACTCATCTTTTTGTTTCATATGAGCCCAAGAGACTTGTTCCCGGATATTCACCATTTCAAAATAAAATGGGTTAATTCCAGCCTCCATCACGGTTCGGCGGAATGTGGGTTCATGTAATTTAGGGCTACAAGAAGCAACAATTACGCGACTAAGTTTATGTTTCTTGATATGTCTCTTGATGATGTTTTGGCCTTCTTCTGAACATGTGAATATTTGCCATCCAGCATAGACCACGTTGGGTAAGCTTTTTGCATATTCAGCTACTTCAGGGACATCAACTACCTTAGCAATATTGGTGCCACATTTACACACAAACACCCCAATGCGTGGATCTTCATTAGTCATTTTTCTAACTCCTATTACTTCTTTGGATACTAGCAACCGCTTTTTGTGCAATAGCAGCGAATTCTTTTGCATCCCGACCGATTAGTTGAGCAACCTGGACCAAATTCGGGTCTTTACCAGATTGTGTTAGAACATTTCGTACCACTTGAGCACGGCTATTCGCCATTCGTGCTCCACGACCATAATGGCAAAGTTTTGAATCACATGCAAACAGTATCACCCCGGTGGCACCATCTTCTATTGTCTGTAGGACTTTGGGTGTCGAAACACTTCCCGTACAAGGAACTTCTAGAATGTGCAAATCAGCAGGATATTGCAGTCTTTCCTCTCCAGCCTCATCAATTGCCCGGTAAACGCATTCATTACAGGCAAAGCCAACAATCACTGAATCAGATCCCTCAATGCTGTTGCTTAATAAGCCCTCGAGGGCGGAATCTAAAACCGTTGGATTTGTATTTAGGGGACCAATTGCACCCACTGGACAAATCGCCATGCATTCTCCACATCCCTGGCAACGAACTTCATCAACAATCACGCATTCATTCTTCTTATCAAGCGAAATCGCTTGTGAAGGACAGGCAGAGATACATAACCCACAACTATTACACAAATCGGTATTTACGATAGCAGTATCCAAATCCTTTGAAACTGTTTGTGTAGAAAGCCATACTGATGCTTGTTCTGCTGCAGCACCAGCGAGTTCAACAGATTCAGGAATGTCTTTAGGACCGTGACAGGTTCCAGCGAGATAAACACTATTAACATCCGTCCGGGAGAGAGCCACCTTCTCATCTAATGCTTTATAAAATCCGAGCGAACCCAAAGGAACACCAAATAAATTGGCTAGTTCTTGTGTTCCTGGTGAAGGAGTCATCGCACAAGAGAGAACCACCAAATCAGCTGCAAGAGATTTCGTTGAACCATCTGGATCAGAATACCTCACAACTAGCTTGCCATTCTTTTGGACAATTTCTAAATCATCACCACGGTACACTACTTTGATATTATATTCATCCCGAGCACGTACATAGAATTCTTCAAAACCTTTTCCTCCCGCCCTAATGTCTCGTGCAACGATGGTAATATCAATATTAGGATCATATTCGAGCTTAGCAAGTTCTGCATGTTTTATTGCAGCCATGCAACAGTAAGATGAACACTGCCAGCTATACCGTTCATCACGGCTCCCCACACACTGAAGCATCACAATTTTCTCTGGCTTTCGACCATCGGAAGGAACTTCTAATTTCCCACCAAAAGGACCAACTGAATCCATCATCCGAATAAACTGCATCTGCGTGATGACATCTGGATTCTCTTCAAAGTGTAGTTCTGGGACAACAGAAGGATCAAACTCTTTGAATCCCGTGGCAAGAATAACACATCCAACTTCCACTTTTATAATTTCATCTTTCATCTCATAATCGATAGCTTCAGCAGGACAAATTTTAGCACAAACACCACATTTTCCATCCGTAAGCATTTTACAATGTTCAGCATCAATTGTGACTTTTCGTGGTACGCTCTGCGAAAAGGGCATATAGATTGCCCTTCGTTTTGCGATATTCCAAGACCATTCATCATCCACCCGTGTCGGGCACTTTTCTGTACATTGCATACATCCCGTACACTTATCCCAATCCACATAGGTTGCTTTTTTGTTAAGCGTCAACAACCAATCTTTACCCAAATTCTCAGCATCCACTAAATCCGTGTATGGATACAATTCGATATTCGGATGGGTCGCTGCCTCCGCCATCTTTGGACCCAAAATACAAATAGAGCAGTCCAAGGTGGGGTAGGTTTTGTTAAGAACAGCCATATGTCCGCCAATTGTGGGTTCCTTTTCAACTAGATGAACTTTAATGCCACGATCAGCTAAGTCCAAGGCAGCTTGGATACCTGCAATTCCAGCGCCAAGGACGAGGACTTCTTGTGTGACTGGGAAGGTTTTTGTGGTAGTAGGGCTTTGGGCTGCGACTCTAAATACGGCTGAACGAATTAAGCGCTTTGCCTTGGCTGTGGCCCCTTGAGGATTCTCTTTATGAACCCAGGCGCAGTGTTCGCGAATGTTAGCGAAAGTGATTTGCCCACGAGTCATTCCGGCTTCTTCAGCAGCATCATAAAAGCGGGTGCCAAAAAGGTGGGGGCTACATGCGGCGATGACGAGTCGATCGAGTTTCTTTTTAGTGATGGTTTGAGTGAGGATTTGGAGTGATTCGCGTTGGCACCAGTCGCCACGTGTTTCGGCGTATTTTACATTAGGGAGTGTTTGGATGAAAGAGGTGAGGGCTTCGTAGTCGAGAGTGGTGCTGATGGTGTCACCACAATTACAGAGAAGGACGCCGATTTTCATAGTCGAGCACCAAGAGTAGGAGGAGCAAGACTAGCGATTTGTGATGTTACATATATACTTCTTGTCTGTACTACTTTGCGTTATGTTGGAAGTTACCCCCTTCGTTGACCAAGTAACATGTATCAAGACGGCTTCGCCGTTGGGTGATCAAGCAATTATGTGGGTGTGTGCCTATTTGGTGGGGGATGTGTTGTTTGATGCGGGGTGTGCAAATGCTATCAGCGAGCTGCAAGAGTATTCCAAGAAGCGTTCAGTGCGACGAGTGTACGTGACTCACAATCATGAAGACCATTATGGAGGATGTGCCGCGTTTGTACCGAAAGCAGAAGTGTTCGCCGGACCTGTCACAGTAAAGTCAGTGTATAAGCCGTATCCGTTACCTCAATTTTTCCAGTGGGTATGGGGTGAGCCAAAGCCTGTCAAAGAAGCTCATAAATTTGAAGAGTCAAGTATTTCGGTTGGGGAACTGAATTTTGAAGTTGTGGATTTGTCAGGGCATTGTGAAGAGATGTTTGGATTTTGGGAATCTGAGAAAGGCTGGTTTTTCTCCGCAGATGCCGTGCCCTTACCTTCTCGTAAGCAGATGGCGATGCCTGAGGAAAACATCCCCAAAATGATAGCCCGTATGAAGGAAATTCGTGATCTGGGTGTTAAGGTCTTATTTGATGGTCACCTAGGACCAATCCCAAATCCCCGAGAGCACATTGAAACACGAATCAACTATTTGTCACAGCTTCAGACACAGGTCTTGAGTATGGTTGAAACCGGAAAAACCATTCCAGAGATTAAGACCGAGTTAGGGTTTCCGGAACCGTGGTATCTTCCGAATACAGAAGGGCGTTTTGCGATTGAACACCTGATTCAATCACTACTCGAAGACTCTGTTTAGATTCTCAGAAAAGAAAACCAAGAATTTTGGATCGCAGAAAACACTTAATGAGGCTTTTTTCAATAGTTTCTACTAGCCAGAGATGGGAAAGAACAGCCACAGAGGAAGTGGATTTTCCATTTCGGTTACCTTCCGTGGGGATGAAACACCGTGTCCGAACAAGACCATCAAGATAAATTCCAGCGGCTGGTGGAAGCGGCTGATGTGTTAATCATTGGATTAGATGCACGCGGCCGCGTTACCTTGTTCAACCAAAAAAGCGAAGAGGTAACAGGATATTCACGAGACGAGGTGCTGGGTAAGTCGGTGTTCACGCTACTGATTCCAACAGAAGAACGGAAGGAGGCGCGTCAACGGTTTAAGAAATTACTCGTGGGCGAGAAACCGAAATTTGCACCCTTGACTAGTTGGATGACCAAGAGTGGTGTTCAACGTTTTATCCGGTGGAAAACTGCTCTTTTCACGGACACCGATGGGCAAATAAGAGAGATTTACTCGTTAGGAATTGACATCACAAAGCAGCGAGAAGCAGAGGAAAAACTGCGAAAGAATGAAGAACGTTTTCGCGTGCTAGCCGAAAATGCTCAAGATGTAATTTACCTCTATTCAATAATGCCTGAGAGGAAGTTCGAGTATGTTAGCCCCGCTGTTACCCGAGTAACTGGCTATACTCCCGAAGAATTCTATGATGATCCTGATTTAGTTGTTAAAATCGTGTACCCTGAAGATCTGCCAATTCTCCAAGGTGCGCTCCAAGACCCTGCCTCATTTACTGGTCCAAGTGAAATTCGATGGATCCGGAAGGATGGGGACGTTATATGGACCGAACAACAAAGTTCGGTAGTTCCGGATGCGCAAGGAAATTTGATTGCTGTACAGGGAGTGGTTCGAGATATCACTGAACGAAAGCAGGTCATTGACGAGATGGAGCGGGCTCGAAATCTTGCTGAATTTCTTGTCGATTTAATGGCCCATGACCTGAACAATATCAACCAGGGCATCATGTCAGCGATGGAAATTTTACAACATGATTCCAGTTTCCCTGAGCCTTTGCAAGGCAGACTCAATGATGCACTATCTCAAGTTGAGCGGAGTGCAAACCTAATTGATAACGTTAAACGATTTCAACGCGTGGACATTGAACCCGTCACACTACGACGAATAGACGTATATCCTCCACTTCAATCCGCAATTGAAGCCGTCGAACGCAACTTCCCAGCGAAGTCAATCTTAATCACTAACAACATTCACGAACGCCAGTACTACGTGACGGCAGACCAATTTCTCTCTGAACTGTTCTTCAATATTCTCCACAATGCTGCCAAGTATGACCGCTCTGAACGTGTCACGATCGATGTTCGAGCCGACCTTACCTCTGATGAACGATTTCTCCGTGTAAACATAATGGACCATGGCCCAGGAATATCGGATGAAGAAAAAGCTAGAATTTTCTCGCGAATGACATCCCGAAAAACGGGTGTGAAAGGCTCTGGAATGGGGTTGACACTCGTTGGTCAAATCCTACACCGATATGGTGGAAATATCGTGGTGGCGGACCGGGTCGATGGGGATTATACCCAGGGGGCAAGTTTTGTTATTCTTTTGCCCAAGGGGGAGGTTTAATGGTTTCGATATTTATCGTCGATGATGATGAGAACCTCCACCAGGTCTATCGATCATTCTTTACTATGAAAGGCTTCAGTGTGGTTGGTAGTGCCTTCGATGGCGCTGAAGCCGTGGAACTTTTTATAACACTTAATCCAAAACCCGATATCCTACTAATGGACTTTCGGATGCCCATCAAGGATGGAGTAACCGCCACAAAGGAAATCCGAGGTATTGATCCAGCAAGCAAGATTATCTTTTTAAGCGCTGATGAAACAGCACGCGAGCAAGCCTTAGCCGCCGGAGCCCTTTCATTCTTAGTTAAGCCCGTAAAATTTGTGCATTTACTTCAAGCCATTGATACCCTTCTAACCAAGCACTAAGCTGTTTTTCCGTTTGAGATTTTTTCCGAAAGAGGATAAGGCGTATATACCCAAACTCTATACGTTTGAGTCACGAGTCCAAAGGAAACCTTCTGCATCATTCGGTGATAAAGCATGATTATTCCCAAACAAATGCCTCTCGAAAAAATCTTGAAAACCATCGAAGGCATCGAAAACATCCTCGTCGTCGGCTGCGACGGGTGTTCCGGAATTTACCAAGTTGGTGGCATCAAACAGGCAGAAACCCTAGCCACACTAATCAAAATGCACAGACAACTGAACAACGAACCCGGCGAAATCCGACATACAATTGTCTTACGACAATGTGACCAGCAACTAGTGGCCACAACACTTCGTCCACAAATGGAAAATATTGATGCATTACTCTCACTAGCCTGTGGCGTAGGCCCACAAACCCTCATCGACGTCTTTCCAGACCATAAAATCCTAACAGCGGTTGATACATTCGGCATGGGTGGCAAAGATCGAGAACTGGGACATTTCTTCGAATATTGTAGCGGGTGCGGTGACTGCCTGCTTAACGACACCGGTGGCATCTGCCCCATGACCCGCTGCCCCAAGGCACTCGTCAACGGCCCATGCGGCGGAATGCTTGACGGCAAATGCGAAGTAGGCGACTACAAAAATGACTGCGCTTGGTTTCTCATCTATGAACGGCTAAAGAAACTGGGTCAACTCGATAAGTTCAAGAAATATCGTGAACCCCGTGATTGGCGGGTCGCCCAATCACCACGTAAATTGGAGATTTAGGTGACGGTGAAACGAAATGGCAAAACGTGAAGCCTATAGCAAACTGATGGAAGAAATTCATGCTGGTAAATTCGTGTACACTGGCGAACTTGAACCCGAAAAAATCGGGGACATGGAAGAAGTCATCGAAGGCGCAAAGAAACTCGTCGGTCATGTCGTCGCTGCCAACGTCACTGACATCCCCCAAAGCTTCGCCTACATGAACTCCCTCGCCCCCTCCTACATGATTCAAGAAATCGCAGGTTTAGAAGCCGTCTGCCAAATGACCTGCCGAGACCGCAACCGACTCGCCATGTTTGCAGACCTCCTCGCCGCGGGTGCATTAGGTATCAAAAACATTCTTGCACTAACAGGAGACCATCCGAGTCTAGGTGATCAACCTGAAGCCAAACCTGTTTTTGACTTGGATTCTGCCAGCTTAACTGCCCTCATTCGAAAAATCACCGATGAAGGCATTGACCTCAATGGCCACGAAATTGAACACCCACCCAAGTTCCACGTGGGCGTCGCAATCAATCCTGGAGCAGTACCCCTAGAACCAGAAATTTTGAAGCTCGAACGCAAGGAAGCAATTGGAGCCGAGTTCGCACAAACCCAAGTCGTCTTCGAAATCGAATCAGCAAAAGAATTCATGAAAGCCATCAAACACGTGAAAGTCCCCACCCTCATCGGTATATTCCCTTTAAAGAGCTTCAAAATTGGTCAGTGGATGAATAATTTTGTTCCAGGTGTTACAATTCCTCCAAACCTCCTTGATCAACTAAAAGAGCTAAAGAAAATCGAAGACAAACCGCGTCGAAAAGAAAAGATAGCAGAGATGAATGTCGAGTATTTTGGTGAGATTATCAAAGAAATTCGAAAGACTACCCAGGCGGCCGGGTGTCATATTATGGCTGTTAAGTGGGAAGAATTAATACCTCAACTAATAGAGGTTGCAGGCAGATAGGGATTGGAATTAACAATCCCCAGCCAACGAAAGATCCACCGGAACTACATCAGATTTTCTTACCTCTGTTGATCGCCAGTCTTCTACGTCTTTCTTTTTGTATCCGCTTGAAGGCGGAGCGAGCAAGGCCCATTTAATTGCGTCATTTCTTCCCTTAGTTATTAGTTCCCAGCTAACGCTCATCCGACCGGTTTGATAGAGTGTTATTCGCATAGGAACGATTCGAGTTTTTACACCAAGACTAGCGAGCAGTATTTTTTCACTAATTAGTAGTTCAGGTGGATTATCATAGATCAATTTTCGAAGCTTCCTGATTCTTTCAGTGAAACAGAAGTGTCGGGGATATTGGGAAGCTTTCTTCAGTCTTCCCCAAGACAGCTTCATATCGAAATGGGCAATGGTATCACTATTTTTCTTGCGGGTATTTTTTATTGCTAGACGCAAAGACTTCTTTCAATTCATCAGAAATCTTAGGTGTGAAGGTGTATTCTTCAGCTTTTTCTCCTGCATCCAGCACCACGCTCCAACCTATTCGGAAAATTACCTTCCTGCCATATATTCCAAAGGCTCCATCCTCGGGAATTACTTCTTCAAGATAGGCGCTTCGTTCGCGAATACATTTCTTTTATTAGTTCCCAGGATCCGACCTACTACTAAGAATCTGCTGTAATCTAGTCTCAGCATAATCTGAGTGATTTATTCCAACTGGAACTCTGTTGTTGTCAGTTCCAATAATTAAATATCCTTTTCCGCTTGTTTGATAAAGATGGTTCGCAATCGCACAAACATCCTTTGCAAACTCATCCCTATTCTTTCTAGTTCTCAAATGAGCTGAGTATTGTGCTTTGAAATCTTTTTTCGATGATTCGTTAGTTGAATGAAGTTCACGTATTTTTTTGCGATAAAACCACTCCAAATCACAAAGAAGTATATGTGTGTGAAAAGAAAAAGGTTGAGGAGAGGTAGGTAATGGATTTTTGAATCTTCGTATGTATCAAAAATTGAGGGTAGTTTTCGGAATATTAAGAGACCAAAAATCCTAAGTGACTAAATATTCGTTCCAGGTGTGACGATTCCTGAGCCGATGATGACTAAGTTAAAGGAACTAAAGGGTATTGAGGATAAACCGACGCGGAAGGCGAAAATAGCTGAGTACAACATTGAATACTATGGTGATTTCCTTCGTGAACTGCGGAAGACGACACATGCGGCGGGCTGTCACTTGATGGCCGTTAAATGGGAGGAATTGATTCCTCCGATTATTGAAGCTTCAGGCGGTTAATTAAAGTCTTATTTCCGATTGGTGTTGAATTCCGATACGACATCACGTAGTCGTGTTAGATTTTCGAGTACCATAGTGTCGCCGTGTTTCCAGTCCCAAGATCCGAGTCCGCATTCGGGTCCTGCGAAGGGGGTGCGGCCGGTTCCGTATCGTTGGATGGCGGTGTGGAGGCGTTTTTGCATGTCGGTTCTCGGTTGTAAGTATGGGTGGTATTGTCCGGATTGGATTTGTGTCCAGACGGTTTTGAGGTCAGCGTTGGGTGGAATGGTGGGTCCGTCGGTTCGCATGATGGCGGCGCGGATGTATTTGTCGTGGTCCATTAGCCATTCTCGGTTTACGATGACATGAAGGTGGGCTTCAAGGAGGTTCCAGTTGGCTCGGGCGAGTTGGTGGTAGGGGGATGCGTGGAGGTGGAGTCCACGATAGTGTTGTTGTGGAGTGGCGGAGAAGATTTTGTTCCAGTGGGTGATTAGATGTGAGAGGTTTTCGTCTGTTTCGGTGTCCATGAAGAGGTCGCCAACGCCAGTTACGCCGATGGATGGTTCTTCGAGGGTGAAGATTTCTGGCTTCAGATACTTGGTTTCGACGTTGGAATTTTGCATAAAGTGTTGAACTATAGTTGAGAAGGCTTCGATGAGAGAAGTATCATATCGTGAACTGACACCCATGCTTCGCCAAATTCGTGTTAGTAATTCAAAGGGACCGGTGACGCACACGCGATATCTGATACAGTCGAGTTCAAGTTCTTGGCAAAGGGTTTTGGCATGTTGTTTCAAGGCGATAAGTTCGGCGATGTTCGCGTGGTTGGGTGGGAGTTGAATGGTTGAGCCATCCCAGAGATAGTTGTCTTTGTGTTTTTGTAAGCCACGCCCGTGTCGGATGATGGGATCGAGAAATTGGTTGACCATGTCGCGTGTGTGACTGCTTTGTACGTAGCTTGGGGTACTGAGGTGGGGACCTAATGCTGTGAGTTTTTGTTTGAAGGCCATGTTGTGACTGTGTGTGAAGTAGTCTGCGTCGTTTGTGCTTCTTCCATCTTCGGTGTCAGCAGCGCCTTGTGCATAGCGTGTTGCATTGATGTTTATGAGTGGAAAGCTGCCTACATCGGTTGTTCGTATGGAAGAGAATCCTTTCACGAGTATCTAGCCTCAATTGAATTAGGGTGAAGTGAATATTCTAGCAAGAAGGAGCAAGGGCACTTTAGTTTTTGTCTAAGCGCTTGCCTTTTTGGCTGTAAATTTTTTGGTGGGTTTCTTCGCAGGTTCTTTGGCGGGCCATCGGCTGCCATGTTCTAATGCACGGTCGATGGCAATTTCTGCGATAGCGCTGGAATGTTCCAAGATTTTGCCAAAGGCGGAAAAGATGTTTTCGAGACAAAACATGGCTTTCTGATGAGGGCCAAAGAGGGCACAACTTTCCGGGGTGAGTTTGGGGAGCATTTCTTCGCAGAGCTTGACGAGATGTTGTTCCATGAGTTTTTCGGCGGTTTGACGCATGGGGAGAAAGTTGTCGATTTCGTTGATGACATGATTTGCGGCTTTATCGTCTCCAAGTAGCATGGCTTCTGCGGAGGTTGCGTAGATGCGATGGACATGGTTGCCGGTTTTGAGGGCAAGGTTGAGGAGATCTTTGGGGCATTCTTCTTTATCTAAAGAAACGACCGATTCGGCAATGGATTTGGCGTGGTCCGCTACATTTTCGATGCGTTGAATGAACATTAGATATGTGAGGCAATCCATTGAGTCAATGCTTAGTTCATTCATGAATCGTGGATCTAGCAGGGCAGCGCGTAGCTGTTTGAATACTAGGAAGTAGAACTGGTTAACATCTTCATCGAGCCCGATGACGGTTCGGGCTAATTCAGTGTCGCGAATTTGAAGGGCGGAGAGGGCATCTACGAGCATGGTGGAAGTGATTCGATGGGCTAGTCGCATGCTTTTGGGAAGGTCGAGTTGGTTTAGTTTCATGAGCGATTGGATGACGATTTCATTTGTGCTGGCATCGATGATTTGTAAGCCGGTGAGCATTCGGACGCGCTGTCGGACCAGTGATTGTTGTTCTGGTGTGAAAACCCCAGTCGAACGGATATGGATAATTCCGAAGTTATTGAGATAGGCGGCAATTAGACGGCGTTCTAAAATGCCTGGTTCGTCTTCTGGATCAACGATGATTTCTTGTTCCGGAGGTGTATCGGTGACCCCTTTTACAGGGTAAATGGCGAGGGAACCATCGCGTTGGGGAAGCAGTATCACATGATCCGAGGAATCGAGCTTGTATTTCCCTGCCCATGTTTTAGGGATTGAGATAACGAGCGAGGATTTGCCAAGCCGCATGATTTTTCGTTTTTCCATAGCTCTACCCTTCAAGCACTATAATTTGGGGCTTTGGATAGCTACCCATTAGGATTGTCTATATATCTTGCTCACCGTCAATATTTTGTATACCAAATCTATGCTGACAATACTTTCACCAAAATTTTGTAATAGGCAATCATTTTAAGAAAGATTAACAGCCAGCTACCTGATTGCGTTTGAACGTCGGTGATAATGTTGGGACAGATGCAGTGTGTTGAAATTATTATTCGTGGTGATCTGTTGTTACGTCAGGTCATCAGGAAGGTTGGAGAGCGGTTACAGGAATTGGATATCGATGCAGATTTCAGTTCGACTATTGTAATTCCTCCTTGGCGCATGGCAATTAAGCTCCAGTATCCCTCTCTGGGCGTTCTACATGCAGAGGTTGATGCTAAAGACATGTTTCGGTTCGAGTCCGTGCTACAAGAGCTTCTTGAACAAGAAAAGTGTCAGCTTCTTTCGTTCGATAAATTGGAAAAACGTTAAAACTCTGAGGTACGAACAGGGGTGAGAGGAGTTGGCAGATGTCTATAAAGAATCAGAGGGAATCCCTCCTGATTCGATAGATACCATCGACGAGGAGGATGAAAAAGCGGAGCAACGTCACTATAGTCCATCCCCGTGGCGACCAAGTAGAAATAAATTCATTAAATTACTCGTGAGTTTGATTGTGGCTGTTATCACTTATTTACTCACATCTATGCTTGACCATCAACTACGCATGGCGCTAGTCTTACTTGTGTTAGCAGCAGCATTATGGATTACCGAATCCATCCCTCTTGCTGCCACTGCGTTGCTGATTGCCCTTCTACAGCCCCTATTTGGTATTCAGGATTTTTCATCAGCTCTTGCGCCTTTTTTTAACCCAGTCGTAGTACTCCTGCTTGGTGGTTTTCTACTCGCCATCGCTGTCGATAAACACGATTTAGATGAGCGGTTGGGAGAAGCTCTTCTTTCACGTATGGGCTCTAACCCTCACTGGATTGTCCTGGGACTAATGCTAAGTACAGCCTTTCTTTCCATGTGGATTTCAAACACGGCAGCTGCAGCTCTCATGATTACTGTGGCGATACCGATTGCTAATCGCGTACAAGATTCTAAAGGGAACCTCCAGAAAATCATGATTTTAGCCGTCGCCTATTCAGCAACGTTGGGGGGATTTACTACATTGATTGGAAGTCCGCCTAATGCTTTGGCCGCTGCATTCCTGTTTCCAATCCAACCTATTTCCTTTCTTGGATGGTCCTTGTACACGCTGCCCCTAGCCATTTTGTTAATTTTCATTACTTGGGGAATGCTGTTTGCTCGATTTCGAACTGACGTGAAGTGGATTCCGCGAGTGAAATCTACGACCAAACATGATTTGACGGGTATGCAGAAAGGCACACTAGTCATTTTTCTTCTGGCTGTAGTCCTTTGGCTTACTGAATCCTTCCATGGATTAAGTTCAGCTATGGTTGCGGCATTTATCGCAATTCTCCTCTTCGTCGTCGGACTGCTTGATAGGAGGGATGTAAAGAAGGCAGATTGGAATACCTTACTTCTTTTTGGTGGTGGTCTTAGTCTAGGAGCGGCTTTGGTGGTTTCAGGATTAACTGATATGTTAGCTGACGGGATAATGCTCTTCGCTCCCGTTTTTGGCTATGTTGGTGTTGTGGCAATACTAGCGGTGAGCACTTTGTTGGTGAGTATGGTTGCAAGTAACACGGTGAGCGCAAGTATCTTCATTCCGATTTCTATTAGCGTCGCTGGCTCAATTGGTGCAAACCCCGTAGTCTTTGCTGTGCTCATTGCCATCGCTTCAAGCATTGATTTTATGCTTCCAATAGGAACACCCCCCAATGCTATTGCTTATAGCTCTGAAAGAGTAACAATGAAAGATATGGTAACAACTGGCTTTGCCTTGAATATCATTAGTTTGTTGATTTCCCTGGCCTTTGCGTATTTCCTCTGGCCATTAGTCCCACTGTTATAATCCAAGGGAAGACAAAACGATGTTTGCTGAATATGATCCTGATCATTTAATTAAACGCCTTTTTGGCATTTCCCCAGAAAACATTGCATCGACTGTGATTCTAGCCCCTACGAGAAGAATTGCTGCAGAATTGGTAAATCAACTTCAGAAGCCACAAACCTTTGGCACCTGGTTTACAGGTGTGTCAGGGTTTCTGGAAACCGATGTGTTTGTTACTGTGTTGGATAATGTCCGCTATGCCCCTGGCATGGCGGATTGCGTATACTTCCTCCAATTTGCAGGTGTCAAGAATCTCATTTACACCGGATCCATTGGTGGCCTAGCTAAAGGAATGAAAATTGGGGATTTTATTCTGGTCAAAGAGGCTGAACGAGGCGACGGGGCCTCGGGCTATTTTTCTCCCATCTATGACCCAGCTATTGCAAATCAGGAATTCCTTGACCAGATTCGCCCAATACTGCAAGCTACTGCGAATGAGGAAGGCTACCAGCTTTTCGAGGGACGTATCTTTACCACAGATTCGCTGGCTGCTGAAACTGTGGAGTTTCTCACGGCACTTCAAACCCGCGGTTTTCTAGGTATTGAGATGGAAACGAGTGCCCTGTATGTTGTTGCACGATGCGCAGGAATGCGAGCGGTTGCAGCGCATGTGATTTCGGATTTACCCTTGGATAGGAAGACGCTCTTTGATGAATTCACGGATGTAGAAAAAGAAAGGAGAGCAAGCGCGTATTCTCATCTCGTCAACACGTGGGTGAAGGTTGCACGTATCTTGGCGAGTGAAGAGAGATAGGCGCTGCTGAGTTAGGCTTTGCCAACGAAGATTAAGATGACGCCGATGAGCATCAGAATTCCAATGAGAGCGGTGAGGCTTAGACCTATTCCGCCGACGATGAGGAAGATAATGGCGAAGACGAGAAGTAGGATGAAGTAGGTTGAGTTGTACCGTTTGTTAAGGCGTACACAGAAGAGGAGTGAGAGGAGTCCGAGCGCTAAATAGAGTATCCCGTAGGCGATACCCATTAAACTCATACCAGCAATCATTGTGATTCCTAGGAAGATAGCGATTATTGCAGCGATTGCACTAAGAACGATCCCTGTAAATACAAGCGTTTTATTTGAAGCCAATTTTGTCACCTGTCACCTCAATGCTCCTGATGTTCCCTTAAAGGCTTACGCTGATAGAGAACGAGTGAACGGATTTAGGCTCCAAACATGGGAGACCGGTCGAGATAGCTCATGAGGAGGGGCATTACAGCCATACCGAGGAGGTGTCCTAATCCGCCTTTGGCACACGCTCTTTCACTGAACTCTTTGACATCATCATTGCGAACCGCATGTCCTACAAGGAGCAGGGGAACGGGATTGCCAGTATGTTTACCGTTGGTGCTGGAGGTGGTGTGATCACCGGTGATGGCAATATGTGTATAATCCATATCGATGAGTGGGAGAAGCGTCGCCACCATGTGGTCGAATTTTTCAACCATCTCCATTTTCTTCTTGGGGTTTTTATCATGGGCAGCACTGTCGGTTGGTTTGAAGTGGAGAAAAACGAAATCATGGGTTTCGAGGGCTTTAGCGGTGGCACGGGCTTTAGCTTCGACATCTGTATCGTAGGTGGCTGTTGCCCCCGGCACGGTGAGTATTTCCATGCCCACGCTACGGGCAACGCCTTTGTAGAGTGCTCCACCAGCCACACATGCAGCAGAAATGCCGAACATTGTTTTTAATGGGGGAATAACAGGGAGAACACCAGCACCGCGTACGAGAACGATATTCGCTTCAAGTTGTCCAGCTTTTTTTCGAGAGGAATTGATGGGGCTTTTTGAAAGAATGCGATGAACTTCACGGGTGAATTCGTTTATTATCTGGGCTGTTCGTTTGGCTTCTTTTGAATCATCGAGAGGTGTTGCAGCAAGTACTGAATCGCTGAAACCATGTGGATCCGTATCTGAGATTGCGGATGAGAGGTTTTTTCCACGCAGCACCACGACACAACGATGTTCCACGGTATGTCCGACAATCACTTCAACTTCTGGATGGTTGGGGAGTTTGAGTCCGTTGATGAGTTTCGCGAGCTTCCGACCTTCAGGGAGGTTCCGTCCGGCTCGTCGATCTAGAACTTCGAAACTGTCATCGCCAGATACTTTGACGGTGGCAAAATTTCCACGAAATGCCACGTCCGTAGGTTTGAGATCAAGTCCTGCACCGAGGGCTTCGAAGGGTCCACGGCCTGTATAGCAATCCCGAGGATCATATCCGAAAAGAGAGAGATGACCTGTATCGCTTCCTGGAGGAATGCCCGGTGAAAGTACATGAAGGAGTCCTGTTGCACCCTTTGCAGCAAGTTTATCTAGTGTGGGTTTGGTGGCTGCTTCCAGGGGGGTTTTGCCTTTCAATGTCGGAATTGGACGGTCGCCAATTCCATCACAGACAATCAGAATCGCTTTTTCAGATTTTTTCGATGGCATCGTGGAGTCTAGCCCCTATGTGCTGGTCCCTCATGAAGGGTTAAAAACCTACTCCCATTACCGAAACAGCAAAAAAGCGGGAAGGGAACAGAGTGGTGGCTATTTTGTTGCCGAGGTGGCGGAGTGGCCACGCGACAGCCTGCAGAGCTGTTTTATATGGGTTCAAATCCCATCCTCGGCTCCACTCTACTTTTGCTACTCATAGTTAGGAAAGACCAAATTCTCCTTTCAGAGCGCATCCTCACGAAGTTGAATGTATTAGGCTGCGGAGGTGTCTGGTGGGGTTATGGGTTCGAGTTGGATTGGGACGAATACGCCCTTGATGCGCAGTTGGTAGATAGAGATGAGGGCTTCGCGTTTGTCTGTTTTCGCGGCGGTGAGATAGGTGCTCAGGATTTGCCCTAGGAATACGTATTCGCGGTCGAGGGTTAGTTCTTTGGAGAGTTTGTAGATGTCGGATTCGAGGGAGGTGAGTTGGACGTTGCGTGGTTTGCGTTTAGCGACGGAGTGGGGATGTCGAAGGGAGATGAGGAAGATTTCTTCGACGAGGTCTGAGGCGCCATTGAATTGGTCAACACGTCCAGCCCAATTCTCGAAATCTTTGTGGTAGCGTTTTTCGAAGGCGGTGGTGAAGTTTTCGAGGCGGTTCCGTAATTGGTCACTGGGTTGGCCGCTGAGTACGAGGGCGTTGCGGACAAAGTGTCCGTCATGAATGAGGATGCGGAAGCCTTCGTAGGTGAGTTCTCGGAGGGTGGCTTCTTCTTTTTTGCCGTTGGCGAGACCAGGGCTGTCGGCTAGGTCGTGTCCGAAGGTGGAAATGGCTTGGAGGAAGCCGGCAACGAGGGTGGCATCCTGGCTTTCTGCGGCGAAGGGATCGAAGACACATATTCCACTTTCTTTGT
>Ga0209636_10000328_pt1 | contig 44291 bp, 43 predicted proteins | sample DeeMarSWOR152_54_FD_187464 | JGI IMG/M metagenome (GOLD analysis project Ga0209636, IMG submission 187464) | Marine sediment microbial communities from White Oak River estuary, North Carolina - WOR-1-52-54 (SPAdes) (version 2) | ecosystem: Environmental > Aquatic > Marine > Intertidal zone >...
CTGCCTAGCGTATCGGACACCCTCCCTATAAGTGGAGAACAAAATTTCAGCGCCCTCCTTCTCAAGTCTCCTCGCGATTGGGACGCAGCGGCCCACGTGTCCGAGACCGAGACCGGAAGGCGAAAAATGAATCCGCACGGAGATTGTCCTCCACCTCAAAGTCTTTTCTGTTTGGTCTTGCCTTTTAAGGGATTCTTCTTCGAAGAACAGGGCTTGAAACTTTAAGTTTTTATCGCACGCACGATTAAGTTTTCATTTGGGTTGCTATTTTGTTTCCGAACTCTTTGCATTTGGGGAGTTCTCCCTCTGAAATTGGGCCTTTCGTCTCTTGAACTCTTATGGATAATCCAGGAGCCATCATTTTTAAACTTGGAGCCTTTTCGTTTATTCTCTTCTCCATTTTCTTCGCTGCTTTTTCGAAGTCTTCGCTGAGGTATGTGTCGAAAACAGCGAACAGTTTCCCCTCTAAAGAGAGCTTGCCAAGTTTGTCGATGAACTTCCTAATGCTCCTTGTTGGTCCGCCGAAGTGATTCGGAGAACCCACCAAAATCGCATCATAATCAACAATCTCGTTAAGGTCAACCTCTTTAAGTTCCCTAAGGACCGCCTCTATTCCTTCAACTTCCTTCATTCCCTCTATGATTGTTTCCGCCACGCGTTTGGTGTTGCCATATTTTGACTCATAAACAACAATAACTTTGGCCAATGCCTTCACCCTTCGTTATTTGAAGTTTACGAAACGGTAGATATAAGACTTTCATGCATACGCTTACGCGTATCTCTCCTCTTTCCATGGATCAGCCGTGTTGCTATACCCGCGGGTTTCCCAGTAGCCCAGTTCTTGTTCTCTAGTAAATCGGAGCTTTCTCACCCATTTTGCGCTTTTGTAGGCATACTTCTTAGGCACTACTAGGCGTAGTGGTCCCCCATGCTTAGGTTCTAGGGGCTTGTCATCTAGGCGGTAGGCCAGAAGCACATCATCTTCTAGTAAGTCTTCAAGGAGCAGGCTCGTGGTATAGTCTCCCTCAGCTATAACCGTCACGTATTTAGCTTCCTTCAGAGGTTTAACCAGATCAGAGATGGTTTTGAATACAACTCCTTTCCACTTGTTGTCCAGTTTGCTCCACCCAGTTACGCAGTGAAAATTACTTATGCTGACCGTTTTTGGAAGCTTCAAAAACTCTTCGTATGTTAACCTCACCGGGTTTTCCACTAAACCTTCAACCATGAAATCCCATGTTTTTGGGTCAAACTTCGGTATGGGACCCTCATGTAAAACTGGAAATTTCGAAGTGACTCTCTGATTCGGGGGAATCCTCCGGTTTTCAACGCCCATAATCAGCCACTCCTCAGGAACAACATTCGCTGTCTCACAGTTATTCTTTTCTATACGATAACCAATTCGCGCGCGTGATATTTACTGTTATAAACTGCGATTTTTTGCACGCATAAAAACAGTTTCTTACCAGACTTTGTCAACTTTCAAATGCGTCAAAAATCCCACTAGACCGTAGAGTGGAACGGAAAGAATTTCGGTTATGTCTCCAATCGAGATCGGAAAGGCTCCGAATATAAGAAGACTCAAAACAAAAAGAAACACGTCATATATTATTAACGATTTGAAGTTATGGAAGGTTTCAGTTGTCTTCCATTTTCTCCGCATCCCCAGACCCAGAAAAGCGAAAATATACAGCGGGGCAAAAAGCAGAAGCGCATACTTCTTATACCATGGTAAATCTTCAGTTTTATCTTTTACATAACTTTGAGGTTTTTTTCTGAAGATGGAAGGTAAGTCTGGAAGAAAGCTACTATAAACGAAAATCAATATGCCTAAAAACATAGAGTCTAGAGTATTCTCTCCAAATAAATAGAGATCCGTACAAACGTAAAGAAGGCTTGCTGGCAAAACTACCCATTTGAAAACTTTGATCAAAAGATCAACATGGTTCCTAGTTTCATGTTTCATACGCCAAAAAGCGAGTTTTACCCTAGCTTTTTGATTTGCGGTCTTGAAGTAGCCTAACACAGAAGCATATGTTAATCGCCTTAACCCAAACACAAAGCGATAAATCAGTTTGGATATTTCACGCCTAGTCTTTTTTAGTTCTGAAAGCTTCAGATTCAAGAGGATTTGCCAGATGAAAACACCCCATGCATAGAACAAAAATAAATCTACCGAAAGAACGTATAGCACACCATATTCTTGAAGAACGTAGTGCGCAATTGCGATCCCCCAAATCAGCGTAGCTATCAAAAGCACAATAAAAGCCAACTTGAACTTGGGCGTGGCTAGGTTCCCCTCAACAAAATCTACAATAACTGTACACTTTAAGTGTTTCGCTAGGGATATTTCTTTGCAGAACTCAATTATAGGCACCATAAGGTCTGCGCCTGTGAGCTGCTTATAGATAGAAAAAGGGATGTACGGAAACATCACCATGGAGTTGCGTGCGCGCTTACGGCTAAAGCAACTAGCCTACGGACTCCGCATATCCTTAATGATGACAGGCCCGCTGGGAGCGGTTTCTTTAGCGATAACGCATGAAAACTTGTAAATTTTGGTTCCTTTAACGAGCCAGCAGTCAGGCATCAAACCGGCTTTTACGCAGCATTGGGAAAGAAACTCTTCCGCGTTCCATTTCCATTCCACGGGCACCTGCGGCAAGAGCAGGCCTTTATAGTATCCGCTTTCGACGATTAAGCCGTCCCGCCCAACCTTAACTTTTGCTGGGTAATCCGAGGGTTTCTCCGCTTCGATGAGTTTTGGGGGCGTAAGCACGCTCAGCTCAAAGACTATGTGATTGAGTTCATCGGGGGAGACCGGAGGGAAACGGGGGTCCTGTGTGGCGGAGCTGACGGCGGCTTGAATCACGGCTTGCGCTAAAGGAGTGTCAGGATAAGGAAGACCAATGCAACCCCTCAACTCCTTTTTTCCACCTCTGATCCTGTTTAACGTGACGAAGACCCCGCAGTGTTCCATAAGCTTCTCCGAAACATCTTTAGGCACTTTAACAACTGTTCCTTTTTCGAGGTACTCCTCCACGGCTTTCCGGGCGAGCTTAACGAGGAACTCTCCCTCCTTAAGGGTTAATTGAAACTTCACGAACATACGCCTCCGATGTAGGAAGACGGACCGGTGATATTAAGCTTCTCGATTGACCTGTCTTATTATTCTATGTTCCTCTTGAAATAATCTTTTAGCATATCTGAGTGCCTAAAGGCTAATTTTTTCGGTAAAGCTTTTGGATGAAACAGTTTAATGGTTTCTACTTCTTCTTTTTGCGGTTGCGTTTCGCCTTCTACCAGACTGACGTGAAAGCATGTTGCATGGTAATCGTACTCTATTCCGTCCTGCACGCCTTTCTCGTCATACTCCCCGATCTTCGCAACGACTTTAACGGTTAAGCCGGTTTCTTCCTTTATCTCCCGAACAACCGCCTCCTCAGCAGTCTCCCCCTCATCCATTCTTCCGCCCGGCAGAGCCCAGTAGCCCTTAAACACAGGAGTTTTACGCTTTATGAACAAGATTTTTCCACTTGAAAAAACAACAATCGCTGCAACCGTGTTTCCGCTAAACTTCACCGAGAGCAAAAGCCTCCTACGCCAAGTTTTATCTTATACTTTAACTTTCTCCGTTTAATATTAACCTAGAGGCGGGAAAGCGTGATCCAAGTTTACAGTCAAAAAATCGGAGACATGTGGTATGCAGCCGCTGTGGAGGAGGAGCGAATATTTGCGACTGCTTTTTCCCCGCGTGAAAGAGACGTTTTACGGATTCTTTTGAAGCTTTTGCCGTATAACAGATCCTTCACGGTGATGGAGAAGACGGATGGTTTCGCTGCGAACGTTTTAGAGGCTTTGAAGACGGTTTTTGACGGGGAAGAGCCCCCTTGCAGGTTTGAATTAGCCTTTGAGCGGCTTTCGGGTTACGCTCGAAAGGTGCTTCAGTGTGTTTCTTTGGTTCCTGTTGGTTACTTGACCACGTATAAGGCGGTATTCGAGGTTGTTGGCGGAGGCGCTAGGGCTGTTGGGCGTGTTATGGCTTCAAATCCTTTTAGTTTGCTGGTTCCATGCCACAGGGTTGCTCATTCAGATTTCAGCCTTGGCGGTTATGGAGCTGGCGAAGAAACGAAGTTGAAGCTTCTTTTAAGGGAAGATCGGGGATACGAGAACCCGATGGAGCTGGAAGTAAAGGGCAAAAAATTAGCTTTGTTTCCCATCAAATACCTCAAAACAGAGTGATCTCTCCCGCACAATCCCCTTTTTGTGTCAGCGCGTGCATTACCAAATTATTGCAAAGTATATAACTAAGCCCATGCTGTCATACGAATGTCCGACACTTAATTCGACTATGGTGTCATCCTGTGGTTCGATGAAAATCAGTCCTAAGTTGGTGGTGTTAAAGCAGACTATTGCGTGTGCTCCATCTGTAAATTCAACATATACCCAGCCACATCTATAACCTGCTTCAAAAGCATTCTTTTCGAAATCGGCTGCAAAGTTAAAACAGGTATAATTTTCGGTATGTTCGTTTTCATCAGTTTGATCTGAAGAGATGAACTGCAAGGCTTCCTCATAGGTTGGGTCTCTTATGTTATATCCTCTTCCAACACCATCTTCCACACCCTGAACATATCCATTGGAAAAACCTGTTGTGTTTCCTGTGGAAAATCCATCTTCATAGCCTGAGCTATTCCCAATTTCGTAGCCACACGGGTATCCGCTTTGGTTCCCCTCGCCAAAACCTAACTCGTATCCCTCGTTAAAGCCGGTTTGTTTACCGCTCAGAAATCCTGTTTCGTAGGCAGTGCTTCTTATGCCGTTTATGAATAAACCCATAAGTAGGGCTACGATAACGATACACGTTACCATAATAACCGCATTTCTCTTTCTAGTGGATTTTGGGGAAGGAACAGGCTTTGGTTCAGGTTCTTCTGTTACCTCGGCTTCTATATGCTCCTCAGGTTTTTCTCTATGTATTACCTCGCCAGTGCCCTTTGATTCAGTCCATTTTAATCCGCATGATAAGCATTTGTAAGTAATAGTTTCTGCATCATAGTCTGAAACCTCTGTTGAAAAAGAACCGCAACGCACACACCATTTCTCTCCCCTCATTATAGCCTTCCTTTTTTGTTTTTCCACGAGCTTTTCCTTCTGATACCAAAAATTTTTGGTCTTAGACAATTTTGTGCACTTATGATTTTCTGGAAGTCTATGTCTAGAACAGAAAGGGAGACCACATAGACTGCATTTATGAGGAAATACAATCTCTTCATCGCAATAAGAACAGCGCATAAAGAACTTCGCCTCTTTCCACATGCAATGTAAAACATGTTAATGTCAGATATACAAAAGATTTGCGGACTAAAGTCCCATCATGCACGCGCAGACAACAGTGAAAGTGAATACTGTGATTAGGGCTTGGAAATTCTCCAAATATCTTAAGAGGGAAAGCCAAGTTTAAATTATGTGATGTGCGCAAGGTTTAGAGTGTGGTTTGGAATGTCAAGGGCTTTGTATGTGGGTCGGTTTCAGCCTTTTCATCTCGGTCACCTTTACGCTGTTCGGTACGTGGCTGAAAGATCCTCCGAGTTCATAGTCATGATTGGAAGCGCGCAGTACAGTCACACGTTGGATGATCCTTTCTCGGCTGGAGAAAGAGTGACCATGATTCGATTATCGCTCGATGAGGCAGGGATAGATCCGTCAAGGTATTATATTATCCCCGTTACAGATTTGAATCTTCACGAAGTTTGGGTGGCACACGTTGTTTCCTATGTTCCCAAATTCGATGTGGTTTACACGAATGAGCCTCTGACGCGGCGGCTGTTCCTCGAAGACAAGCGTTTCCCAGTTAAGCCCGTTCCCCTCCGAAAGCGCAAATCGTATTCAGCCACGGAAGTGCGGAAACGCATATTAAACGGAGAAAACTGGAAGGAACTTCTCCCGAAAAGCGTGGCAAAATTCATTGAAGAAATAAACGGCGTAGAAAGGCTGAGGGACCTAAACAAAGACGATAAGGCTTAACGTTCTGAAATAGGCGAAACCTGAACAGCGTCGCCTGCTTTAACGTTAAACTTCTTCGCGGCGCTTCCTTGATTCACAGACAACTCGAGGAAATCGCTGCCGCCGATTACTGCAAGGGGCGAACCGACAGGAACTTCGCCGTAGGCTGAACAAAATCTCAGTTTAAGGGTCTTGTCTCCAATTTTCACTTGGAGAAACCGTCCTTCGCTCACGTCCAACTTTTCAAGGTCCCCAGCGGAAATATTTGTGATGACGTTGCCGAAGCCGTCGATGTAGAGGATTTCGCCAAGCAATTTAGCCCCTTCAAGTTGCGGCTTCGCAAATTCAGGCACCGCATAATCATGTATTTCTGGTCCGAACTCGGACGGGAGAACGCCTTTCGCCAAATAGGCGGCAGCACAGCTGAAAACGTCGCGTCCGTGGAAGGTTCGCGAGATTTTCGGAAGCATGTACCGCCGATTGGTTATGTGGTAAGCGCGGCGTATTCCTTCCTTTCGGGCGGACAGCACGAGGAGACCGTTGTCTGGTCCTACGTAGAATGAGCGTTTGGTTTCGATGGTTATGGGTCGTCGGCTGGTTCCAACCCCTGGATCCACAACTGCAACGTGAACTGAACCGGAGGGAAAGTGTGGAGCGGCTGAGGCGAGAACAAAAGCACCCATGCGCACATCGAACTTCTTAATCTCGTGACTTATGTCCACCAAAGTTGCTTCTGGACAAATGGAAAGCACAACAGCCTTCATTTCCGCTACGTAAGGATCCTTCAAGCCGAAGTCCGAAAGCAAAGTTACAACCGGCAACTCTAACAGCACACCTCGAACAGGTTATATCTCAAACTTTGAGGAATACGCCTTAATACTTTTATCAACGCGCACGCATTTTGAGATTAGGTTTATGAAGGGGAACCGCGCATATAGTCGGCAAAAGGAGGCTTAAAGTTGGTGTATGATGAAGAGACCATTTTGCTTATGACCCCCGGACCCGTTTCCTTCCATCCGAGGGTTTACCGAGCCATGTCGAGGGTGGGATGGCACCACCGAACCCCCGAGTTCAGAAAAACCGCGGCTGAATGCATATCCATGATGAAGGAGGTTATGCAGACCAAAAACGACGTCTACATCATAATGGGCTCAGGAACCGCAGCCATGGAAGCAGCCATCGCCAACCTCGTGGCGCCCGGAGACGCGGTGTTAAACCTCATCAACGGAAAGTTCGGCGAACGTTACGGAGAACTCACAGAAACTTTCGGCGGAAAACCAGTTCCGTTGGAGGTTGAAATGGGTGAGGCAATCAAGCCGGAAATGGTTGACGAAGCTTTAGAGAAGAACCCTGACGTCAAATTTGTGACCATGGTCCACAACGAGACTTCCACTGGAGTGCTTAATCCAGCCCCAGAGATCGCGAAAGTAGTGAAAGATCACGGTAAGGTCTTGATTGTTGACGGCATAACCTCGGTTGGCGGGGACTACGTTTACCCTGATAAATGGGGCATTGACGTTCTGGTCACGGGAACACAAAAATGTTTAGGATGTCCAGTCGGGCTCTCAGCGATAATGGTCAGCCCAAAAGCATGGGAAATCATCGAAAAAAGGGAGAGAACACCCACCTACTATCTTAGCCTCCAAGCCTACAGGAAGTCCTTCAACAAAAGCGGAGATACACCTTACACTGCCTCAGTGTCGCTGGTTTACGCCCTCCACGAGGCGCTCAGTATGATCCTCGAAGAAGGATACGAGAACCGCGTGCGGCGCCACAGGCTCATGGCGGAAGCCACCAGAAGCGGAATGAAAGCCCTAGGGCTTCAACTCTTAGCTGAGAAAGGATACGAGTCGAATACGCTGACGGCGGTTAAGTACCCCAAGGGCGTAGAGGACGGCGACTTCAGGAAAACCATGCAGAAACACGGAGTATTAGTCGCGGGAGGACAAGCCCAACTTAAAGGAAAAATCTTCAGAGTGGCACACATGAACATAACGGGAGAGAAGGAAATCCTGCTCACGTTGGCTTTAACGGAGTTGACGCTGAAAGAACTAGGCTTCAGCTGCGAGGGCGGCGCCGCAGTTTCCGCCGCAGAACAGGTTTTCCTAAAGGCAAAGTGAAAACGTACAGTAAAATCTATATTCTGTTCGTGTATACTGCAGTGTTAAGGTGTAAGGTTGATGAAGCTCGTAACAGTTTTGCTCCCTGAAGCTTATCTCGAAGGCCTCGACGAACTTGTGAGAGCCAGCATGTATCCGAGCAGAAGTGCAGCCATCAGAGCGTCGGTTAGAGACCTACTTAAACGGGAACTCTGGGCTAGAAGAGAAGAATAATATCTTCAGTTATCTCTGCTTGGCGGCATCCCTAACAAATTTTGCAGCTTCAACAGGCTTCTCAGCCAAAGTTATGCTCCTTCCGACAATAAGATAACGCGCCCCAGCGTCAACAGCCGCTGCAACGTCTCCGCCTTGAGCGCCAATGCCAGGCGAATAAATGGGAACCCGATCGCCTAAGACATCATGAACCTGCCTTATTTTCTCAGGGTAAGTGGCACCAACCACCGCACCGTCAGCACCCCAAGACAGAGCCCACTCAGCGAAAACAACGAATTGGGGAAACATCCTGCCGGTTTTGGGATCCCGCACCATCTGACCGTACCCCTCCCCAGCGCCCTTATGACTCATGTAAACCAGCAAGATGACGCCGCGATTCATTTTCTCGGCGACCTCAAACACCGGTTGCATGCCCTCAGCCCATCCTACGAAAGGATTAGCGGTCAAGGCATCGAAACCAGCTTTATAATAGTATTCAGCGATCAGACGGTTTGTGTGCCCCACATCGTTGATTTTGCAGTCCATGATGGCGGGAAGCCCAAAATCGTGGATGCGGTTCACAAGTTTCCGCGCACCGTCGGATAAACCAAGCGGAAGAACAAGCTGCCGGTTTATTTTCACAGCGCAAAGATACGGATGCATCCTCTCCAGCAGATCGAGGCTCTTAGACATAAGGCTTTGAGGCTTTTCCGGGGGAAGATCTAGGGCTAGGACTATGTTTGACCCCGCCTTTTCTGCAGATCGCTTCATTTTCTGTTTGAAGGACAAATTTAGCACCCTTGAAATACGCTTATCCCTTTTTCAGTTTAAGGTTAATAATATTAACCGCCGATTTGAATGAAAAATTATGATGCTGAAAATCGATAGTCAGCTTAAGGCGGCTTTTCCAGAGCTGAGGGTTTTGACTTGCGAAATTAGGGATGTGAAGGTCGTTAAGTGGAACAGTGAACTGGAAAGCTTTGAGGCTGAGTTGATGGAGCAGGGGAGGAAGCAGTACAGCCTAGAATCGTTGAAGGACCTTCCGACGGTGAGAGCCTACCGAGACTTCTTTTGGCGCGTTGGAATAGACCCGACTAAAAACCGACCGGCTGCCGAAGCCCTGATCAGAAGAATCTTGAGAGGCGGAACCATACCGAACATAAACACGCTTGTCGACGCCTACAACCTAGCATCAATAAAAACTGAAATCGCCTTAGCAGCCTTCGATTTGGATAGGTTAAAGGGCGGTCTTCTGATGCGGTTCGCTGAGGGAGGCGAGGAGTTTATGGGAATTGGGATGCAGAAACCGATGGTTCTTCAAGGGGGCGAAATCGTGGTCTCCGACAGCGAAAAGCTGGTCGCTGTTTATCCGCACCGAGACGCGGACAACACAAAGGTAACGGAGCAAACGAAGAACATTGTTTTAATGGTTTGTGGCGTTCCAGGCATCCGAGAAGAAACGCTGCGGAACGCGGAGCGGGTGACAATAGAGTATATAACGCGTTTCTGCGGCGGGCAAGCTGGACAGGGAGCTGCTGATGATTAAGGTTGGGTGCTGCGGGTTTCCGGGTGGAATGAAAAAATACTTCGAAAAGTTTAGGCTGGTCGAAGTTCAAAGCACATTCTATAAACTTCCAAGAGTTGAAACCTCGGAAAAATGGAGAAAAAACGCGCCGAAGGAATTCGAATTCACCGTGAAAGCTTGGCAAGCCATAACTCATCCGCTGACAAGTCCCACATGGAGAAGAGCAAGAATTCGATTTAGCGTTGAAGAAGCGGATAGATACGGGTTTCTGAGGCCAACCTCACAGGTTTTCGAAGCTTGGGAAAAAACCAAGAAGATTTGCAACGTTCTCGAAGCCAAGGTTTGCGTGATTCAGTGTCCCGCCAGCTTCACAGCCAACGAACAAAACATCCGAAACGCAAAGAAGTTTTTCTCTGAAATCGAAAGAGGCGAGTTAACCGTCGCGTGGGAGCCTAGAGGAAAAAGCTGGACTGCTGAAAAAGTAAAGAGCCTCTGCGAAGAGTGCGAGTTAACTCACTGTGTCGATCCTTTCGCCACTGAACCCGCATATTTCGCAGACAAAACCGTCTATTTTAGGCTTCACGGCAAACCGCCAGGCACCAAGATGTACTATTACAAATACAGCAACGAAGACTTAAATTGGCTCTTGGAACAAGTGAGGCACTTAGAAGCCGAAGGGCTGGAAGTTTATTGTCTCTTCAACAACATTTACATGAGGGAAGACGCCGAAAAATTCAGTCACTTAATTTAAGTTCGCGTTTAACTACCTGAAAGTCCTCTTCAAGCGCCTCCCGGTATCTCGGATTATACAATGCAGCCGCAGGGTGATATGTCGGAATTACACGAACTTTAAGATCGAAAAGCTCTCCATTATACAGTTTTCCGTGAATGCCGGTTATGCCTTCGGTTTCAAAGCCCATTTTTCGTAGGATATAGGAGGTCGAGTGTCTGCCTAGAGTCACGATGAGTGTCGGCTTAATCGCCTTAATTTGCCTTTCCAAAAAAGGAGTGCAGCTTTGAATCTCGCTTGGCCGGGGGTCACGGTTCTCCGGCGGTCTGCACTTAAGGACATTAGTGATGTAAACCTCAGCCCGAGAAAGACCGGCTTTTAAGAGTAGCTCAGCTAGAAGCTTGCCTGCTGCTCCAACGAAAGGACGCCCCTTCACGTCTTCCCAGTAACCGGGCGCCTCCCCGATGAACAAAACGGCGGCTTCAAGGTTTCCCTCCCCCGGAACCGCGTTTCGGCGATTCTTCCACAACTCGCATCTTTGACAAATATGAACCTCAACCGCAATCCTTTCCAAAACGTCTTGTTTAGACATAAGACTTCACTTAGCCAAGCCTTGGGCTATTTCCTCCACCGCTGAGATCAACTTGTCGATTTCCTCCCGCGTGTTATAGAAGTAGGTTGAAGCCCGGACGCTTCCCTGTCTCTGGATTACATTTCTCATGCATGGAAGGGCACAGTGATGCCCTGAGCGAACCATGATATCGGCTGAAACGTCCAGCGCTAAGGCTACATCATGCGGATTCAAATCAGCCACGTTGAAGGGCATAATGCCAACCCTACGCTTAGGCTCGGGACCGTAAAGTTCCACGTTCGGAATCGCACTTAAACCCTCATACGTTTGCTCCATTAGCTTCCTCTCATAGTTTTCGATGTTTTCCATACCGATTTTGCGCAGATAGTCAGTTGCAGCTCCAAGTCCAATGGCTTCCCCTATAGCCGGCGTTCCAGCTTCAAACCGCATAGGACTTTTATCCAGCCTGTAGGAGTTGAGGCGCACATCGATTATGGTTCCTCCACCGATACACAGAGGCTCAACCTTTTCAGCTAATTCTTGTCGGATGTATAAGGCGCCAGAACCAGTCGGAGCACACATCTTATGTCCTGAAAAGGCGAGAAAGTCGCAACCGATTTTTTGCACATCAACCTTTATGTGAGGAACAGACTGGGCTCCGTCGATGAGCACGTAAGCGCCGTGTTCATGGGCTATTTCAGTTATCTCCTTAACGGGCGTTATCACGCCTAAAACGTTTGAAACATGGGTTACAGCTACTAACCGGGTCTTGTCATCAACAGCCTTCTCGAAGTCGGCGGGATCCAGAATTCCTTCGCGTACGGGTTCTTTCGGCTTTACGACCTCAACATTTAGCTTATGGCGTTTCTTCTCGCGGAGCCAAACGATGAAGTTGGAGTGGTGTTCAATCATAGAGGTTATGATCTTGTCGCCCCGTTTCCAGTTTAAGCCGCTCGCGACGAGGTTTATTCCCTCGGTGGTGTTTCGAACCATCACGATTTCAGATTCAGACCGAGCGTTGATAAAATTGGCAACTTTCGCGTGGGCGCGTTCATACTCCTCGCTCGCCCGCTGAGACAATCTATGGACACCTCGCTCCACGTTCGCTCGATACTCGTGATAAAACTCTAGGGTTTTTTGAATTACGGGTTCAGGGGTTAGGCTGGTCGCGGTGTTATCCAAGTAGATTATGCCAGTTGCTAAAATCGGAAAATCCTTTCTTATCTCTTGTACGTTAAGCACTGCTTGTCCCTCGAAGATTATTTATTGAATAGAATTTTATTAGCTTCTAAGTAATAAATGGTGAACATTATGCTTGGCCTTAAACGAGACTACAAAGGTGTTGAAATCATCGCATTAACAGGCGACATCAGTGAGCAGGAAACAGACGCTGTTGTAAATCCAGCTAACACTTGGATGATCATGGGAGGCGGAGCTGCGGGCGCCATAAAAAGGGCTGGCGGACAAGAAATTGAGGATGAGGCTGTCAAACACGCGCCGGTTCCGATTGGAAAAGCCATTGTCACAGGCGGAGGGAAACTTAAGGCGAAATACGTGATTCATGCGCCCACCATGAAACGCCCCGCAATGCACATCAACACAGAAAACGTTAGACTGGCGGTCAAGGCGGCATTGGAACTCGCAGACAAAAAAGGGTTCAGAAGCCTAGCGTTTCCGGGAATGGGTACAGGTGTCGGAGGCGTCGGTTTAGAAGAAGCCGCAGAAGCCATGGTTGAGGAAACTAAGAAACACTTGGATAAGGGCACAAGCCTGAAGAGAATAGTTTTTGTTGGTTTCAGAGAAGACCTGACTCGAGCTTTTTCAGGGGCAATAAGTAAAACTCTTGCTTCATGAATTCCCCAAAAAAACTGTCGGATAACGCGTCGCTAATAGAGGTTTTAGGGTGATGATGTGTCGTTTTTTACACTGATAGAACAGCTGGTCGGGAATAGTCCGACAACTTTATATAGGTCTTCCGCTTTTTATTTGATTTGTCGGATCGGCAATGTCGGAATTTGATATTATAAAACCGGAAAGTAAGGAAGAATTCATCAACTTGCTGTTAGCAGCAAAGATGGAAGAAGTGAGAACCAGAAAGGCTAAGGGGTTGAAATCGACAAAACCGACAGTCAGCGGAACCGCGCGGGTGATGAACATTCACCGCGATACCCTTTACCAGTGGATGAAGGAGTTCGGCGTGAAGTTCGAGGACGTCAGCGGAGAAGAGATCGAAAAAGTTCCGAAAGCTAGGAAAAAATGGGGTGCTCTTGTTTACCCGAGCTATATGATAGGTGAAGCTTTGACGGGTGAGGGACAGGAGACCGCCCACATCGACCTGATTATCGGCGACAAAGAAGGCCCTGTGGGCGAGGCTTTCGCTCAAGGTTTGTCAAATTTATCCGCTGGGCACACCCCAGTTCTCGCGGTCATAAGGCCCAATCTGCCGCCTAAGCCGTATACGTTGTTGGTTCCTAAGGTCACTATGAAGAGTATGGAGGAGGTTTCACGGGTTTTCGGTCCTGTTCAAGCGGCTGTGGCGAAGGCTGTGGCTGACGCGGTTGAAGAGAACATTGTTCCTAGGGACAAGATTGAGGATTGGGTGATAATATGCAGTGCATTTTTGCACCCGGAGGCAAAGGATTACAGGAAGATTTACCAGTATAACTACGGAGCGATGAAGTTGGCTCTTAAGCGTGCTTTAACTAACTATCCGTCCCTCAGTAAGATCATGTATGATAAAGACAGAGCGAAGCATCCTATCATGGGTTTCAGTGTTCCTCGATTGTGGAGACCGCCTTACCTTCAAATAGCGTTCGACATCACAAGTTTAGAGGCGGTGAAGCGGGTCATACAGCAGACACCGCGAAGCGACAGAATAATTCTCGAGGTCGGCACACCCCTGCTTAAGAAATACGGCTTAAGGGTCATTCGGGAAATAAGGGAAGCAACAGCCAAGGACATCTTCATCGTCGCTGATCTAAAAACATTAGATGTTGGGAAAGTAGAAGTTGACTTGGCATTCGAGGAAACCGCGGATGCAGTTGTGGCTTCTGGGTTAGCTGCAACGGAAATGCTGGACAAGTTTATCTATGAAGCGAGAAGATTCGGGATTTACTCTTTTGTGGACATGATGTACGTTGACGACCCCCTTCAGAAACTGCAGTCGCTTCAAGAATTACCTGAAGTCGTTATCCTGCATCGCGGCATCGACGTGGAGGCAGTTGGAAAAACACGTTGGGACCTAATAAAGGAAATACGGGAGAAATTTAAACCTCAAAAACTCTTGTTCGCCGTCGCTGGGGGAATAACCCCTGAAAAGGCACCAGAAGCTTTAGCGAACGGAGCGGACATAATCATAGTCGGCAGGTACATAACTCAATCGAAAGATCCAGAACGGGCGGTAAGGGAGTTCCTAGAAGCCACCCGCGAGATGGTGAGAGACATAGACCTACAGAGGGTCCACGTGGAGTAAACCCTCCTCCTTTTCTCCTTTTTTTATTCAACGGAAATGAATTACGGAAACTTGACTAAACTTAACAATTTGGACAGCTTATGCCTTAAAAGAGCCGTTGGCATGCTTAATGGGTTTCGTCATTAAAGACCGTGGGTTAACGGACATTTGGTTGGGTTGACCTATTCTCTTATAGATTTCTAGAATTTCTTTTTCCTTTGTTTTCTTTCCTAGGTATAAGAGGTGGCTTCCACAATTTTGGGAACAATCTGTTGATCCAAAATTTGGATTTAATACTTTGCCTATCTTTTTTATGCGTTCGTTAACTTCGCATTCTAAGTTTTTCTCTGTTTGCACTGTTATTACGTAGGTTATCGCAACGTTTTTTTGAATTAGCAGATAGTCAATGTGCCAGAAGGAAGTTTTATTCGATGATAGGTGGCGTGAAATTCTTCCTTTCAGACTTGAAGCTCCCTTCCCCAGGGCGGACCCGGTATATGCATAATATCCTCCCCTGAACCTTTGAACGCCCAACTTCCCTATTCTTAAAGACGTTTCTTTTGGAACATGTAAAATAAGCGTGTAAACCCCTTTTTCCGGAATCGGGAGAGCCACGTAAAGTCCCTTTTTATCATTAACTGTTCGGTTTGTTCATTAGTTTTTCGTGCATAAAAATGAGGTTTTGCTGGTGGTGAGCATACTTTTATCTGTTTGTCCTTGCAGTGTTATGTTTAATGCGGTATAAATTGGAAGGATGTGGTGATGAACAAACCGAGAACCGCTGCAGCTATTGTATTTCTATTGTTCACCACCGCCGTGTTTTCAGTTCCCGTCTTAGCGGAAGATGAAGCCTCAGAGTTAAGTTTCACAATTCGAACATCGGTCACATACTCTAACAATGGAACAAGCACTTGGAACTTAACCAAAGAAGACCGGAGCGTTGGTCTATTTATGAATAACAGTTGGCAGACGGTTCGTTTAGTAAATTATTCGATGCCGCTGAATAAAACGGAAATTGACGAGGATGGAAACCCGATCGCTGTTTTGCAGTTTCCGAAATCAAGGCTTGAGCCAAGCGAAAGTATAAGCTTCAATGTTTCCTACGAAGCCGTTTCAAAGCCTCGTCCATCCATAGACGTAACTGAAGAAGAATCAGGAAACTTGACTGATATTCCCGCGAACTTGAGCGAGTACCTAGGCTCGGAAGGACCGTGGTTTATCAACGACACGGATCTCAAGAACTTGGCAAACGACCTAACAAAAGACGAAACAAAGGTTCTCGCAATGGTTGGAAATTTCATCTCTTGGATCGCAGAACACATCGGCTATCCTTCTCCTTTCTCGAAGCATGAGGTGCCATACTATCCAAACGAAACCTACCATGAGCGCGTAGGCGACTGCGACGATCAAGCCATTCTGCTGATCACGCTTTGCCGAATCTCAAAAATCCCAGCATACCTTCAAATCGGATGCATATACGACCCCTTTCTGTTTGCGAACGAAACCTACTGGGACGGCCACGTGAGAAACGTGCAGGACAAAATCGGTTGGCACGGCTGGGCGATGGTTTATATTCCACCTTGGGAGTGGCTTCCAGTTGACCTAACTTACTTCCGAGACGCATTCAGAAGCCAGCTTGTAAATCAGCCCCTTAAAGCAATAGAAAACGCCGCAGTAACCTTGCAAAATGTGCTTCAGTACATGAACATCTCGGGAACAAAGTATGTTGCTTCATCTCTAGAAACGAGAGAGTTCCTCCAAGCCAACGGTTTCTACGTTTACGTGCGAGATGAAATGGTTCAAAACATAGATCAAGAGGGGTATTGGAGCATTTTTTGGGGAAACATCCTCAAAGGAGTTATTGTGGTCGCATGCATAACCACCGTCATCGCTATATTTGTAATATACAGCCGCAGGAGAAGAACGCCGGGCCCGCCTGAAGAACAAGAAGTTCAGTGACTGCCGCGCTCACGTAAAAACTAAAACCTTGATTTGTCAATTAACCCTTCGGAGATGGAGCTCTTGGACGTGTTTGAGGCAATCAGAAACCGCAGAAGCATTAGAGCCTACACTGGAGAGAACGTTTCAGAGGAAGAGGTTGAGAGGTTGATAGACGCTGCGAGGTGGGCTCCTTCAGCTGGAAACATTCAACCGTGGGAATTCATTGTCGTAAGAAACGAGGAAACGAAGCGTAGGCTGTCCGCCGCTGCGCTGGATCAGACCTTCATTGAAGAGGCGCCCGTCGTCATAGTTGTTTGCGCCAACCAGATGCGCTCAGCACAAGGATACGGCAGCAGAGGCACAACGCTTTATTGTCTACAAGACACAGCTGCAGCTATTCAAAACTTGCTTTTAGCTGCTTATACGTTGGGGCTGGGAACATGTTGGGTTGGAGCTTTTCATGAGGAGGAGGTTAAAAAAGTGTTAAACACAGTTGGAGCCGTAAGACCTGTTGCCATTATCCCAGTTGGGCATGCTGCTGAAGAACCTGAAGCTCGATGGAGGAGACCGAAAAGAGAAATCGTCCATTATGAGAAGTTTCGGGGTTAGAGAGAAGACAGAAGGATTAATGATAAATACCTTTCAGAGCTTCTGATAATTATTGGAGTGTGAGGGTTGACCGCGGGCTTAAGTAAGTTCAGCAGAGTTTCTTCGACTTTAGGCGGGCTCCTAATTTTCGTCGGTATCCTGCTTATAGGCATATTCGCCTTGGCTCTTTTTGGCTTAATCGACCTTGCAATTTTTAAAAGCCAAGATTACCGAGGTTTGCTCATGCTGGTTTTGCTAGTCATCAGCATCCTTGACTTAATAGCAGGAATCATACTTGCGTTTAGGTGATCTGCAAATGAAGATCAGGGCAATTCTCGCACTGGTTGTCGGTCTGATCCAAAGCATAATAGGCGTGTTAACAATCGGTTTCGCCTACGTCCTCAACTACAACGATGGTGTTCGAAAATTCTTTAAAACCATGCTTGATATAGAAAGGCCCATTGAGGAAGTTCTACCCGTATTCCTGTTGCTCATCATCACCTTCGGTTTTTTCTCAATAATCAGCGGGTTGCTCCTAATTCACGAATGGCGGAAACTACGGTGAGGAAGCAGGAAACGAAAAGGGAAATTGGACTTTTCTATGCAATAATGATAGCGCTAAACGGAGCCGTAGGCATAGAAGTTTTTGTGCTGTTAAACTACGCTGTATTCTTGGCTGGACCCGCTGTGGTGTTATCCCTTCTCCTATCTGGAACAATAAACATACTAACCATGCTAAGCTTCTGCGAACTTGGCGCAGCTATCCCAGAGGTTGGTGGCGACTATACATACGCCAAAGTTGCATACGGGGGAGTCATCGCTTTTTTAATCGGATGGCTCAGATGGATCAGCAGCACTTTCGGAGCCACATTAGCCGCCATAGGCTTCGCCGCCCTGCTCACATATTTCATTCCGGTCAACATACCGCTAATTGCCGTGGCCATAGTTATTGTTTTCACCTTGATAAGCGTGCGTGGAATAAAGGAGGCTGACGCTGCGACAGTTCTTATAGCTTTGGCTATATTAACGGCATTCGTAGTATTCGGTTTAGGACACGGCTTCCAGCCCAGAGCCTTTCAGCCCTTCACACCGAAGGGCTTGCCCGGAATTTTCGCTGCAACAACCTACAGCTTTGTTATGTTTATTGGAGCGAGGGCGACTGTCGCGGCGGCATCGAGGATAAAAGAGCCAGGCAAGAATGTTCCAAGAGCCATACTGTTTTCATCCCTAGTGATCGTGATTCTTTACTGCCTCATGGCATACGTAACCGTCGGGTTCACGCCAAAGGGGGATTTGCTTAACCCAGACTTCCCCTTTTTGACTCAAGCAGCTAAGGTAATTATGGGTGATGTGGGGGGCGCATTAATTACGATTGCCGGGATGTTCGCGGCTATCACCTCCTTGACGACATCAATGATGGTACAATCAAGCATTGTTCGAGGATTAAGCAGAGACGGTTACTTCCCGAAATTTCTATTGACAAGGCATAAACGTTTTGGAACCCCTCACATAGCAATTATTATAAATTCGGCTTTTCTAGTGTTGTTTGCCGCCACCGGAGTCATACAGTTTGTAGGTTACGTTGCGGGTTTTGCCGCTCTGACAGGATTTGCGCTAGTCAATTTAACACTCATAAAGCTTCGGAAGGAAAAGCCTTTACTAAAGAGACCTTTCAAAGCTCCTTTGTACCCATTTGCTCCCATTCTTGGAATCATAATGTCCATTGCACTTCTCGTTTTCGTTGAGGCGAGCGCATCCATACTGATGTTTGAGTTCATCGTTTTGGCTTTAATAGTGTATTACCTTAGGATGACGGGTTTTCATCGCCTCCGCGTCGCTGTGGGAGGAATAAACCTCGGCCTAGTAGGTTTCATGGCGTTGTTGCTCTACCTAACTGAAATAGGGCTTGTGCCCCTTGCCATACCCTCACCGGTTTTATACGCCTTAATTTTTATTCTCTTAGTTTATACTCTAGCGGGAATCTTAAACCTTCTCACTAAGGTAAGATAAAACCATGTTGGAAACTTGAGGAGCCTACGCATGCCAGAGCGAAGTCACGCGAAAAGACCGGGATTAAGAAGGGAATTAGGCCTCTCACAGGCAACCTTGTTAGGCATAGGTGGCACGCTGAGCGCAGGCAACTTTGTCATTCTGGGTCACGCTGCAGGTATGGCTGGTTACTCCATCGTCATTGTGGTCATCATCTGTGGGATCATAAGTCTGTTCACGATGTTCAGCTATTGTGAACTGGGAACCTTAATTCCCATGGCTGGAAGCGAATACACCTTTGCTAAAGTCGCCTACGGCGGCTCCATTGCCTTTATGACCGGGTGGTTCGAATGGATCAGCAACATGTTTTACGCTGCGTTGTCTTCCTTAGGTTTCGCATACATAATCTCCTATCTAATCCCGGTTAACATTCCCTTAACCGCGGTTTTTATGATCCTCATTTTTACAGCAATTAACATTAGAGGCGTGAAAGAGGCGGCAAATGTTGAAAGTTTAATGACGATTTTTGTTCTGGTGATTTTGGCAATTTACGTCTGCAACGGTTGGTTGCAAGGTCCAGTCATAAGCGATTTTCAATTGTCTGCACCGGGAGGTTTATTGGGAATGCTCGCAGCAACCGCCTACCTCTTCGAATTATATTTAGGAGCCGAGGCCATAGCCGTTGTGCAAGCCGAAGTTAAGGACCCCAAAAAAACGATTCCTAGAGCCATGATACTGTCATCAATTGCCTTGATCGTTTTTTACACTGCCATAACATATGCAACGGTAATAACGGTGCCGCCGGAAATTCTCAAGCATCAAGCATCGCCGATAGCCTTTGCGGCGGAGCAGGTGATAGGTAAGCTCGGAGCGGCGGTAGTCACAATTGCTGTGGCTATCGCTGGGTTAGCAGCCATCAACGGGGCGATTATGGCGCAGTCAAGGATTCTATATGCGTTGAGTAGGGACGGGTACTTCCCCAAGGCTTTATCGAAAATTCATAAACGTTTTAGTACTCCCCACATAGCGGTTATTGTTAGTTCAATTTTCACTGTAGCCTTAGCCTCCACAGGAGGGATAAACTTCGTTGTTTACGCCGTAAATTTTGGATTCATCGTAGGTTTTTCCTTGGTTAATTTATCTCTGATAAAGCTTAGAAAGGAAAGGCCGCGACTGAAGAGAACTTTCAAAGCCCCGCTATACCCGTTTACTCCCATTGTTGGGATTGTCGCTTCGCTTTTGCTTATTTTGTTCATAGAGGATGTTGGGGTGCTGATATTGGGAGCAGAATTGACCATTTTGGCTTTATTAGCATATTACATTAGAATGACCGGTTACTCTCGTATCCGCATCGCATTTGGGGGGATAAACTTAGGCATAGGAAGTTTCGCGTTGTTGCTGCTATTCTTAATGCAAACAGGGTTGACGCCGATTACGATACCTCAAGAATTAGCCACGCCAGTTTTTTACGGCTTAATTTTCCTCAGCGTTACACAATTTCTAGCGGCAGCTTTAAACATAAACGGCAAATCTTGAATAAATAAGAAGGACAAGATTTTTAAACTGCTTACAATTTGAACAAAATTGGTTATGAGTTAAATGCCTAAAAGAAAGAAGAAAAAGAGGCACATTTCTGTGGATTCCTTCCACCTTAAACGTGACGAGGGGAAACTTCTTAAAGACACCATTGCGGCGGAAAGAGATGCAGTTTGCAGATTTTGCAGACGGATAGATCGACCCTTAAGCGGTTTAATTATCGTAACTGGCTTTGCACTTTTCGCCTTCTCACTGCATGTCATGGTCACAACTACGCAGTTTTCTCTTCCTTGGCTTGAATCATTTTTCAGCAGTGCCTTGGGCTTTCTTAAATTTGACGATTTGTTTACACCCCAGATAGAACCTCTCCTGATGGCGGGCATAGTTTTTCTCGGAGTGATAAACGCCCTCTGTGGATTTATCCTGTTAACCAAAGAGTAGTATCGTCGTCACTGTCAGATTTACGCTTAATTTTAATACTGCCCATTCATCTGTTAGCTTGGAGAGGAGCCTTACCGTGAAGTATGCTCTTATCGCGGCTATTTATGAAAAAATTGAGGCTACTACTAAGAGATTGGAAATGACCGATCTTCTCGTCGAACTTTTCAAGCGGACCCCGAGAGGCGTAATTGACAGGGTTGTTTACCTCACGCAGGGCAAGTTGTACCCAGATTTTATGGGAGTTGAGATTGGAATAGCTGAGAAACTTGCCATTCGCGCCGTCGCCATCGCGGCGGGCTATTCCGCTAAAGAAATTGAAGAAGATTATAAGAAAACTGGAGACCTCGGAGATACTGCGCAAAAGTTTATTGAAAAAAAGGCTCAAGTTGCTTTGTTCCGTCAACCGTTAACCGTTGAATATGTTTATGAAACCCTTGACAAAATGGCGAAAACAACCGGATCAGGATCGATGGACCAAAAACTGAACTTCCTAGCCGGACTCTTAACTAGCGCCACTCCGGTAGAAGCAAAACATCTCATTCGGACGGTTACTGGCAAGCTGAGACTGGGAATAGGGGACATGACGGTTCTCGACGCGCTGGCAATAGCCTATACTGAAGACAAAGAGAACCGACCTGCGCTGGAACGCGCCTACAATTTATCCAGCGACTTGGGAGCCGTAGCGAAAACCATAGCGGAAAAGGGAATCAGTGGAGTAAAAAAGTTCAAGATAGCCGTTGGGAAGCCTATTCGCCCTATGCTTGCTGAAAGGTTGCCGACAGCTGAGGAAATCTTGGAGAAACTCGGCGGAAAGGGCGCAGCTGAGTATAAGCTTGACGGGGAACGCTTACAAATCCATAAACAGGGCAAACAGGTGACCCTTTTCTCCCGCCGATTGGAGAACATCTCTAGCCACTATCCTGATGCTATGGAGTTAGCCCGTACCCACATCAAAGTTGACGAAGCCATTGTTGAATGCGAATGCGTGGCCGTGAACCCGGACACTGGCGATTTGATGCCCTTTCAGGAACTTATGCACCGCCGCCGAAAGTACGGTATTAAAAAAGCCATGGAAGAATATCCAGTTTCACTTTTCATGTTTGACGTCCTTTACGCGGATGAGAAAGACTACACGCTTAAACCATATACGGAGCGCAGAGAGGAACTTGAACAAATTATACTCCAAGACGATGAAGTGAAAGTTGTTCCAAACCTCATAACTGGCGATCTGAAAAAGCTGGAGGTTTTCTTTGAGCAAGCAATTCAGGACGGATGTGAGGGGCTTCTCATGAAGGACTTAAACTCGGTATATCGGGCGGGAAGCCGCGAGTTCAGCTGGATTAAGTGGAAGCGGGAATACCGAAGCGAGTTAACAGACACCATAGATTTAGTCATTGTTGGGGCGTTATACGGTCGAGGGAGACGGGCTGGAAAGTACGGAGCGTTCCTGTTGGCGGCTTACGACCGCGAAGCGGACATGTTTAGAACAGCATGCAAATGCGGAACTGGCTTCACAGACGAGGACTTGGAACGTTTCCCGAAGCTACTTGAGCCTCATAAAATACTGCATGTCCACGGCAGGGTGGACTCAAAAATTGAGGCGAACGTTTGGTTCGTGCCCAAAATGGTCATTGAAACCATAGCAGCTGAAATAACTTTGTCTCCTATTCATACCTGTGGAATGAACGCTATAAGGAAAGGAAGCGGATTGGCTTTGAGGTTCCCAAAGTACACGGGGAGACTTCGGGATGATAAGGGTCCGGAAGACGCTACAACGGTTAAGGAAATCATTGAAATATATCAAAAACAGCTTAAGCACATCCAGACGTGAATTTAGCTACCATTTTTTCTTGGTGATCGTTAAGCGCTAACCTTGTTTTGAAATGTTTTTGATTTTAAAGAACGCAATATAAGGGACGCTTGATTGGATAATAAGGTTTATATAACACCGTTATAATATTACTCTTGGCGCATGCCATCGAAGGATACGACCAATTCTCTGTTTTATAGGGCCTTTCGATCTTTTCAAGACGGAAGGCATGCGCCCTCCGACCGCTCGCGTTGTTTCTGTTTAACTGTCTTACAGATAAGCCGAAAGCCGACATAATACTTTTAAACTTTTAAACACATTCTTCATGTACGTGGGTGGGCGAGCGAATTCTCGGTCCCTTACAGCCTTTCTCCTTCCCGGTCCCCAGGCTCGCTCACTTACTCTCCCTTAAAATAAGGCTTTCATGTCCTAGCTTCATGTGGGAACCGCGCTTGAGAAGAAGGGAGAAGGGCTTTGGGAGATTGATATAAGGTTCTTCGGCGGCGCGTGTTCCCAATATCTTCTATAACACTGTTATAATATAAACGTTTCTGTCCACAAACCTCAGAAAAACTTAAAACCAAAAAACATGTAAAAAATTGAGATATGCGCCGATGGTGAGGAAAATGGGGACACCGCCAAAATACTCCGTCCTTACTAATTGGCAGTCCACCTCCTAGACAGTAAAACCGCGCGCCGAAACTTTTGTTCTCGAGGTTTTGTGGGACATGCAGATCTTGAAAAGAGCATGGAATGAAATTCGAAACAGCTTAAGGGACGCCGCCGCTTTAATGCGGGGCAACTTCTTAGTCTTAACCATAGGCGTGTCTCTTTGGTGGGTGTTCGGGAACCTTTTTCTCCCCTACGAGTCGCTCTATATGAGGGCTTTAGGAGCGGAAGACCCCGTTATTGGAGCTTACTTTGCGGTGAACAGGCTTGTCGGAGCGACTGTTGGAATAGCCGGAGGGTACATTTGTGACGTTCACGGTCGAAGGAAAATCGTGGTAGTGGGCAACTACGCAACGGCTCTCCTGTGGTTTGTTGTTGCTTTGGCTCCCAATTGGCAAGCCTACTTCGCAGCTAAGATACTGTTATCTATAGTTGCGTTTTGGACTGTAGCTGAAACAGTTCTATTGATGGACAGTTTGCCAGCTGGAAAAAGGGGGCTAGGCTATGGTGTTTTCAATACTATGTGGAACTTGGCGAGTTTGGCGTCTCCCGCTATTGGAGGTTGGTTATTTGACACGTATAATGTTCTGGGAATGAGGCTTGCTTTGTTGTCTATTTCAGCCGTTGATGTAGTGAAAGCCGTATTATACACAAGGTGGTTGAGGGAGACTTTGGAACCGCAGAGGGAGAAGAAAAGTCTAGTCCTCAGCTTGGAAGGCGCTCTTCGTTTAACTGCTCGTTCGTTTGTTGAGGCTTATCGGACCCTGAAATGGTTGCCCCTGTCTCTTCTCGCTATGTGCGTTTTGAACGGTTTGTTCTCGTTCGCGTGGTCATTAACTGGCCCCTTCATGTCATTATACGCTGTAGAGGATGTGATGTTCCTGACAGAAGTTCAGTGGGGGCTGATAGCTACGATACAGATAGGGATAAGTCTGTTTCTCCGCTTTCCTGGGGGGAGACTTGTCGACAGATATGGCAAGAGGCGGGCTCTCCTGATTTCGTTGTTGGCAGACGCACCTTTCTTTTTGGGCTTCATTTATTCTCGGAGCTATCTCCAAGTCTTGATGGTCTTTACTTTCAGTACAGTTGTTGAGACGCTCACGGAAACTTCTTGGAGAGCCCTTCAAATCGACCTTACGCCTCAAGAGAAGAGGGGAAAAGTTTCTTCGCTGTTCAGCATTCTAGGGGCTTCCTCAGGTTTCTTCGGCGCTCTCCTCGGAGGATATCTTTACCACTTGAACCCAGCTTTAGCTTTACCCTTCTGGTTGCACGTGTACATAGCCGTTTTCGGGGTTGCTATTGCGTTTATGTTTATACGGGAGCCTGAGAAACCGGAAAAATAGCGCTACTGAAGAGCTTAGGGGCGGTAGTTGTGCATGAAGGGAAGATCCTTGGCGTTGTTTAAGGAGCGTTTGTCGGTTGGTTTTATGGAGAGGACTTTGCCACAGAGCCTGCACATGGAAACTAAAACGGGCTCTTTGTTGCGGACATCAAAAACCTCAAACTGAACAACATCATGCAAGCACATGACAATAGATTGCTTACTGAAATAGAAAACCGTTATGAATTGCAAATATAGATTAGGAGCACAGACGCCCAAATAAAGTATGCCTGCAAGTTACACATGGATTAAAGGAGGGTAGTCCTCTAAACTTTTTCTAACCTTTCTTTTTTTGTAGCGCCCCGACTTTACGTTTTCTTTATTTTCTATTTCTGGTGGGAGCACAAAATTCTTTTCAAGAATTTCGTCAGCGTCAAATCCAACGCCTTCGATTATGAATTTCGGTTGGGGAATCATTGAGGGGCTGTACCAAAATTGAAGTTGCACACTGTGTTTTTTGCAGAGGGCCTCCACGTCCCCCTCGAAACTACTGTAAAGTTTGATAAGCTCTTCTTGAAATGCCAGCAATTTGTCCCTGTGAACGCGAGCCATAACCCTGTGGAGACCCACACGTAAAACTCGCTAACAGCCATATGAACCTTGTTAAGACCTGAAGATACTCCAGAGCAATATGCTGTCGACAACTGGGAAAATTGCGAAATCGTGGAAAGGTGCTGAAACGTGAAATTTTAACCTTAACAAAAATTACAGATTGACACTAACATGTAAAATGTGGACAGATGCGTTATCATCCGCGCATTCTCACAGGTTTAACCCTCGCACAATCCTTCCAAAATAGTTTTAGCTGTCTAAAGACTATTCTAGCGAGTTGGTGATTACTTGACAAAAGTTCGTACACCCATCATCCTAGTGAACTTCAAAACGTATTCCGAAGCCACAGGAAAGAAATCTCTAGAAATCGCCAAAGTAGCAGAAAAAGTGAGTTTAGAAACCGAAGTATGCGTAGGCTTAGCCCCCCAATTCGCCGACATCGCATCAACCGCCAGCTCCACAGCAGTTCCCGTGTTTGCGCAACACATCGACCCAATAAAGCCCGGCAGCTTCACAGGCCACATTCTTCCTGAAGCGGTGAAAGAAGCAGGAGCCGTTGGAACGCTGATAAACCACTCTGAAAGACGGCTGAAACTCGCCGACATAGACGCAACGATAATGAGGGCGCGCGAGGTCGGCTTGATTTCAGTGGTTTGCACAAACAATTCTGCTGTTAGCGCGGCTGCTGCAGCCCTTAAACCTAACATGATTGCTGTAGAGCCGCCGGAGCTTATTGGAACAGGCATCCCGGTTTCTAAGGCTAAACCGGAGGTTGTCACGGGCACGGTTGAACTAGTCAAGCAAGTGAACCCTAACGTGGTGATTCTATGCGGAGCAGGCATAACGAAGGGCGAGGATGTGGCGGCCGCGCTACAACTCGGCACGGAAGGGGTTTTAGTGGCGAGCGGCATCGTCAAAGCTAAGGATGTCTATAAGGCTTTGTTGGATTTTGCTGAGGCTATAACTAAGGCTTGATGGCATTAGAGGTCTTGAATTGAAGGTTGAGGCTGAATGTGGGGCTTGTTTGCTTCACCGTGGATGGCTGGAAATACAGAAAGCAACAGATGACCCTCTCCTTCGGTTCAAGGCACTTTCTTCTTTGCTCAACCTCTTAGCTGAAGGTTTTAATCCGAAGGCAGTTCCAGCCTACCTCGGCACGAAAAGAGATAGACTAATCAGGGAGATCACTGGCAACCGAGACCCTTATGCGGAAAAAAAGAGAATCAGCAATCAGAGAGCCCTAGAAATTCTTCCTATGGCAAAAAACATGGTTTTGCAGGGAACATCCGCGAAGGCGCGTTTTAGAAAGGCTTGTCTAAGCGCCATAGTTGGAAACATCATGGAATTTGACATGTTAGGCTACAGTTTCAAGTTTGGAGACATAGGAAAGCTAATTGCACAGGCTGAACAAGACTTAGCCATCGATGACATTCCAGAAGTCTTCAGTAGAGCCAAGGAAGCAAAGAGCATTCTGTATCTGACGGATAACGCCGGAGAAATAGCCTTCGACATTCTGCTTGTTCAAGAGTTAGAAAAACTAGGAGCACGCGTCGTGGTGGCAGTTAAGGAAAAGCCAATATTTAACGATGCGACCATGGCCGATGCGAAAACCGTGGGGATGCACGAGGTTGCAAGCGACGTTATAACGCTTGGAACAGACACCATCGGACTGATTCTTGAGGAGGTTTCCGACGAGTTCTTAAGCCATTATAACTCGGCTGATTTAGTGGTGACAAAGGGCATGGGATACGCCGAAACCCTAACGGAGCTTGAGTTGACCTCTCCGCATGCTTTGTTGTTGCGAACGAAATGTCAACCAGTAGCTAATTCATTTGAGGTGAGCAAAAACAGGAATGTTGCCAAACTGATGTTTCAGCCAAGGAAGTGAAGGAAAATGGATGTCACCTTACCTAAAGTTCACGTTGGAAAGGAAGCCCTTTCAGATTTTGATAAAGCCATTCAAAAGGAGTGGCTTATAACCAACGGGCTCGGCGGATTCGCCTCCTCAACGGTTTTAGGCATAAACACGCGAAAATATCATGCCTTATTGATTGCGGCTTTCAACCCACCCGTTGACCGGAGAGTTCTCCTCACAAGGCTTGACGAAGAAATCTTTATCAGCGATGAGGCTTACTCGACTGAAGCAAACGAGTTTAAATGGGGCATCAAACCCAAAGGCTACCAGTCCCTTACCGACTTCTGGCGCAGTCCCTTTCCAGTCTATAGATACGATTTCAATGGGGTTTGGCTCCAGAAAACCCTGTTCATGCCATATAGAAAAAACGCAACGGTTGTCATTTACGAGGTTGCCAACCCCCACGGAGATGAAGCTTCTGTCCGCGTGACGCCAACAGTCAATTCTAGGCATTTTCACTCCCTCACAAACAAGAATTACTTAGATTGGAGCTTCATTCAGAAGCCGTTTGACCATGGGGTGATCATTCAACCCTCAGCTCCTCTGTCAACTTTAATTCTCTCCTCCCCGGAGGGCCACTATTTCTCGGGCGAAGGCGAGTGGGTTAGGGAAATATATCTTCGGGTTGATGCCTCCCGAGGGGACAGCTGTCTCGACGACGGATACAAGCCCGGTTTTTTCGAGGTTAAGCTTGCTCCTATGGAAACAAAGAAATTCCACATCCTCACAGCAGCGGGTAAAACTGAAAGTGAGGCGCAAACTCTTTTATCATCAGTTTACGGCGGAAAAATCAGCGCTGTTGAGGGGCTCTACGCGTTGGAGCTGAAGCGACTGGAGGGTTTACTCGACGAGTTTCAGAGAAGACATGTCGATGTTAAGATGGAAGATTGGTTGAAGTGGGTTCTGTTTGCGTCTGACTCTTTCATTGTGGATCGGAAGTCAACTGGTGGAAAGTCGGTGATAGCTGGTTATCATTGGTTCAGTGATTGGGGTAGGGATTCCCTGATTTCGCTTCCGGGCTTAACCCTTGTAACTGGGAAGTTCGGAGACGCGAGGAACATCTTGCTGACGTTTAAACAGTACTGCAAACAGGGTCTTATCCCTAATGTGTTTCCCGATTTCGCTGGAGAGAACCCGGTTTACAACACGGTGGACGGCACCCTCTGGTATGTCAACGCGGTTCTTCAGTACGTCAAATACACCGGCGACTTCGAGTTCATCCAAAAAGAACTATGGACTACGCTGAGATCGATCATTGAAAACCACGTTCAGGGCACACTTTTCGACATACACATGGAAGACGACGGTTTAATCGCCCACGGTCCCAGACTGACTTGGATGGACGTAATGGTGGGAGGCAGAATCATCACACCTAGAGAAGGCAAAGCCGTGGAAATTCAAGCCTTATGGTACAACGCCCTAAAAACCATGGAAATGCTTGCGAAACGCTTTGCACAACAAGAAGAGGCGGAAAAATATTCAGTTATGGCTGAAAAGGCGAGAAAAAGCTTCGTGGAAAAGTTTTGGAACCCGCAGAACGAATACCTATTCGACGTGGTTTCAGAACAACAAAAAGACGCTTCGTTACGACCCAACCAAGTAATAGCGGTTTCATTAGATTTTTCGATGATCGATAAGGCGATTGGCGAGAAGGTTGTTGAAACCGTGTGGAAACGGCTTTGGGGGGTCTGTGGGTTAAAGACGCTTGCAACGGACGATCCGCGTTACTTTAAAGTTTATCTTGGAGAGCGGGTTCACCGCGACACGGCATACCATAACGGAACAATCTGGGCTTGGCCTCTCGGACCTTTTGTAACCGCCTTCCTGAAGGTTAAGGACCACGAGGAACGGTGGAGGAAATTTGCCTTTGAGAATTTTTTGAAGCCATTGTTTCAGGAGAAGATCTTCGAAGCTGGACTTGGAACTTTAAGTGAAGTTTTTGAGCCTGAGCCGCCCCACCAGTCTCGCGGATGCATATCGCAGGCTTGGAGCGTTGCAGAGCCTTTAAGGGCTTATGTTGAGGATGTTTTGTTGCAGAGACCGCCTTACGAAAGGCAGATTCAAGGTTTATGACGCCGCTGAGAGATAACGAGTAGGATTATACGCCCTATGTTTTCGGCATTGTACATCACACATAAATCTGACCTCATAGAAATTAAGTACGGAGAGTAACATGCAAGCTGTTGTCATGGCCGGTGGAGCGGGAACTAGGCTTCGTCCCTTAACAACAAATCGTCCTAAGCCGATGGTTCCCGTAGTGAACCGCCCGATTTTGGAGCATGTAGTTAATCTTCTGAAGAAAAACGGGGTTAAGGACATCACAGCCACTCTTCACTACTTCTCCAGCGTCGTCACAAACCAATTTCAAGACGGCTCGCATTTCGGCGTAAGAATGAACTATCTAGTGGAGGAAAAGCCGCTCGGAACGGCTGGCGGCGTAAAAAAAGCGGAGCAATACCTTGACAAAACCTTCATCGTGATGAGCGGCGACGTTCTGACGGATATTGATCTTTCTGAGGCACTCAACTTTCACCGAAGTAAAGGGGCTGTTGCTACAGTGGTGTTGACTAGGGTTCCAAATCCTGTCGAGTACGGCATTGTTATCGTTAACGAAGAGGGGAGAATAAAGCGGTTTCTTGAGAAGCCCGGTTGGGGAGAAGTTTTCAGCGACACCATTAACACTGGAATTTATATTTTGGAACCGGAAGTCCTCAAGTACGTGAAAACCGAAACCGAGTTTGATTTCAGCAAAAACCTGTTCCCGATACTTCTGGAAAATAAGGAGCCGATGTTCGGATACATCGCCGACGGATACTGGTGCGACATCGGAAACCCCATACAATATCTTCAGGCGAACCAAGATGTTCTGCAAGGCATCGTAAAGGTGAGCATCCCGGGAACCGCGAATAACGGTGTGTGGGTTGGTGAGAACGCAGAAATTGAGGAAGGGGTGGAGATCAGGCCGCCGGTTCTTATCGGAAGGAACTGTCGAGTTCGGAGAGGAGCCGTAATAGGAGATTTCACTATCCTTGGAGACGGGGTGATAATTGATGGAGAAGCCTCTGTGAAGCGCTCCGCCGTTTGGAACAACACCTTCATTGGACCCAGAGCCTATCTTGCCAGATGCGTGGTCTGCGAAAAATGTCACGTTCATGAATCAGCTGCTCTTCTCGAAGGGGCGGTGGTTGGAGACGAATGCGTGATTAGGCGTGGCGCCACGGTCAAATCTGGAATACGAATTTGGCCTGGGAAAATGATTGAAGCGGGTGCAGTTGTCCACATGGATTTGCGGTGGGGAATGAAGTGGATGTCAAATCTTTTCGGCGCCAGCGGAATAACCGGTCTAGCAAACATTGAAATCATTCCTGAGTTCGCCTCAAAACTCGGCGTGGCTTTCGGCTCTTTTCTTGGAAAAGGTTCAAAGGTGGTTGTCGGCCGCGACACTCACAGGGTTTCAAGAATGATAAAGAGGGCCTTGATAGCGGGTTTAACCGCGGCAGGCGTTACGGTTTATAATCTTAGGATTTGCCCTGCGCCGGTTACGAGATATATGGTTCGATGTTTTGGAGCTGATGCTGGTGTCGAGATTAGGATACATGAAATCGATCCTAGATCCGTGAACATCCAATTCTTTGACTCAAACGGAATGGAACTGGATCGATCCTCAGAAAAAAGGATAGAAGGAATTTTCTTTAAGGAAGAGTTTCGGAGGGTGCTCACCGACGAGGTTGGAGACATAGTTTATCCGGCTAGAATATTCGACCTTTATCGGGAGGACATTTTGAAATTCTTAGACGTGAAGAACATGCGGAAAGCCGGTTTAAGCGTGGTCATTGACTGCGCTAACGGCGCCGGATCCCTCATTGTTCCAACCATATTCGGCGAACTCGGATGTCAAGTTACTACTCTAAATGCCAGATTGGACGAATTCATTGGACCTAGAACCTTTGAACAAGCCCCACCTTCCATTTCCAACTTGGCTAGAGTGGTGAAAGCCTTGGATGCTGACTTAGGAATTGCTTTAGATGCAGACGCTGATCGAGTCATATTCATCGATGAAAGAGGAAACGTTATTTCCGGTGACAACTCGTTGACCATGATTTCTCGAGAAGTAATTAAGGAGAGAGGAGGAGGCAAAGTTGTTGTTCCGATAAGCACTTCCCGTATGATAAACCAAGTTATTGAACCCCTTGGTGGAGAGGTGATTCGATGTAGATTCGGGGCGAGACCGCTTCTTGACGCTATAACTAGTCATCAAGCCGCCTTCGGAGGGGAGGAAAGCGGAGGTTTTGTTCTCCCTGATTTTCAGAAAGGATACGACGGGATGGTTGCCTCGGCGAAAATAACCGAGATCCTAGCGAGGGATAATGTCAAATTATCCAGCCTTCACAGCAGTTTGCCGAACTTTTACATGGCTAAACAATCCGTTCCTTGTCCTTGGGAATATCGCGGCAGAATCATGCGGAGCCTCATAGAGGAAGTTCAAGACCGCCAGATTGACACTATTGACGGCATCAAAGTTTTCTATGATAGCAACTGGATCCTCATGCATCCGAGCTCTGAGGAACCGGTCATTAACCTTTACGCTGAAGCGCCGAGTAAGAAAGATGCAGACCGTCTTATCGAGGAGTACGGTGAAAAAATCCGTGGTTTAATTCCGTGACCCGTCGAACCGCCTTCATCCTCCTGAATTGTACAAACGGTTAAAAAGGGGTTTAATGCGTCTCTATTAGAGAGGTGGATTCATTATGACAGATGTGGTTTTCGCCTTTGAGGTCCACCAACCGTTTAGGATAAAGAAAACTTACTTTTGGCAACACGAGATGTTTCAGCGTGTTCGAAAGGACAAGTTGTTTGACTATTATTTCGACAGAGATAAAGACCTAGAAATTTTTGAGAGGGTGAGCAGGAAATGTTACTTTCCAACAAACCGCATACTTCTTAACTTAATAGACAAATTCAAACATGAAAAGAGGAAGGTGAAGGTTGCTTTCAGTATTTCCGGTGTGTTTCTTGAGCAGTGTGAAAGGTTTAACAAGGATGTTTTGGAGTCCTTCAAACAGCTGGCTGAAACAGGTTGCGTGGAGTTTCTCGAACAAACCTACTATCACTCATTAAGTGGGCTGTACCCTGTCAGAGATGAATTCGAAGAACAGGTTAAAATGCACAAGCAGGTTATGCGAGACCTTTTGCACTTTGAACCAGTGATTTTTGAGAACACAGAACTTCTATACAACAACGCTATCGCAAAAGTTGTGGAAAAAATGGGATATGTTGGAATATACATGGAGGGCGTTGAAAGAGTCCTAAAGGATAGGCTGCCGAACTATGTTTACACTGCTAAGGGCTGCAAAGACCTCAAGGTTCTCCTACGTAACTACAAGCTCACAGACGACATAGGATTCAGGTTCTCAGCTAAGTGGTGGGATGGATGGCCCTTAACAGCGGGCAAGTACGCCTCTTGGCTAGACGTTACACCTGGACACTGCATCAACATTTTTCCAGATTATGAAACCTTTGGGGAACACCACTGGCCTGAAACGGGAATTCACGATTTCTTATCTCAGTTGCTAGTCGAAATTCTAGTTCACAAAAATTTGAACATGGCGACGCCTTCTGAAGTGATAAAAAGGCACAAGCCGGTGGGAGAGGTTGATGTTCCTGAACTCAGCGCGATTTCGTGGGCTGATCAGGAAAGAGACACAAGTTGTTGGCTGGGAAATACCATGCAGTGGGCGTACTATACGACAGCGAGAGATATGGAGCAGCTTGTCAAGGAATCCCGGGATCCGGACTTCACTAGGAACTGGAGATACTTCCAGATCAGCGACCACCTGTACTACATGTTCACTGCAGGCGGAGCCCCAGGCGAAGTCCACTCGTACTTCAGTCCTTACGGAAACCCAATTGATGCCTTCGTGACTTGTCAGAGCGCTTTAGCGGATTTTGAAATGAGATTAAGGTTATTCACCGTCGCCGCAAAGGAGCCCTTCAAGTTTTACTCAGGCGTCGGGGAGAAGAAATACATTGGTGTTAACGCGTTAAGCCTTAAGGGCTTTATTGACGCGGTTTCAAAGATGAACACTCAGAACTTAGAGTTTCACAACGGTAGAGGCGACTTCGAAAGCTGGGCAAAATTTAGCCTAAGCAGCAAGGAGCTAGCAGACGAGTTTCGAGAAATCAGCAAATCTGAACTTGAAGGAGAGGAACTCAGAGCAGCAATTGCGAAGACCGCTAAGAAACACTTTGCTGAATTACACAAGAAAACCCAAGATCTCGGATACTATTAGGGTAGATTTAAGTGAACACTGAACAAGACCTAACTATCCCGGTTTTAGTTAAATAATACCTCAATTTACCAGCTGCATCCCGATATTCAATAACAAAGCCGTTTTCAATCAGCTTCCCCAGCAGAGCTGAGATCGTTTTTCTGGAAGCACCACACAGTTTCGCTATCTCTCTGAGAGTCTTAGATGAATCCTCTGTCACGATCCCCAAAGCATACAAAACCAAGAGCAAACCATATTCCGTTAAAAGTTGTTCAGGCCAAAATATTTTAGATTTTAATCTAGGAACAGCGGAGACTACGAGAGGCTCTCGCGGTTCTTGAGGCAAGATCTTCGCGTAAGTCTCAGCGGTTTTTTCCGCAAGGGAATCCCAGTCGTTGCTGCTTATGACCACGTTATAGGCATTTCTCCTAAGTATGTCCGCATATTTGGGATTCATTAGAACTTTCAAGACTCCCCAAGAAAGCGAATCCGAGTTATCAGGATAAACTTTCACGCCTGTTTCGTTATGCTTCACGATTTCTGCTAGTCCGCCTACGTCGGAAACCACGACTGGGAGCCTAGCAGCCATGGCTTCTAATGCGACTATGCCGAAGGGTTCATAGAGAGAGGGGAAGACCGCCACGTCGCTTATTTTGTACAGTAACCGCAACGTTTCATCATCAATGAAACCGGCAAACAAAACTTTGTCTGAGACGCCTAATTCTTGGGCTTCCCTTTTCAGGGACTCTTTCATACCTCCCTCGCCTACAATTATGAGCCTCACATTTGGCATTTTGCTCAAAACCTTAGGCATTGCGCCGATAAGGACATGGACGCCCTTCTCGTGAACTAGCCGCCCTACGTAGAGAATGAGCTGCTCGCCCTTTGGGGCGTATTTTTCTTTAGCTTTTTGAATATTGGCTTTAATGTTGAATTTTGAAGCGTCAACTCCGTTGTGGATTATGTCCAGCTTTGTCATTGGAACACCGAAGGTTTGGGAAATCTGTTCAGCCATAAATCGGCTGCAGCAAATCAGCCTATCGCTTTGATGGACAAGTTGGGACTCCACATTATGAATAGTTCTCTGATAGCCATTGTGGATGCCGTTTCTTCTGCCGACTTCTGTTGAATGAATGGTTGAAACCAGAGGTTTTCCATACTTATTCTTTAGTTCCAGAGCGGCGCGGGCAACCAGCCAGTCATGTGCATGTATTAAATCGAACGGCTCTTCGTTGACTTCAACCACGCCAGCTGCGCGTTTAGCCATATCGACGTTCATGGAGAAAACCCAAGACAGAAAGTCAAACGCTGGAATTTGGTAGGAGTCAAATCTGTGAACGTGAACCCCTTCGACAACCTCGTACGGTAACGCGTCAGGAAAGCCGCAGGTTACAACGTGCACATCCATTCCCTGTCGAACAAGCGCGCATGAGAGGTCGTACACGTGAGATGCTATTCCGCCTATGATTCTCGGCGGATACTCCCATGTAAGCATAAGGACTTTCAGTGCGTCCATTGACATCTCACGTGAACCCCAAAGTTATTTATACACTTTTTAAATATTGGTGTTATGGTATTAATAAGTAAAGGGAAACGAAGTTGACTGAAGAGAATATTCCCCCCGCAGAAAAAATACTGCTTATAATGCATAATTTATGTGTTATCCGCCCCGAAGTTGCTAAAACCGCTAACGAAATAGCCCAAACCCTACAGAAGGCTGCGGATTACGTCTTAAGCGTGCTGAATAAGCATGAAGCGGATGGGTACGTGAAAAGCTACGCGGATCAAAGCGGATCTAAGCGCTTTTACTTAACGGGGCAGGGAATAATTAAAGTCTGTTCAATCTTCACTTAGCCTAATTACGGTTTAGTTGAACAAACGTTCGCTTTACTTTGCTTTCTGTATCGCCTTGGCGCAGCAGAAACTGCACATATCCACTTAAAATGCGTGGCTCACTTTTTTTGGGTGTATAACTCTAAACATTAATGTTGTTATAAGAATTGAATATGGATCCGAGCTTTTACATGACTTATATCGGTTCGTGACATATTGATGTAGGACGGTGGCGGTTGATTGATCGGTTTAGCTCTCCACGAAAATAACGTGTGTAAATACATTGACCCGCGATTTGCGGAAGTGTTTGGTTACGGTGCACCTCGGCGGATCCACGGAATGTTGAAAAAAGAGTTCGGAATGGACTGGATGAGTTGTAACTGTATGTAGAGGAATGAATTATTAAGGGAAAAATTTCTATCAGCCTTGAAGTTGAATTGATTTCATGGATAGATAAGCTGGTGCAACGTGGAAAGTTCAAAAGCAGAAGTGCCGCGATAGAGGAAGCCATCCACGTCTTTAGGAACCAATTGAAGGAAGAGGCAGCCTAAAAGGTGAACACCGAAGCGGGGATGCGCCAGGGAACATGATTCTCTGTGTCACATAACTCCAAGCAGTCCTGTGTTCCAATATAGGCGCGATGGGCATATGCCTCTATTTTCGTAGAAACTAGGTTTTCGATGGTCCCGTCGGCCTGCTCCTCCAGTGTGATGTAGACATGACTTTGACTTTCACCGATTCCTCTTAAGCACCAGAGACACCGGACAGCAGCTTCTCCACTTCAGAAATATAAAGTTGTGCACGTTCACAACAGTAACTGCATTTGCTCAACCACTCTTCAATACCCCAGTAGAAATAGTCGCTGGACTCAGCCGTCAACATCCACCTCCATGCTTCTCTGAGGCTTTGTTTAACCTTTGGAGAATCGAGGTTGCTTCGATTGATTCTATCCTCAAGTTTTCTCAAGCATTCGTTTGTCTGTGCGATTTGTTCCCAGCGTTGTTTCCTCGGCGCATCGCCAGTCCATTTTAAAAATCTCCCGTCATCCGGCATTCCCTGAACGTTCCAGCTTCCGCTTTCAACATTCACAGTGTCTTCAGGCGGGTGAGCTCTCAGATAGTCTTGAACTGTGGTTAATTTGACGAGTTCAAAGCGTGGATCAGAGGCGATCTTTTCTAGAAGCGGTATGAAGAAACAGCCCCAAAAGCCCGCTTTGTCCCCAGAGTGGCGGAACCAGCCGTTCTCGCCGTCAGTGGCAACAACCAAAAGCAAGTCTTCATCACCTTTTTTTGGCATTCCTTTAAGCTTTGACTGAACTTCGTTCATTAGCCACGAGGGGTCGTAGCCGCTTTGCTGAGCTATGCTTATACCCCTATCACGCACAACTATGGTTATTTGACGCCCACCGCGCTCAACGTAGTGCGGATGATACAGAAGTTGGCGCCAGTCCTTGCCTTTATTCACATTCGTCACGTGCGGCTCATCTACAATTGCCCACTGGAATCCCATGTCAGCAAGTAAAGGAACCAAGTCGACGTTGAACGCCACCTCCGGAGGCCAGAAGCCCACGGGTTTACCTCCAAAAGTCTTCTCATAAATTTTCAAATGCATCTCGATCTGTTTCCTGCGGTCTGCTTCAGGGATCATAGGTAAAATCGGGTGGAAGTAACCGCAGCCGGTGAATTCAACCTTCCTAGTATCTTTGACACGGCGGTATTTGCTCCAAATTCCCTCAAGCCTTGAGTCAAACTCCGCAGCCGCAAGTTCGTTCATTTGCTCGATTAAAGTGCCTGTGAAGTTTAGGGTTACCCTAGCCCCGTCGTGTTTCTCAACAGCCTCAGGCGGAAACGTGTAGGGGTGCATGGTCTGAACAAACACTTCTCGGGCAGTTTCTGAATCTAGGACCTTGCCGGTGAAACTGTAGAGCGGCTGGTGCATGTGCAAGATTACGGCGATGTTCAGGGTCGGTTTAACCAAAAGTTTCGCCTCCAAAGTATTCGTTATGGGTTTACAGATCACTTCCGCGGGTGTGAATAATCACCGATTTTCATGCAAAAATCCTTTATAAAACTATCCTTAAAGAATGAGGAATGCCAAAGGGATAAATAAGCTCATTTATGATTAAAAACATTGGAGAGTGCTGCTACGCGGGTTATGATGCTTACATGGGAATATCCGCCTAAACGTTTAGGAAACATTTCGGATCATGTTCAAGCACTCTCCCATGAGTTGGTTAAGCGGGGACATGAAGTCGAAGTTTTGACGGAGGACGACATGAAAACTGGCGTTGAAGACATCTCTGGAGTGCACGTTCACAGAGTTTCTAATCAAGTGAAAACGCATCCGACGGCAAGCATCCTCACTTTCACGATGACGGCGTCCGTATCCATGGAGCGCGAGGCAGCGGACGTTATTTACTATTACAGGCACGTAGGGAAGGAGATCGATTTCGTTCACGCCCACGAATGGCTTACAGTTCCAATGGCCATTTCGCTTAAACACGCGTTTAAGTTGCCCTTCATCTTAACTTTGCATTCAGTTGAGGGACATCGGTGCCACGACAATTTTGGACCCATAAGTATAGCGATAAGCGAAATTGAAAGAATGGGAATCAACGAGGCGGCTAGGGTTATAGCCAACACGGAATGGATGAGAAATGAGATTCTTCGATATTACGGTGGGGAACACAGAAACAAAGTTGACGTAGCTTGGCCTATTGGAGGAGACTGGGTTCAAGGGATAATAAAAGTGTATAAGAAATTTCTGAAAGCGTGAGGCTCAAATCATGCGTGTGCTTCAACTAACATGGGAGTTCCCGCCGAGAATCATAGGCGGCATATCGCCCCACGTGTACGATTTATCTCGAGCACTGGTAAGAAAGAAGGCAGAAGTTAACGTAATAACTTGCAACTTTCCCGGCGCCAGAGAATACGAGAACATAGACGGGGTGCATGTCCACAGGTTTGAGACTTACGCTGCTGGAGACTCGTTTTTAGGGTGGGTTCTGCGTATGCAAAAGAACATGGAGAACAAGGCCAGCGACGTGGTCAACTCTGATGGAGGCGTAGATGTTATTCATGCCCATGACTGGGTTGCAGGTGTAGCAGGCATCGCGTTGAAACATTTGTTCAGGAAACCCTTCATAGCAACTATACACAGCACTGAGCATGGGAGAAGAGCAGGATTACATAATGATTTCCAGAGGAGCATTCACGAAATCGAAAGCTGGTTATGCATGGAATCATGGCGTTTAATCACATGCTCACATTTTATGAAAGAGCACGTGTCATGGTGTTTTGGTTTGCCTGAAGATAAAATTGATGTTGCGCCCAACGGTGTAGATGTGACTAAATGGCAGTTTCCCTTTGACTATTGGGAGGCTCGAAACCGGTTTGCTTCGGGAAACGAAAAAATCATTCTTTTCGTGGGAAGAATGGTCATCGAGAAGGGATTAGACCTCGTTATCAGAGCCCTACCTATCGTGCTTAACCACGGTATACCAGCAAAAATCGTAGCGGTAGGGGAAGGCCCAGAGAAAGGAAACTATCAAAGGCTGGCTTGGGACATCGGAGTGGGACCAAAAGTTCACTTTACGGGGCACATCGACAACGGAACCCTTCGAACGCTCTACCGCGTTGCCGACGTAGCGGTTTTTCCGAGCCGATACGAACCCTTCGGCATAGTCGCATTAGAAGCCATGGCTGCTAGGCTCCCAGTCGTGGTTTCCGACGTAGGCGGACTAGCAGAAATCGTGGATCACAAGGGAACAGGATTGAAGGTTCCTCCGAACAATCCTGGCGCGATTGCGCATGCTGTTGAGCGGATTATTAGGGATGAAGGATTTAGAAAATGGATTGTTGAGAACGCATACGAGAAGTGTCTTTGGAACTACAATTGGGATCGAATTGCGGAGCAAACCCTCAGCATATACAGCAAAGTTTTTCACGAATGGGACGCGGGAGACTGGAAGCCAAAATAAGCCGATGTGAGATCAAAGACTTTTTTCTTCTGCTTGGAAAACTTCTTTCAAACTTTTAGCGGCGTCTTCTGGAGACATGGTGTTTATGAACATGCCGTTGCTCTTCTCGAATCCTGCCCATATCGCCAGCCTAGGGTAAACTTCGAGGTGCCAGTGATAATAGCCCCGCGCACCGGCCTCCTCCTTCGGCGCTATGTGAAAACCAAAATTGTATGGAGGATCGTTCAACAGCGAACTTAACCCTCCGAGGGAAACCCTCAAACATTCAGCTAAAGCCCGAGTTTCATCCTTGCTTATTTCCAACAGCGTTGACTGATGTTTTTTGGGGAAAACCCAGAATTCGAAGGGATTGACACTGGCCCAAGGTGCGAAAACGCTAAAGCTTTTGTTTTCCCAAATGAATCGTGGACCAGCCTTTTCCTTTTCTAGGATATCACAGAATATGCATTCTTTGTTTTTACTCCAGAATTCTTTGCTTGCCGTTACTTCCTCAGTTGGAATTTGCGGAACGCTTGGCGTAGCGATTATTTGGCTGTGGGCGTGAGAGAGAGATGCTCCTGCTTCTCGCTGATGGTTTCTGAAGATTGAAACATACTTTACGTAGTTTTTGGCGGAAAGCTCACTGAGGCGATCACGGTACGCGTTTATCACGTGGACGAGTTGGGAAACCCGCGCTACACTGGGATGCTCCTTATGCCTAGGAGACTCCACGAGGATTTCATGGTGTCCAACAGCTAAGGGGGGCATATGTCGCGCTCCTACTTCTGCCTCTTCCTCGTTTTTAGGAGGCGTAAACGCAGGGTACAAGTTCGGAACGCATCTTATAAGCCAGTTTTTGTGGCGATAACCGTTTTCATCCTTGTCCTTTCTTATTTCGCCGTTTAATGGAAGATAAACGAGGACGGCTGGTGGGGTCTCCATCTCGTGGTCTGGACAGAAGGGACAGGCGCCTATTGTTTCTTCCTTAATTTTTTTCACAAAGTCTGTGGGACGTCGCTTACGTTCTGTTGCAATGACGACCCAACGGTTTAACAAGTAGTCCTTTCGCAGTTCATTGGCAGGCATAAATATTTCTTCCAATGAGAAACAGGTATGCTTATTATTTAGGATTTTCTGGTCGCCAACAGGTCTTCATAGATTTGAACGGTCTTTTGGGCAATTACGTCCCAAGTGAATTCTTTAAGAACTCTCTTCCGCGCGTTTTGACCAAGCTGTAGCGTTTTTTCATGATTCTGCAGGGCGTTAATGATTCCCCAAGCGATGTCCTCTTCTTTATCTGGGTTAACGTGGAAGCCGCATTGGTCTTCACCGTTTGCAACCACGGATTCTCGCATGCCACTTACTCCTGAGGCTCCTACCACTACAGGTTTTTCCATGCTCATAGCCTCTAATGCGACTATGCCGAAGGGTTCGTATCGGCTCGGAAAAACCGCTACGTCGCATGCCGCGTAATGGGCTATTCTCTCTTCTTCTGGAACAAATTCGAAACGGAACTTCACGGTACCTTGTAAATTTAAGTCCTGAACTAGTCTTTGTAGGGCGTGCTGCATCTCGCCGAGACCCACAACAACGAGTTTGGCATTTGGGATTTTCTTTAGAACATGAGGCATAGCCAAGATCAGTTTGTCCACGCCTTTGATCCAAACAAGTCTTCCTACGAAAAGAATCATTAACTCGTCGTCTTTAACCCCATATCTTCGCCTCAACTCACCGATCTTTTTGGCGCTCACCTGTTTCATGGAGTATTTCTGGGGGTCAACGCCGTTATAAGAAACCCGAATTTTTTCCGCTGGAAAGCCCAAACCAATTAGTTCATCCTTCATCGCGTAAGAAACGGTGACAATGCGATCCGCCATCTGTCCACCGCGAAGTTCAATGTTGTTTATAACATCGGACCCCTTGCCTAAGGTCCGTCCTTTTTCTGTGGAGTGAACGTGAAAAACTAGGGGCATGTCTAGTTCCCTTTTGACGGCGATGCCTCCCATTGTTGAGAGCCAGTCGTGAGCGAGGACTATGTCGTATTCAAATCCTTCTTTCCGAATCAGTTCGTTAACTAGCTTTGAGGCGCTCAGATAATTGTACACGAGAAGTTTAGAAAATAGGTGAATCCCTCTACCCCACTTTTTAATGTCCTCCGCAATCACATCAGGCAGGGAATCCGAGACATCTATGTGAAGCGGTCGGTGGATTTCAATGCCTCGCCAGAGTTCCCGTGTGGGAAGTTTACCTGCGTCGTCGTTCATGGTGAACACAGACACGTCGTGACCAAGTAGAACGAACCTTCGCGTAATCTCAGCGGCATAAGTTCCTAATCCGCCTACGATTTTGGGAGGATACTCGTAAACCAGCACCGCCATCTTCATTTTCTTTCGCTCCGAAAAACTTCCACTTGAACCCCTTAATTGTTTGGCTCTATTTAGACCGTTGTCCATATAAATTTATTGAAAGATGAAAGCCTCAATAGACAGCCTCGGTAACTGTAAGTCCGCGTCAGAGCCCATTTTATACTCGTAACTTTTCTATCAATATTTTATTTTGTTTTTGACGAGGTAGGCGTAAACTTTTTTTGCAGTTTTGTTCATCCCGAAGGCTTTAAAGAATATGAGCGCTTCTGCGTATGCCTTAGCCCTAATTGCATTCTTTGTTTCTTCGCTGATTTTTTCTATTTCATCAAAGAATACCTTTATTGCACGTTTGCTGTTTGCGGCAAAGGTTTCCGCTTCTGGAACGCCTTCTTTTTTGTATGTTTTGATGGTCCAATTGTGAATTTTTTTGTAAAGCTCAGGTTCGTAGATTTGCAGTATTTCCCAAACGAGAAGCATCCAGAAGGTTCCGACGTTGCCTTTGTTTACTCTGCCTTTGGGGAATTTTGAAGCAATTATTGGGAGGGGCGTGCCTGTTATTCCGTGTTGGGCAATGCCTGTCTTGTAGCCTGCAGCGCGAATTGCATCTGCGATTTCAACTGTTCTTTGTATGTTGATTCCCAACTGCGGTATGATGTTTCCTTCTGCGTCTACGCTTACGCCGTGTTTCGATCCGTTCGCGATGGCTAAGCAGTTCAGTTCTATGTCGTTTTTCTTCAGTTCTCCGAGGAAATGCAGCGCCTCTTCTACCGTGGTGAACTCGCGTATCCCTATTTCTCCCACTTCACCTTCTCTGCCGTAATGTTTGTTGCCCATGCGTTTTTCAATGTGTTTAAACAGCAAAACCGAGGTTCTAATGATCTCTTTGAGTTGATCTTTGACGTTGTCGGCGCTTCTGTCAAAGAGGAACGAGGTGTCAACGGCGAAACTTGTGAAACCAGCGTCTACCCTGGCGTCGATTTCTTTTTTAACTCGGTCAAGTTCGTCTTCAGTGCCCTTTTTAACTGTGATGTGGTCGGCGTGGAGAACATAGCCGAACCAACCCACGTTTTCCGCAGCCTCCCGCACTCTGGATGCAAAGCTTGAAGGCGTTAAACCCGTGTATCCACCGTTTCTGTCCATTTCTGAGAGAGCTAACTCAAAAATGACGATCTGCTCAGTGTCTTTTGCCGCTTGAAGAATGCCTTCGATGACTTGAATGGTTGTCCTCGGATTCACGGCTAAAATGATTGAGTCTGGAGGCTCTAGAGCATTAAACAGGAAGTCTCCGGGCAAAGGATTTCTGGGATTTTCAAAAAATCTTACGTGTGCTTCTTTTGTCATTTTTCATCAACGTCTTGCTAGCCAAATCTTTAGGTTAATGAGAAGAACTTCGTTAACTCGAATAGGTCTTCTCCCACGGTTTTCGATTCTTTGATCGTGTTCTCCAGCTTAACCGCAACAATTTTGGTTCCGTGGAGAACAGCTGCGTGACCAAATTTCCTTTGTTTGACGAGGTCAACCGCAAAAAGACCTAAACGAATGCCTAAGATTCTGTCGAAGGCATCAGGTGAACCACCCCTCTGTAAGTGCCCCAGAACCACCGATCTCGTTTCTTTTCCGGTTCTCTTCTCGATTTCTTTTTCCAGAACACGAGCTATGCCGCCTAACCTGACATGCCCAAAAGCGTCTTTTTCCTCGCTTACAGTAACTAGGTCTTCCAGGTTTTTCGGTTTGGCGCCTTCCGCAACTGCAACAATACTGTATTTTTTTCCTTTAGCTTCACGTTTTTTTATGACATCGCAGACTTCTTCAATGTTGAAAGACTGCTCAGGGAGCAAAATCACGTGCGCTCCACCTGCTAAACCCGCCATCAGAGTCATCCATCCTGCATGGCGACCCATAACTTCGACGACTATTACCCGGTGATGCGATTTGGCTGTTGTGCGAAGCGAGCTGATTGCTTCTGCTGCGGTTGATACTGCCGATTCGAACCCTATAGAGTAGTCTGTGGCTGAAAGATCGTTGTCGACGGTTTTTGGCACTCCAACCGCTGGAACTCCCATTTTGGCAAGTTTGGAGGCTGCGCCTAGAGTGTCGTCCCCTCCGATGGCGATTAAGGCGTCTATGCCGAATTTCTTAATGGTTTCCACTGCTTTTTTCGGACCGCCCTCTGTTTTGAACGGGTTTGTTCGCGATGTCCCTAAGATGGTTCCTCCAACTTGAAAGATGCCCACAACATCGTCAAGTGATAGCGGTTTAATGTCTCCATTGATTAGACCTGCGTAGCCATTTAGAATCCCTAGAACTTCGTATCCGTATTCAACAGCCCTAGTGACAACAGCTTGTATTGCGGCGTTCAATCCTGAACAGTCGCCGCCACCGGTCATAACAGCTATTTTCATGCATGCATTCTCCTTACACTGCAAGGCTTAACTATAATTTTAATCT
>Ga0209636_10000330_pt1 | contig 44239 bp, 43 predicted proteins | sample DeeMarSWOR152_54_FD_187464 | JGI IMG/M metagenome (GOLD analysis project Ga0209636, IMG submission 187464) | Marine sediment microbial communities from White Oak River estuary, North Carolina - WOR-1-52-54 (SPAdes) (version 2) | ecosystem: Environmental > Aquatic > Marine > Intertidal zone >...
TGCAGCTTGCTGCAGGGTCGTTCATTCTGAAATTTCCTCAGTTTTTTGAGTTTCCCCTTGTCCCTTCGAGTTAACGCATCGGAAGTGATCTTTTCCGGATTCGCGGGCAGGGTTATGTGTTAAGAGTGACTTAGCAAATGTTGCCGCTTTCTTCACAGTGCGTGTGGAGGAGGGAAAATTCTGAGGTTCGTCGGCGGGATTGGGAAGATGCTTCCCCTATCGGAAATAGCCTGCTAAAACGCCGCGGAATTTAGTGGCGTAGCTTCATCGGCCAAAACTTTTTTGAATGACACATGATAATATTGACAACTAAACTCCACCGTCACTTAAGGCTCTTCTGCTTCTTACGCGTTCATTTTCCGGTTGGAAACGATTTCTTCCCCCAATTTTTCACCTTTGGCACGCTGCAAGGCGTGCTTATCAGTCTCTATTTTCCCCAATGAAGGGTGGTGCCTCGTCTCTTGATAACCTGTTTGCCCTTTAAGCCTGTACCATATGTTCCTCGCGAGATAGGCGATGGACATGGACAATAGACCGAAAATCATGATGCCAACCGCCACGCCATAGAGGATCTGGGCGCCGCTTAATTTCCTGTCCGCTGTGAGAACCAGACTTATTCCGTATTTTATAACCGCCATGAAGATAAAAATACAGAGCCCGAGAAAGAGGCCATAGTAAGTCCACCAAATTATGGATCTTGCTATTCCCCCGCGCATCGTATCACCCACCTAAAGGGGTTCATTTCTCCTTGGCCAACTTCTCTTCCAATTGATCCAGCCTTATGTTGACTGACTCGATTAATTCCTCGGCATATTCCACGTTGTGGGCTCCCTTTCCCTTCTTAACCAAGGTAAAATTATATTCGGCATCACCAAAGGACTTGGTAAAAACAAAGGTGTGTTTCCCCAATCTTTCAAGCCTTTGGATGTCTTCCCTAATCTTCTTAAGCTTCGGTTCTGTCTTATTGATTAAACCGTCAGCGGTGGATTTCCATCTTTCCGCGATATCCCCATAGCTTACATCATGGCACTGAATACAGTTCGCCTTGATGGAGGTCAAGGATTCCTCTATTCCTTCAGCCACATTACGATGACAATCCACACATTCGACCACATCGACCTTGAGGCTTGGGAGATCCTCCACCCCGATGCCCGTTTTCCCGTAAAAAAGCTTTTTTACGCTCAGATGACAATCCCCGCACACTACCTCCCCCGCCTCCTTCCCATGATGGCAACCCGCACAATTGGTCAGAAAGGTCTTCCCATGTTTTTCCCGGGGGGAATGGCAGTCGAGGCATTGTAAATCCATTCCCATATGGCTATCGTGGGGGAATTGGATTTCATTGAAGGGAACAAAGCGTTCTTCTAAGCCGACGTGACAGAGGCCCGTACAGGTATATTCCGTTTTATGTTCCTCCGGTCGATATCCTTCATCGATTAAGGCCATGGCCTCTTCCGTATCATTGATGGCATGGTTCAACAACTTTAGTGCGTATTCGATGTTGTGGACTCCTTTTCCCATGAGGGAAAAGGTATAGTTGTGCCTGGCCTCGTTGATCAGGTTTTGAGCTTTTTTGATGTGGTAGTCTTCCACTCCCTCCTTTTCCGTTTCGTAAAGTTTCCTCTGAACATCAAATAATCGACTATTGACCTCATTTCCAGCTTTGACCAAAAGCTCCTTCCAATGGAAAAGCATCATATCATAGCCTTCTCCATGGCATCCAACGCAAGATTTGGCCAGGGCCCTTTCCAAATATTTAGTCGTATATAAGGCCGCCTTACTCTCCTCTTGGGTCTTGTGGCATCCCGCACAATCCACTTTCATGGTGTACATCTTGCTCGGCGAATCGGGGACGCCGATCCCACCGGTTCCTATATACATCTCCCTCGGGCCCAGGTGTATCTGCTTCGTATGGCACTTTTCACAACTCTCCATAAACTGAGTTATGATTGGCATCCCCCCTACTTCATGCTTGATTTCGGTATGGCATCGATAGCATTCAATCTTGCGATCGGTGACGTGCTTCTGATGCAGGAATTCCGAGGTAAATGTCACATTGACGATATCATGCTCTTCGTGGCATTCCAGGCATTTGTTTTCCGGAACGTGCCCATCCCCTTTGTTAATCCCCATGTGGCAATCGAGACAGTCTACCTTTCGGTCGATATATCGCTTATGGTTAAAACTCATCCCCTTGATGGGGATATCCCCTTTCGGTTGGATATGGCATGACCCGCATTCTGAGCAGGATAGGCATTCTTCTTCACCGAGCATTCCAGCCTTGTAGAAGTGACAGATGAAACAATCCACTTCAGTCACCTTCAGATGGGCACCCTGGACTATTTGATCATGGCAGGTGCTACATCGTAACCTCTTTCCCCTCCTGAGTGTTTCGAGATGTTTCGGATGATTAAAGGCGACGTTTTTGAAGACCATATTTTCCTTGATATCTTCCTTTGTGTGACATCCTGCCCGGAGGCAACTGGTATCCTTCACCTCGTGATGAAGTTTTTCAATTCCCCTTCCCGTAATGATATATGCGAGGCCGAGCTGGATATCCGTCAATTTCGCCCTGAGGCGATTGCCGAATCCGGGCTCATAGTGGCATTTGCTACACGTCACATTCCTGTGAGAAGAGGTCTTCCACGAATTGACGTAAATTTCCATGTTGTGGCATAATCCGCAGAAAGAGGGGGTTTCAGAATAACGCCATGCCCCCCACATGATGAAAAGCGAAAGGACGAAGAGGGAGAAGAGAACGATGCTCTGCTTGCGCTTCTTCAAAGCATCAACATATTGAAGCAACTTTCCCTTGGGCAAGCTCAATCGAATCATCGATCTAAATCCAGATGTGTTATTCCGTCATCTACAGAGAGAGGAGATTCATTTCAGCGATGGATAGCATCGCGATCCCGACAGCGGAAATTAGATATGGCATTTCAGGCAAGCTTCGCGTTCGCCCTCTTCCACCTCTTCGTGGCATTCGACGCAGGTCACATGGGAGGGCCTGTTTGTCCCTGGGAGCATCTTCTCATGCACAATGTTACGGTGACAGTCAAAGCATGTGAGCTCCGCCTCTTGGATGTGTAATCTATGGCTAAATTTGATGTCGTTAGAGACCTGTTGCTTTTTTTTCTCAACATCCCTATGGCAATGGATGCAATTTTTATTAACGAATTCATTTTTTGCCGAAAATTTATGGGGGAATAGTTGACCCGGTTCCGCATGACAGTTGACACACGTCACCCGGTCTGGATGAATCGATTGACTCCACATCTGGATTCTCGTTTGATTGACATGGCAATGGAGGCATATGCCTGGATAGGTCATGAGAAAATTTCCCGCAAGAAGAACAAAGGCCAACCCGATGACGCTCACCCACGGAAGAAAACCAAAAAGAAACCATTTTTGCTTGACAAGGTAGACGATGGCCTTTTTTATTAGGTTAGAGATTTCCATAAGAGCGATTCCTCATCTTGTTTTGAGATGACTCCACGTTATGGATAGTTCCCCCTCGCTCAGATTTTCGTTATGGAGACCCGTGTATCCATCCAGGCCTGTCCGCCTCCGATGGGGTCGGACTTTTCCGGGATAGCGGTATTGGGGTTTACCCTAAACCAATCCTCCCCCCACCATACCAGGTGGGTGTCAGGGTCTCGACTCTTGAACTTTCTTGCCCGCGCGATGCGCCCATATTTCCAGTGTCCTAAACCATCGGCGATGGCGAGCACCCAGGGGTTTATTCCCTGGGTGAGGTGGGCTCGGGCCACAAAGGAACCGAGTTCGGAGGTGACTTTGACCAAATCGCCCCTTTCAATGTGAAATTCCGCAGCCGCTATTTTGTTGATCCATATGGGATTATCGTGGACTATCTCGGACAGCCATTTGGCATTTCCGGTCCTGGGGGTCATGAGCCCGGGCTTGAACGTGGTCAAGATGAATTCCCCTCTCAGGGTTTCGTGACCTGGAATGGGTTCGTACGTGGGCAGGGAGGGGAAGCCCCTCCTCTTCAATCCCTCCGAGTCTATTTCGAACTTCCCCGATGGCGTTTTGAACCCGCCTCTCCTATACGTTCTGTACTCCGGCTTAGCCTCTGGGTTAAACCAGAGTCCGTGTTCCTTCAAGTATTTTAAACCACCCATTTGTTGTAGGCCTTCGATCTTCGATACGATTCGTCCGATATAGTCCTCCATCGAATCGAAGTCGAAATATCGTTCCATGCCACCACTAATGTGGGCTGCCAGTTCTGAAAAGACCTCGTCTGCGGACCTCGACTTGCCCAGGGGTCTGACGATGGGTTGTCTCAGGGCGACGAAGGGGATCATGTCCAGGGCAGGGGTGGATGTCAGCCCCCAGCTTTCCAAGTAGGTCGCGGCGGGAAGGACGAGGTCCGCCAAGTGGGCTGTCTCGGTCATGTGGGTATCCATCACCACCAGGTAGGGCACCGACTTTTCGTCCTTGAGCACTTCTTCGGTGAGCTTTTTATCGGGATTCGAATAGGCCGGGTTCGATTTGTAGCTGAAATAGAACGTGCAGCCCATCCTTCCTTGCTTGATGAGCGTCATGGCCCTCTGCGCGGGAACTGAAGTAAACGGGGGGTGGTTAGCCTCTTCGAGGTCGTATAACCTGGGCAAGCAACGCCCCCCCCGAACATCGATATTTCCGGTGAGGGCGTTGAGCAACGCCACGCACCGCTCATTATGCACCCCGTTGAAGTGTTTGACCACTCCGCCGCCAGAGAGCGTAGTCGCGGGCTTGATGCCGGCAAATTCCAGGGCTATCCTCGTGATATCGTCGGCCCTGACGCCGCTCATTTCCTCCGCCATCTTCGGCGTGTAGCGGGAGAGATGCTGCTCAAGTCTTGGGGGAGAAATATTCGTCCACCGTTCCAGGAACTCCCGATCATATAAATCAGATTTCATGATGGTGTGGGCCATGGCGAGGGCGACTATGCCATCGGTTCCCGGCCGTATGGGAAACCACTCGTCGCTATTTCCCGCTGTCTTTGAGAGCCGCGGGTCGAAGGTGACCAATTTCGCGCCCCTGGTAAGCCTCGCCTCCACGAGCCTCCCGATCAATCCGACATAGAACTCATGATTCTCGTAGGGATTGGATCCGAAGTTGAGGATGTACTGGCTATTGGCAACATCGGGCACCTCAGCCCCGACGCCCCACGTCAAGCGCTGTGCGACGGCCTTGTTCAGGTGGTTGAGGCCTTCCTCGTCGATGACGGTAGGCCTGCCAAAGGCACTGAGAAACCTCTTCGCGAGGAGGGGTTCTTCCCCTCCTGGGTGAAAGAAAAAGTCCTTCGTCCTGTCGCCGGTGCGGATGATCCTCATCCTGTTGCCCATTTCTTCGATGGCCTTATCCCAGGAGATTTTTTCCCAGTTGCCGCTTCCCCTCTCGCCCCTCCTCATCATTGGTAAGAGAACCCTTTCCGGATCGTACTCGATATTGATGCCCGCCAACCCCCTGCTGCACATACGTCCCCGGTTATTGGAATGCCTCGGATTCCCCCCGATCTTGTACAGTTGGTTACCCTCCAAAAACCCGATGATGCCACACCGGGCCGGGCAGATCTCACAGGTGCTGGGAATACCCCTCAAGAACTTCCCGGTATAGCGGGAGACCTGTCTTCCCCCCAGGATCTCCTTCGCATACGAAAACAGGGAGAGATAGTGCTCCAGCAGAAAGCAGCCCACACCCGATAAGCAGGCCTTCAGAAAATCCCGTCTGATGATTCCGCCCACTTCGATAAAACCTCCTTCCTCAGCTCAGGGGAACGTACTGTCCCCCGAAAACGATGACGTATCGCATGACGAATACCCCTATCGATGCCAGAGCCGCGGCAATAAATAGGCAGAAAAGGGACTTCCGGGTTCTCTTAAACAGGATGATGAGGGTGGGAACCACATTTCCCAGGATATTGTCCACCCAGATGTAGAGAAAGCCGAATTCGCCCAACCTCACCAGTTCCACCGTCTCATAAGCATCCTCTGTGTGGTAGTACATGACGGTAATGTCCGAGAAAACGTAGAATACGTTGGTAATCATAAAGGCGGCCATCCAGACGGCCAGGAGATTAATGATGTGGAGATCGATTTCCCGTTCCTCCACGGGCTTATCCTGATACGTGAACTGGTATCTCAGGATGGCCACGATCAGCATGAGGGCTACCCCGGAGATCATGGCCGAGCAGAGGAAGTAGGAGGGCATTACCGCCGTGTTCCAGAGGACCCTCGCCTTGGCGAAGCCAAGGACAAATCCCGTATACCCATGGACGCTGATGGCGGAGGGGAGGCTTATGGCCCCCATGATCTTGGACCACCGCACGTTCCCCTGAAAGAGGAAGAAGATGTAGAGGCCGGTGAGCAAGGGATAGGCGGTGAGGCAAACCGTGCCCCAGCTAATGGGAGAGGTGGGGTTGAAATGGAGAAATAGGTACCAGAACCGGAGGGGCTGTTTGAGGTCGAAGATGAGGAAGAACATGGAACTGGTAAACAGGATGATAACCAGTATGGCCCCGATCTTGGCAACCGGCTTGTATGCCTCCTTTCCTAAGAGGGTTGCCGAGATGGAGACGATGGAGCATCCCGCGTGCAATCCAACGATGTGGAAGTAGATGGCGATGAGCATGCTCACCGATTCGTGGTGGAAGACGTTGTACAGGACATTTACTTCCATGGGAACAGACTCCTTTTGAGGCGTTCTACCGTTGGGCCTGGCCTCATCTCATAGCACGATACGCACTCCTCGTACCCCATGAGGGGGTCGGCCACATCCATATCCAGGCCGATGTAGAAGACGTGGGGATAGGTAGCGAACATCTTCTTGAGAACGGTCACCCGCTCCTTGCTGAGGACCTTCGATATCCTGCTGTTTGGATCCCTGATATTGCCGAATATCAGTGCTCCGGTCGGGCACGCCTCAACGCAGGCGGGCTGCAAACCCGCATCGACCCGGTGGACGCAGAAATCGCACTTCTCGATCATGCCCGTCTCCGGGTGTACGTACCTGACGTCGTATGGACATGCCGCCCGGCAGTAGTTACACCCGATACAACGGTGGGGGTCGACGAGCACGATGCCATCTTCCCTCCTGTAGGCCGCATACACGGGGCAGACCGTATTGCAAATGGGGCGCTCGCAGTGGTTGCACATCCAGGGCAAAAAGAGCGTGGTCACCGAGGGATATCCCCCTTTTTCGATGGTCTTTACCCACGTCTTCCAGACTCCCAGGGGGACCTCGTGTTCCGCTTTACAGGCAATGGAGCAGCTGTGACACCCAATGCAGCGGCGCAAATCCACCACCATAGCCCATCGTACCTCCGCCATGTTATTATCCTCCTCCGAAAAAAACCTGTTTTTCTGTTATGGTAAAACCGCTCGGAGATAAGCGGTTTTGCATTGACTATCTAGAAATATGGATTTAACCTATAATATATTGATAGATAGTTTGTCAAGAAATTTTTCACAATTTCCTACTTTACCCGTGTGAGGTTGGATTAACCGTTATCCTCTTCGTTTTCCTTGGAGCAATGGAAATGCATTTTAAAGCCACTCTCTCGGTTCTTATCGCCCTATTTATCCTCCTCATAGCCCAGACGACCTCCTCGACGAAGGAAAATACTGCAAAACATCACCTTACCATCGTTTACACCAACGACGTCCAGGGAGAAATCGAACCCTGTGGCTGATATAAGAATCCCCTTGGCGGGGTCGCCAAGAAGGCCAGTTTAATCAAGAGGTTGAGAACGGAGGGGAAGAACCTTCTCATCCTCGATGCGGGAAACCTATTCTTCCTCAAATTGCCCAAGAACGAGTCGCAGAGGAAGGACTTCATCCTGAAGGTCGATGTTTTGATTCGTGCATACAATGCCATGGGTTATGATGCCGTCAACGTCGGGGAGAGGGACCTGATCATGGGATATCGATTCTTCGCTGAGGCCGCCAAAAAGGCGGAATTCGCCTTCATCTCCTCAAATTTGACGGACAAAACCGGAAATTCCCCCCCATTTATACCCCATATCATCAAGGATATTGCGGGGCTTAAAGTCGGTATATTTGGCTTAATCGATAGGACCCTGAAGGGGGAAGATTCCATGATCACGGCCTCTGATCACGTAAAGGAGGCCAAACGTGTCGTCAGCGATCTAAGGGGGAAATGCGACATCATTATCGGCCTTTCCCAATTGGGGGAGGCGAGGGACAGGAAACTGGTGCAGGCCATCCCGGATATCGACCTTATTATAGGGGGAGTTAAGGCTAAAACCATACGGTACAAAAAGGTAGGAAATACCATCATGGCGAGGTTGATTCCCCGCGGCGGGTATTTGGGGATATTGAGCTTACAGATAAGCAGGAAAGGACATCCCTACAGGTTTCAAAACCTGCAGGATAGGGACGAATTGCTCAAAAAAATAGAACGAATCCGGTTCAGATGCCAACTCATCCAGGATCAGATGGAGGGGTTGCCCTCCAGCGAAAAGAAGGTGAGACAGAAGAAATTGGAGATCCTCAAGAGCAGGGAGAGGCAATTGCAGGCAAAGACCGTCTCCTATGATGCCGTAAATAGCTTTAGAAATGAGAGCATTCCAGTCACTCTTCGAATAGAGGATGACCCCACCGTGGCTCAATTTATCGGAGACTATCGTCGACAAATAGCCAAAGGGACGAGGGGGGATCTAAAGATCAAACCGAGAAGACCGCCAACAGGGTTGTCCGATAGCGAACTCCTCGCCAGCATCCCCAAGGACAGCCTTTATCGGGGGGCAATTTCGTGTAAGCGTTGTCACATCCGAAATTACAACGCCTGGCTTCGGACCGGGCACTCAAAGGCGACCCAGACCATCGTTGAAAGCATAAAGGGGTCTACTTCCCTTGGAGAATGCCTTCCCTGCCACACGACTGGATACGGGGACGTCAGCGAATACGAGGACTTCAACGAGATTCCAATCTATCTATGGGAAGTCCAGTGCGAGACGTGCCACGGACCGGGAAGGGGCCATCCGGGGTTTGGCGACAAGTTCAGAAGGGTTACCTTGGGGGTCTGCCGCAACTGCCACACCAAGGATCAATCCCCTGCCTTTAATTACCGAAGTTATCTCCTCCGGATCGGCTGCACCATTCGGAAATGATCCCTCGGTTCAGCGAAGGAATGCCCATATGATGAGCAGCAGGGCGATCAACCCCACAAATATTGCCCCGAAACCGAACAGTTGTCCCCAGAGGTAGGTGAGAATGGCGGGGTATTTCGCCTTAAAGGTATCGAGTTTTCCCTCAGCGACCAGTCTATCGTAGTGGCCCGGGCGGTCGTCAATAAATTCCACCTTTGGAAACCTTCCGGTGAAGATGCCCACGTCCATGGGAAATTTCTCGGGCCTGAAATGGACGTTGAAGAAGTGAGCGGTAAAGATATAACCGGCAGCGAGGAGGGCCTCGTCCGAATGGACGATATAGGCGATATTAAAGACCCATCCGGGGAGAAAGATCGAGAAGAAGTCGGGGAACCACAGCATCAAGCCCGTTAGCCCTATGGCCAACATGCCCCAGAAGACCGCCAGAAAATCGAACTTCTCCCAGTAGGTCCACCGGTCAAACCGGGGCTTGGGGCCCTTTCCGAGAAACCACTTGAACATTCCCTTAATATCCTTTACATCCTGCCATCTCGGTGCCAGGGACTCTGGGCCGAAGAGCCTTTGTAAGGGATTTCCCTTTACGTCCTTCTTATAAAAGGCGAAGTAGACGATATTCACCAGAATTGCCCCGAAGTAGCCGAAGGTGATGGCTGCGCAGATCCGGTGGATTAAGCCTGCCATATGGGCACCACCGAACAGCTTTACCAGCTCTTTGGCCCACAGGGAATGGACGAATTTCAGGGGAAGGCCCGTCAATACCAAGAGGATAAAGGTCACCATCATGACGAAATGGATGGTGATGTCGAAATTGTCAAACCTCTGATAGATCTCCCCCGATTTTTCCACGTATGGGGGCAGGTATTCCCCCGCTGCCCACATCTTCCTCTTCTCCCGATAGGCCCGCTGCCACCACATGATGGAGTGGAACCACCAGAAGGCAAAAACAGAGAGAAGGAGGGTCGTCATGAAGACGAAGGTGTAGTAGAGGAGGGGATAGTTCTCCTTGTCGTAATGATTGGCATGGGCATACCACTGCGCGAAGTTAACGTTTGCCCTGGTATGACATTTCCCGCATGTCTCAACAAGGCGATTTTTGGAAATGGTTGAACTGGGATTATCTGGCTTCAGCGTGCTGTGGTATCCATGGCAATCGGCACACCCTGCGACGAAGGTAGGATACCCCAAATATTCTACCTTGCCGTGATAGCTCTCCTCGTAGGTCTCGTTTGCGATGAGCATGACCTTATTTCGCCTCATCATCTCCTCATCGGCATGGCATTTCTGGCAAACCTTCGTATGGAAGGTGCGGCGGAATTCAATGGTATCGGGTTCTTCGCCCGACAGGATGGGGATCTTATGGAGCCCATGACAGTCCGAGCAGTCCGCCGAGTCCCTGTTCCCGGCAAAAACCGCCTCCCCGTGGATGCTTTCCGAATACCCATCGTCCTCGTGGCACATGGTGCACTTTTCGATTACCCGGACTTTGTTCCCGCCCCACGGGGTAACCTCGTGAATGTCTACATGGCAGTCCTGACACATCACGTCGTTGATGAAATGGGCACTGGCGTAGTGCTCGGCTCCTTCGACCTTATGGCATCGATGGCAGGTAACCGACTCGGCCTGGATTCTCCCCCCCCTTGCCGTGTGTTCATCAATATCGGTAATATCCCAGTGGCAGCTATTGCAGGAATTGGCGCCATGGACCGATTTGGCGAATCTGGTTACATCGATATTTTCGTGGCACTCCAGGCATTGGGAGTTGTCGATACACTCCAGACAATATTCCCTTCCCCGGATCTTAAACTTCTTCTTGGCCAGCTCCAGTGCCTCATGGAATTTCAATTCCTGAGCGGAACAAACCCCAGCAAAACAGAGCAGGAAAAGGGTGTGGAGAAGCAGAGAGGGGAAGGAAATCTTTAGTTTTAATTTCATTGGTGACCCGCCGGATTTCGAAAAAATGTTCGAAAAATGTAGCGAATGTCATTCGCTTTGTCAAGGGAGAAAATTCCTCGGACTATTCGAACATCTTCTCCCCGGCTTTAATCTCCACATCGAAATTATTCTCATCCGGGGGGATGATACAGATGTACTTCTCGTTATAGACACAGGAGGGGTTATATGCCATATTGAAGTCGATGACCGTTCTATACCCCGGCATGATAATCTCTGCATCGAGGTAGCGGCCTCCCCTAAAAGTTCCATCTCCATTGGTTTTATCACTAAAGGGGATAAAGAGGTGGTCGCTGCCAGGGGATTTGTAAAGCTGCATTACGTATTCTTTGCCGTCGAGTTGAAATCGAAACCTTCCATATTGGATGTATCTCTTCTTTACCCCCTTATTGGTCAGGAATTGTGCGTAGTATTTGGGATTCATGATGTGGTACTTGTGTCGTTTGATCTTTCCCTCGAAACGATACTTCAGGTCAATGGGATAATACGTTAACCCTTTAAAATTACTACGCTGCGAATCATCCAAAGGTGAGCGGGGATGTTCTTTGAAAAATTGGTTTCTTTTCTCCCTGTATTCGCTGATCTCCTGGTCGGATTTCCCCTGGGGATAAACCGGCCCGCCCGAAAGGAATGCCACCACAAGGACAAGAGGGACAGCGAAAAGCTTTGGGCCTATTTTTTCAGACATACTTCATCTCCTTCCTTATGATATTTCCAGGGTCTAATCCCCAAACCCTTGGAATAGTAAATGTTATCCACCCCCGAGGGCAATTTTCATCCTTCTTAAAAATTCCTCGGGTTTGATCACCTCATAAAAACGGAGGCTTTCAATCTCCTTTCCCATCTGATCGAGAAAGATGACCGTTGGGACTCCCTTGATGCTGTATCTCTCCATGAAAGATCGACTCTTGGGTTTGGTTGAGTGAGTGAGATCCACCCGTAATGTGAAAAATTGTTTCGCCTTGGCGATTACCGGTGGCGATGAAAAAGTCCGTCGTTCCAATTCTCGACAGGGAACACACCAGTCGGCGGTGAAATCGATGATGACGGGCTTTGCCTGATTTAGGGCCCTTTGGACCAGTTTTTCATCATAATCGAGCCATTGAATGCCTTGCCGATGAAAGAAGAGATGACCGGGTGCCAGGACGAGATAGGAGGAGAATACGATGCCAAAAATTCCCGTGCCCCATTTGATTCCTCGGAACCCTCTTAAGCCCTTGCCCGATCCCTCGACCCATCCCAAATATATCGAGCCTACGGCTGCAATGGAGGCCTGTAGGAACCAATAGAGCTCATTGGAGATGAGGTAGCGCAAGAAATAGACGGCCATTCCCAGCATAACGAATCCAAAAATCCTCTTCACCCAGACCATCCATTCACCTGAACGCGGGAGTCTGTTGAGGCTTCCCGAGAGAATTCCCAGAAAGATGAATGGGGTTCCCATGCCTAAGGCCAAGACAAAGAAGGTCCAAAACCCGAGGACCGGATCCCCTTTTTGCCCAACGTAGGACAATAACCCGATGATAAAGGGTCCAATACAAGGGGCAGCTAAAATCCCAACGGTTAGGCCCATGAAAAGGGCCCCGAGGATCCCCTGCGATGATTGCCCCGCAATCCGGGTGAAAAAGGCCGGCATCCTGATTTCGTAAATCCCAAACATGGAAAGGGATAAGCCCACGAGGACGCAGGCGATCAAGATGAGGACGAGGGGATTTTGCAGCGCTGATCCGAATAGGCTCCCCGTCAAGGCTGCGACCGTCCCGAGTATGGAGTAGGTGATCGCCATACCCAAAACGTAAAAGAGGGAGAGGATAAAAACCCACCGGGAGCTGCCTCCCCCTTGGGCGACGAAGAAACCGACGGTAATGGGGATGATGGGATAAATACAAGGCGTTAGATTGAGCCCCAACCCGCCCAAGAAGATGATAAAGAGGGAAAGGATGACTCCCCTTTGAACGGGGATAGGGGAGGGGCCATCGTTCTTTTTGGAAGGGATCGTTTCTCCGGGGGGTTGAAAGATTTCGGCGTGGATTGGGCGGACCTTCATTGGATCCTTGGTGATGGGGATCAAAGCCGAAAAGGCTGCTTCCGTTGGAAGGAGACAACTCCGATCATCGCAAGCCTGGTATTTGATTTTTCCCGAAATCCGGCCTTTCCCCGGGGCTGCTTCGCTGGAGACGGCGAGGTCAACAAAGATGAGTACTTTGTCCTCATATACTGCCAGCTCTCCCTGGATAAATGTGAAGGTTTTGCGTTTGGGTTTCGGATAGTGGATCTCTTCAACCGTGAAGCGCGGATCCGTCTCGAGAACGACCTCTGTTGGGATGAGGGATGTTTCCAGGGGTTTGTGGGCGTTAATGTGCCAACCCTTTTCAATATCCAGTTGGAGGGCAACACGTATCTCTTCACCCGGGAGGACGCTACTTTTCGACAGAAAAACATTGGTGGAAAGGACCTTTGGCTGAGCAAGGGAAGCGGTGGCCATGAAGAGGGCTAGCAGAGTTTGGGTAATCGTAGCCCAATAAAGCCTGGTTATTTGCTTCATAGGAGTTATGATCTCCATGAAAGGGGAAGCAAGCGGAGCTCCTTTAGTAATAGTGTAAGAAAAGTACTCCGGGGGAAAATGGATGATGAATCCAAAAATCCCAATAGGAGGTTCGCACTAGAACAATTAAAAATAACAAAAATGATCAGCTACGTCAATTTTGGGAGGACTGGAGTTTCCCCGATTTCTGGGGAGAACCGTTATCCTTGAGCGTAATCTTTATGTAATCAACAAATTGCGAGAATACTTCCTACAAAACTCAGAAAGCTCCACCCATATTTCCATTGACAAAGCGACAAAGGTCCTATTATAAAAGATTTTACGGACATGGCCTGGAAATTGCTTCTATTCCTTGGTAAAAAGATTCCACTAGAAAGGAAAACCTGGAATGAGGAATTCCGTCATAGTAGGAACGTTGTTCTTTCTGATGGCCTGCTCAAATATCGTTCAACTTCACAAGGGAACCACCGATGATCAACTCACAACGGAACCGGCAACATCCCCAGGGGAAATTCCCTTAGACCTTGGGGAAATTTTCAGTAGTACACCCACTGATGAGATGGCAGAACTGGTTCAGTTGGCCGATTTTTCCTCTCCGGATAAGACTCCTGAAGGAGGGGAAGGGGAGGAGGAGGAGCTCATGGTGGCCATTCCCAGTCCACCCGTGGATGACGAGGTTCGTGCCTTCAGTGAACCGGATTTACCCCCGGTGGAACAAGGGCTGGGGAAAGGAGAAAGAGAGCTTCAGTGGTCCCCCGCCTTCCCTGGGGAAGATGAAGACAAACTCCTCGTAGGGGCGGAGACATACTTTCAAGATCAAGCTCCATTCCAGGAAGAGGTGGCGGCGGAACCCGCCTTCGACATTCCAATCATCATCAACGGGAAAGTAGAACAATGCATTAAATACTACCAGACGAGGGGACGGAAGGTCTTCAGCCGCTGGCTCGCACGATCGAAGAGGTATATCCCCTTGATGAAAGAGGTCTTGAGGGAGAAGGGATTGCCTGAGGACCTGGTCTATCTGGCGTTAATCGAAAGTGGGTATAATCCCCGTGCCTATTCGAGGCGAAAGGCCATGGGCCTCTGGCAGTTCAGGTATCACACGGGAAAGCGTTATGGGCTGAGGGTAAACTGGTGGATCGATGAGCGAAGGGATCCGGTGAAATCGACAATCGCCGCCGCCAGATACCTGAAGCATCTCTACGATCGGTTTGAATGCTGGTACCTGGCGGCAGCCGGGTACAACGCCGGGGAGGGGAAGATCCTGAGAGCCATTAAGAGGTACAAAACCGAGGATTTTTGGGAATTAACCAAGTATCCATATTTGAAAAGAGAGACGAAAAACTTCATCCCCAAAATGATCGCTGCCGCCCTGATCGCCAAGAATCCGGAGGAGTACGGTTTTTCAGACATTTCATACGAAGAGCCCATTCGTTTTAAAACGGTGAAGGTGCCCGATGCCACGGATTTACGAGTAATTGCCAAGGCATCGGAATCAACCTATGAAGAATTGAAACGCCTCAACCCAGAGCTGAGGAGGTGGTGTACTCCGCCCAATGATCCCCATTACGAGCTGAAACTTCCGTATGGGAAAAAGGAAATCTTCTTGAGGAACTTCTCCGCTATTCCTCCTTCAAAGAGGATAACGTTCCGAAGGCACGTGGTTCACTCCGGTGAAACCCTCTCTCACATCGCCCTCCGATACCGAACCGATATTAGGGCTATCATGAGGATGAATCGTATTAGAAACCTCCACTCGATTAGGGCCGGTCGGTCTCTCATTATCCCTGTCAGGGGAGGCGAGGGGTTAAGGAAGGGGAAGATGGCGGCGAGGTTAAATCAGGGGACGAACCTTTTAGAATACGAGGGGCGGGCTTCTATTTATACTGTAAGGAAGGGTGATACCCTCTGGGAAATTTCGCGTTCTGCGGGGATTGATTTGGAGAGCCTCTGTCGTTGGAACGGAATCCAAAACGCCAGCAGGATTTACCCCGGGGATAGGCTAAAGATACCTATTGAGGAGAGCACTACCCCACCGGGAACCGAGGGAAAAATCCCCACTGCGAGAAATCCCGAGGGATGACCTATTTCCAATCCCCTTTTGCTCATTGAAAAAGCTTCTGTTCATTTCAAAGCTCGCTTCCGGTAAATGAGCGTTCACCTGCCACTTCGTGTCCAAACTCGCCCTCCGGGTTCAAATGGGGGAAATTACTCCTCTTTCCTTTCGCCCCGATTGATTATCAAAAACTCCTTCATGTTTTTTCAGGGGATATGATGTCTGGTAAGCTGGAGAATAAGATCAAAGCCGCCCGGGGAGAGGGGCAGGCTAATCTCCCTCGAAAAATGCAAACCTGATCAATGTCCTATCCGGAGAAATCTATCCCGCGGTTGTGGCCATATATGGGGATACCATCGTGGGCATCGGTCACTACGAGGCGGAAAGAGAAATGGATTTGGAGGGAAAATTCCTCTGTCCCGGATTCATAGATGCCCATGTCCACATCGAAAGCAGCATGGTGATTCCTTCCGAATATGCGAAGGCAGTGGTTCCCCGGGGTACGACCTCGGTCATCAGCGACCCCCATGAGATTGCAAATGTGATGGGATTGAAGGGATTACCCTCATGGCCGAGATGGCAGAGGGAATTCCCCTCAATACCTATATCATGCTCCCCTCCTGTGTCCCTGCGACGGAAATGGAGACCCCCGGGGCCCAGCTCGATGCCCGAGACTTGGAAGGGCTGAAGGATAAGGAGTAGGTATTGGGTTTGGGAGAGGTAATGAACTTTCCCGGCATGTTTGGGTGCATGCCCGATATGCTGGGAAAAATTGAGATGGCCCTGGGAAAACCCATCGATGGCCAAGAGCCTGGCCTTATGGGAAAAGACCTGGCAGCTTACATTACCGCCGGCATTCGGTCGGACCACGAATGCACGAACCCGGAGGAGGCCAGGGAAAAGCTACGGAACGGAATGGCAATCCTGATCAGGGAGGGTTCGATGGCCAAAAACCTGGAAGACCTCCTTCCCCTGGTGACCGCGGGAAATGCCCGAAGATGCCTCTTCGCATCGGCGGATCGGCACCCTGACGACTGGTCGTAGCGAACGCCTGTCAAGGGAGAACTTGTCATTCAGCATACAACTGGTGTATGAGATCGTGGAGGGAGGAGTGGGACTTTAAGGCATCAACGATCAAGGGCATCCTTCGCCTTTTTGAAGGCCTTTTCGGCCTTGGGCCCTTCGTCGATACCTTCGTAAGCAGTACCCAAATGCCGGTATACCTGGCTGAGAAGGTCCGACTGTGTTTCATCGAATAGGGAGACGGCCTTCTCCAGCACACCGATAGCTTCCCGGTATCTGTGCTGTTTTAGATAGATGGCCCCCAGGGTATCAAGGTAATATCCCTTGTGTTCCGGGGTCAATTCCATTGCCCTCAGAATCAGGCTTTCCGCCTTTTTGAGCTTCTTCCCCTGGGAAAGGTGGACCCAAGAGAGGTTGTTGTAAAGGTCGCCGTTTCGTGGTGAAATTTCGATGGCTTTTCGGTAGTAACTCTCAGCTTGATCATACTGTCCCATTACATAGGAGAGTTCCCCCAGGCGGGTTATGGCTGGAAGGAAATGCGAATCCTTATTCAAGGCCATTTTATATTCCCTCAGGGCCAATTCCAACTCACCCCTCTTCTCATAGATGGACCCCAAGGTGAAATGCTCCCGCGCCGACAATGGATCCTCCCGCCGCTCCTCAAAGCCCACGTGACCGCATCCCACAATCGGTATTAAGAAAAGGATGACTATGACGAGGTCGGCGTATCGAATGAATCCCCATCTCCTCTGGGGGGAAGGATGAGGAGCGTCCAATAGTCCATCTCTGCCCATGATCTTAAGAATCTTTCATAGGAGATAAGCTTATTCTTCCGCATTCCCGAATGGAGCACAAGGATTCTCTCGGCATTGTCGTAGCCAATGACTACCGAAAAATGCCGTATTGGAAGGAGAGGGTTGCCCAAATTCTGGAAGACGATGAGTGGACGATCCCTCGAGATATGGTCCTTTAAGTCGGATATGCTCCCCTTAAAGGTTCTGGCATTGAACCCCATCCTTCGCGCAAAAAGGGTTAGATCGATGCTGAGGGTCCCCTTTAGCTGTTTCATGAAGATCGCCTTCGCGATCTCCCCCGGAGTTACTCGGCGTCCATAATAATTGAGGACGCTGGCTAAGGCTGCCGGACCACATTGATATTTGGATTGGGGAAAGAAGGGGACAGCGGAGATGTAATGTCTAATTTCACGGTCTTCGGGATTACCCTTCTCGACGGGAATGAGGCCTTCCCGAGCACAGCGAAAGGAAATGAAGCCCACGAATATCGTGAGAAGCAGGGCCCTTCTCATCGTTCGGTGGTAAACGAGGCCCTCGGAAGCTACCATTTCAGGACGTCTATGACTCCCGCTATCTCCAGGATGAGGAATCCAATAAGCGCCAAGAGAACGATTATGATTACGACGGTGCCGCCGTTTCCCCCTGGCTCCAGTGCATGAATCTGGTTAGCGATCTGGTGGAGTTGTTCATCATCGAGTTGGTGAAGGCGGGCCTCGATTTCCCCCTTCGTCAATCCGAGCTGCGAGAGTTTGTGCTGGACAAGTTTCGTCTCCAGGAGTTTTTGGATTCTCTGGAGGTCGGTCTCTCGATCGCTGGCTCCACTCCCTTCGTAAGGGGATGGAATGAACATGGCCGGTGCACTGCTGGCGAAGGATAAAATTGAAAAGGCCACGGTGAGATATGAGACAAATATCCTATTAAAAAAGAACCTCTTAAAAAAGATCATAAACTCCCCTCCTTTTTCTTGGATTAATAATGGGTATTTCCTACCAAACTTTTCTCCCTTTGTCAAGTTGAAATTCTGCCATAAACATGTGCGATCATTTCCGGAAAAGGGCGAACAGAACCGTCAAGATAATGCTGATGGTGATACAGGTTATTTCTTCTTTCCCCAATACCTCTCCTTTTCGCTGTAGATGCAACCACAGTATTGCTGGCGATACAGGCCCATGGCCTTTGATTCGCGGATCCCTTCCTGCCACCCTTTCCGGAAGTCTTCATAGTGGAAGGGAATTGAAAACAGTTTTGCGAGACTCTCGCCGATCTCCTTGATGAGGGACTGATTCTGATGTTTGCTATACAACAGCGTTGTGGTAAAGGCATCGAATCCTTCCCCTTTTGCCGTCTGAGCGGTGGCTTCCAGGCGGGAGTAGTAACAGTGTTTGCACCGTTCATGCTCGCGGTAGACCACGCCACGAAGAAACCCCTCGAGATCATATTCATCTCGGTAGATCACCTTCAAGCCGACCTGCCTCTCATACTCTTTGGCTGTCTCCAGCCTTTGCCGGTACTCTCGGTAGGGGTGGATGTTGGGGTTGTAGAAAAAGCCAGTCATTTCCCAACCCTTCTTGTGCAAAACCTTCAGAGGGTAGATGAGGCAATTGGCACAGCAGACGTGGATTAACCCCTTCAATTCCCCTCCCGTTCCTTCAAGGATGCATGTGCGGCAGCCAGTCGCGCGATGGGAACCCGGAAGGGAGAGCAGCTCACGTAATCGAGCCCTATCTGATGGCAAAACTCGACAGAACTCGGCTCCCCACCATGCTCTCCGCAAATTCCTATCTTGAGATCTGGTTTGGTTGTCCGTCCTTTTTTGACGGCGATATCCATCAGCAGTCCGACACCGCTCCGGTCGAGCTTTTCAAAGGGATCAAAATCCCAGATATTGGCGTCGAGGTATGCATTGAGGAACTTGCCGGCATCATCCCGGCTTATCCCGTAGGTGGTCTGGGTTATATCATTGGTCCCGAAGGAAAAGAATTCCGCCTCCTGCGCCACCTGGTCGGCAGTGAGGGCGCCTCTGGGGACCTCGATCATGGTCCCGACCTTATACTCAATTTCCATCCCATACTGGGAGAATACCTCATGAGCCACCGTTTCCACAACCCGCCTCTGGTTCGCCAACTCTCGCACATCTCCCACCAAGGGGATCATGACCTCGGGGTGAACCGCTATCCCCTCTTTCTTTACCTCGCAGGCAGCCTCGAAGATAGCCCTGGCCTGCATTGCCGTGATCTCGGGATAAACGACACCAAGACGGCATCCCCGGTGCCCCAGCATTGGGTTGTTCTCATGGAGTGCCTCAATCTTGGTCCTCAGAGTGTCCTCGGTGACCCCTATTCTTTTGGCCAGTTCCTCAATCTCGCTGGGGGCATTGGGGAGAAATTCATGCAAGGGGGGATCCAGGGTCCGAATGGTGACCGGTCTTTCCCCCATCTCCTGAAAGATTCCCTTGAAATCCTCCTTTTGCATGGGAAGCAGCTGTGCAAGGGCCGCTTCTCTCCCGCCGCTATCCTCGGCCAGGATCATCTCCCTGACCGCATTGATCCGATCTCCTTCGAAGAACATGTGCTCGGTGCGGCAGAGTCCAATCCCCTCGGCTCCGAAGGCGAGGGCGATCCGAGACTGATCGGGTCTGTCGGCATTGGTGTGCACTCCCAATCTCCTGGCCTCGTCGGCCCAAGACATTAACTCAGCGTAGTACCTGTAGACCTGGGAATCCTCGGGCCGCTTGCTCCCTTCAGCGAGAACTTGCAGAATTTCGGAAGGCCTGGTAGGAATCCTGCCCAGGATTACCTCCCCGGTGGTCCCATCGATGGAGAGATGGTCGCCTTGCTTAACCGTGCGGCCATTGGCCTTCATTTGTTGGGTTTTATAATTGATATCGAGGACACCGCAGCCCACCACGCAGACTTTGCCCATCTGGCGGGCCACCAAGGCGGCATGGGAGGTCATTCCCCCCCGGGCAGTCAAGATTCCCTGAGCGGCGTTCATCCCTCGGATGTCCTCGGGAGACGTCTCAACCCTCACCAACAGAACCTCCTCTCCCCGGGATGCCCACTCCTCCGCATCAGGGGCGCTGAAGACCACCTTTCCCGTCGCCGCACCCGGGCCGGCATTCAGACCGTGGGCAATGAGATTTCCCTCGCCGACGGCCCGCTTTTTTTGTTGCGGATCAAAGACCGGCCGCAAGACCTGGTTCAGTTGATCGGGCTCCACCCGCAAAAGGGCCTCTTCCTTGGTGATAAGCCCATCGTGTACCATATCCACGGCCGTCCTCAAGGCGGCCAATCCGGTACGCTTTCCGACCCTCGTCTGGAGCATCCAGAGCTTTCCCTGCTGGATGGTGAACTCGATATCCTGCATATCCCGGTAATGGTGGTCGAGCTTTTCCCGGATCTCATCCAGCTGCCCGTAAACCTCGGGCATCTCCTCCTCCAGGGATGGGATATTCTTGTCCCCCTTCTGTCGCCTGTTGATGGGCTGAGGGGTGCGAATTCCGGCAACCACGTCCTCTCCCTGGGCGTTCAGGAGGTATTCCCCATAGAACACATTCTCTCCCGTAGCTGGATCCCTGCTGAATGCCACCCCCGTACCCGACGTCCTCCCCATATTGCCGAAGACCATAACCTGAACATTCACGGCTGTTCCAAGGTCATCGGGAATGGTGTTCAGCTCCCGATAGGCGATGGCCCGGGGGGTGTTCCAGGAACGGATAACCGCTCCGATGGCCCCCCATAACTGCTCTTTGGGGTCTTCGGGAAACTCGACTCCTCGTCGTCTCCTTATTTCCTCCTTGAATTCCCGAACGAGTTCCTTCAGGTCCCCAACGGTCAGTTCATGGTCGTAACTGACACCTCTGGCCTCTTTCTTCGCATCCAGGATCACCTCAAAGGGATCGAGTTCATCCTTCTCCTCGGGTTTGAGCCCCAAAACGACATCACCGTACATGGCCACAAACCGACGGTAACAGTCATAGACAAACCGTTCATCCTCGGTGCGCTTCGCCAAACCCCTCACCGTCTCGTCGTTCAGGCCAAGATTCAGTATGGTGTCCATCATTCCCGGCATGCTTATGGCAGCACCGCTGCGTATCGAGACGAGGAGAGGGTTTTTCGGGTCACCGAACCTTGCCTCCATGATCTTTTCCACGTCGGAGAGGGCATCCTCTACCTCACGCGTGAGCTCAGGCGGATAGGTCTCATCATGCTCGTAGTAGTACCGGCAGACCTCCGTGGAAATGGTAAAGCCGGGGGGAACAGGTATGCCTAAATTGATCATCTCCGCCAGATTGGCGCCTTTACCCCCCAACAGTCCTTTCATCTGGGCGTTTCCGTCTGCCCTTCCTCCACCGAAGAAATACACGTACGTAGGCATTCTATCTTCCTCCATTCTTATTTAGAGTTGCCGTTAGCCGAGATCTGCAACCCTCACACGGGAAAAATCAGTGACCTGTGAGAAGAGCCCCTGGATCTCCCCAAGTAAGGCCAATCGGTTGTCACGCACCTTTTCATCTTCGGCCATTACCAAAACATGGTCGAAGAACTTATTTACCGGGACATGAAGTTTGGCCAACGCGGCCATAACACCCTTGTAATCTCCATTCTTCATTAATGAATCAAAATCCCCCTTCATTTCAAGATACCGTTGGTGAAGTTCCCACTCTTGAGGTTCCTCAAAAAGGCCGGGATTTGTCTTGGGACTGTAATCCGCTCCTTTCAATATATTAGCTATCCTCTTAAAGACAACGGCCAGGGGTTCAAACTGGGGTTTTCCTCTAAATTTGGCCAGGACCTCCACCCGAGCGTGGGCATCCTGGAGATCATCCGCCTGGACAGCCAGCACGGACTCCACCAAATCACCCGGATACCCTCGGGAGGCCAGCAGGTTGGCGAACCGCCCTCGGAAAAAGGCCAGGACATCGGCCTCGATCTCCTCGGGCGACCGCTCTATTTTTTCCTTCAGAAGTTCCATGGCCACCCGGATCAGCGCGGTCAGCGAGATTGGGTAGCCCTTGCCCAGGATGACATGGATGATCCCTAAGGCCTGCCGCCTCAGCCCAAAAGGGTCTCCCGCGCCCGTTGGCATCAGCCCAACGCCGAAACATCCCACAATCGTATCCAATTTGTCGGCGATGCTGACAAAATCTCCAATAGGGGCGGATGGTAGGCGGTCGCCCGCAGAAGTGGGAAGGTAGTGTTCAGAGAGGGCGGTGGCCACTTCTTCGTCTTCTCCGGAAATAAGGGCGTACTCCTTTCCTACCACGCCTTGAAGGGCGGGGAACTCTCCCACCATACCTGAAACGAGATCGGCCTTGCAGAGCATTGCTGCCCTTTCAACCTTTTCCTCTAGGTCAGGTCGAAATTTCCGAGCAAGAGAGAGGGCCAATTCCTTAAAACGGAGGACCTTCTCGTAAGAGGTCCCCAGTTGAGCTTGAAATATCACGCTTTTTAACGCTTCCACCTTCCGATCCAGGGGTTCCTTCGTATCCTCCTCGAAGAAGAATTTGGCGTCGGAAAGCCGGGCCTTGAGGACCCTTTCATTTCCCCTTTTAAAGATTTCCATATCCGGCGGTCGGGTATTGCATATGCTCACGAAATACGGCATGAGTTTTCCCCGTTTATCGACGATGGGGAAATACCTCTGATGCTCCTGCATAGCGTTTATCACCACCTCTCGGGGGAGTCTTAAGAACTCCTTTTCGAAACTCCCCACGACGGCGGTGGGATATTCCACCAGATACGTAACCTCCTCCAGAAGATCTTGATTACTCAATACCCTACCGGAGACCTCCGCCGCGGCCTCGGCGATCCCCTCCTCGATCATCTTTTTCCTCTCCTGGGGATCCACGATGACGAAGGCATCTTTGGTTTGCCTCATGTACGTTTTGAAGTCTCGAACCTCGAAGGCGTGGGGACCCATAAAGCGGTGACCATAAGACCGATTTCCACTTTCGATGCCTCCGAATCCAAACGGAATGACCTGTCCATTGAACAAGGCCAAAATCCAATGAATGGGGCGGGCGAACCGGATCTTAACCGTGCCCCAACGCATCGACTTGGGAAATGAGATGGTGCCGATCACCCTTGGCAATATCTCCCTGAAAAGGAGGGATGATGGCTTCCCTTCCTCCTTCTTTACGGCACAGAGGTATTCCCCCTTCTCCCCTTTGAGGGTAACGAGATCCTCCACCTGTAGCCCCTGTCCTTTGGCAAAACCCGAAGCCGCCTTGGTTGGTCGTCCCTTATTGTCAAAGGCCATCTGTACAGGGGGGCCTAATTTTTCCCTTTCCACATCCTCCTGTTTTTTGGCGATATCTTTTACAAGAAGGACCAGCCTTCGGGGAGTCCCCAGGGTTTTCACCTCTCCGTGGGCAATTCTGGCTGCATCTAGTTCCCTTCGAATCAAGAGGGCCATCTCCTCTAGGGCTTTTGAAATGAAACCCGCCGGAATCTCCTCGGTTCCGATTTCCAAAAGCAATTCCTTCCCCATTCTGCCTCCTACGGGTTGGCCCCTTCCCTTTAAGCTGTCAAGGAGTGCAATGATCATCCCCCTTGAGATTGCAATAGGGGAAATCCCATCTTTTCCCTCTGGCTCAGATATTTCCCGGCACATGCCCTGGCGAGGTCTCTTACCCTGTGAATAAATCCCGTTCTTTCCGTGACGCTGATAGCGCCTCTCGCATGAAGGATGTTGAAGGTATGAGAACATTTTAAACAGTAGTCGTAGGCGGGAAAAACAAGACCTTCGTTGATAAGCCTATTACATTCCCCCTCGTACATGTCGAAGAGTCGAAGGAGCATCTGAACATCCGCCCCCTCGAAATTATAGGTAGAATATTCCCATTCCCTTCTGTGATAAATATCTCCATACGTGATGCCTTCCGCCCATTTCAGATTGTAGACATCATCGATTTCCTGAAGATACATGGCGATGCGTTCCATTCCATAGGTCAATTCAACGGGGATGGGATCGAGCTTAAACCCGCCCGCCTCCTGGAAGTAGGTGAATTGAGTAATCTCCATGCCGTCAAGCCAAACTTCCCACCCAAGGCCCCATGCACCGAGGGTGGGAGATTCCCAATCATCCTCCACAAAACGAATATCGTGGGCTAAGGGATCAATTCCGAAACTCCTCAGGCTATCGAGGTAGATTTCCTGTACATCGATGGGGGAGGGTTTCAAAATGACCTGGTATTGAGTGTGCTGTTCGAGCCGATTGGGATTCTCGCCATACCGCCCATCGGTTGGGCGACGGGAAGGTTCTATATAGCTAACCCTCCATGGTTCAGGGCCCAATACCCTGAGGAAGGTTGCGGGATTCATCGTTCCGGCCCCCACCTCGGTATTGTACGGCTGTTGTATGAGGCAGCCCCGATGAGCCCAGAACGTTTCGAGGGCTAAAATCATCTCCTGAAATGTCATCGATCAACTCCGATTGGTTGTTTTTCAGTTATAAAAATTATATTTATTACCATGTTACCATATCCCTGTCAAGTTACCAGGGCCTGGAGTTTCCTCAGAAAAATGCATGTAATTACTTTAACTTGCTAAAAAAGTTACAAAAATTAGAATGAACAAATGCCAAAGCTCAAAGTTCAAATGAATCGCAAATGTCAAATGACAAATGGGGAAGGTTGATTGTCCGAGTCGTTTAGTTATGGACTAGTTTTACAAGCTAACTACTTAACTATTGTGGGAAATTAAGAGTTTTGACATTTGGAGTTGCTATTTGGGTGGCTTAAAGGAATGTGGGCGATCGGGCGTTGGGAAGAGCCCAAAAGTCCGGAAACTCCTCACCAGGGCAAAGTGGTGCCTCAAGGGTTCAGCTCTCGGGGATCCGAGGCCTTCCCGGCGGGAAACCCTCGATGCAGGTTTATCAACAGAAAAAGGCCATGAGCTTTGAGCCCATGGCCTCGATTTCATTTCCCTTTTTGCCAATCCTATGCCGCTATTTCCCCGATTTCATTTCATACGCCTTCATCTGCCGGCAGATCCTGTTGGATGCTTTTTCCAAATGGTTTGACGCCGTCTGAATGGATTCGATCACCCTTACGGTTGGGCCGGTCTTTTGGGTACTTTCCCGATACCGTTTTTCGATAAAGTTCGTCCACTTACCTTCTTCTTCATGACCCATACCCTTTATGAAAACCCCCATCTTGAGTTGGTGTGGAATTTCCAGCAAGGACCATTTTACCTCGCCTACTGCCTGGATCTGGTCCCCTCCTAAATCGATCCCGATCTTCAAATAGTACTTCTTCTTATCCCCCATGAGCTTGGTGGCGATGGGGATCATCTGTGGGATTCTCGAGTTCATTCTTATTCCCAACCCCCGCATGGAGACATCCATGGTTTCCCCAGAGAAACCGGCATTGAGCTTTGTCCGCCCCTTAATATCGATGAGACCGAAATGAACGGGAAGGTTCACATCTAGTCTGGGATGTGTTCTTCTTCCGACCCAATCGTCCTGCATGTTCGTGATCCTCATGTACTCTCATAACCATTGGATCAAAAAGCATGCCAAAAAGGGAAAATAGACGACTCTAGCCGGTTGAAGTCAACCGATTCATGATTATTCCCACGGAATAGATAATTTTGGATAAAAAACTCCACCTTCTGAAGAAGGGATCTTCGGAGATTGATACAATCCACAGTTAAAAATGGTATTTTTTGCACATGCTCTGAAAAAATTTCACATCCACGGTTGAAATTACATAATGAGAGCCATGGCACTACGGGCAGGCAAAATCCCTGAGCTGCCGAAGGTAATCGTGCCGGAGATGAACTACATACCGAGGTCTCTCAGGAATTTCTTGGACTTCAGTTCCTTATTGACATGGTAATGGATGAACTTGGAAAGAATAGTGTCGCTTTCCGAAAGGGCCTGCTTTGAGAACTTCAGCCGGTGAATTTTAGATAAGTCCATTTCCATCGCGGCTTGCAATATTTTCGCCGTTCCCGGGGAAATGGTTGGCAGATCATAATAACCCCTGGAGCATCTCTGGCAAAGCAAGCCCCCCTGCTGAGCACTGAAATGGATCGGTTCGCCATGTTCGAGTGTTTCATTACAGCGGAGGCATCTGTCCAGCCCGGGTCGATAGCCCAAGAGAGACAGCGAGCGGATTTCGAAAATTCTTAGGATTTGAGCCTTAGCTTCATCATCGCTCAGGAGGGAGAGGAAGGCTTTAAGCATGTTGAATAAATCCGGGTTGGCTTCCCTCTCGGCAGTCATCTCATCCACGAGTTCAACAAGATAGCACCCAAAGGCAATCTTTCGGATGTCTTCTCGTATCGCGGGGAAGGTATTTACGATATCACATCCTTCTATCCGTACCAACCCCGCCTCTTTCTTATCAAAGAAGATCAGCCTGCTGAGGGTAAAGGGCTCCAGTGCATTGGAAAAACGCCGTCTGCTCCTTTTAGCTCCTTTAGCGATTCCCTTGACCTTTCCGAAATCAGAGGTATAGAAGGCGACGATTCGGTCGGATTCCCCAAAATCCAGGGTTTTAATGACGATTGCCCATGTCTTGCATTGAGGCACGGAGGAGAACCTTTTTAAAATGTTTTCAATGAGTTACCAATTTCCACTTTATAGAAACTCCACCCTCTATAATTACCACTTATTTGTAGGGGGTGACAAGTACCATTTCCAACATGGAAGGAAGTGAGAGGATGCGTAGGTATAACCACAAATTGAGGGAACTCATCCAGGATTTCCGGTTCCGAACTCAGGCCGCCCTTCCCGTACCTCGCAGGGAAGCACTTCGAAACCCAGATGAAGGGGAGGGATAGCCGAAACGGCCGCGGTGATTCCTTCCCCACACCTCCCTATCTATGGAAGCCTTCATTAATACTCTTGATTATTTGCGATTGAAACATGGAATAACGAGGACCGATGCGAGTCTATCTAATACATCTTGAAATCAACATGCTGCTGTTTCGAGATAGGGTCTTGTGATGTCTAGGTGATTGGGGTATTTTCGGACCGCGCAGTCCCTGTATTCTACCATCATGACATTTCAACGAACTTCTTCGAAGTAATTGGAGTATTTCTCATATTCTTCAAAAAGCCTCACCAGATCAGTCAAAGAACCGACGCTTGATGCTCCGATTCTTTCGAAGTCCTCTTGTCTGAAAATCCTTGCAATCCCAATGAACGCTGTTTCCTTGTCCTTGACATAATCAATGTCTTTGTTATGCATGGTAATAATTTAAGTTTTGATTCTAGGGTACGTAGATCTCGTAATCGGTAAACCTTATACCAAATACCTGGGGGTTGTATGTAAGATCATCTCCCTATGCCAACACCCCAAAAATAACATTTAGGATGCCACCAACTGAGAAAGCAGATATAAGCATAATCAAGACCGATTTCGACATATCCTTTATCCCTAGTTCCTTAAATAGGATGGCGAAGGTACCTACACAGGGGAAATACATTGCAAGCACCACAGAGGCAACAACCAACTGACCAGCGGTTAGATTTAGTGGATCTAACATACCTACTGCCACATCCTTTCTCAACAATCCGATGATAAGGGCAGAGATTGCCTCCTGGGGCAGGCCCAAAATGCTGGTTATCAAAGGTGCAACGATTTTTCCCAGAAATTCGATTATCCCTAATGAATAAAGTATATTTACGATCAATACGCCAAGGAGCACCAGTGGAACGGCAGTAGCAATAAATTGTCTCACCCTCATCCCAAATTTCTTCATTAATGTTCCGAAGTATGGGATCCTATAAGGCGGTATCTCCACATATAGCTCCATGCTCTCTCCACTCATTATGCGGTTAAGAAGCAAGCCCAAGATTGTCCAGACAATGAAGAGGGTGATGAAAACAGCAGCAACGTATTGCCCTCCCTTTTCACCCACCAAACCAATGACCATAGCAGTTAGAGCCATACAGGGGACACAAATGGCCAAGAGGGTAGCAGCGATAAATCTCTCCCTCCGGGTCTCCAGGATTCTTGTGGCCAGGACGCCTGGGATATTACATCCTAACCCCAAGAACATGGTTATTGCTGCAAATCCATGCAGACCTACCCGATGCATTATTGTATCTACTAAGACTGCGAACCTTGGTAGAAAACCAACATCCTCCAAGATGCTGAGTATCAGGTAGAAGGAAATAATATAAGGTAACACCGCTGCAAGAGGAACGAATAGCCCCGTGGACAAGATTCCAAAGGATTGTCCATAATCTACCTCACCTGCTATAAGTTTTCCAACTAGGATGTCATGGATAAAGCCAGAGCCGCCCAGTAGCTCACTCAGGCGCATCATAACCGGTGTCCAGATGCTGTCAAATAGACCCTCTCCAACACCAACCAGCAACTCACCAATAAATCTTATTACCTTAAATATAAGGTAAATCGCTACAATCCCAATGGGGATCCCTGTCAAAGGTTTGATCGAGGCGTCTCCAAATCTCTCAAGAAATGTATGATGGCGATGAGAGAGTGTTTGACATTGACCGACGATCCGTCCCACCTCATCCCATCTTTCATGTTCTGTTCGTCCCTTGATTCCACCAACCTTTGCCTCTTCCAATCTTAAGACAAGTTCTTTGATCCCTTCACCAGTGGGCGCGACGGTGGTCACAATGGGAACACACAGGAGTTCCTCTAGTTTCTTTACATCTATACCTATCCCCATATGTTTTGTCTCATCCCACATATTGAGGGCGACTATTGTCGGCATCTTTTTATCTATAATATCCATGGTGAGACGAAGATTTCTCTCCAAGTTAGTGGCATCCACTATATCTATAACAAGGTCTCCTTTCTTCATCATTTCGCAAGCTACCTCTTCGGCCTTGCTGGTAGGCTCTAATGTATATGTGCCTGGAACATCGATTACCTCAGTGCGCTCGCCCTTAAATGTCATATATCCGCGTGCAAACTCAACAGTGGTTCCAGGATAGTTTGATGCAACGACATTTACACCAGTCAATCTTGAAAAGATAACGCTCTTTCCAACATTGGGATTCCCCATCAAAAGTATCCTCTTCATCTTCGTAACTTCCTCCTAAACTTTTATCGCCACCTTGGCGGGGCCTTTCTGATTATTTATTGTCAATCCACATCTAAAAAAATCCTTTTAGCCATTCCATAGCCAATGGCAATCTGTAAATTATCCACAGATACCAATATTGGGCCCCTTAAGGGCTGCGAAACCAGCTTGGTTACCCTCTTTCCCTCCATAATCCCAATTGCCTGGACATGTCTGATAAAACCATACCCCCCTTGAAGCCTAACAACGATACCACTCTGTCCATTTTTCATGTATGCCAGATCAACCATCTCAATTCCCCCCTTTGGTTACATTCAATAATGTCTATCCCTTCTCGGCTCCTTTTTTATTCTCTTCCGTTCTTTGCTACTACTAACTCAATCAGAGCTATCTAATAATTTAAGTAAAAAATTTATCCCTCCATGATCTTTCTTGCCATACCAAAATCAAGGGCCAGCCTAGTATCATTTACTCCAAGCTTTACTCTTGGAATGAGTGCTGTCATCTTGCTCTCTCTCCCCTTTCCATCTCTTTTATCTTGGCAATATATTCATGAGCAAACTTCTTCATCCTCGCCAGACATTTATCCTTGGGTTGCCGATGCTCCCTATATTCATCAAAGTACTCAAGCCAGCTTGCGCCACCCCTGGGACAATCCTCGATAAATTTCATAAAGTCAACAAATCTCTCAAGTGTAGTAGGGCTGACAGCATGTTCCATCTTACAGGCATCCTCGTCTGCCTGATGAAAGTCTATCTTTAATATATCGGTTAAAAATCTCCTGAGGATTTGATGCCTTTGATCTATATTGTTTCCAACATCAGAGCCTTTTCCGGTGAGCTCAAGATATTCATATTTTTCATAGTCAATGAGGCCTTTGTCGCTGAGTGTTTTAAGCATACTAGTAACAGTAGGCATCTTAACCCCGAGTTTTTTAGCAATATCCCTTACCCGGACAACCCTCTTTTCCTTGGCCAGATTAAATATAGCCTCTAGATAATCTTCCATAGTTGGTGTAAGGGGATTTTTGGCGATTTTATCGGTATATTCAGACATAATAGTGTCCTTTGTTAGAGTTCCCGAACTAAATTTTATTATTCTAATAATATAGCGAAAAAAAATTGCTTGTCAATTATTTTCTAGATTTGTTAACTCAGATACAAATTGCTCATGCCATATACTGTCTTAACGAAAGAAAGGGAAGGATTGAATGAAATAACCCATCTTTCTGAGATTATACCGAAGAAAGTCTAGACAAGACAGATGCAAGAGATAACATTATAAGAAGAGAGGCTGCCATGGAATCTATATGCGGTTATATGGAAAAGTACGACTACGAGAACCTTTTACTCTGCCAGGATAAGGCGCTCGATTTTAAGGCCATCATTGCCATTCACGACACCACTCTAGGGCCTGCCACTGGGGGCTGTCGGATGTGGCAGTATGACAGCGAGAAAGACGCCATTGAGGATGGCCTCCGACTGGCCCGCGGCGTAAATAAAGGGAGACGGCCATGATTTTATGCATTTCTTTTCCCTTCCAGCCTATATCGGTTATCCAGGACAAGTCTTTCTCCACGCCGTACCGCCCTACTAACGGAAGACTGAATTATGCCAAGTAATTTGGCAACTACAGTACCATTCATGCTTCTCATTACCGTGGCTTTAGGAACATTGCCCGTTCTGAGTAACAGATGAAAATGGTTGGGAATCAGCGACCAAGCGTAACACGGTGTGGAAGTTTCTGTCAAAACATGAGCGAGTTAATCAACGAAGGTTTCTCGATCGACATCATCCTGAAAAATATCTCTGCGCTCAAATTCCCCGCATATAATATGATGCAGGGCTCCAGGGGCGCCTATGCGGGCTTGGGGGGCATGATTTTTGTATATCACAAATGCAGAAAAGAGAAACGCATAATTTCATGACCGTACCCCTTTTTCCTTGAGCTGATACAGAGCGCTTTGTTAACGCCCTGCGCAAAGCAGGGCTGAAATGAGGGAAGGTCAAGCAATCGCTTTGCCACTAAATCATTTGCTTTATTCCTCGTCTCAAAATCAATACTTCTCCTAAGAAACTACCGGTTTAAGCTCGGGGTTTTGAATGAGTTCTTATCGCAGGAGTCACCCTCTACTCCGCCCCGGGCAGGGCGAGAGGGAGTTCCTTCCGTGTATAACGCACATCGCACCGTGGTGTGCGACCGGTGCTAACTGTATTCGATAGTCACCAAACCAGCCCAAAACTATCGAATTGCGATATAAATATTTACCTTCCCCCCTTTCTCCTTCATCTCCCTATCAAGCTTTTTAAACTTAACCATGAACTCATCCTCAGTTATTATTCCCTTCTCGAATAGCAATTGCCTCAATGCCCCTATCTCCAGCATGTTGTAGATAGCCAATTCTTGGACGGTGGTGATTTCTTTTGGGATCGAGTGGTTTTGCCATCGTGAGAATTTTTCTATTTCGGGTTTACGGATAAATAGGCTTTGATAAAATTGTCCATCAGGTCTTCCATTGAGGTTCTGATGTCTTCCAATTTAGGGGCGAGACCAGTTGTGCTGATTGACCAAGTAACCGCCCCCATCTTAATATTACGAGCTCGAACCAGATAAACATCTTGTACAAGCTCAACCCTATTAGTGTAGATATATCCTAGGAAGTATCTGTATTTGGAAATATTAGAATGTACATATATATAGGGCCTGCCAGACGTCATTTGATCTTCTGTTTCAGATAGAACCTTGATCCCCGCCCTCTCAAGTTTTTGCTTGGTGTTCGTCCGTAACCGGTCTACGGTCAGTCCATCTCCTTTGATTTCAGGTCTTAGGGGTTCTATCACTATTTGGACTCCTTGGAGACCACGGAGCGTTTGACGGCTAAATTCATCATCTTGGGCAAATGCAGGCTTTGAGGAACGCAACTCCATAAAAGCTAAGACCATAAATATCACCTGCACCAAGGCCAAGACCATAAATATTAAGATAATCCATGCTTCTCTCTTGCCCATATTTTCTCACCACCTTTCTTGTTTCCCCACAACCCCCTCTTATTCAACCTCGCCATCTTCTCGTATAGTCTGAATTCTTCCATGTATTTGAATGGAAAGCGGTTATAGGCAAACCCATAACCCTTGCTTTATTATCTCGGCATTCAGAAAGGTTCCATCCATCAGATATACATGGGCCAGAATCCTTCCATATTTATCCCGGCGGCCCAGGTACACGTCATTGGAGTCAAACTCAAGCCTTATTTGTTTTTTCTCCACCAATGACTTAGTGAATGCCGTGGCTTTCCTTCCTAAGGCGTTGATGGTCTTGATGTCCCTTCCCGATCTTTGGGCGTCCAGGTAGAGCATGGCTGATTCATGAACCTCAGGAGCATCAATGCCAATCAGTCTAACTCTCAGGCCATTTGTGAGGAGAAGCGTGTGGCCGTCAATAACCCGTTTAATCCAGGCGGTTTGGGGATCAGCGGCTTGAGTGGATAGCGGGATGGATAGGAATAAAAGGACAAGCAGTGGTAGTAAAATCTTCTGGTTAGGCCACCTCATGCGCCTATATTAGCAGGGAGGAACAAGATTTACAAGAAAAAAGGCATGGTGATATGCCATGCCTTTTTCAGTCCAAACTTCTGCGGTATCTAAACCTCCTTTATCCGTTATTCAGGTTCATCATCTTCAAAGGGGTAAGTTACCACATCCACAGCCCCCTTTCCGACTTTAACGGCCCCTTTAGTAACTATTTTTGTCGTTTTGGCTGCCCCTTTGGCTGTCCATTTAACGGGTGTGGTTACTACCTTAGTTGCCATGCACCCAAAACTGAACAAGAGAAAAAAGAGAAAAATGGAAAATGCTCTTATGTATTTCATGTCTACAATCTCCTTTTCTCCCCCTAAATATACATTCAAATCATAAGCATATTTTATGCCAATAATATCTTTACTGATAATTCCAATAAAATCTGGATAAATTTTTCATGGTTGTATGAAAATATTTTACAAATGGGACTCGACTCTTTTTAAATTACCGATTTATGATTCGAAGCCGGAGTGGGTGCGTCAGTAGCAGACGGGCCACTTTCCTAGAGGTTAAAACAACTTGTTTGACAGGATGGAGGAAAAGGTTTAACATGTTGATAAGAGAGGAGGTTTTCAATTTGTCCGAGGCTCCGAGGCGAGCGAGGCTGAGCAAAAGGAAAGGAAGGGGGTGCTAAAGGTTGAAGAATCAGAATTTGGAAAAATCTAACATTAAGGAGGTGGCCCATGAGCGTATATAGAATAGAATTGACAGATACCGAAATAAGGCTGCTTGTTGATCAAATTCAAAATCATATTTCACTTACTGAAGTTGAGTTCAGAGAAATTGATTCAGAGTTAAACGAACAAGTAAGGATCGAAGGAGATCATGACTACCAGTTGCACGCAGAGAGAGATGGTCTTTTGCAAGCAATAGAAGATTCTAAGCAATTACTCGAAAAACTCAAAACAACTCTAGGAGGTGGCCCATGAGCGTATTTAAAAGCGGCAAGTATTGGTATTATACGTTTCAGGTCGCTGAGAGGAAACACCGTGGGGGGGATTCCCCACCGAGGAAGGGGCGAGGAAAGCCGAGGCAGAACATCGCCAGGAGCTGGGAAAGCAAGCCAAAATGGAAATGACCCCCGACCAATTCCTGGGATATCTGCGAGATTACGGGGAGATGATTGCCAGTGAGTACTATGATCCTAAGGGCATAATAGAAATAAGCCCACTTACCCTCGGACAGTTGGCAGCTATGTATTTCGAGACGAAGAAAAACGAGGAATCATCGGAGTGGCACGTCAACAAAATGTGGAGGTTCCAAAGGCAATTTTCCGATTGGTTCGACATCGAAGTTAGGACCATCATGCGCGAGGATGTGAGGGAGCATCGGAACAGGGTTGCCGATGAGGTTTCGAACGACGCGGCCAATAAAGATTTGGCGTTACTAAAATCCATCTATAGATGGGGGATTGACGAGTATAGATGGGGGATTGACGAGGGATTGGTGGACAGGAACCCATGCCAGGGGGTGAAGACTCTCGACTGGGAAAGGAGGGAAAGTACATCCCCTCGGATCGCGATGTCCTGGAGGTCCGGAAGCACCTCCCCACAGTCTGGGAATGGATCTACATAACGGTTAAGAACACGGGCGCGAGGATGAGATCCATCCGACGCCTCACGTGGAATGACGTGATATTCGAGGACCCGAATCCGAAAATCCAATGGGGGTCAATAATCCTCCGGCATTACAAGGGGAAGGACGGGAAACTACGGCGACACAAACTTCCAATGACTCAGGAATTGTATTTCACCCTGAGGCACGTTCACGCACAGAGGGACAAAGCAAACCTCCACGTTTTCCCCTCGCCCAAGACGAAAGCTCAACGGGTAAAATTTCAGCCCATCATTAAAGAAGGCGTGCGAGGAAGCTGGTGTTTCTTACTTCTCGGGGCAATGCCTACGACATTATGCGGCGACGAAACTCCTGAAAATGGGATATCGGGTGGAGGTGATCCAACGCATCTTGGGGCATTCCAATAAAATCGTCACGGAAAGATACCTCGAGCCGATCGAGGACCAATTGGCCGAGGCCATGTATGACTACGGTCGCGAGGTAAGGGGAAAACCCGTGTCAGTCGGTGGAGAAATCAAAGACGATAGAAACTCCACCCTCTATAAAACCCGGTTCTAGCCCACATATGCAGCGTTTTAATGACGATTGCCCATGTCTTACATTGACCCATAGGGAAGGATTCACTGGATGAGATATTTTAGGAAAAGCGTTGCAACCCCGAAATAGACGAGGATGCCCGTGATATCGTTGGCAGTAGTGACGAAGGGGCCCGATGCGATGGCAGGGTCCACCTTTATCTTTTTGAAGAAGGCCGGGGCCAACGTCCCCATGGTTGAGGCGATGGTCATGGCGACGACCATTGCAATACCTACTACCAACCCGATGGCCGGATTCCCATGCCAGAGATAGCCCACCAGGCCGACGGCGATGCCACAGGCAGTGCCCATGATGGTTCCCACCCGAACCTCTCGAAACAGGAAACGCCTCAAGCTATCGAAGTCTACCCTGCCCGTGGCAAACCCTCGGACCATGATGGAGGAAGATTGGACCCCTACATTGCCTCCCATCGCCGTGATGACGGGGATAAAGGTGATCAGCGCAAAAACGTCCCTTATGGTTACCTTGAAAATCCAAAGCAGATATCCGGTAATCAACCCTCCGAACAAATTGGTTAAGATCCAGGGGAGCCTGAATCGGGATACTTTAAACACATTGTCCCGATAGACGAATTCATCTTCGTGGGTTCCCGCCATCTTCATGATATCCTCTGTGGCTTCCTCCCGGATGACATCGATGATATCGTCAACGGTAATGATCCCAACGAGTTTATTCTCCTCGTCTACGACGGGAACGGCGAGGATATCATACCTCTCGACTACCCTGGCCACCTCCTCTTGATCCATGTCGGTTCGCACGCTGATGACATCGGTAACCATGATCTCCTTGAGTTTTTTGGTTGGGGGGACCGTGATCAGTTGCCGAAGGGAAATGACCCCAACGAGATGACTCCGATTATCCACAACATACACGTAGAAGACCATTTCCGCTTCTGATGCCTTTTGTAAAGCCTCGATGGCCTCTTTGGCCGATGTCTTGTCGATGAGGGCGAAGAAATCGGGGGTCATAATCCGACCAGCAGTATCCTCCTGATAGCTGAGTAAATCCTCGACTTGGTCTGAATGCTTTTTTGCCATCAGGCTTAAGATCTCTTCAGCCAATTCTTCCGGCAATTCGCTGATGAAATCAGCCCTATCATCTGAGGACATTGCCTGAAGGATCTCGGTAATGCGAGGCCTATCCATTCCCTCTAACAACTGAGCGCTCCTGGCCTTATCGATTTCGCTCAATACCTCCGCCGCCCTTTCCGAATCGTCGATCAGATCCAAGGTAACCCTCTGGTCCCTTTCGTTGAGATACTCGAATAGGTGAGCGATATCAGCGGGATGAGTCTTATCGATAATCCGTTTCAAGTTAGCCGTGGCTTGTCTTCGGATAAGCCTCCTCGTTGTTTCCAATAGGAGCTGTGATTTTGGTCCGGCCATTTTTCCCTCAATGATCTACCGGTTGGATTGCGCGGGAGATCGAAGCACCCGTGTCCCCGGGGGGATGATGAAGGTAAACAGGGAATCCGGAAGGTTACGGTTTATCTTTATCCCCGAGAAACGGGTTCGATTTATATTCTCAAAAGCGTCGTAGATATCTGTCTGAACGATGAGGAATCGTTTGGGGTCTACTCTTAGGACAAGCCTCTGGATATCGGCTTGCGGTTCAACGGGAACCAAATCTAGGAGATACCAAGAGTCCTCCCTTTGGCTCTCACCCTTGGGGCTTTGAATACGGAAGTCCCGCCTGAGGTCGCCCTCCCCGGAAAGAAAAGCTGCGGGAATCTTTGCTCGTATCGTCTTCGAAATTTCTCCCACGATCACTTGGTTGTCGTCGGGCTGATAGTGCCAAATCGTGGACCCGTCGCTCACTATTTCTTGGCGAACGGGCTTGTGATATTCCCACCTCATCATTCCCGATTTCTTAAAGTAGACCCTTCCCTCGGCCTTCTTGACCCGATTGAGGAATTTGTTGTTATACTCCTGAGCAAATCGGGCTTGAATATCCGTGATCTGATTGTAATTCCGCTGGACCTTGGTGATCAACTCTTCGACGGAAAGACCATAGCATTCCAATGTCAAGCCGAAAAAGGCCATGAGAGTAAACGTACCAACCTTTCTTATAGCCTTTGCCATGGATTTTTCACCTTTATCTCTTATGGATCAGGACCTCCCTCGGCTTTATCCCATCCGATGGTCCCACAATCTCTTCTTCCTCCATCCTCTCGACAATCCGGGCAGCACGATTATAACCGATCCGGAACCTTCTCTGAATGAGGGAGATGGATGCATGACCCGCCTCCGCGACAAAGGCGACGGCTTCATCATATTTTTCGTCATATTCTCCCTCTTCTTGGCCGGTTTCCTTGGCCTTTTTCTCATCCAAGATCGATTGATCGTAGATGGGTTTGCCCTGATTTCTCAAGAAGCCCACCATCCTCTTGATCTCACCCGGGGAGACCAAGGCCCCATGAACCCGCTGCAACTTCGAACTGCCGGGGGGCAAGAAGAGCATATCCCCCATCCCCAGGAGGTGTTCTGCGCCAATGGTATCCAAGATGGTCCGGGAATCGACCTTGGATGAGACCTGAAAGGAGATCCGGGCGGGAAAGTTGGCCTTGATGATTCCCGTCAAGACATCGACCGAAGGCCTCTGGGTGGCCAGGATGAGATGGATACCCACTGCCCGGGCCATCTGGGCCAATCGTGTAATGGATTCCTCTACCTCCCTCGATGAAATGATTATCAGGTCGGCCAGTTCGTCGATAACCACGAGGATATAAGGGAGTTTTTCCTCTCCTGCTGCCTCTGGAGTGTTTCCCTGGGCATCAGATGTCTCCTCCCTCATCTCCCTTTCGATCTTTCGATTGTACTGTTCGATATTCCTCGTACTCCTGTTGGCCAGAAGGGAGTATCTGCGCTCCATCTCTTCGACCAGCCACATCAGACCCATTGCGGCCTTTTTAGGGTTTGTAACCACGGGGAGCAGGAGGTGGGGTATATCCTCGTAAGCGGACAGCTCCAGCATTTTGGGGTCGATCAACAGGAACTTGACATCATCTGGAGTAGCCCTGAGGAGAATGCTACAAATCATGGAATTAATGGATACGCTCTTACCAGAACCCGTTGATCCGGCAACCAGGAGGTGAGGCATCTTGGCCAAATCAACGATGAAGGGGTCGCCCGAAATATCTTTTCCCAATACCAGGGTTAGTTTGGACTCAGATGTTTTAAAGGCCTCCGAATCGACTATCTCCTTAAGGTAAACGGTCTCCCTGAGGGTATTGGGAATTTCTATTCCCACCACTGACTTCCCCGGTATGGGGGCCACGATGCGAATGCTTACTGCGCTTAAGGCCAAGGCTAGATCATCCGCAAGGTTGACGATTTTGCTCACCTTCACGCCCGGGGATGGTTCGAACTCATAAACGGTTATGACAGGACCTGGCCTCACTTGCATCACTTGTCCTTCTACGCCATAATCCATCAATTTCTTCTCGAGGATTCGGGAGTTCATCACCAGACTTTGTTTATCAATAGTCATCCTCTTCATCTCCCCCGAATCCAAGAGGGACAGGGGCGGAAGGTAAAACCTTTCCTTGGGTTTTATGAAGCTAAACTCCTCCTGTTCAAATCTCGCCTTCCTTTCGGCTCTCCAGGGAGGCTCTACTACAACAGGTCCCGAGAGGTCACGCTCTCCTTTTCTTTGCCTCCGCTCCGCGGAAACCTCCCTGATCCTCCTGACCCGTTCCCTGCGAATCATCATCAAGAGATTCCATCTTCGAATTCCTGCTTTGAAGAGCCCCACTAATCCGTCGATCAAGGAGACCAAGGAGAGTCCCGTACTGAGGGATATGCCCATAACAAAGACCACGAAGACGATTATAGCGGCGCCTGGGAGGTTGAAGTACCTCACCAAAAGCCGAGAGGAAAGATCTCCTAAAACTCCTCCTGCAAGGATCTTATGGCCAAAAATCTGGATCGTATCAACTTTCAAGCCCAAGCCCGTGGCACTGGAGAGGATGACGAGCAGAAAACCCGCCCCCTTTCCATAGCTCATTCCCGCGGACATGGGCAGGAAGAAGAAACAGGCCAGTGTTCCTATGGCCAGGGGAATCAAATATGAGGCTAGGCCCACCCCTTGGAGGAGAAGATCGCTCAGATAGGATCCCACGATGCCGCCGAGATTATGAATCGCCTTAACCCTTGTTGCATGAGTGACGTTAAAGGATGGATCGGAGGGGTGATAGGATATGAGGCTGAGCACCGTAAAGATGGCGATTGCCAACAGAATAATCCCCGGAATCTCCCTTTTCAGGCTTCTCCCGGAGGTCGAAGAACGTTTTTCCATACTATCTCCCATCCGCTGCTAAATTCCTCTCTATGGTCTCCCTCACCTTTTCCATCAGGACATTCCTCTCCCTCAATGAAAAGGGTGTGGTGTGGATAGCTCTATCAACGCTGACTCGAATCTCGCCGGGTCGGACCCTCATGGAGTCCCTCGGCATTACATCCCGGCTTCCATTGATCGTTATGGGGATGATGGGAACCCCGGATTTAAGGGCCAGGGTAAATCCGCCCCTCTTAAAGGGTTGGATAGATCCATCACGGCTTCGGGTTCCCTCTGGGAAAATGACCACGGAGACCCCTCCTTTTATTTTCCTCACTGCCCTCTCGATGCTCTCTAAGGCCCTTCTCCTTCCAGATCGGTCGATGCTGATATAGTTGGCCGCCCCCATCGCCCATCCCAGGATAGGAATTGCAAACAGCTCCTTTTTCCCAATCCACCTAAACTGGACGGGCAGGCAACTCAGCAATGCGAAAATATCATAGCTGCCCTGATGGTTGGACATATAGATATATGGCGTTTCCTTGTCGAGATGTTCCAACCCCCCCACCTTGACCCTTACCCCACTGACCAGTAGTTGTATCTTCGCCCACCATCTGGCATAGTGGTGGACGATGTTGCCATTGCGATCAAAGGGAAAGGTGATGAAGGCCAATATACTCAGGCCTACGGTGCTGATGACGATGCTGATCCAGAGCATAACCGACCGGACCATTAGGCCTCTATCCTTTCGATAATTTCAGCAACCTCGCCCTTGATTCGATCATCGATATCATACACGGAAACCCCCTGTCTGTCCGCTTCCAGGATCTTGGGGTTGAAACTGAGGTATCCAATGATCTCAAAATCTGAGAGGTGTTCCTCGATGATCTTCCGGTCATCCTCCGTCGTAATTTTGTTTCCCACTATCAGAACCCTCTTCACCCCTAAATCAGCGGCCAACTTTCTGACCCGTTTCGTGGTGCCGATGGAGCGAAGCCCTGGCTCGACAACTACGATGAGGGCATCCACGTATTCGGTGCTTCCCCTGCCCAAATGCTCCAATCCCGCTTCCATATCCACGATGACAACTTCATCTCTTCCGACGAAAAGATGTCGCATCAAGCCCTTTAAGAGCACGTTTTCAGGGCAGAAGCATCCTCCGCCCCCTTGGGGGATGCATCCCAACAGAAGCAGTTTGACCCCTTGAAAGGATACACCGAATTCATCGGGGATATCATCCACCCTTGGATTGAGTTTGAACATCGCCCCAATGGTTCCCTTCTTCGCCCCCGTCCTCTCCTCGACCAGTGGCGTCATAGAGGCAAGTGGAGACAATTTTTTTACCTTCTCCTCGGGAAATCCAAGGGCGGAGGCCAAATTTGCATCCGGATCGGCGTCGATGGCCAAGACCTTTTTGCCCCTCTGGGCAAAAATACGGGCCATCACCCCTGCCAGGGTCGTCTTTCCTACGCCTCCCTTACCTGAAATAGCGATTTTCAGGAGAAGGTCTCCTTTAGAGAAATGGCCGCAATGAAGAATAGTTACAAATATTGTACATTTCCCACCCTTTTTGTCAATGACATCGGCTGGTGGAATGGGTCGATAGCGACAGACCTCATTATCAATGGAGCCGGTGGTTGAGTTACTCGGATTAACCCAGATCAAGGAGGAACGGAGAGGTTTAAAAATGATTGGGGACAACACCGTTAGGGAGACGAGGTATCGTCCTCCTGATTTCGGTGGTAAATTATCCTCAAACCTTCGAGGCTAAGAAATTCGGCGACCTCTTCGATGAATTCGGACTCGGGAGCGATCAAATCGGCTAAGCCACCCGTTGCGATCACCATAGGCTCGGTCTTTGTTTCCCTTTTCATGCGGCTCAGGACCCCATCCACCAATGCCACATATCCGTGGATGATTCCGGCTTGTATGCTATTGACGGTGTTCTTCCCGATAATCCCTTTGGGTTTTGTCAATTCCACCCTGGGCAGTTTCGACGCCCGTTGGAAAAGGGCCTCTGCAGAAATCAAAATCCCCGGTGAGATAACACCACCCATGTATTCCCCCTTTGAGGAGATGTAGTCGAAGGTAGTTGCTGTGCCGAAATCCACGATGATCAAGCTCCTTCCGTGTTTGGCGTATGCAGCAACAGCGTTGACGATTCGATCGGCTCCCACCTCAACAGGGTTATCGTAATAGATGGGCATTCCCGTCTTGATTCCAGGGCCCACTACCAATGGCTTGAGGCCGAAAAATTTCAACGCCATCCCCTCAAGGATGTTGGTTATGGGGGGGACGACACAGGAGATGGCGATTCCATGGATATCCTCCAGCTCAATGTGATTGAACAGGAAGAGATCCTTTACGAGGATTCCATATTCGTCTATAGTTTTTTGTTGTTCGGTACGAATCCGCCAGTTATCAACGAGTCGATCATCCTGAAATACGCCTAAGACCGTATGGCTATTGCCCACATCGATTGCGAATAACATTTCTTACTTTCCTTTAGCTTCCAACTCCGGCTTCATATCAGGAAATTCCCCCGGTTGAGAGATATCCCCTGCAATCACCTTTCTTTCGGACCCGTCGGGAGCGGAAAGAAGAAGTGATCCGTTGGAATCGATTCCCTTAACCCTCCCCCGAATAACCTCATTAAAGGATTTCATCTCCACGAGCTTTCCCACCATCTGGGAAAATTCCTCCCATTGGCGAAGAATTCGCCCGAGTTCTCCAGTTAAGAAACCCTGGTATCCCCCTTCAAGTTCTCGCAAGAGGGTACTGAGGAATTCAACCCGGGAGATATCATATCCCAGTTCCTCCCTCAAAGAGGTGGCAGTGGATCTCATTTCCTCGGGGACCATTCCTAAGGTCATATTGATGTTAATCCCTATTCCCAGAATGACAAACTCCACCTTACCCGCTTTGCACTTCATCTCATTGAGTAAACCGGCGACCTTCTTATTATTTATGAGGAGATCATTAGGCCATTTTATCTGAGGTTCAAGCCCGGTGATTCCTTTTGTGGCCTTTGCGGTAGCCACTGCAGCCATAAGGGTAATCAGGGGCGCATTTCTTATGAGAATCGGTGGCCTAAGGATTATGGAAACATAAAGGTTGACCCCTGGAGGTGAGAGCCATCGTCGACCCAGTCTGCCCTTTCCCCTCAGTTGGCAATCCGCAACGACGACTTCTCCCTCCCCCGCTCCCTCTCGGGCCATGCGGTAGGCCTCTGAATTGGTAGAATCCAATTCGCCGAAGGCATGAATTTCCCTGCCAATGATCTGAGTCCCCAAATGGTTTTCTATGGCGCGAGGAGAAAAGGTATTCATGAAGTCAATTTCCCGTTCACTGGAGCACATAGCGGAATATTACTCCTCTGAGGTGGCGTCATAGTGGGAGAACTGCATGGAAAAAGTTCCACGTCCTTGGCTCATAGATCGCAGATCAGTTGAGTAACCGAACATCCCCTTCAATGGGGCCAGGGCATCGATGAAAACAATCTTTCCTTTAGGTGTTATAGACTCTACATCCCCTTTTCGTGCCTTGAGGTCGCCTATTACTTCCCCCATGAACTCCTCTGGTACTATCACATTGAGCTCCATAATGGGCTCCAAGAGGGTTGGTCCTGCTACCCTTAACCCTTCTCGGAAGGCATTGGACGCGGCTATTCTCAGTCCCATCAGAGAGGGATTTTCGGAATCAAAAGAGGCCTTTAAAAATACCGTTTGGATGTCGGTTAGGGGGTATCCCATGATCAGACCGGCTGTGGAAGCATCCCTGATTCCCTCTTGAATGGCGGAGAGCCCTTCCTGGGGCAAGATATCGTCGGGAGTCTCTGAGCGAAACTCCAGCCCATTCCCACGATGGTTGGGAATGAGTTTGAGGGTTACCTCGGCGAAGTGACGGACATCTTCGACTACTCTATCGAATAGCCCCGAAGCCTCCACGGCCTTGGTAATGGTCTCACGGTAAACGACTTGGGGACGGCCGACATTGACTTCCACGTGATATTCACTGAGGAGTCGTTGAATCAAGACCTCCAGGTGGAGCTCTCCCATCCCGGAGATGATGGTCTGTGTGGTGTCCTCATCAAGTTTCACCAAAAAGGTGGGATCTTCCTCGGTCAGCTTTTCCAGGGAAGAGACCAGTTTATCCTGGTCTCGGTTGGCTTTGGGTTCCACGGCCACCGACATCACCGGCTTATAGAAATCTATGGGTTCCAGGAGAATGGGATGATCTTCCGTGCAGAGGGTGTCCCCCGTTGTCGTTTGCTTCAACCCCATGAGGGCAACAATATCCCCCGCCTTGGCCTCATCCAGCCTCTCCCTGTGGTTTGCATGCATCAGGAAGATCCGCGCAACCCTCTCCTTTGTCCTCGCACGGGGATTATACACCTCTGACCCGCTCTTGAGGACACCGGAGTAAATACGGGTGTAGGTCAACTTCCTCGCTTGGTCCATCATGATCTTGAAAGCGAGCCCACAAAAAGGTTGGTCATCACTGGGAGCCCTCTCCTCAGCGTGGTCCGTACGTGGATTGGTGCCCTGAACAGGGGGGATATCGAGAGGGGAAGGAAGATAATCCACAATGGCATCCAGGAGCGGCTGGATTCCCTTATTTTTCAAAGCGGCCCCGCACAAAACGGGAACCAGGTTGAGGGAGATGGTTCCCTTTCAAATAGTTTCCTTGATCTCTT
>Ga0209636_10000331_pt1 | contig 44230 bp, 36 predicted proteins | sample DeeMarSWOR152_54_FD_187464 | JGI IMG/M metagenome (GOLD analysis project Ga0209636, IMG submission 187464) | Marine sediment microbial communities from White Oak River estuary, North Carolina - WOR-1-52-54 (SPAdes) (version 2) | ecosystem: Environmental > Aquatic > Marine > Intertidal zone >...
AGGGCTGCTTCGCCTGTCCGATACGCTGCAAGAAAGTGGTTCAATTTGAAGAGCCATATCGTGTGGATGCTGCCTATGGTGGACCGGAATATGAAACCCTGGCAGCACTGGGGTCCAACTGTGGGATAGATAACCTCAAAGCCATCGTCAGAGGTAACCAACTGTGCGGTGCTTATTCACTGGATACGATTTCAACAGGTAGTGTTATTGCCTTTGCTATGGAGTGTTTTGAGAAAGGGTTCCTGAGTACCAGGGACACCGACGGAATCGAACTGAGGTTTGGCAATGATGAAGCTATGCTAAAAAGCATAGAGTTGATTGCCAGGCGTCAAGGTTTTGGCAACCTGCTGGCTGAAGGGACTGCCCGGTTAGCCAGGGAAATCGGCAAGGGCTCGGAGGGTTTTGCCATGCAGGTCAAAGGACTTGAAACCGGGATGCACGACCCTAGAACAAAAACAGGCTTGGGACTTGGTTATATGGTCACTCCTGCCGGTGGCGATCATTGTTGTAACATAATGGATATCTTTGTAGCCGATGAGAAGATGCTAAAGCCGTTAAATCCCCTGGGGATACTTGAGCCTGTGCCTGTGATGGATATTGGTCCCCGTAAAGTAGGCTTGTTCAAGGTGATGCAGTCTAGCGCGATTATAGAGGACTCTATGGTTACCTGCTTGATCGCACCCTTTACTTTCCAGCTGAAAGCTGATGTCCTGACCGCGGTTACTGGGTGGGATACCAGTATAGCGGAGCTGCTAAGGGTGGCCGAGAGAGTTCTGACTGTGGCGAGGTTATTCAATATCCGGGAAGGGCTTTCCGATGCTGATGATGTATTACCAGAGCGCTTTTTCCAGCCTAAGACCGATGGCGCTCTGGCTAACAAGCACCTTGATCGGACTGAGTTTGAGGAGGCTAAGAGATTCTATTATACTTTAATGGGGTGGGATGTAAAAGGAGTACCAATACTAGAAAAAGTGGAGGAACTTTATATTGAGTGAGCTATGTTATGCTATGGCTTTGTACCAATAAAACCTGAAGGCGACTCCCTGTGGGGAAACCCGGAGTTAGCTCTTTGAGATACTACTAAATATGCCGTACGAGGAGGCAGAAGATGTCAAGTGTAATCGGCGACAAAAAGGCTAAAGATGTAGGTAGCTGGCAAGAGTTTTTTGTGCCCACTTATTCTAAACGTATTGAGAAAGGTAAAGAACGTACGCGCAGAACAAAAGAGTTTTGTACGGAGCGTGCTCGTGCTGAGATGAAGGCCTACGAGCAATACAAGAATGAACCTAGAATTATTCAGCGGGCACGCTTCCTTGAGACTTATCTGAGAGAGAAGACCATCTTCATTCTGGAGGATGAGCTCATCGTAGGCAATATCACTAGCAAGGTTCGCGGTTCCTCCATTTCTGGTGAGATGTGCAGGATGGTTGATCTAGAGCTAGGTGACCCAGTGAAGGACTTTGAGGTTAGGCCATCTGAAAAACACATAGTTCACGCCGAGGACAGGAGAGAGCTGAGGGAAGTGCTTATTCCCTACTTCAAGGGGAAGACTAGCGAGGAGTATATTTACGAAATCGCTGACGCCGAAGTCAAGGAAAAAGCTTACCCAGCGATTTCTTCTTGTCCACATATTCCTGGTATCGGTGATGGATCACTGGGGAGGGATGCCGGCCATCAGAACGCCAACTATGAAAAGGTACTCCACAAAGGTCTCCAGGGCATTAAGAAAGAGGTTGAGTGGTATATGGCTCAACTCAACCAACCGTATATGCATTATAAGGGGCTCAACAAGGAGAAGCGAGACTTCTATCAAGCAGTCCTTATTGCACTTGATGCGGGCATGGCCTACGCCAAGCGTTATGCTGATTTGGCACGAGAAATGGCGGCTAAAGAAAATAACCCTAAGCGCAAGCAAGAACTCGAGCGCATTGCAGAGGTGTGTGAGTGGGTGCCGGCAAATCCTGCCCGAGACTGGTGGGAAGCACTGCAGTCTGTCTGGATGACGCACGTCCTCATCCATTGTGAACTTTACCACATAGCGAACTCCTTTGGACGCTTCGACCAATACGTGTATCCCTTCTACAAGAAATCAGTAATTGACGAGAAGACAATGGGCCGTGACGAGGCTCTAGAACTCTTAGAATGCTTCTGGATAAAGACTAACGAGTTCGGCATGGTTTCCAACTATGAGTACTCACTCTTCGCGGCAGGGGAGCCACTAAGTCAGTGCCTAATCATCGGGGGCCAAACCAGCGATGGCAAAGATGCGTGTAATGAAGTTACTATGCTCTGTATGGAAGCCGACGAGCAATCGCGCCTGTTCCAGCCAGAAACCGGGATGAGAATATGGGAAGGCACACCTGATAAGTACCTTAAAAAAGTCGCTGAGCTCATCCGTCTAGGCACGGGCAAGTGGAAGATTCATGGCGACCGGAAAGGGATCCAAATGGTAGCAAAGGGCTATCTTGACAGAACCGTTGAGGATTGGCGACAATATGCGGTGTCAGGATGTACAGAGACAGTCCTGCCTCACATTACTTCAAGCTATTCCTATGAGGGAGTTTGCATCGCAGCCAAGTTATTGGAATTAGTGCTAAACAATGGAAAGTGTGCTCTGTGTGGCAAACAGATTGGTCCCCTAACCGGCGATCCCAGGACTTTTGAGTCTATGGGAGCGGTGCGGCAGGCATTCAGAGAGCAAGTGTTCTACTGGATGGAGTACCTTGCTAAAGGAATAAAGGTGGTGAAGGAGACCCAGGCTCGTATGCTACCCGCTCCATTTTCCTCTTCCCTCTCAGAAGGTCCGTTGCAGAAGGGACTTGATATCACTCAGGGCGGCGCATGGCACACTTACTACGGTCTATATCTTGCCAGCGTTGCCGACACCGCCGACTCTCTAGCAGCAATTGATAAGCTAATCTACCGTGACAAGAAGATTACTTGGGACCAGTTGTTCGAGGCGATCAAGGCTAACTGGAATGGCTACGAGAGTTTAAGGCAACTTTGTATTAATAGCGTGCCTAAGTATGGCAATGACAACGACTTTGTAGATGACTGGGCTGCTTGGGTCATGGACACCTGGTACGACAGTGTGGAATGGATTAACACTCAGAAAGACTTGCTGCCGTCTTGGGGCGGGATATACATTGGCGCAACAATGATTGCGATAAACAATGTTATCTATGGGCAAATGGTTGGCGCTCTGCCTAACGGACACATTCATCCAAAACCTCTGGCTGATACTGTGTCTCCGGTTCAGGGTATGGACAAGAATGGTTCTACAGCTGTGATCAAATCTCTTAGCAAATTGCCAACGCATCGGTTTGCTCTAGGCGGTCCGATTAATCTGAGGCTAAGCCCCCAGCTATTAGCAACTGAACAAGATTTGGACAGGTTTGTAGCCTTTCTCAGAACCGCAGAGGAACTGGGGATATATCATATGCAGTTCAACGTGATTTCATCAGATCTCCTACGAAAGGCGATGAAGGAACCAGAAAATTACAGGGACTTATTGGTCCGAGCAGGTAGCTACTGTGCTTACTTTGTTGAACTCACTAAAGAGCAACAACTGGATATCATTAATCGTACCGAGCAACAAAGCTGGTAGAACCTCTCATCATTTACCGGTTTGGTTAGGATGGGGGTGTCATCACCAGTGGAATAGTGAACATAGGGCAGCGTATTTGTTTTTGCTGAAGAGCATTCGTATGCCAGCCCTGAGCTTGAGGGATGTTTTGATTAACAATCCAGAAAATGCTGCTGCAAAGCGGGTCGTTCTAAGCATTACCAGAATGACCATTCACAATGGACCAGGAATACGTACCTTGATTTTATTTAAAGGATGCTCATTACGTTGCCTATGGTGCTCGACGCCAGAGTCTCAAAAGGCCGAACCTGAGATTGCTATTTACCCAAGTAAATGCATCCATTGTGGCGAGTGTGTACCTGTCTGTGCCTTGCATGCTATTAAATTAACAAATGAGACGATAAGTATTAACCGATCTCTATGCAACAACTGCGGCAAGTGTGCTCAAGTCTGCTACTCAGAAGCTATAAAGCTTCTGGGACAGCCTATGACTGTTGAAGAGTTGCTTGAGGAGGTGAAAAAGGACGTAGATTTCTACAAGCACTCCGGTGGTGGTGTCACCATCTCAGGGGGGGAGCCTTTATTGAATCCTGCCTTCACTGGGAAATTGCTCCAGGCCTTGAAAGAAGAAGGCATCAGTGTTGGGGTTGATACTTGCGGTCATGTGCCCTGGGCAAGCATTGAGCAGATGTTGCCCTATATCGATTTCTTTCTCTGGGATATAAAACATATGAATCGAGAAAAACATAGGAAATTGACAGGCGTCTCTAACAAGTTAATTCTCGGTAACGCTCGCTCTGTTTCCAAGAGAAATATCCCCCTCTATATCAGGATACCTATGATTTCAGGTTACAACGATTCAGAAGAGAATATCAGAGCTACCTGTGAGTTTGCTCGGAGTTTATCTTCAGTAATGGAGGTAGGCCTTTTACCATTGCACCATCTAGGTAAGGCAAGATACGACAGCTTGAACCGCCCCTATCCCATAGATGGTGTTCCTCTTGTTCCAGATAGCGTCTTACAGAGTATGAAACGGTTGGTAGAATCGTACGGATTGAAATGCAGAATAGTCGGCTAGAAAGTGAAGCCTTACAGCTAATGATACGTGACAAGTTTGGCGGTTGTTAAAGGTAGGGGAAAACAAGCTCAGATTTTTGTGGAGACATGGAGGGAAAAGTACAATAACTACTGACCACATAGCTCGCCGGGCTACCTGACACCGGCGGAGTTCGTTTATGGTACTATGAGAATGACCAAATGGGAGCTGGAATAACAAATGAGATAGCAGAAATTGTTTCATCGTAAGTGGTACTAATAATGTAGCAACCAGTGAAAAATTAGTTCTGCAGGTGAGAGGGATAGTTTAATGGACAAAGCTCTGGCTGGGGTAAAGATTATAGAGTGCTGCAACTTGGTAGCTGGCCCTTATTGCACCAAATTACTGGCTGACCTCGGTGCAGAGACAGTGAAGATTGAAGAACCGGGAGCAGGTGATGAAGCCCGCAAATGGGGGCCGTTTCCAAAAGACGTTCCACATCCTGAGCGAAGTGGCTTGTTTCTTTTCCTTAACACGAACAAACTGGGAATTACATTGAATCTCAAAAACCGGAAAGGAAGAGAGATCCTTGCCAGTCTAGTAAAAGAAAGCGACATCTTGGTAGAGGATTACCCACCGCGGCAGGCAAAGGCACTAGGCTTGGATTATGAAGTCCTCAGCAAGTTGAATCCCAAGCTAGCAATGTGTTCAATCACTCCCTTCGGACAAACAGGTCCTTATCGAGATTATAAAAGTTACTGCCTCAATACTCTTCACGCTGGTGGGGAAGGTTATTTAGTACCTGCAGGGAACGACTACCTTGACAGGCCACCCACGAAAGTAGGAAATTTCTTTGCGGATTTCAGTTGTGGATTGATTGCGGCAATAGGAATGCTGGCTGCTCTCTACAGAGCTAATAGTACAGGCTTGGCCCAATATATAGATGTCTCCAAGCAAGAGGCGTCAATGTTCTATCAGAGGTGGGGTGTGGTCAGATATGCGAACGAGAACCTGATTATCAGCAGGGCTACCGAGGGTTATTGGTTTGGAGGCATTATGCCATGCAAAGATGGCTTCATTGTCTTGTGGTGTGTCCAACCACAAGAATGGGAAAGGCTTAGGAGACTAATGGGTAACCCGGCTTGGACCGAAGAGGAGAAGTTCAAGGAGTTTGGCTCTGTAATACTCCATGGTGAGGAGGCCAATGCATACATATTAGAATGGTTGGTGAATTATACCGCAGAGGAATTGTATCACATGGGCCAAGAGGCGGGGGTACCGTTTGGTATGGTAAGAACAGCTGAGGATTTGGTGAAATCTGAGCAAATGAAGGCGCGAGAGTTCTTTGTGCCAATTGAGCATCCTGCAGTCGGAGCAATCGAGTATCCCACAGCCCCATACAAACTTTCTGAGAATCCATGGCATGTTGATCGTCCAGCTCCGCGTCTCGGCGAACACAACAAGGAAGTCTATTGTAAGCGCTTGGGGTATAGTAAAGGGCAACTTGTTAGGCTGAGGGCGATGGGTATTATCTAACGGAGGATAGTTGTGAATGTCCTAGAGGGTATCAGAGTTGCTGATTTTACGCATGCATTTGCCGGGCCGACTGGTACACTGATACTTGCCCTGATGGGGGCAGAGGTTATTAAAATTGAGAGCGCGGCGCACTCAGATGTGGCCAGTAGAGACCCACAGCATGCCAGGGCAATGGAAAACGTAGGCATTTTCCACTGTACGAACTTAAATAAGTTAAGTATAAGGCTAAATTTGAAGCGTCACGAGGCAGTTGGGCTTGCCAAGCGGTTAGTGAGTATTTGTGATATTGTAGTAGAAAACTTCCGACCAGGGGTGATGGATAAGCTAGGTCTGGGGTACTCGGCTTTGAAGGAAGTCAAGCCGGACATTATTATGCTATCTCTATCGAGTCACGGTGCCTCTGGGCCCGAACGGGGCTACAGAGCTTACGCAGCCCAAATGGGCCCACTGAGTGGACTATCATATATCACCGGGCATCGCGACGGTCCGCCAGCACCAATAAGGTCTACAGCGGATACTCTTGCTGGTGTAACAGCTGTGTTCCCTATTTTAGCAGCCATGAACTATCGGCAACGAACCGGTAAGGGACAGTTTATTGATTGCTCGGCAATTGAGGCGCTTTCTATTTGTGCGAGTGATATCCTGATGGATTACACTATGAATGAGAGAGTTAGATGCCGGGACGGAAATCGCCACGACTTCGTGGCTCCGCATAATTGTTACCCCTGCAAGGGCAAGGATAAGTGGATAAGCATCGTGATTTCGACCGAGGAGGAATGGAAGGCTTTCTGCGATACGATTGGAAATCCTGGGTGGACCAAGGACAAGAAGTTTAAGGATGGATTAACACGCTGGGATAACCAGGAGGATCTTGATCGACTAATCGGGGAGTGGACAAGGAATTTTACTAGCTACGAGGTGATGAGAACCCTGCAAAAGGCTGGAGTAGCAGCTATACCCTCCTTCACCAACGAAGAGTTAGTCAAGGATCCTCATTGTAAGGAGCGGGGTATTTTTGCAGAGGTTAACCAGCCCCACGTAGGGGAACAGATCCAAATGGGCTTGCCGTGGAAGCTCTCCAATGCCCCCAAAGTGCCGATTCGCCCTGTTCCCTTAATGGGAGAGCATAATGCCTATGTGTTTGGCAAGTTGCTTAGGATGTCTAAGGAGGAAATCGAAAAGCTAGAAAAGGAAGAGGTTATTTGGTAGTTGCTTCTAATTAGTTAGTAAGGGTTTAATCTACTGGTTATTTCTCAATGCAGGTGAACGAAAGAAAAAGGAGGCACAAATGACAAAAGATGATATTTTCCTCTATGAGGTGGACAAGGAGAAAAAAATTGCAACCATTACATTTAATAAACCAGAGAAGCTCAATGCCTTCAGCATAGAGGAGATGGGAGCTCTAACGAAGTTGCTTCAGAAGCCACAGCGGGATGATAATGTGAAGGTGCTGATCTTAAAGGGAGCTGGGCGTGCTTTTGGTGTGGGAGACGATATGTCTACTTTCTTGAACGAAATTGGCTTGACCTCAAAGGAAGGGAAACCAGTTTATGCACGTCCTTCTCAAAGGGCTCGACTGCTAGTCGATAATTCCTCTTTTGGGCCCATGGGGTTCCTTCAGGCATTGACCTATTTTTGCAAGGCAACCATTGCTCAAGTGCATGGCTACTGCTACGGGGGTAATCTGGGCATTGCTTTGGCCTGTGACATTACGATAGCAGCGGATGATACTATCTTTGGCCACCCTGGCTACAGATATATGGGGCCATCTGCTGAAGGTTTTCATCTTCCCTTTATTCTGAACATTGGGGTAAAGCGTATGATGGAGCTGATGCTCACTGGAAGGCCATTTACTGCTGAGGAGGCGGAGCGAATTGGCCTCATAAACAAGGCAGTACCATCGGATAAGCTAGAGGAAGAAGTAAACAGGTATGCCGAGGCTATATCTCTCTTATCTCTTGACGGCATTGTCGTGGGTAAGTTTGTCACTAGGCTGGCATTGGACAAGTTGGGCTATGGTGGTGTTGCAGCCACCATAGCGCACACGCTAGGCACCAATGTAAAGTGGGATCCCGGTGACTTTAATATGCTTAAGGAGATAAGGGATAAGGGAATGAAGGAGGCCATAAAGGAGAGAGATGCAAGGTATGCTGCCTTAGGAATGGATATCGAAACTGCAAGAAGGGAAATCCGAAAACGAAAATCCTCCTCTTGAGCTATCAGAGGGGCTATCGGCTTGTTCAGCTAGGATGTGAGCCAAGAAAGTTTGAGGAACTGATATAGGAGGCAAGATGAGCTCAGTACTTGAGGGTATTCGTGTTTTGGAATGTGCGGGAGGAATTAATGGCCCGAGTGCCGGCTGCATACTAGGGTGTTTAGGAGCCGAGGTGATCAAAATAGAGAAGCCAGGCGAAGGTTCGTGGGAACGCGGAATTGATACTATCAGTGGCACAGGTTTGCTATTGCCTCACGGCTTGAGTATTGCCATGGAAGTGTTCAACCACAGTAAAAAGAGTCTTACTTTAGACCTTAACAAACAAAGGGGTCAGCAGATTCTGTATCAGCTGGTGACTAAATCAGACGTATTATTGACCAACTACCATCGGAGTGTAGCTGTCAAACTCGGCATAGACTACCAAGTTCTTAACAAGCACAACCCTCGGCTTATCTATGCAACTACTTCCGCTTTGGGCTCGAGGGGACCTGAAAGTGAAAGGCGGGCGTTTGATTATACCGGTCAGGCTCGCTCCGGCATGATGGCCTCTATGGGAGAGCGTGACGGGCCACCGACAGTGATGGTGGGAGCTCCTACTGATCAATTGGGGGCAATAATGTTAGCTTTTGGAATATTGGCTGCTATCATCGCCCGGGAGCGAACTGGATACGGGCAAGAAGTAGACACATCCATGACAGGGGCTGCCATTTATATGCAAGCATTCCATGTGGGCATAAGCCTTTTGAGAGGCCGTCAGTTGAATAGACACTTGAGACTTGGAGTGGCCCCGCTGTCGAACTATTACAAGTGTGCTGACGGTAAATGGCTGCTTCTGACAGAGATACAGATTGCTAGATTCTGGCATAAATTCTGCCAAGCTTTAGGCATCTCCGATTTGGCAGATGACCTTAGGTTTAGTACTGTGTCATCGATGAGGAAAAATGCGAGAGCTCTTATTGAGGTTCTAGATAACGTTTTTGCTACTAAGCCCAGAGACGAATGGCTCAGAATCCTCGATCGGGAAGTTGGGCTCGCCTGCTCTCCGGTTAATAGCATATCTGATTTAGCGACCGACCCCCAAGTATTAGAGAACAAGTACATTGTTGAGTTTGATCACCCCATTTTAGGCAAGATTAAGCTCCCTGGTTTGCCTGTTATGCTCAGTAAGACCCCAGCAAGGATAAGGAACAAAGCCCCAGAGCTTGGAGAGCATACGGAGGAGATTCTTATTAAGGTATGTGGATATAGTTGGGAAGAGATTGCTGAACTCAGGGAACAAGGAGTGATTTAGGCATACGCCTATTTTAGAAATTAGAGAGGAGGTGAGCAAATGCAATGGAGCAGGGAATGGACTAAGGTGCTTGGGTTTGAGTTCAGGGAAACAATTTATGAGAAGAAGTACTTTGACATGGGTGGTGTAGCTAGAATAACTATGGCGAACACAAATCCGAAGGGCCTCAATACGATAAGTTTGCGGGGAATGTCAGAGATGATAGCTGCCCTACGTGATGCTCGCCTTGACGATAGTATAGGGGTAGTGGTTATCCAAGGAATCGGGGATAAGTCGTTCTGCGTCGGAGGAGACTTAAGGGAGGAGCAGAAGGACTCCCAGCAGGCAATGGAAGAATCGCCTGATGTTGAGCTTCATCTAAGGCTGCTTGGGAAGCCAGTGATTGCCGCGGTGAAGGGCTACTGCATAGGCTACGGCAATCACTTTGCTTATCACTGTGATTTCACTATAGCCGCTGACAATGCCATTTTTGGGCAGACTGGCCCTAGAGTAGGAAGCCCGGCAGGTGGAGCCCAAGTAGCCTATCTAGCAAGAGTGGTGGGTCAAAAAAAGGCAAGAGAGATTTGGATGCTTTGTCGGCGGTATACTGCCCAAGAAGCCCTCCAGATGGGTTTAGTTAATGCTGTAGTGCCACTTGATAAATTAGATGAGGAGGTAGACAAATGGTGTCAGGAAATTTTAGAGAAGAACCCCACCTGCATTCGGATAGTGAAGGCGAGTTTTGACAGTGAGATTGAAAATATGCCCCATGCGGCAGCCTATTTCCCGAATCTCATTGCTCCCCATTTCTTCGGCAGTGAAGAACAGCTAGAGGCAATGCAGGCATTCTTAGACAAAAGAAAACCAGATTGGGGAAAACTCATCAGAGGAAGACCCGAAGACTTCAAGGGAAGAAATACTTAGGCTAAATTTTCGACGAAAGGAGTCAAAATGGGAAGGGAGGCAGAGTGGACAAAGGCAGCCACGAAAGAAGAATTCTATAAACAGGTTGATAAATGGTTAGAAAGGCGAAAGAAGCAGATAGGGGAGGTACATATACCGCAGCTCGGCGTGTGGCCCCCGGACCCGAGGGTTTCCTATGTTGCGGGACTAAACAATGAGCTTGTCACCCAGGATCTTATTAGGCACTATGCCGATGCCATAGGTGATAAGAATCCCCTATGGCGTAATGAGGAATATGCCAGAAGGACCAGGTGGGGTGGCATCATAGCACCCCCCACCTTCATGGATTGTATCGCACCAACCTTTATCGGCAGCGGAAGGGACTATCCACGTGGCATGCGCCCTTTGGTTGCCGGGGCTAAGCGCAGGTGGTTCCAGGTTATGCGTCCAGGCGATAAAATACACTGTATTGATAGGTATCTTGGCGTTGAAGAAAAGAAAAAAGAGGATCGACCATACCGCCTTTTCGTGGAGACTACCAGGAGGACATACATCAACCAGCGAGAAGAGGTTGTTGCTATTGCGGATTCTCCCATTGTAACAGTCGCGGCCGGTACTCTAGAGGACACAGGGAGTGCCTATCCCTTTAGAGAGAGACCCAAATATTCTCAGGAGGAATTGGATCGTATTCATCATGCCTATGAAAAGGAGACAAGACGCGGTGCCGAGGTATTGTTCTGGGAGGATGTTGCTGCAGGTGATGAACTGACGCCGATTGTCGCTGGACCACTTGATCCGACTGATAGCGTTGCCTTCATGGCAGCCATTCAGTATGTTCCTGCCTTTGGCCTTAAGTGGGACATAATCAAAGCCGATCCCACATGGTGTACCGTCAATCCCGAAACCGGCGAGTACCATTTTGGAGATGAGACACACCTGGTTGATTGGATAGCTCGATTAAGGGTCGGGGCCAATGCCTACGGTTTGGCTGCTATGTCTGAAGGGCTGCTGTGCCACATGATATGTAACTGGATGGGTGATGATGGGTTTCTGAAGAGGCTGGAGTGCAGGCAGCGTCGTCTTAACCATCTAGGTGATGTCAGCTGGATGAAGGGGAAGGTAACAAAGAAATATACTGATAATGGTGAGCATCTAGTTGATTTGGAACTCTATTGTGAGAATCAAGCTAACATAATTCACATGGATGGTAGCGCTACGGTCCGGCTTTTGTCTCGAGAGACCGTAAATGAGTAAAGCCTCTTGCGACTAAACAGCTCTAGACTACGTGAGCAGGTAATGCAGACGTTAGCAAAGAAAAATTGGAAGATCGTCCCTCAGAAGACTGCGCTGGTAGTCGTTGATATGCAGCGCTTTGCATTGGAAAAAGGAAGTGTTAGTGAGACCCGCGGAGCACGGGAATTGGTGCCCAGGATAAATGAATTAGCGGATATGTGCCGGAGACTGGAAATTCCAGTAATTTACCTTTGTCAGTCAAACCGTGCTGATCTATCTGATATAGGATTGCTAAAGGATTTCAAGTCTATATCGATAGAGAATCAGCTAGAACATCTGGAAGGTAAAAGAGGTGTCGAGCTATATCCTGGGCTCAATGTCGCGCCAGATGACTATATAGTTACTAAGATCCGTTACAGCGCCTTCATTCCAGGGTCATCGAATTTAGAACCTTTATTACGCGGGTTAGATAGGGATAGATTCATTATCTGCGGTACTGCTATAGAAGGCTCTGTCTTCTTGACCGCTGCAGACGCTATGATGCTCGGCTTCAGGGTATTCTGTGTCGGTGATTTGACAGGAAACACTGGTCATGCAAAGGCATTCAAATATGTAATGGATAGAAGAATTGCCAAAGTTACGATCTTTGAAGAGATAAAGAAAGAGTTAGAGCAATTAATGGCTAAGAGGAGTGTATGAACGAAGTGCCTCATAAAAATTTTGATAAAGAAGAAGGAACGCAAGGTATGCTGAGTCCGTATTGTATTTTGGATCTAACCGATGAGAAGGGGCTCATATGTGGTCAACTCCTCGGTAGCCTAGGAGCCGACGTGATCAAAATTGAGAAACCAGGGGGTGATCCAGCGCGGAATATTGGCCCCTTCTATCACGACATTCCACATCCTGAGAAGAGCCTCTTTTGGTTTGCTTTCAACACAAACAAAAGAGGAATTACGTTGAGTATTGAGACACTTGATGGACAGGAGATTTTTAAAAGGCTAGCTAAGACTGCGGATGTGGTTATTGAGTCGTTCCCTCCAGGGTACATGGATAAACTGGGATTAGGATACCCAGAGCTAGAGAGGATAAATCCTGGAATCGTTTTGACCTCAATTACTCCTTTTGGTCAAGCTGGACCATACAAGGATTTCAAAGCTTCTGATCTGGTTTGTTGGGCTATGGGTGGTGCTCTATTCACATGTGGTTCCTCTGGGAAACCTCCCGTGCTTGTTAGCCATGTTCCCCAAGCTTTCCTTCAGGGTAGCATTGATGCTGCCTGGGCTATAGTCATGGCACTTTACTGGCGGGGGATATCGGGAGAGGGTCAGCAAATCGACGCGTCAATTCAAGAAAGTGTGGAAAGGTGTGCTCTCGTATCGCATGTAATGTGGAGGTTGACGGGTAGGCCATTTCAGCAGAGCGGTTCTAGGTATACGGTAGATCCATTGCGTCCTGAGTTACCCTCTGGCACGTGGGAGGCTAAAGATGGGTATGTTAGGCATACCATTTATACTGGTGAACAGGGGGCACGTATGAATTCGCCGGTTATAGAGTGGATGAGAAAAGAGGAGTACGCAGATAAATATTTAATAGAGTTAGATTGGAGCAAATTTGGATGGGATAATCTACCAGCAGAAGAAATTAAAAGGATAGTTGAATGTTATGCCAGATTCTTTAAAAGCAAGACAAAGGCTGAACTTTTAGACGGAGCAAAAGAGAGAAATGCTGATGTAGAACCTGTATATACAATCGGTGAGATTCTGACGCATCCCCAACTTGAAGCCCGAGATTACTGGCAAAAAGTAAAACATTCTGAATTAGGCGTAACTATTACCTATCCGGATGGTTTCTGTAAGCCTTCGCACACAGTTTGTAGGCAGTGGTGTCGTGCTCCTCTTATCGGAGAGCATAACCTGGAGGTTTATCACGAGGAGTTGGGCTTCTCTAAGGAAGAGCTTACCAATCTTAAGCAGGCTGGAATAATCTAGACCTGGCTCGAAGGCAAGGAAAGATGGCTACTAAGGTACTTGAAGGCGTAAAAGTTGCTGATTTTGGCCAGACAGTAGTAGGTTCTGTAGCCGGTGGGATGCTCGCTAGCTACGGGGCCGGAGTAATCAAGATAGAGTCGCGAACAAGGGTTGACTACAACAGGCAAAGTCCACCATTTGCCGAGGGTAAGGCATGGCGAGGTGATCGTTCTGGCCTCTGGGCCAATGTGGGTAACGCAGGTAAGTATGGTATCACCTTAAATCTTAACCACCCTCGCGGTGCGGAAGTAGCCAAAAGGATTGTGGCATGGGCTGATATCGTAATCGAAAACTTTAGAGGGCAAAGAATGGCAAAGTGGGGTCTAGGATACGAGGACCTCAGAAAGATCAACCCCAATATTATCATGCTTAGTGCTAGTGCGTACGGGCAAACGGGACCTTATGCCACACACGGTGGCACTGGAGGTACTTTAGTAGCGATGTCGGGGATATCTCAGCTTACTGGCTGGCCCGATGGACCACCGATGCAGCCAACCTGGGTTTATTCAGACTTTTTTGTCCCGAAGCTCGCTTTGCTTACCATAGTTGCAGCTCTTGACTATAGGCGCCGAACTGGAAAAGGGCAATACATAGATTTGTCACAGCTGGAAGTTGCTGTGCACTTTATAAATCCGGCAATCTTAGAGTATGGTGTCAACAAGCGAGAGCTTGGAAGGATTGGAAATAGACTAACCTATGCTGCTCCTTGCGGTGTTTACCGATGTAAGGGAAATTTCAGGTGGTGCGCCATTACTGTATTTAGTGACGAGGAATGGAAAAACTTTTGCCGGATTATGGGCAAGCCAGCTTTAGCTGAAGATCCTCAATTCGCAACTCTAATGGGAAGACTTAAGAATGTAGACAAGCTGGATAGACTGGTTGAGGGATGGACTATCAATTATTCTCCCGGTGAAGTGATGGAGCTGTTGCAAAATGCCGGTGTGGCTGCTGGAGTGGTGCAAAATGGGGAAGACTTAGCTCGTGACCCTCAACTGAAAAGCCGGAATTACTATTGGGAACTTGATCATCCGGCATTCGGGAAATTTGTCTATAGCGGAATGCCAGCCAAGTTGTCAAAAACCCCTTACGAAATGAACCGTTCGCCGTCTTTTGGTGAGCACAACGAGTACGTCTACACCAAGCTCCTTGGGATGTCGGACGAAGAGTTTATCCAGTTCTTAAATAAGGGGGTCTTTGAGTAACTGCTGGCACAGCGCAAAATAAGGCAAACGAATCTAGTTAAAGTAAAACAAACGGGCAGAGGAGGGATCGGAGTTTATCCCTACAGTGGCTTTCTCCTTATTGAGGTGATGCAAGTGCTTACCATGCCAAACGTCTGTATTGGAGGGGAGTTTGAAAAATTTAGAATTGAATTAGAATTAACGGAGGTTTGGTAGTATGTCCAAAGCGATGTATCCTGAAGAGTTAAAAGATCCAAACGTGTACAATAAAAAGCTATATGCGTATATAGAGGAGATGAACAGCAGAATCGGAGAGGTGTGGTGCTGGGAAATCGATAAAACGAGAACCGATGACACATGGCACTATTCAAATAGGCTGGTGACCGAAGACTTAATCAGACACTTCTGCGATGCTTATGGTGAGACCAATCCTCTATTTCGTGACCCGACTTATGCCAGACGCACCAGATACGGTAGCATTATAGCACCTCCTTATTTTATAACCTGTATCACGCCATCTGCTATCGGACTGGAGCCGGACGACCTGCCCAGTGTCGGTTTCAACGGTGGAGCTGACTACGAGTGGTTCAAGGTTATGCGCCCTGGCGATGAAATTCATGGCTATGACACGTGGCTCGGCTTTGGCGAGAAGAAGAGAGCCGAAAATTTGCCTCGCATGTTTGTAGGCACTATTAAACGGACGTACATAAATCAGAGGGATGAAGTTGTGACCAATGTTTATGGCCGTGAACTACGGTTCAATATTCCACCAAACGAAAGGGGACTCTTATATGCTGGAACCGGCCCATCAGCCGAAAAAGTAATGAGCCTGAAGCCATGGAAATACAGTAAAAAGGAGCTAGAAAAGATTACTCGCACCTATGAGGAAATGGAGAAGACGCGAAGGGGTGCCAATATCAGGTGGTGGGAGGACGTGATTGTTGGTGAAGAACCCGGGACAGTTGTCCAAGGGCCATTTGACCTCATAGATGTAGCAGCCTTTATGAACGTTCAAGGATATTTCACTATGGCTTTTGGAATAAAGTGGAAGAGAATATGGAATCACACGCGTTTTACCCTTACTGAACACGGCACATCAGCCTGGGAGCCACACCTAAGAGATCATGAGGGCCATGGCCAGATTCTTACTCAATCTGCCCAATCGGAGGCTGGGGTGCAGCACCTAATATGTAACTGGGCGGGGGACGATGGCTTTCTGAAGAAAATGTCCTGCCAGGCCCGCCGTATTATGCTCGTTGGAGACACTAGCTGGATAAGGGGCAAGGTGATAAAGAAATACATCCAAGATGGTGAGCATCTTATCGACCTGGAAATTAATTGCACTAGTCAAAGAAACGTCACGCATATGCTAGCTACTGCCACAGTGCGGCTTGTCTCTCGAGAAGCGGGGTGAAGCGAGGTCTGCTGAGCGGCTAGAAAAATAAAGGGAAATAAAAGGAGGTGCAACAATGGAATTTGAAAAGAGGGTGGCGATAGTTACAGGGGCTGGGCAAGGTATAGGGAAGGCGATTGCTCTTAGACTCGCACGGGGTGGCGCTAATTTGGCTGTGGTTGATATAAACCCGGAAACTGCCAATGCGACAGCTCGTGAAGTTGTGGGGCTGGGGCGTAAAGCAATTGCTGTCAAAACTGACGTGTCGAACAGTGAACAGGTAAACAAAATGGTGGAACAGGTGGTCAGTGAGCTCGGGACGGTGGATATTCTGGTCAACAACGCCGCTTTTGTGGCCGATTTACCCCAGAAGTTTATTGACGAAACCGAAGATTACTGGGACAGGGTTATCGCGGTATGCCTTAAGGGCAATATCCTTTGCTCCAGGGCCGTGCTAGATACTATGATAGAAAAACAAAGCGGCAAGATCGTCAATATATCCTCGGATGCCGGTAGAGTGGGGCAGGGTGGGCAAACCGTCTACTCTGCCACCAAGGGCGGCATTATAGCTTTTAGCAAATCTCTGGCCAAGGAAGTAGCCCGCTATAAGATAAACGTCAACTGCGTCTCCCCGGGGGCCACGGACACCCCGGCGTTTCAAAAGAACCCGGAACCAGTGAAGGAGGCAGTGCCTAAAGGGATTCCCCTGCGCCGAATAGCCAAGCCGGAGGATGTTGCCGGCGCAGTAGCGTTTTTCTGCTCCAGCGACGCTGACTATATGACGGGACAGGTGCTTAGCGTCAGCGGTGGCTATACCATGATAGGATAAGTCCTTTCCGTTAATAATATTTTTCCCAAGCACTCAGATAGGAGGAAAGCATGAATTATACCGATATTATAGTGGAGAAAAAGGGGCCGGTAGTCTGGATTACCCTGAATAAGCCCCAGCGTAAGAATGCGTTGGGCAGACAGACCTTCTTGGAGCTATCAGCAGTTATTGACGATATAGAAAAGGACGCCACTGTGGTAGCCGTTGTCATTAAGGGGGCTGGGGATGCATTTTGTTCGGGCATCGACCTGAAGGATGCGGCGAGTAGCCCGGACCCAGCAGAGAGGCTTGCGTTCAAACGGCTGGCCGATAAAGTATTTGCCCGTATTGAAAATTTGGGCAAGGTTGTTATCGCTATGATACATGGGTACACTATGGCGGGAGGCCTGGAGCTGGCCATGCTTTGTGACATGATAATCGCCGATGAAAACGTCAGGGTGGGAGACGGCCACATCAGGACTGGCATTATACCCAATGGTGGAGGATCACAACGATTGCCCCGGCTGATTGGCATTATGAAAGCAAAGGAACTCCTTTACACGGGGGAACTTATCGATGGGAAAGAAGCCGAGCGAATTGGACTGGTAAACCGGGCTGTACCAGGTGATAAACTGGAGAACGCAGTTGAAGCTGTTATCGCTAAACTCGTTGATAAGGCCCCGCTTGCATTAGGAGCCCTAAAGGTTTTGGTCAATCGTGGTATGGAATCAAGCCTGGAGTCAGCTCTGGAACTAGAGGCTCAGGTGGTCAAGGGCTTACAGGCTACTGAAGATTTCAGGGAGTCAATGGCGGCTTTTTCTGAAAAGCGAAAACCAGTCTATAAGGGCAGGTGATTGCCACAGCCAGCAGGGGCTCCCATCCTGCATTTGTTTTCTTGTTTTGCAAATGTACTGACTGAGTCGCATCGGTAAAGTGAGTGGCTTTAGTTGCTAAAAGAATGACGATAAAAATGCTAGCGAGAGTCACAGGGAAAGGTGTGCCACTTGTGCTGGTACCGGGTGGATTGACTGGATGGCTAGACTGGGAACAGCATGCGAATCGCCTTGCTGCCACTAGAAAAGTAGTTCGAGTACAACTGCTCAATGTGCAGTATGGGCTTGAAAACCGGTCACTTCCGCTTGACTATTCGGTAAAAATGGAAAGCCGAGCCTTAGCAGCAACACTTGATGAATTGGGACTCAATGAAGCGGTAGATATTGTGGCTTGGTCCTATGGCGCACTGGTCACTCTTGACTACGCACTTGATAACCCTTCTAGAGTTCGTTCTTTGATATTAATTGAGCCCCCTGCCTTCTGGGTACTGCACGCGTCAGGTAAATTAGATGCTGAAGCTGAGCAAATTGCGGTAATGCCGCGGACTTCGCGCGACGACATTTCAGAAGACCAGCTTGAACAATTCTTGTACGCAGTGGGCTTTTGCTCAGCCGGCCAATCTGCCCGTAAACTTCCTCAGTGGCCACTCTGGGCACAGTACCGACAATCGCTACGAAATACCTTTGCCGTGTCGAAACACAACGATGACCCAAAGCGCCTGAGCTCTTTCCAGCGACCAGTTTTGCTGCTCAAAGGAACTAACTCTGTTAGGTCTCTGCATCAGATTATTGATGTGCTCGCTATTCAGCTTCCCCAAGCGCAAGTGATGGAAATGCCCGGCGGACATGCGTCGCAAATCGCTTCTATGGATCGCTTCCTTAAGCTGATGAAGGCGTTTCAGGCAAGTGTGCAGGATTAAGTAATGTATGACCTGACACCAATTATCTGAGTGTGATCTATTTTTCAGGAGGTATGAGGTATTTAGATGGCGAAGAAGACGAACGCTGTAATCGTTGGCGGAGGAGTGAGTAAATTTGGCGTAAGAGAAGCACAAATATTTGATCTCTTCCAGGAGGCAGCCAAAGCCTGCTCTGATGATATCCCAGCACTGAAGCCCACGGATGTTGATGGGCTCATCGTTTGTACCACATTGGCGGGGAGACATTCCTTGGTGTCGGCGAGATAGGACTTGACTACCATTGGGTTCGGGATATCCAAAAAATCGAGAGGATGAAGAAAGTCTTTCTTGAGTTCCTGAGACTTGCAAGAGAGCTCGACTTGCCCGTAGTGCTACATTTACGTAATGCACTTGATGAAGGGCTAAGTACGGTTATCCACCACAGAATGACGAAAGTGGTATTTCACTGCTTCAATGGTACAAGGCGGCAAGCTGAGGAGATCAGCAGGAATGGCTATTACATCTCTGTGGCGACAAACATCTTGAGAAATGACAACATAAGGAGGGCAGTAAGCAAAGTACCGCTAAACCAGGTAGTTACCGAAACTGATTCGCCATATCTCGGTCCCGGGAGAAGGAGGAATATGCCACAAAATGTTAGCTTGGTTATTGATAAAGTAGCCGAGCTTTGGGGGTTATCCTCTGCAGAGGCTGATGACATAACGAGCCGGAATGCACGAAAGCTTTTCGACATCTCTAACTGGAAAACTCGCGGTAACTGAACGTTTGCTTGAAATGTTTAAAAACCTATTGACCGACAATCAGCTATGTGATAGTCTTCTGCTTAGAATCTTACAAACGAGGAGGTGAAAATGCAGGCATATTGCATGAAGTGCAGAAAGAAGGTTGAGATCAAGAATCCGAAGGCTATCATAATGAAAAACAAACGTCCTGCGACTCAAGGTGTTTGCCCAAGTTGCGGAACCAAGGTGTTTCGGATAGGTAAATCCTAAACCGAGGAAAACTGAAATAAGGGCCACTTGCTGTGGCCCTTATTTATTTACGGGGAAACACCTGCCAGTCGGCTGAACATTTTGGCTGAAGGAGTAATGCGGGCTGCTCAGCACATCGGCGGGGAAGCGCCAAAACTAGCTATTCATACTCAGAAGGGCAATACTCCACGAGGCCATGATCATCGAGTTCAGTGGCTCGAACTGTTTGATACCTGCGTATCTAATACTGGTACTTTATCGCGTCAAAGGGCATCTCCTGGGGGAACTTGAACTACTTGGGATTCATCGACAATGGTATACTCAGCAGAAGCCAACTGCCCGATTTTATTGAACCACGGCAACTGGTCTCAATGGCTGTCCTCCGGAGACAAATATGCTTTGGCCCGTAACATATGCTGAGAGATCCGAAGCCAGGAATAGGGCAGCTCCTGCGATGTCCTCCGGAGTACCTATCCTCTGCAAGGGTACGTCTCTTTTGGCTAGGTCTGCAAAAAAGGCATCTTTATTTTTGACAGAGGCAAGAGCACCATCCCAGAGTGCTGTCCGAATGGCTCCCGGGAGAATAGCGTTCACACAGATTTTAGAGGAAGCCAATTCAACAGCTAGGTCAACTGTCATCCCCAAGAGCCCTGCTTTAGCGGCAGAATAATGAACTGAAGGATGGGGGGGATGGGTCGCACCCAAAGAGGAGATGTTAATAATCTTGCCGTATCCTTTTTTTATCATAGGGGGTGCTACTGCCTGGCAACATAAAAAGGCACCTTTTAGGTCTACGTCTATAACTCTGTTCCACTCCCTTTCGGGTAGATCGACAAGAGTATAGTGCCCAGGGTGTATCCCCGCATCGTTGACTAGAATATCAACCTTTCCAAATCGGCTGATAACCGCGTCTACCATGTTCTGCACCTGACGACTGTCCGTGATGTCACATTTTATAGCAAGTACCTCTCCGCCCTTTTTTGATACTTCAGCCGCGGTGTCATTTGCCTCTTTCATTAGAATATCAGCGATAGCAATGGAGCAACCTTCCTCCGCAAATTTAAGAGCAATACCTTTTCCGATTCCTCTAGCACCCCCAGTTATAATAGCCACTCTATCAAAAAGTAGCATCTCTTGCCTCCTTGTAATAAAACCTATAAATCTCTTGGTTCTTCAAATTGCATTGTTCCTAATTAAATTAATGGTAAGCCAACTATTTGGTGTTATAATTTAACATTTACTTATATATTGTGTGCCCTGATTTTTGTCAAATAGCTATTCTGTTATCTCCTCCCTTCTGGTAGTTGCTACCAACATCAAATAAGTTTGCCAGTAAAAAGACCCAGGCGGTTCTAGACGAGTAACGGTGTTCTGGCAATCACGTCATTCTGCACGCTCTTCGGCAGCTCAACAAAATTCGCTATATAGCCGGCTACCCTAACCAATAGAGTGGGATATTTCTCCGGGTGTTTCTGCGCGTCAATAAAAACTCTCTTGTCTTGACAGTTGATCTGCAGATGATGTCCACCTCGGCTGTGGTACAAGTCTATCAGGTCTATCATTTTGTGGATTCTTTCCTCATCATCTATGTTGACGAGATACATGTTATGCACAGTACCAAATTGCTTATCTATCCCCAGTTTGGTCACCGAGTTTATGTGAGCTACCGGTCCGTTTACATCTCTTTGTTCCGTCGGGCCAACATTATTGGAGAGGGGGTCTCCAGCTTTCCGGCCATCAGGTGTTGCCCAAGTTTGAAGGCCACCTGTTAGATAGGACACTACCGTAGCCATGCAGGGGTAATTCTTATTCCCCAAAGGTCCAGTGTGTTTTCTAACTTCTTCATTAGAAAACTGCCAAATCTCTCTAGCGATGTCGTCAACGTAGTCAATATCGTTGCCGAACTTAGGAACCTCGTTGATAAACATCTGCCTCAGCTGTTCATAACCTTCATAGTTGGCATCTATAGCCTTAAGCAGTTCATCCATGGTAATCTTTTTCTCTTCGTAAACCAGCTTCTTTATTACTGCAAGACTATCAGCTGTAGTACCTATCCCACCCTGGAAGGAAATGCCCGGTATAAAATAGACCTCGGCTCCACCTGCACCCGCCCACAATCCACGATCAATGCAGGACTCGGTGAACAGACTTTGTAGTAGGACCGGGAAATAATCCTTCTGAGCCAGCATGGCGTAGGAACCAGCTATATGAGCATCTTTTATCTGTGCCGCCAACTGTGCTTTCACCGCGGCCATGAACTCATCAAAGCTCTTGAACTTGCGGCAATCTCCTGTTTCCATGCCAATTAATTCCCCTGACATAGGCTGTTTAGGCATGCGTTTTCGCCCATTGAACAGAACACATTCCACTGCTAGCGCTAGGTTTGCCATTACGACTGAATTGTGCCCATACTGTTTGTATCCTGGGCCATAGGGCTCTGAGCATCCTTGTATCCAGCCTAGCTCCGCTTCCTCAAGGGTGTACCCAGCCTCCATAAGTTGGTGTTTAATAGTCTCAGTACTAAAGAACTTGGGATGACCCAAACCTAGTGTCACTAGCTCTCCCGCTTTCATCTTCAGCTTGTACGGGGTTTCTCGAAGGTGACAAAGTAAGATTATGTCAGGCTGGGTAGTGCGTACTGCCTTTGCCGCTTCTAGAATGTGATATGATAGCTCATTAGAGGCATCTTTCCCAGAGCTGTCTATGCCACCGATGCATATTGTCTCGGCTAGATTATATCCTGGTGCACTCTCGGCAGTACGGCTGTCAACCAAAGCCAAAAGCCCGCTTATTTTGAGGAAAAGTAATTCAATAAGTTCCTGAACCTGATCAGGGGTTATTAGGCCTTTATCTATGTCAGCTTTGTAATATGGATACATGTACTGGTCAAAGCGACCCATGGCATGGGATGGGCCGGTACCCTCGACAAAAAAGAGCATATGGATAAACCATATTGATTGGATAGCCTCGCGAAACGAGCGAGTTTCGTAATAGGGCACTCTCCCCAATATTTGTGAGATCTCTACTAATTCCGCTTTACGTTTTGGATCTGTCTCGACTTCAGACAAAGCAAGTGCATTATTAGCATACTTCTCAGCGAATTTCCTAATGGCATCAATGACTATCAGGAGCGCTTTATAGAAATGTTCCTTGCCCATATCGTCCGGCTTTGCGTAGTCGAGCTTAGCCAGCCTTTCCTTGACCCTGGCTTCATACCAGCACACTCCCTTTTCGAGGATTAGCTCCCAGGGGGGAGTAAAGTGCAACCCATTCATGAATATGGCTGCAGCGCTATTTGCCCAACCAGAACCTAAGACTTTAGCCACGATTTCGGGGGGGCAATGCTTCGCCCATATACTGTATAAGCTCTGGCCCTGCCACTTAGATAGAATTTCTTTTGCCTCTTGGACTTGCTCTGGAGTCACCTCAAAAGGATCAGCCTTCCTGTGAGACAGCTTGTCGATTTCATTGTTCCACAGTAACCAGTCTGAACATTCCGGGCACACCCCAGCACTCTTTGCGCTACAGGTTGGTAGACCCACAATAAGTTCTCCTTCGTAAATCGCAGCCGGCAGGTATTCCAAGGTTTTGGCAAACGTCTTGGCAACCCGCATCTCAACTGGTTCGCCCTGTGTTTGAGCGTATACAGTGGTGTAAGCCCGGGCACGGTGAAGACAAAGTCTAGGACGTAAACTATGCATAAGGGCATTCAATTTTTGTACTCTTTCAGTGCTGCCGATGTCGGAGCGCATACCCTTCTGTAAGTCCTGTGGATACTTAGTCATACCTCGTTCCTCAATATTAGTTGCCATACCTCACCTAGCTTCTGCTCAAATTGTACATATTTCTAGAGCTTATCTTGATTATACTGCCGTCAGGCAAAAACAGTCAACACATTGTGCTCGTTTGGTTGTGTTAATTAGTTGGGGAAAAGCTCGCCCTGCAGCTTGATTGTCTCTCTCCAGAGTGCTCTCAGTCGTTGTTATTAACACAATGTTCTTAGTTTGAGAAGATTATTTGCCCCTTCTGTAGTCTAGCTCATACCATGTTTTTTGAACCTCCTATTGATGACTATGCCCGCATTTTTCTCCATCGCTCCACTGCTGCACACCAGTACCATTTTGGCTCCGGTCTTTTCCTTTAGGGGGAGGTTGAGTAAGATGCCTAAGGTGTGATATTTTTCTTTTTACCCGACGTGGGTCAATTTTAAGTGGTAATCTACAAGATGGGCTGCACTTGTTCAAACTTAGAACGAGGGTTACAATGTGAATGCATATGATCATACAAGCGCATGTTTTGGCAACTTTCTGATGTCTGAGAATTACTTTGGCGGGTACCATCTGAATGCTTAACGTTTGGAAGATAGACCGGTTTGCCCTTCATGATGGTCCAGGCATTCGAACTCTTATATACTGTAAGGGATGTCCTCTGAGATGCATATGGTGTTCGAACCCAGAGGGGCAGGGACCAGAGCCAAATCTGGTGTTTGTGCAGACAAAGTGTATCGGTTGCGGGCTTTGCGTAGATAGTTGTCTCAACAAAGCTCTGCAGCTTGGAACTTCTTCTGCGGCGGACAAGTATGAGGTGCAGATCGACAGGGCTAATTGTAATATGTGCGGGGACTGCGTTTCAGTCTGTAGTCCCAAAGCCTTAGAAGTCTGGGGCAGGTTTTACTCTATCCCCGAGCTATTGGAAATTATTGAGCAAGGCAGACAAGTATATCAAAAATCAGGGGGTGGTATCACATTAACAGGTGGAGAACCCCTTTACCAGTGGAAAGATGTTAGGGAGTTGCTCCAGGGTTGCCACCAGCGTGGAATCCATACCGCAGTAGAAACATGCGCCTATTCAAATGAGGAGCATTTCGAGCAAATGCTGCATCAGGTGGACTGGTTATTCATTGACCTCAAACACATGGATTCCGATGCACATTTGAAGCTAACCGGCAAGAGAAACGATCTGATTCTAAGAAATACTAGGTTAGCTTCCGCTGTGCTAGCACGGCGACGAAAGGTCTTGGTAATTAGGATGGTGGTCGTTCCCGGAATAAATGACGGCGAAAACATTAGTGCGATAGTAAATTTCGTAGGGTCTCTTCCCTATGTGGAAGGAATAGAATTGCTCCCGTATCACCGTTATGGAGCGCACAAGTATAGTCTATTAGGCCGCACTTACGGCTTAGCAGACTTGGAGCCACCCAGCTCGGAAGCAATGGTGAGGTACAGAAAGCTGATAGAATCTTATGGCAGAGCCTGCATATGAAACCTTATCGTGGTTCGGTTTTTAACCAAAGCTTCGCTAGGTGAGGTAAAGCGGGTATATTGAATCTGCCACTCCCTGGTACTATTTTCCCCTCTGGTTATTAAGGATTTCCAAGGTATTTTTGAGCGGATAGAGCAGCGGTGGCACCGTCTCCTACTGCTGTCACAACTTGCATTGGCGAATTGTGACGAATGTCTCCAGCGGCGAAAACCCCGGGGATTTCCGTTTCCATCTTTTCATTGACTAAAAGCTGCCCTTTCTCATTTAGCGGCAGAGTACCCCGCAAATAATCTGTATCGGGGTCAAGACCCGCATGGACTAGTAGGCCGTCCACTTCCAAAACGTCTCTTTGCCCGCTTTTCGTATCAAGAAGATCGACGGCTTTAACCTGCTCATCCCCGTGAATTGCCTCAATCTTGACCCCACACTTGATTTCAATTTTTGGGTTAGAGAGGGTTCTTTCCTGAAGGATTTTGGTAGCGGTGAGAGAAGGTAATATTTCGATTACTATAACTTTAGAGACGAATCTAGTCAGGAAAAGTGCCTCTTATTCCAGAGTCGCCTCCTCCGACAACTGCCACTACCTTATTGACAAAGCGGGGGCCATCGCATGTAGCGCAATAGAATACTCCCCTATCATCAAATTCCTGCTCTCCAGGTACCCTCAGCTTTTTGTGATGAGCCCTGCCGGCGATAATTATCGCTCGACCCCGGCAATCCGTTTGAGGAGTTTTTACCATTTTATAACTTCCCTCAATCTTAACTTACTTTACTTCACCAAGTTCAATTTCTACGCTGTACTTCATTGCTTGAGTCATCATTCCTGAGCCAAGCGCTGTGTAAATCGTCAGGGAAAATGGGACACATAGAAGACATAAGATAATGGACACTTAGGGAATTGCTCCTGCTCTCCGGAAGAGGTAAAGTAACGACTGAAGAAGGAGCAGAACCATGACCCAGGGAATAACCGACAGATACTGGCAAGCTGAAGCCAGGACTCAGGAAACAAAGCAACTCATCCGGGATATCAAGCGCATTACCCGCCGCAAGTTCACCGCCGAGGAAAAGATCCGCATCGTATTAGAAGGCTTTCGCCGAGATACACCCATCAGGGACCTCTGCCGTCGGGAAGGTATCCGTCCCAGCACCTACTATGCCTGGCTCAAAGACTTCATGGAAGCCGGCAAAGACAGGCTCACTAGAGATATGACCAGAGACGCCACCCGGGCGGAGATACAGGAAATCAAGCGTGAGAATACTAGGCTTAAGCAGTTGGTAGCTGAAGCTATCTCTCCAGGTGCACGTGCTTAAAAAAACGGCAGCGCCGGAACTGGAATAAAGGGGAGGTATGTCCGGGTGAGTGCTCAAGGAAAAAGTGAGATTCTGGCACTTGTTTCTGATTCCGGCCTACCGCGACGCCGAGCTCTAATGCAATTAGGGCTGCCGAAAAGCACCTACTATCGCTGGCTAAAGCGGCAAAGCGAGGGCAGACTGCAAGACAATAAGGGTGGGTCATTGTTACCGTGGAATAAGCTGAGGCCCGAGGAAGAAACGAAGATAATGACCCAGGCACGGGCATCGCCGGAGCTATCCGCCCGGCAGCTTGCATTGAAGCTTGTCGATTCTGAAGGCTGGTATGTCTCGGAGAGCACTATCTTTCGTATCCTGAAACGAGAGGGAATGATCAAGCCGGCCGAGATTACTGGTTTCAAGGCAGGTAAAGAGTATCACCGTAGGACAAATAGACCGAATGAGCTCTGGGCCACAGCTTGAGCCCTAATCTCGTCAGCTAGAGACTCCAGAAGGCTTTGTTTGTCCCGAAGTTCCTCAGTACTCACGGGTCCTCCTATTACTTACAGTCTTCCCCTGATTACTTATATTATACCACAGGATGCTGCTTTGCAAAGGTGGTTTCATAAGCAATAGTTGCTCTTTACACCTTATTCATTTTGTGCTATAATTTTTGTGACTTATTTAACAATGAATAGATACTAATTGAGAAAGTTGATGTTTTTAGCCGATGGCAATCGGAGTTGGAGAGTAGAAATAACTGAAGAGATACTGCCAGGTTTATACCGCATTATTTTCCCCCTCTCGGGGAGCCCCTTAGGAGCAGCGAACTCCCACCTTATCACTTCTGCAGAGAAGTCCCTCCTCAATGTTACGGGCATGAATCGGCAAGAATGCTTGCGCCAAATGCATTCTTCTCTAAGAGAGCTGGACATAGACCTGAATAAGGCGGACTTCTTTATTACCCACCAGCGCATGAACCATCTGGGCCTTGTCCCAGCTCTTGCCACACCCTCGTCTAAGGTTTATTTCAAAAGGCCGGATAATGTAGGGAGGGAAATCAAAATACTGGAGACAAAGCGTATTGCGAAGCTTTATTGACAACAACGGTGTACGGTACTTTGACCAGAAGTGGCTAGGAAAAGTCAGGGGAATTGCAGAGAGAATGCTTAAGGTGCCGGAGACAATCGATGGTCGGTGATTAGTCTCCGGCAGAGAAGGTTCTTAGATAGTCTGAAAAAGAAAGAAGAGGTGAGGTAGTAATGTAAAAACATGGCATGGACACTCTTGGGACTAAGGAACTAAAAAGGAGGAGGAACAAGTGAAACAGAGGTTGTTGTTAATTCCGTTAGCATTGTTGTTAGCCATCAGCTTGGTTGCTATCGGCTGTCCGGCAGAAGAGGAGGAAGTGCCACCCCCCCCGCCAGAAGAGGAACAGCCACCGGAAGAGGAACCGCCGGTTGAACCTGTCGTACTGATCTTCTCATGTATGGAACCTGAAGATAGTATGTACGTTAGAGAAATCTTTAAGCCTTTGTTTGCGGAGATAGAGGAGCGCACCGAAGGTATGGTCACGGTAGAGCCTCATTATGCTTCGTCTTTGGTTATTGTGCCGGAAGTCTATGATGCGATAATTAAAGGGACAATCGATATGGGTATGGGCATCCAGGCTTTTGTCCCCGGCAAATTCCCCCTGGATGAGATCACATTCCTATTTCCTTACGACAGTCCTTGCTGGAGGACCGCTCGCATCCAGTGGGAGCTTTATGAAGCATTCCCAGAGTATCAGGCACAATATGCTGATGTAAAGCTTATCTGGATGACCAATGAGCCTACCAGCATATGTACGGCAAAAAAGCAAATTACCAAAATGGAGGACCTCGAAGGGTTGAAGATGCTCGTTGCTGGCGAATGGGGGGGGAAGAGAATTGAGGCTCTGGGGGCTGTTCCAACGTCGGTACCACCCACAGGTTATACCGAACTTGAACAGGGCATAGTAGATGGCGGCAACCATCTTGTCCTGCATCTTCTCTGGGATTTCAGGCTTGGGGAAGTTCTAAAGTATATTGTTTCTAATGTCCACAGCGGCGGGTCTAACATGTATGTGATGATGAACAAAGACAAGTGGAACAGCCTATCAACGGACGCACAGAACATAATAGATGAACTCTGCGGTGCAAACCTTGCTGACATCACTGACGAAGCTCAAATACTCGCGGATAGAGAAAACCGGGTGCTAGCTCAACAAGAGTTTGGCATCGAATTTAATGAGCTTTCTCCAGAGGAAATAGCCAGGTGGGCTGAGGCTGATAAGGCAGTGCCAGAGGCGTTTATTGTTTGGCTAGAAGACCTAGGTTTACCAGGTAGGCAGTTCTATGAGGAGTATATTAGGCTGCAGGAAAAATACTCTGCCGAAGAATATATATCTATACCTGAATAAGTAGTTATTTGGGTTAGGCTTATAGCCAAATTAGTTTTTAGCAGCGTTACAGAGTAACGGGTTTAATGCTGGTGTCGCTGAAAAGTGAATGCCAGTGGTATGGTCACTGGATAAAGTGAGAAGCGGAGCATATTGTCAATTACTCGTTTGAGAAGTGGCATTGATTGCGCGCTTCTCTGTTTTTTCCTTCTATGAGCTAATTTTCACAATTTTCCTGAGGTTCTACTTCAGGGGCTGTGTATGACTATGATGTTCGGATACCAATTTTGGTGGCGTTTGAACAATACTTAGTTTCTATCTGGACTTGTGCTTCCGTGGAGCACTCCAGTAGTATCCAAGCCCTAGACGTAAAGCATCACGCCGCTAGTTCTCGATAGTAATGAGACAGGAGCGAAATAAGTGAATTGGTTGAGCAAGGTTACTAGTGTGTTCGACAGGGTTGGTATATTTAGCAATTGGTGCCACACGGTGGGGACATCCGTCCTTTTTCTAATGGTATGCTTCACTTTTGCTGATGTCATCCTACGTTACATATTCAATAGGCCTATAATGGGTGCATGGGAAATTACCGGGCTGCTGATGGTTGTGGTAGTCTTTCTTGGGATAGCTCATGTTCAAAATGAGAAGGGCCATGTGAATGTAGACGTGGTTGCTACCCGGTTATCGCCAACGACTCGGCTAATCACGGATACACTTATCAACTTTCTCAGTATCTGTGTATTTGGCATTTTAGTCTGGCGAACTTTTGCACAGTTCCTATACTATTTGGAACAGGGTACGTTACATTCGCCCAACGCACGTATACCTACTGCTCCATTTGAGGCAATAATAGTTCTTGGCTGCACGCTGCTCTGCGTGTTTCTTATACGAGACCTTTTGAGTAACGTAGCTGAGGCTCTAAGGCGCGGCTTAAGACTGTACCATTGGCTATTGATGTTTGGGGGACTAATCGTTGTTCTAGTTCTAGCGATACTCTGGATGCAACCGACGCTGTGGCAACTGAGCCTACCCATTGTAGGCGTTATCGGTTTGATATTTTCTCTCCTTCTTCTCCTAAGCGGCATGCCTGTAGCGTTTGCGCTGATTATAACGAGTCTTTTGTTTATCAGCCATATTCGTGGCCCAGATACCGCGTTTGACATGGTCGGGGTAAGCTTATACCGGACCACAGGCTCTTACCTCTGGGCAAGCGTTGGCTTTTTTGTGCTTATGGGTTACTTCTGTCTCTTCGGCAGACTCGGTGAGGACCTTTATCTCCTATTTTATCGCTGGATTGGACACATGCGGGGAGGGTTGGCGATGGCCACTGCTGGTGGCTCTACCGCTTTTGCTGCTATCATTGGTGATACTGTATCGTCAATTGTCACCATGACAGCAGTCGCTTTGCCCGAGATGAAAAAATACAAGTATGATAACCGCCTATCCACTGGAAGTATCACCGCTGGGGGTATAATTGGTCCTATCATACCCCCGAGTATACCCTTCATACTTTACGGTATTCTTACCGGGGTTTCTATAGGGGAGCTTTTTGTCGCCGGGATTATTCCGGGGTTACTCCTTGGCGTTGCCTTTATTCTCCTCATCTATGTTTGGTGCTGGCGTAATCCTGAACTAGGAGCTCCTGGAAAAAGAGCGGAATGGAGACAGCGGTTCGTGTCACTAAAGGGTGGTGGGCCAATTGCAGCTTTATTTTTGCTAATCATCGGCGGTATGTACGCAGGGATGTTTACCCCTTGCGAAGGCGGCGCAATAGGAGCTGCTGGGGCTTTGATCATCGGTCTAATCATGGGGCGGTTTACTTGGAAAAGCTTCGCTCAGTCTATTCTAGGGGCGGTGAAAGTTTCATCCATGATCCTTCTTATCGTAAACGGTGCCGCGTTATTCGCCGTGTTTGCGGAATGGTGCAATCTTTCCGGTGCGGCGACAGAGCTTCTTGCTGGGCTTGGTTTACCTCCTGCTGGCGTTGTGCTGCTTATTCTGCTAATCTTCCTTATGCTCGGTTGCGTCGTTGACGTTCTGAGCTTAACTCTAATCGGTGTACCCATTGTGCATCCTATAGCAGTTGCTCTAGGGGTCGACCCGATATGGTTTGCCATGCTCGTGATGCTAGTGATGGCCTTGGGGACGTTAACGCCACCGGTCGGGATAAATCTATTTACGATGAGGGCAATGGCTAAGGATGTCCCCATAAGTACTATATATAGCGGTGTGCTACCCTTTGTTCTAGCTACGTTAGTGGTGATAGGTATCGTCTTCGCTGTACCCTCTCTTGCTACTTGGCTACCAGGTTTATTGAAATGATAGAGTCAATAAGTACTGTGTGATACTCGGTGGTGCAGCGGTATTGCTCGTGCTGACCGACAGGGTTTGCCTTTCTTTGAGGAGCAAAGAGTTCCGGCGCTGGGCATTCTCACCGATGGTGACAGCATTAAGAGAGGAAGGCAAACCATAACGCATTAAATAACTTGTGATTCTCCTAAGCACATAGCTTATGGAGAGATTTTTTAGCGATCCTCAAGGCTTGGTCTGGGGCATAATCACTCAGCAGCCCCACGCCATATAAAACATAATTTCGGTCAATGTAAAATGTAGGGCTCTTCGGTTTGAGAAGATGAGGACTTTCGTCTCTAAATAAGCTTGCTTCAAGGATCATTTCTGGCTTAAATCCATGGGCAAATACCCCACCGGTTCCTATTACTGTCTTTATTCCGGTACAGTCTTTTCCATATTGTAGCCAGATCATGCCTGTAGGAAAGAATGCCTCTTTTATGTACCCAACATGCCTTTCTACAGCTATCTCTACAGCAGTACGAGCCAGCCCCATATCCACTGAATAATCCTCCTCTGCCTCGGGTACAAATCCTATATTATGGGGAAGAGCTCTAATTTTTCCTATCAAGCGCTCTTTGTCGATATCAAGTAGTGAATTCTCCCTCACCCGTTCTACCCCGGCCGCATCCAAAATTACAGCTGCGTTATAACGAATACCAAGGTCACCCTCTACGGTTCGCTTAGCATATGGTTCTGGCAAACCTTTCAAAATGACCCCACCCTGGCTAGCAGATGCTCCTGCTACTGAATGGACATTAGTCGTAGCTCCTCCTACCTCTATAACTATTAATTCACCCAACCCTGATTCTGCATCTGTACCCTCTGCCAGTAATCTTGCTGCCTTTAATGTTGCCATAGGAGTAGGCATAAGGATATCACCCACATACTCCTGAGCCTTGTCAAGACCTTTAGCTCTTACAATCCTGCTCATGAATGCCTCTCTTATGAGTGAACGAGCAGGCTCTACATTTATCCTGTCTAGATCAGGCAAGACATTCTCTGTTACCTCAGCAGTCTTGCCTACGGACCTAAGAATATCCCTGACCTTTCCTGCAACTGTCCTGTTACCAGCCACAATGATGGGAACGTCAAATGTTGAGCCAGCTAGCATTTCGGCATTATGTATGATGGTATCCTTGTTCCCACCATCTGTACCCCCAGCGAGCAATATTAAATCACACCCCTTCCACTCTATTGTTGCTATATCCTCGTCACTAAGCTCATAAGAGTACGTTCCAGTTATTTTTGCTCCTGCCCCAAGTGCTGCTCGCTTAGCTGCCTCTAACGTAAGCTCCGGCACCAGTCCAATGGCTGCTAACCTCAAGCCGCCAGCAGCGCTGCTACAAGCAAGTTTCCTCTCTATTTCCAACTCCTCTATCTTTTTGCCCTCTACTACTAACTTGCTCAAGGCTTTTTTTAGTCCAATCACTATGTCTTGGCCTACTGTGCTGGGAGATTGAGCTCTTCCCAATACCTCTTCTTCGTCTAAGTTCACAGCTAAGACCTTAGTAAAAGTGCTGCCAAAATCTATTAATAATGTTACACCCACTGCAGATCAGCTTTGCTCCTGGCTTGATAAAAGGTCCCCTATTGCCCCCTGGCATTTTTCTCTTCTGCTGTTCCTCAGCCCACGCTGCGTTTCTTACTATCTGTTTATGAATTGTCCACGTAAACCCTGATTTTCGGATGGCTTTCTTATACTCAAGGTGTTAATCAAAATGGTTGTGAGACACGGGTTACGTTCTCAATCACCCATTCCAAGTCTGCCTTTTTGCCTTCCGCCTTTTCCCTCTCAGCAATCTTCTCCTTATGATATTCGATCACTTCTTTAGGCAAAGGTATATTAGCATGATCTAAATAGCGTATCCCCCCCCTGTGATCCCTCACCAAAAGCACCTTGCCTTTTAAGTAACGCCAGGGAGAGAACTGAGTATCCAACACCCCGTGGTCAATTGCCTTGACCATCCCCACCGCCACATCTCCGTCTCCTATCTCTATAACCTTGTCTACGGTAGCCCGCACCTCCTTCTCAATCATTTCCTCTTCTAACTTCAGCTCCGGGCTCTCAGGCAACCTCTGATTACCCATCATTACGAGTAGTTGCCTAGCATTCATTAACGCCATTCTGTTCCCCTCTTTAGTAGTTATGGAAACGGCTTCGTCAACAGATTTTAGATACATGCGGTGAACCCCGGCTAGCACAGGTATCACTATCTGCCAGCTAACCATAGCGTTGGCTCGGCCTAGGTCCTGGGGAAAGTCTCCTAGCCAGCCATCAGCCCGGATGTAAAGACTAGCATCACTATGTCCTGCTTTGTCAAGGTACTCACGAGATAACTTTCTAAGCATTCTGTAGGCAGCTACATCCTGCACCAGATTTAAGCCTAAATCCAGGCTCATACTGATCTCCTTATTCCCTTGCTCTGCAGTCAACAGCGCTTCTAGAATGGCATCAGACACTCTGAAACTAGGCATATCCCAGCCAGTGAAATTACCTGGCAGGTCACATACGATAGGTGCCCCTCGCTTACTATAGTAAGCTGCCAGTTTACTATTATACTGGGAATACCTGATCTTCTCATCCAGAGGGCAATCTTTGTGGTGTTGTGCTATGTCGTTAAGGGAGTGGGTAGTTATCCCAGTCCAGCCTGCTCCCAGCACCATCTCAGCCTGGAGCCGAGTATCTCTGTCACTAACGTTGAAATTTATGGAGCCGCTAACACTTTCGGTTATCTTTCTACTAGCCTTCGCCCCATAATTGATCAGAGGATACCCGTTCAATACTGAGCGCCCCTCTTTTTTGCTCCTCTCTATAGCCTGCTCAACTCGCTCGAACTGATGACTTCTGGTCCAGGTATCTGGATGCAGTGACCATTGAGGCTTTAGGTCCTCTATGAAAAGCATGTGGTCCAGCATTTGCTCCATGGTGCAAAGCCCTATCATCAAGTGAATCTCTGTCTTCTCTTCCTTTTCAAGCATCTTATACCTTGATGAAAGGCGCTTCTCATCAGGTAGCTTCTTCTGATAGTCTATACACTCATCAATGTCCTCTATTTCCTTACCAGTATGCCATTGGGCAAGAACCTCTTTTCGGACTTTAAAAAATTCTTCGTCTGTCCATTCCTTATTTCTTACTTCCATGTAACCTCCCTCCAATTAATCAAAAACCTGTTTTATCGTCATTTATTTGTTACTTGGATACCTTATTAGCTGGTTACTCCCAGATCCTTTTTTAAATCAGCAATGGGTACCGCTGGTAGTGTCCCCGGGCGGTAAATCCGGTTGAAACCCATTTCTTCAAACTCTTTTTCTACCTTTTCCCAATCCTTTACCAAATCCATTGAAGCTACCAGCATCCCCCCCGCATATAAGATTATGTCCTTTAGGCCAGCCTCTACGCATTTTGCCCTCAAACCCTGACATTCCAACCTGCCCATGCCGTAAAGTGATGATACCCAGATAGCATCGGCATCAGTCTCCACAGCAGCATTGATAAACTCCTCTTGGCTCACCGAAGCCCCCAAGTAGACCACCTTGATCCCTTCTTTTTCCAAAGCGCGCTTTAAAATCCAACCGCCCACTATATGGGCATCTACTCCTATCGTCCCCAAAACCACAGTAATGCCCTTTTGTTTACTCAATATTTACCTCCTTAAAATGTTAACATTCCCGGCGTCCCGCGAGTATATCTTCGCAGAACCACTTCTAGTTAATGATACCTCCCACCCCCCGAAAAGTTAACAGAGTGAGATCTTCTTCTTTAGCCCTATCACTGTAAAGCGCCCAGCTCAGATTTTTGGGCACATAAAAGAGACCGCCCCTTCGTCACCGAAGACAAGCCTAAATCATAAGCTAAAGAAACGGAGCAACGGATTAAATTTAAACTGGTCTTCGCTGCACTAGGTGGGTCTCCTCAACCTCTAAAATCGTTTCACCTTTCTGGTTTTTACATACCTCTTTGTGTGCAACTAGACCCACGTCTGCTTTTGAAGTCTCTTTCTTGTCAATAAACTCTACTTCCACTCCAATGGTGTCGCCGATCCGCAATGGGTTTACATACCTGACATTCTTGGTCTCAACCGCACAGATGGTAGTTTCGTCATCGAAAACGCGTCCCAAGACTAATAGCCCGCCAGCAAGAGCCAATGCCACTCTCCCTTGCACTATGCGTCCTCCAAACCTCGTGGTCTTAGCATATTCTTCATCTATCATTATGGGCTCGCTATACCTACAAATACCTAAGAGTATCGTAACATCCGCTTCAGTTACAGTTCTTCTAGGGGAGACGATTTTATCCCCCACCCTGTAATCCTCAAAGTATTTTGTCATACTATAAACATCTCCTTTCGCTCTATGAATTATTTGGCTCTCGAGCGAGGTTTAGGACCAGTTCCTTTGGAAGGCATTCTCATCAAGCATTGATTACCCTATAATACCAGGCAAGAATAGTGCAATCTGGGGAACAAACAAGAAAAGAGTTACGTGGCATATGTCAAATGACTTCCTGCTCTCTTAGTTCAGCAATCTCATCCCAATTATATCCGCCGACTTCTAAAAGAACCTCCTCTGTATGCTGACCAAACTGTGGTGGTGCACTCCTGACTGTTGCGGGGGTCTCACTTAAGCCTACTGGAAAGCCTGGGAGCTTAACCCGACCAAGAACAGGATGATCGAACTCAATAATATACTCGTTTTCTAGCACCTGAGGGTCGGTTACCACCTCATCCATACTCAAGACAGAGGAGCAGGAAATCCCTACCTTTTCACCGAGAATTCTCAACCACTCCCTGGAAGTTTTAGTGGCGATAACTTGCTTAACAATAGAAATAAGTTCAATGCTGTTCTCTCTCTGACTCGATGCAGTGCTGAACCTGGGGTCATCCTCTAGTTCTTCAATACCCAGAGCTTTACACAGTTGAGGCCAGAATCTATAGGCCTGGGGTTCAGAAAATATTATCCACTTGCCATCAGCGCACTTATAGTAGTTGGCAAACGTATTTTTTGCTCGTTGACTTGAATGCCTCCTGGGTACGTGCCCTTGCCAGAGAGTGGGACCCGAGGTTGCAGCTTGCATCAGGAGTGTTCCTCCTAACATGGACGCATTAACTCGCTGGCTGATACCTAGTCGCTCCCGAGCAAGAAGTACAATAACTATCCCATACGCTAAGAATAGGCCTCCTATTTGATCCACAACATTTCCTATAATTAACCCCGGTGGACCATCCCTCTCTTCTGTCATGTTCATAATTCCTGAGCGTGCCTGCCCTGCCCAATCGAAAGTACGGGCTTCTCTGTCAGGCCCCTTACTTCCGTAGCCGGAACCAAGAGCATAAATTATACGGGGGTTCACTCCACGTAATGTATCATAGTCAACGCCCAATTTAGCCAGCAGACTCTCACGATAATTCGTCAAGAAAACGTTGGATTTGGTCACAAGGCGGTATATAACTTCTCTTCCTTTCTCCTTCGCCAAATCAAGCGTAATCCCTCTCTTGTTGCGGTTGTAAGCTTCGAAAACAATATTAAGACCACTAGGTAAACTCATCGCAGACCCAAAGTATGCCTCGACTCCTCGGGTCTGATCCCCACGATTTCTGTCCTCCACCTTAACAACTTCAGCCCCATAGTCGGCTAATGTAACAGCTGCGTTGGGACCATTTACCGCGGAGGCAAACTCCAAAACACGAATCCCTTCAAGCGCTCCTGCCATCTTTCTCTTTCCTCCAAGCTATGTCCAAGCTAAGATAGGATACTAACTTCCTTACTAAGCCGGTTTCTTATTATATAACTCCCTTCTTTTTCAACCTGGTTATTTCCTGCGTAGATAACCCAAGCAGTTCGCCGAAGACATAATCATTGTCTTCCCCAAGCGCCGGGAAGCACTTTGTAACTTTTGGCGGAGTGGCTAATAATTTCCAGGGAGGGCTCAATAAATGGTATTTACCTAACTCAGGGTGCTCTACCACACTAAGAGCATTACGCTCTTTCAAATGACGATCCTCACACAGGTCCTTGCTGTCAAACGAGGGCATAGCTGCTACCCCCGCGTTCTGGAGGATTTCCATTAGTTCGAAGCGGTCATAATTTATTGTCCACGCTTCGATCAGTTTGTCCAGTTCATCTTGGTTTTGCCAGCGGCGATCCTCATCAGAAAACTGCGCCTCTTTGCTCCAATCGGGATTCCCCATGACACTGCACAATGCTTTCCATTCCTCTTCGGTGCCAACAGCAATGGAAATCCACCTGTCCTCACCCCGACAGCGATAACAGTTGTGGGGGGCCATTGCTGAGTCACGATTCCCGGTGCGAGACTGGTTTCTCCTGTTCATAGTATAATCCATAATTGCGTCAGCTACTGGAGGGATATTAGCCTCTCGTTGGGAGAAGTCAATGAATTGCCCTTCTCCAGTTCGTTGCCAGTGGTTCAGCGCAGCTAATATTGCCAGGGCTCCATATAGACCAGCCCTGAAGTCCGCTGAACTCCTTGTATCTGTAGGTGGACTATCGGCATAACCAACCAGCTCCGATAATCCGCCCAGCGATGAGTAAATGCCAGCATACCCCCGGTAAGACCATTCAGGTCCAGTCCCCCCGTGGCCAGATAAGGAAATCATGATTATATCTGGCTTAATCTCCCTTAGTACTGAATATCCCATCCCAAGCTTGTCCATCACACCAGGCCGAAAGCTTGCTGTCACCACGTTGCTGATTTTAACTATTCTCTTGGCTAGCTCGAGTCCTTCAGGATATTTCAGGTCAAGGGTTATGCCAAGCTTATTAACATTGGTCGGAATAAAAACGTGCGAAACCCTCGATGTTGTCCATGGCCGCATACGGTCCACTCTCATACTACTCTCGAGGCGTCCTTTATATTCAACCTTAATCACCTGCGCCCCCATTAATGCCAGTACTACCGAGCAGGTCGACCCGGAAAGAGTGTGGGCAAAATCAAAAACCCTGACATTTGACAATCCGCTTTTATTATTTGAGTCCCCTTGCTCAAACAATTCCTGCTCCTTTAAATCTAACTAGATCTTCCCTGCTATACCCAAGTCGGTTTATATATATCTCCTCGTTATATTCCCCTAACAGGGGGGCTGCCCGCTCTAGTTTAACCGGAGTCTCAGAAAATCTATACGGAACTGAAGGATACCGGAACTTTCCTGCCACCGGGTGTTCTACTTCCAGCATGAATCCTCGAGCCCTGATTTGTTCTGAGTTTACCACGCCCTCCGGCGTAAGTACTATACCACAAGAACCGCCGTTCTTTTGAATTTCGTGGTAAATCTCCTCTTTAGTATGACTCATCGTCCATTCCAATATATATGCCTGTGCCTCTTCCCTCCGATTTAGTATAGCTTTAGTTCTAGTGTTGAACGTTTCGTCTTCTGCCAAGTCAGGTCTCCCCATGACTTTTAATAGTGCAAGCCATTCACGATCTTCGAAGAAAATAACCGCTACATATCCATCCAGACAAGGTAATATTCCACCTAATGCCTGCCCTTGAATAGCCCGTCTCCCGATATATCCGTCCTCATTCAGGTATCTCGGATATTCCGACATATAAAGACCCATCAATGCCTCTTGCTTTGAGATATCTATATACTGCCCGGAACCGGAAAGACCTTGCCAATACAATGCTTCAAGAATTGCTATAGCTGCTTGTAGGCCGGCATCAAATTCCCCCGCCCAATTCGCAGCTTTGAGAGGTGGCCGGTCCAGACTGTCCTGGCCCCCAGGGAGAAGGTAACCTTCGCCGCCAGCGTGAAACATATTGAGATGATAAGCCTTGTAATGCTTATAAGGACCCGTTTGACCAAAGGGAGTAATGGAAGTAAATATCAATCGTGGATTGGTCGCCTGAAGCTGTTCATAGCCTAAGCCCATGTCTTGCATTACGCCGGGTTGGTTATCCTCCACCAAGATGTCTATATCTTTGACTAGTTCTTCGAATATCCTCTTGCCGGCTGCTTTTTGGGGATTCAAGGTGATACCTAACTTATTGGTATTAAGGTAAAGAAACAGCCCGCTTCGCTCAGGATGTGGAATATCTTCTAAGAATGGCCCCATTCTCCTCGCATTATCGCCGCCTCTGGGGTCTTCAATCTTAATCACCTCAGCACCCAGATCAGCCAATATCTTGCAGGAGTATGATCCAGCCAGCTCACTACAGAATTCTACTAATTTTACGCCCCCTAAAGCCTTCTTAGTCATCTATAATATAATCCCCTTACACCATCAATAATATACACGTCAGTCCTATTACTTTTCTCCCTGAACCTTCAGGCTGCTTGGGTTCTACTCGATACCAGCAGCCTTTCTCGCCGACTCTAAATCCATACCCAGTGCTGCATATCTTCTCTCTCTTTTTCTAATGGCCTCCGTTGTGCCCAAGTCTCTATTTTCCTTAAACCAGTTGAAATCTTCATCATCCCATACTATGTTGGTGCCCAGATTGTGCAGCACAACCGGCATGTAGCCAAAGTACCCCATTCTGTCCAGCGCACACCTTGTTGCGTACTTGCCTATTACGATGCCATCGAGGGAGAGCAACGCTATCGTTTCAGCATATCTTTGTACTTCCCCTTCCAGCTTATTCAGTGGGACTACTTTGTTTACAATACCCAGTCGCTCTGCCTCCTTTGACTCTATTGGCCTGCCCGTAAGCATCATCTCCATTGCTCTCTTTGGCCCGACAATCATCATCAATGGAATGGCTGACCCTTCAGCTGAAGGGCCCATTAATCTGTAACCTGCATGGGAAAACATACATCCTTCGGCTGCTATTGTGATATCGCAGGCTAAGGCTATATGAAAGCCAGCGCCATAAGCATAGCCGTGCACCTGGGCGATGGTTGCCTTGTTGCAACCCATTATCGATTGTATCATTCCACGGGGGCCAAAACTGGTTTTGTCATCACTCCTGAGTTTCGCGCGTTGGGAGGCACGCTTCTTTTTTACGTTTGGCTTTTTCTCCCCGCTACCGTATCCCATATCAGTTGCCAGTGTACTTACGTCAGCCCCGGCGCAGAAGGCTTTTCCTTCCCCCCTAAAGATTATGACTTTCACTCTGTCATCCGCTTGAGGTTCCTCAAGTAAGTTACCCAGCTCTTGAAACTCAGAAAATCTCAGACAATTCAACTTCTCGGGCTTATTAATGGTGATTGTGGCGATTTTCCTTTTTTCATCTACTTCATACAGAATAGTGTCACTCATCTGATTCCCCTCTTTCCTTGAGTATTTGGCGTTTTCTCTCCTTCGACCTTATATTTTCGTACCACTTCGTTTGACTGATTTTTTGCGCTTTTTCTTGCTTTAAGAATTCTGGAGTATCAACTTTTCCCTAGTAATAACGGACATTATCAAAAGTATGAGACATTTCGCCCATTTATAAATGCTTGCAGGATCTGGGGTCAGTTCAAAAGATGGTAGTGTTTCTGCCTACCCGCCCCTCACTTCTTACTTACCAGACTAGCCCAAGCATAACAGGGAAAAGAAGTGGTGTCAAGCGCAACTGTGAGGAATTTTTGGAAACTAGACTCCCTAATTTTTCGATCCCGGACAAGGTTTTTGCCACCAAAACTCGAGAAACAAGAAGTGATTTGAGCAAGCAAGCTTATTGTCTATTGCCGCTTGATAAAAAGACGCTCAGATTCGTCTATTTATGGGTGTACCTTAGCATGGCTTGTTGTTGCATAATTTATTATTGCGCTTGACACGTCATTTTGGGCATATTACAATATGCGCATCGTCTTCAAAAATGAAGCTGATACCCCCAGAAAACTAACCACCATTTGAACACCACTTAATGCAAAGCGGCAGCAGGCACGTGGTAAAAGGGGGGCTTTTCAAAATTAATGTTTCGATACTGTGAGGAGGGACGGTAGCACATGCCCAAAGCAAAGTATCCCGAGGAGTTACAAGACCCAGCCAAGTTTAATAAAAAGTTCCTAGAGTGGGTAGAGCTGCGTAACAGCCAGATTGGAGAAATCATACCCTGGGACCTGGAACAGGATGCAACCTGGCGGTGGTCGAACCGGCTGGTCACTGAAGATCTGATTAGACACTTTTGCAATGCCTACGGTGAGACCAATCCCCTGTATCGCAGCGTGGATTACGCCCGAAAAACCAGGTATGGTGGCATAATAGCCCCTCCCAACTTTATAACCTGCATTGCTCCGAGTGCTATCGGGCAGGAACCGGATGAGCTTCCCTGTGTTGGTTTTAACGGTGGGTCTACGTATGAATGGTTCAAGCTCGTACGTCCCGGCGATGAATTTCATGGTTACGATACGTGGCTGGGCTTTGAAGAAAAGAAGAGACCTAAGGGTTATCCTCCTATGTTTATCCAGACTATTAAAAGGACGTATATAAATCAGAGGGAAGAGGTTGTGGCTAATGTTTACGGTACAGAACTGCGGTTCGGACTGGCACCGACCGAGAAAGGTCTCTTATATGGTCAGACTGGCCCTTCTGTCCAGAAGCTGGAACCATGGAAATACACCGAAGAAGACCACGAAGAGATAACCCGCACCTACGAGGAGATGGAGAAGAACCGAAGGGGTGCTGATGTACGGTGGTGGGAAGCTGTGGTTGTCGGCGAGGACATCGGGACAGTACTCCAAGGACCATATGACCTCATGGATGTAATGTCCTTTATGGGTGTCCAATCATACCTGTCTCTGGCTTTTGGCATAAAGTGGAAGAGAGTATGGAATCACACCCGCTTTACCTTCAATGAATACGGCCAGTTAGCCTGGGAGCCGCATTTAAGGGACCATGAGGGGCTGGGGTATATATTCAATCAAAGCGCCCAGTCGGAGGCAGGAGTAAGCCACCTGATATGCAACTGGATGGGTGATGATGGCTTTCTGAGGAGGATGTCCTGTCAGGCCCGGCGCATGATGCCCGTTGGGGACTGTAATTGGATTAGGGGCAAGGTGGTAAAGAAATATATCGAAGATGGTGAGCACCTCGTCGATTTGGAAATCACATCAACTACGCAAAGAGGTGTCATGCACATGCCAGCTACTGCTACAGTGCTGCTTTTGTCAAAAGAAGTATAGAAGACAACAGGGAAGCCAATAAAGCATTGTTCTTATCGGCTCCGGGGCAAGGGACGAGCAAAGAGTTGTGTGAAGCTATGATGACCTCTGACGCGAAGATGGTGAGTACCCTTCTGGGACAAGAAATAGAGATGAAGATACTTAAATCTATAGCAGCAGGAGACAAGGAATGTGAAGTTATCTTTTCTAAGAAATAAAAAATAGAGCCGCTTTGCGCTACTACATGTAATAGCACGTGGGAAGACGACTTCAATGCTATTGTTAGAAGTCTTCGAATATTGAAGTGAGGCTGGCAGAGGCATAAAAAGATAATCTTCTACTGGTCTGCTCAAATTATGCACCTTCCTCTTGCACTTGATGGTGCCTGGCACGAACTCTATAGGTTGGTTCACCTCCCTGGATGCTTCATACTTTGACTAAACAATTGTCCAGATTGTTCATTGCACGAAAGCTTGGTTTGTTACTTGGAGAGATTAAGTGTCTAGCCCGGCTTTAAGCCGTTCTTAACCGTGGGGAAGGGTGGTGAGCGGTACTGGACTTGAACCCTTGGCCTATTGCATGATAGGACAACGATTCTCCATAGTTCGCCCCTCTTACGTTTTTCGTGATAAGCGTCGTTATTAGAGCTTAGGTTACATTATGCAACACCTGGGACATCGCTAGCAATATTAAAATAAAATTTCGGCAAAAGACGTGATTTTGGCCGATTTTGAACAAAAAATTACCCAGTGGCCCGAATACACAGAATTGCAAAAGCTCTATGGTAAGCTCGAACGTCTCAAGAAAGGCATCAGCGAAGTTCTTACGGTTGTCCTGTTGCGGCGAATAGTGCCAGGTAAGTGTAAGTATTGCCCACTGTAATTTCGATACTCAGGAAGAGATAAGGAGGAATAGAAAATGAAAGTGGCCGTTTACGCAAGAGTTTCCTCGGATAGTCAGGACGTTGACCTGTCTATATCCGCTCAGTTAAGGGCGATCAGGGACTACGCTGCCAAGCACGGGTATGAGATCGTCCGCGAATATATTGATGAGGCAGAAAGCGGAAGGAGCGCTTCCCGTCCCGCTTTTAGAGAGATGATTGCTCTTGCCAAGACAAAGAATCCGCCTTTCACCGCGATACTGGTTTGGAAATTAAATCGCTTTTCTCGGAGTCGTGTTGATTCCGTTACCTACAAGACCCTTCTCAAGAGCAAGGGAATCAGAGTCATTTCGATTAATGAACACCTGGACGAGAGCCCCTCGGGCCAGCTGCTCGAGGGGATAATAGAGTCTGTAGATGAGTTTTACAGCGCCAACCTGGGTCAGGACATCAAGCGGGGCTTGAGGGAGAATGCCTCGCGAGGGTTCTACACCAGCGGCAGGCCGCCTTATGGCTTTCGTAAAGTGCCTGTCAGGGATGGCGCCAAGACCCGATACAGATTGGAACCAGAGCCGGAAGATTCAATTTCCATAAAAGTAGTGCGCCGAGTATTCGAGATGGCTCTGAAGGGAAATGGGTGTAAAGAAATCGCCAGAACCCTTAATCAAGAAGGTCTGTATACCAGCACCGGGCGGCGTTGGGGAAAGACTACCGTGCACAAGGTTCTGAACAACGAGGCATACTGTGGCAACTTGGTGTTCGGTGGCAGGCCCGGTCACCCGGCAATCCACAGCGGGGAGCCACCGGTGCGTGTTGAGGGCGCCTGGCAGCCCATCATTGATAAAGACACCTTCTGGCAGGTGCAGGAGAGAATGGCTAAGAATGCGCCTCGGGCAGTGCATCCCCGCATTGTCCCCAGCTTTTATCTGCTCAGCGGCATCCTGTTTTGCTCTTGCGGCAGTGCTATGGTGGGTCGCAGTGCCAAGTCGCATCGGTATTACTATTACACGTGTAACAGGAGCTGCAAACAGGGTAGAGAAGCATGCAACAGCAGGATTCTACCCAAGGAT